>Ga0335073_10009581_pt1 | contig 13593 bp, 6 predicted proteins | sample Lox_Sample_22_FD_207093 | JGI IMG/M metagenome (GOLD analysis project Ga0335073, IMG submission 207093) | Soil microbial communities from Loxahatchee National Wildlife Refuge, Florida, United States - Lox_Sample_2.2 | ecosystem: Environmental > Terrestrial > Soil > Wetlands | place: USA: Florida...
GCGAATACGTATATGTCACCAACAGCGGCAGCGGCACCGTGTCGATCTACGACGTCGTCAATGTTCGCCTCGACCGCGAGCTGCCCGTCGGCCAGGATCCGGTGGCCGTCGCCGCCAGCCCCAAGCGCAACGAAGTTTACGTCGTCAACAAGGGCTCTGCCGGTGGTTCCGGCTCGGTTTCAATCATCGATTCGGAGCACAACCGCGTCGTCTCGACCATTCCCGTCAGCGGCCAGCCGGTCGCGCTGGCGCTCAACCCTGACGGCACACGCGCCTACGTTGCCAACTCCGCTTCCAACAGCGTCTCGGTGCTCGACCTGAAAACACGTCGCGAAATCGCCATTCTCGGGGCAGGCCAGGAGCCGGTTGCCCTGCGCGTCTCGCCTGACAACAAGACCCTCGCTGTTGCCAACCGAAAAAGCAACTCGGTCAGCCTCCTCGATCCGACTACTGGTATGCTTAGGGCGCTTTTTTCAGGGTGCCCCGGAGCCGGCGATATCACAATCCTGCCCGACTCCTCCAAGGCGTTTGTGGCCTGCTCCGACGGCCACCAGGTCATGGCCATTGCCCTCGCGCGGCCCGATGCTCATCCCGCCGAGCCCGATCGTGTTGAGGCGCTTCTCGACGTGGGCCGCCAGCCGGCGCAAGTCGCTCTCAAGCCCGATGGCGGCGAAATCTTCGTCTTGAACTCGCTCAGCGATTCCATTTCTGAAGTGATCACGGGGACCGACGATGTCCTCGGCGCCTACCTCATGGGAGATCACCCCGTCCGCGGCCTCGTTTCCGCCGACAACGCTCTTCTCTACGTCTGCAACCTGCAATCCCAATATGTCACCGTCTACTCCATCCTCGATGGAAGGCGCGTTGGCGGCATTCATGGCGGCATCCATGTTGGCGATGGCCCTTCGGCCATGGCGTTCTCCAATGCAGGCAACCTGCTCTTTGTTGTCGATTCCCGCTCTGGCGACGTCGCCGTTGTGCGCACCGCGCTGCCGTCACTCTTCACCTTTCTCCCTGCCGGCCGCGCGCCCAACGCCATCGCCGACAAGGCTTTCAAGGTCTCCTGATCCTGGCCACATCCTGATCGCTCCGGCCCCTTGCTCCGCTGCCAACTGAGAGCTGATGATTGCCCATCCAGCGCCTCGCGGCTTACCATTGCGCTGCAATTGAAATCGTTTCCAAAAGGAACCGCCAATGCGTCTTTCCGCTTCGTTGCCGATCGCCGTTCTCGTCCTCGCCATCGCGTCCCTCGCTCCAACAGCACCAGCCGCCTTCGCGCAATCAGTAGCGCAAACCCCGCCCATGGGCTGGAATAGCTGGAACTATTTCGCCGACAAGGTGACTGATAAGGACATTCGCGCGGCCGCCGATCTGATCGTCTCCAGCGGCATGAAGGACGCGGGTTATATTTACGTCAACATCGACGACACCTGGGAGGGCAAGCGCGACGCCAACGGTGTGCTTCACACCAATTCCAAATTCCCTGACATGAAAGCACTCGCCGACTATGTCCACTCCAAGGGTCTCAAGATCGGCATCTACTCCGGCCCTGGTCCCAAAACCTGCGGAGGCTACGAAGGATCCTTAGGCCACGAAGCGCAAGACGCGAAGATGTATGCTGCCTGGGGCATCGACTATCTCAAATACGACCTCTGCAGCTTCATTCCCGAAGTCATGGAAAAACAGGCCCCCCATGATAAAGCCGAGCAGATGCGTCTCATGATCGCCGCTTACCAGAAAATGTCGGACGCGCTTAAAGCCACCGGCCGCCCGATCGTCTTCTCCCTCTGCCAGTACGGGTGGGACGCGCCCTGGGAGTGGGCTCCCGCGCTGGGCGGCAACCTGTGGCGCACCACTGGCGACATCTCGCCCGACTGGGATCGCATCTATGACATCCTCAGCCAGCAGGCTGGACTTGAGAGCTACGCCGGCCCCGGTCATTGGAACGACCCCGACATGCTCGAAGTCGGCAATGGCAAGCTCTCGCTCGCTGAGAATCGTTCCCATTTCTCGATGTGGGCGATGCTCGCCGCGCCGCTGCTGGCCGGCAACGACCTGCCCCACATGAGTCCGGCAGTCAAGGACATCCTTCTCAACCGCGACGTCATCGCCATCGATCAAGACCCTCTCGGACGGCAGGCCAGCCGCGTTTACTCCGACGGCGAAGTCGACGTGTGGACGCGCCATCTTGATGGCGGAGCCATGGCCATTGCCGTACTCAACGCCGGCAGCGACCGCTACTCAACGCATCCCTTCCATCTGAATCTCGAAAAACTCGGCCTACACGGTTCGCAGCAAGCCAAAGATCTCTGGACCGGCAAGGAGATGGAGCTCACCGACGGTATGCCGCTCGAACTCGCCAGCCACGATGTCCTGCTCGTCCGTATCGCCACGCCAAAGTAGGCAGCTGGCGGCGAAAAATAACCCTTGAGACGGTCTCAAATCTGGAGGCGCGCCATGAAGCTCTCCGTGTTTTGTGGAGTGAGCGTAGATGGCTTTCTCGCCCGGCCCAGCCACAGCGTTGATTTCCTCGACACCGGTGGCCAGGAGCCGCACGGTTTTGAAGAGTTCTATCGCAGCGTCGATGTCATCGTCATCGGCCGCAAAACCTACGATTTTGTCGTGTCCTATGGACAATGGCTTTATGGCAAGAAGCCGGTGGTGGTGCTCAGCAGTCGCCGGCTCGATTTCTCGTGGATCAAGAAGGGAGTGGTCAACCAAATGGCCGGCGAACCCGCCGAAATCGTCGCCCAGCTCAAAGCCCGTCGCTTTAAGCACGCTTATATCGACGGCGGCCTCACCATTCAGCGATTCCTGGCCGCCGGACTCATCGACCGCCTGGTGATTACGCGGGTGCCGGTCCTGATCGGAGAGGGGATCCCGTTGTTTGGTCCCGTGCCGCGCGACATCGTTCTTCGCCACGTTGCGACGCGCACCTACAAGGGCGGTCTTGTGCAGAGCGAATACGAAACTGGCGCCGCGCCGGCCAGTCCACCCAAAAAGAAGGCCGGGAAAATCGCTAGAAAAAAGCCTTCGAGTAAGTGAAATGTCCGCATTCCGGGCATCAGACAGCCTCAGATAAGTCGCTGGCAAGGCCTGTGAGGAACAACGCGATGCTTTTCGACCTTTCTTACACTTCAATTGAAAATAGTTCCCCAGCGCTGAACTCATCCCTTTAAGACATCGTATTAACTTCCAGAATGAGCGCTCGCTGATTCCTTGTGCCTATAAGAACTTGCGATTCGTGGCTGCAACGACATCTCCTGCTATCTGAAGCCGCAGCGATTATGAGCGCTCAGGTTGACATCCGACCCAAATGCGCTCATACTTGGGTCGTATGCCTACCCAAGAGCCGCCGGCTCAGGGGTTTCTTCAACCCGCTCCTACACTGCACGTAGAGGAGACCCAGCGATGTTTCGACGCAAACGCAGCGCCCAGGACTTTGCCGAAGAGATTAACTCGCACCTCGAGCTTGCGGCGGACGAAATGCGGCAGGAGGGCCTGAGCAGCGAAGAGGCGCGCAGAAGGGCGCACACTGAGTTCGGGAGCGTCTCGGTGGCGCAGGAACGCTTCAACCTGAGAGGGCGGCCGATGTGGCTGGGTTCGCTGAGTCGAAACCTTCGCGTCGGTGTCCGTTCGATGCTGCGGAGTCCCGGCTTTGCCCTCACCGCGATCTTGACTCTGGCTCTCGGCATAGGCGCCAATACCGCGGTCTTCAGCGTTATGAACGCGGTATTGTTGCGCTCCTTGCCCGTCGCAGATCCAGACCGCCTCGTCTATCTGCGCACGTCGAATCCTCCCGAGCGCACCGGCACCATCGATACCACCGAAACCTTCTCCTACCCGGTGTACGAGGCTTTGCGGGAGCAAACCCGCGCCGTGTCGGCTCTCATTGCCTACGTTCCTTTGTCGCCAACAAAAGTTGCCGTGCGCTACGGAACGCAGCCCGAGGAAGCGGAGGGCGACATGGTGAGCGGTGCATTTTTCTCTGGCCTCGGCGTCAGGCTCATCCGCGGGCGCGGATTCAGTGAGCAGGACGAAACCGATCGCTCGCCCATCGCCGTCCTCAGTTACGACTACTGGGAGCGAAGGTTTGAGCGCAATCCCGATGTGCTCGGCAAGACCCTCTTTGTGAATGACGTCCCCATGATCATCGTGGGGATTACTGCCCCCGGTTTCGAGGGACTCGAAGCGGGTCAGTCAACCGATTTCTGGATCCCCCTGCAAGACCGTCCCGAGCTGAATGCCTGGGGAAATCCGCTTGACAACAACAAGACATACCGCCATAACCCGACATGGTGGTGCCTGCGTCTGGTGGCGCGGCTGGCCCCTGGCGTCTCCCGGGTGCAGGCAGTCGAGCAGCTTCAGCCCGTTTTTCAGACCGCGGCCTATATCGGCCTCGGCAATCCTGAAGCGCAAGAGAAGTTGCCCGTCCTGAGCCTCGTCGGTGCAAAGGATTTCCCGGGATTCGAAGGCGAATACGGCAAGCCTCTCAAGATCATGATGGCGCTGGTAGGGCTAGTGCTTCTCATCGCCCTCGGCAATGTGGCCATGCTCACCATCGCACGGAACACAACGCGGGAGAGGGAGTTCTCGCTGCGCCTTGCCCTGGGCGCGGGACGGAATGCGCTGCTCCATCAACTCCTCGCAGAAAGTGCTCTGCTGGTCATCGCGGGCGGCGCGTTGGCCTGGACCTTTGCCTTCTGGGCGACCCGAGCGCTCGCTGCCTGGGCCTCAATCGAATCGAGCCTCGCTCCCGACAGGACCGTCCTCGGCTTCACCTTCGCAATCCTTGTGCTGGCTACGCTTCTGCTCGGTTTCGCCCCCTTGCGGATCGCCATCCGCGCTGCTCCGGCTCTGTCCCTCAAGACCGCGACATCCTCAGCGCAAGCGAACCCCGGCAATTCGCGTCTCGGCCGAATTCTTGTCGGCTTGCAAATGGCAATGTGCCTTGTTCTTCTTGTTGGCGCGGGCCTTCTGGTCCGGACGCTTCAAAATCTTGAGAACACCCCGCTGGGTTTTTCGACCAACGGGCTCGTGGTCTTCGGAGTCAAGCCCAACTTCAGCTCCGTCCCCGAGGGCATCGCCTTTTATCGCAACTTCATCGAGAAGCTGCGCGCGCTCCCGCGTGTCCAGTCCGTCACCATCATGGAATCGCGCATTGGTTCGGGCCGTTCAAACAACAGCGCCATGGTCGTTGACGGCAGGCTTCCCCAGGTGGCCAATGGAGAGTCGAGGACGGTTCGCAGCAATGTCGTCGGCCCTGGCTTTTTCCACACCCTTGGAGTACCCATCCTCGAAGGCCGCGACTTTGCCGACACCGATACGGCCGCCTCGCCTCATGTCGGAATCATCAATGAGGAGTTTGCCCGGCGCTTCCTGCCCAATCAGAATCCCCTCGGCCACACCATCGGGCCTTCAGGTTATCCCTACACAATGACCATCGTCGGAGTGGTAAAGGACCACAAGTATCGCAGCATTATCGAGCAGCCCATTCCCATGGCCTGGTACATGTATGCGCAGATTCCCGTCATCGGCGCAATGAACGTCGAACTGCGTGTGCACGGCGCTCCGCTTTCCATCCTGCCCTCCGCAGCGAGAGTCTTGCAGCGCATCAATCCAGACCTTCCCCTGATCAATCCGATGACGCAGCGCGCTCAATATGACGAATCCATTGCGCATCAGATTCTCTTTGCCCGACTGGCCGAATTCTTCGGATTACTGGCCGTCGCACTCATTGCCACCGGCCTCTATGGCACGCTGGCTTACCGCGTCAATACGCGAACAGCGGAGATCGGCTTGCGCATGGCCCTGGGCGCCCGCCGTGGCCAGGTGGTCTGGTCCATCATTCGCGAAAGCCTTTTGCTCACCGCGGCCGGCATTGCCACCGGCGTGCCGCTCGCTATTCTCCTGGGCCGCGCTCTGTCTTCGTCGCTTTACGCCGTCAAGCCTCTCGACGCGCTTACCTATCTACTGGCCGCCACGGGCATGATCCTCGTGACCCTGGGGGCAAGCGCCATTCCAGCTAGCCGCGCGGCCGGCATCGACCCCATGCAGGCTCTCCGAACCGAATAGCGTTTGCTGGCCCAATTTGAACTCCCCCGTCCAATACTTCGTATCGAATTCCAGGACAGAATCGCGCGCTGGTTCCTGTTCATTTGCGGACACCGGATCCGGGCCCGAACATTTCATGCCGATCGCGCTCGGCGCATTCTCCTGATTCCACGCGGTTTCGGCGCCGCTTGTTTTGGCCGGATAAGTGCTTGTGAGATTCTTAGCCTGACATCCAGTGAGGACTCCCCATGCGCAAAGTGCTTCTCGATTTTCGATTCGTAATGAGGCAGTTGGCCAAGTCACCAGGATTTGCTATCACGGCAATCCTGATGCTTGCGCTCGGCATTGGTGCCACAACCGCGATCTTTTCCATCGTGCAGGCGGTGCTTCTGCGGCCTCTGCCGTTTCCCGATCCCGAGCGGCTCATGGTACTGGGGGACCGGCTGGCCGGCGTCAATGTTGGCGGAGACAACTCCGTTGGCGTCACTGTGCCCGATATCAAGGCCTACACCCGCGATACGCACGGATTCAGCGCGCTGGGAGGCTACCAGTATGCCGGCTTTGAGCTCTCCGGAGCCGGTGAACCGGCACAGGTCAATGCGGCGCGCATGACGGCAGGCGTCTTTGCCGCGCTGGGTGTCTCTCCGCGTCTCGGCCGAGTCTTCACGGCAGAGGAAGACGAGCACCATCAGCAGGTCGTTGTGGTGAGTTACGGAATGTGGGTCGATCGCTTTCACAGCGATCCGCATGTGCTGGGAACCAAAATACTGCTCGATCGCAAGCCTTACGTCATCATCGGCGTGATGCCCAAGGGTTTTCAGTTCCCGCTGGTAACCGGGCAGCTCTATCACACGGATTTGTGGGTGCCCATGAGTTTCACTCCCGACGAACTTCTCCCCGTCGCTGCGGCAAACTGGAGCTATCAAATGGTCGGGCGGCTGAAACCCGGCGTGACTCCGGCACAGGCGCAGAGCGACGCGGAGACCGTGGCGCAGGAGATCATGCGCAACTATCCCGCGATGATTGCGAACCTCCGCATCACGGCGAAGGTACATTCGCTGCGCGAAGACAGGGTCGAGTCCACCCGGCCGTTGCTGCGAACGCTCTTTCTCGCCGTTGCGGTTGTGCTTCTGATTGCGTGCGTTAACCTCGCCGGTCTCATGCTGGTGAGAGCCATCAAGCGGCAACGAGAAGTCGCTGTGCGCATGGCCCTCGGAGCGCGTACCTCGGCGCTGCTGCGGCAGGCAATCATGGAGAGCCTGGTGCTCAGCCTGAGCGGTGGCGTTCTGGGGCTCACCCTTGCTGCCGTGGCGCTCCGCGTCGGCAAGAGTTTGCTGCCGGAGAGTCTCCCGCGGGTCAGCGAAATTGGTCTTGACTGGCAAGTGGTTGCCTTCTCGCTTTCGCTGGGCGTGGTCACGGGGCTGCTCTGCGGATTGGCCCCGGCCTTTGCCGCGCTGCGAACCAATGTGAACAGCAATCTGAAAGAAGGCGGACGCAGCGGCTCGGAAAGCGGCGGACACGCGCGGTTGCGTTCAACGCTGGTAGTCGCCGAAATTGCGATTGCACTCGTCCTTATGACTGCGTCATGTCTGTTGCTGCGCAGCTTCCAGGAAATGCGCTCCGTCGTGCTCGGCTACCGCCCTGATCACCTCACCACAGCGTCCTATTCTCTGCCGCAGAAGCAATACACAAAGCAGACTCAGGTCGACGAATTCAATCACCAGCTGCTGGACAAGCTCTACCAGCTTCCCGGAGTGACTGCGGTTGGAATGTCCAGCGTGGTGCCCGACGGCAGCAACAACAATAACCAGACATTCGTCGTCGATGGCTATACGCCGCCCAAGGGAGCGGATATGAACCTGGCCACCGTCTCGCAGGTGATGGGAAACTTCTTCCCGGCCATGGGAATCCCCTTGCTGCGCGGAAGGTACTTCACCAACGACGATCGCGCCGGAAAGCAACTCGTCGTGATTGTGAATCACAAGCTGGCTCAGCATTTCTGGCCCAATCAGGATCCGCTTGGGAAGCGCCTGCGCATCGGCACGCCAGCGATGCAGACCCCGTGGCTCACCGTCATCGGCGAAGTGGACGACGTGAAGCTCAGCTCTCCCGATGAGCCGTCGAAGGAGCAGTACTACACGCCCGTCGACCAGGGAGACGCTGATGCAGGATCGCTTGCATCTCCTGACGATCTCAACGGCAATGGCGGCTACATCGCGCTCCGTTCCACGCTGCCACCGGAACAAATGGAGAATGACCTGCGCGCGACCGTTCGCTCCATTGACCCATTGCTGCCGCTCACGCAGGTGCAGACCATGGAGCAGGGGATCTCAGAGAGCGAAGCGCCGCGGCGCTTCAATACCGTGCTTATCGGGAGCTTCGCTTTCGCCGCCGTCTTGCTCGCGGTACTCGGAATCTACAGCATCATCGCATTCACCGTCGCTTCTCGAGTCCAGGAGATGGCCATCCGCATGGCGCTTGGCTCGCCTCGCGCGGCGATCGTCCAGCTCATCCTCAGGTCCGGCGCAAAGCTAGCCGTGGTTGGATGCGTAATCGGGCTCGCCGGCTCCGTGGCAGCCGCAGGGCTGCTGCGTTCGCTGCTCTTCGGCGTCAGCCCCTATGATCCGATGATGCTCTCTGTGGCAGCAATCGGCGTCATGCTGCTGTCGTTGGCCGCATCCGCGCTGCCCGCGCTTCGTGCAGCGTCCATCGATCCGATGAAGGCATTGCGCGGAGAATAGCAACGGAAGAAAGCCGCATTTCCCTCGCAACCCGACTGCCAGCCCGTCGAGCCGGCCCGGTAAAGACCGGCTCGACCACCTCACCGCTCCACGCGCTTGAGCACGACCGGAATGCTCGACGGAAACTTCCATGTTGGATCCATTGAAGGATCCGATCCATCCGGCGCGGGCCCGATCGCCGGTCCATTTGGATTTTCCTTCGGAGGCGTCGGAACGTCCCACGGAAGCTTGATCCGCCGCTGCAATTCGATGCGGTCGCCAACAATCTTCCCTTCATACGTGTTGTTGCCCGACTTGAAAGCAACCTGGCTTCCGTCCACCAGTCCGTCTTTGATTGGAACCGGGACATCATTTCCGCCAAAGAATCCGCCGCTTCCCTCGATGCTGCCCGTCAGGCTACTTCCTTGCTGCCTGAACGTGAAGATCGAATTGCTGCCCCCGATGATCATTTCGATGAATTCGGAGCCCGGTCCTGCAGCCGCCGACGCGGGCCGCCATAGCCCTGTAATTCCTGCGCCCTTGGGCACTTCGCGCTCCCACACTGCGATTTGCGGCCGCAGTTCAACTTGCTTCGCCGCAATTGTCGCGGATGCAGAACTGAGGCCCGGGGAAGTAACTTCAACCTTAATATCGCCGGAATTCTTGGATGCCTGCACAAGCCCCATGCAGAAACCCGAAAACGCCTTGCGCGAACTCCCCTTGTCCGGCGCGTGATCCGTCGGATCGCCGTTCCCCGTGCCCACCAGTTTGCCGGCTCCCGACACTATAAAGGTCACCTCATTGTCCGTGATGGGAACTGTGCGCCCCTGCGCATCCTGCACCTCAACCGCGAACATCGCAACGTCTTCCCCGTTCGCAGCGATCTCCCTGCGATCCGCCCGCAGAACCAGCTTTGCTGCATTACCGGTCGTTTCGCGCTTCATGCTCATCACCTGCTGGCCACCCCTGAAGCCGTGCGCCTCGATCGTTCCGGGTGCGTACTTCACAACCCAGGCAACATGCGAATCCTTCTTCACATCTTTTGCCCCGAGGCTTTGGCCATTGTGGAACAGCTCCACGCTATCAAGATTCGAAAAGACCCAGACCGCAATCTCCTTGCCTTCCATCCCCGGCCAGTTCCAATGGGGAAAAAGATGCAGCACCGGCTTGCCGGTCCACCACGATTGGTAGTAATAGAACGTGTCTTTCGGAAAACCGCAGGTGTCGATGATTCCGTATTGCGAGCTGATGTTCGGCCACCCATCTGGCGACGGCTCGCCTCGATAATCAAAGCCTGTCCACACAAACCCGCCCGAAAGCCACGGCCGCGCCGCACAGAAACTCCACCACCCCTCGGCCGATGCGCGTCCCGTTGTGGTGTAGGGATCGTACGAACTCACGAATCCCTTTTCATGATCGGTGATGTAAATCCCTCGCGTTCCAACTGCGCTCACAGTTTCTGTCCCCATCACCGGTTTCTCAGGGTGCGCCTTATGAAATAGCTCGGCCTGCGGGTCCATGTAGTTATAGCCGGCGACATCGCACACGGCCAGGCCGCCCGTGCCAATGGCGCCCGTGGGAGCGATGGAAACCGGACGCGACCCGTCGTTCCGGGTGGCAACCTCTTTCATCGCAGTGAGAATCAGCACGCCCTTTTCCGTGTTCGCCTGTCCTTCCTCGTTGCCCATCGACCACATGAACACGCTGGGGTGATTGCGGTCGCGCCGCACCAGGTCCTCAAACTGGGTCAGACCCTCAGGATTCGACGACATCATGCGCGTCTCGTCAAAGACCAGCATTCCAAGCTGATCGCATGCATCAAGTAATTCAGGAGTCGGCGGGTTGTGCGAGGTACGCAGCGAATTGCAGCCCATCTCCTGCAGCTTTCGCACGCGGTAGTACTGCACTGCATCCGGCAGCGCAACACCCAGCCCGGCGTGGTCCTGGTGGTTGCACGTGCCCTTCAGTTTCACCGGCGTGCCATTCACCAGCAGTCCGCGCTCGGCATCGAACACCGCCGTCCGGATGCCAAATGGCGTTTCGTAGCGATCCGCCGCTGCGCCGTCCGACTGGATCTCTGTCACCAGCTTGTACAGGTTCCGCTCCTCGAGCGACCAAAGCTGCGCATGATTCACGACAATCTCCTGGCGATAGTCATGCCCCGCACCCGCTTCGACCTGCGCCGCCGCCGAAATGTCTTTCCCGACCGCCGTTCCCGACGGATCGAGAACGGTCGAAATCACTCGCGCATTGCGGGCGACGTTCCCACTATTGCTCACTTCGGTAAGAATCGACAGCTTGGCGTCTGAGTTCCGTATCTCCGATCGGACGAAGGTTCCCCACTTCTTCACATGGACTGGATTCGTCTTCACCAGCCACACATGGCGATAAATTCCCGCGCCCTCGTAGAACCATCCATCGCTCTCCGTCGCGTCGACCCGCACCAGCAGCACATTCGAGTGACCGGGGTACGTGAAATTCGACACGTCGAAGCTGAACGGATCGTACCCGCCGCTGTGCCGTCCAATGTAGAACCCATTGAAAACTACCATCGCGTCGCGGTAGGCGCCGTCAAACTCAATCGTGATGCGCTTGCCTGCGTCGTCGGCTGGCAGATCGAAAACGCGTCGATACCATCCCACGCTGGTTCCCGGATACTTGCGGCCGAGCGGGTAAAATCCTTTGCTCTCGAGATCGCGGTCGTTCTGGAACGGCAGTTCAATAGCCCAGTCGTGCGGTAGATCTATGCTGCGCCAATCGCCATCGTCGAACGCGAGTGCGCCGGCAGGCATAAAGTTTCCCGTCTTCTGAAAATTCCCCGCGCCCGCGGTGCCGTATCCAAAGTCCTTGTTCGGATCGCAGGCGTCTCCAAAGTGAAACCGCCATCCAAAATCGAGGAACAGTCGTTCGCGGCCTGCGCCAGGCGTGGCTGAAGCGAGCGTGTTCCCTGCGCTCAGCGGCCCATGCAGTTCCCCCATCGTGTGCGCTGCTGCTGCTTCCATCGGAGCGAAGCCCTGCGCGGCCGCAACCGCCGCCGGAGCCAGAAGGGTAGTCCTCAATACATCACGCCGTGAAAATGTTTTCATTTGGCCTTAATCTCCCGTTGGTCAGAACGCAACCGAACTCCCGGATTTCAAATCGACGGAAGTATATCCTTCTCCTTTCCATACCAACCAGAAAAAAATCGCCGCCGGCGCAGCTATCCACGCAGGCGGCCCGCTCCGATGCTTTTAAATTGAATCTCAATTGGCGCTACTTTGCGCCTTCACACCCGGCCAAGGCTTACTGCAAACCAGCCCCGCTTGTCTGTCCACCTTCCCTCTTGCGCAAAGCCCGCCTTCGTCAGCAACTCTTCGGGCTGTTCGATCCGGTATTTGTAGCTGTTCTCGGTGTGAATCGACTCGTTCTCTCTAAAGCGCACCTCGAAGTCCATCCCCCTGAAGCACACTTCCTGCTTGATCCGGCTTACCAGGTGCATTTCGATACGCGATTTCGAGTCGTTCCACAAGGCCCTGTGCTCAAAGCTCTCCAGATCGAAGTCCGCATCGAGTTCCCGATTCAAGCGGGCCAGCAGATTCAGGTTAAATGCCGCCGTCACGCCCGCCGCGTCGTCATACGCAGGCAAAAGGATCGACTGGTCCTTCACGAGGTCTGTTCCCAGCAGCAACCCATCGCCGGGCTGCAGTGCCGTGCGCACCATCGTCAGCAGGTTCTCTGCTTCCCATGGCTCAAAATTCCCGATGCTCGACCCGATGTAGAGCACGAGTTTCCGTTCATCGGTCTCCGCCAGTTCGAGCCCACGCGTGTAATCCTTCACCTGCGGAGCGACCGTCACGCCGGCAATCTCCCGCTCGATACGCTCCGTCGCCAACTGCAGCGCACTCGCCGAAACGTCGACCGGTTCGTACACCACCCTGCCCTGCAAGGCTACGGCCGCACCCAGCAGGAGCCGGGTCTTGTCCGCCGACCCTGCGCCTAGTTCGACAATGCGCAGTCGCCTACCCTGCGCCGCCCGCTCCATGATCGACTGAGCATGCTCGGCAAGAATGGCCCGTTCCGTCCGTGTCAGGTAGTACTCCGGCCGCTCTGTGATCTCTTCAAAGAGACGAGAGCCGGCTTCGTCATAAAACAGCCAGGGCGGCAGCCGCTTCTGCATCAAACCCAAGCCCTCCCGGACCGCAAATGCGACCCGTTCCTCAACCGCTGGGGAAAAAACCTGCAACGCCATCGTAGTCATCTGTTCTCGGTTCGATGCAATTTCCTGAATTTGCGTTATGAACTCGCCAGCCGGATTCCTGAAAACTGCCAGCGCGTCTCCGGTGAAAAGAAATTCCTGTAACTAGATCGAATGTGTGCCTTCGGCGTCACGCACGAACCACCTCGCAGCACCATCTGTCCGCTCATGAATTTCCCGTTGTATTCGCCCAATGATCCCGGCAGAGGCTTGAACCCCGGATAGCCCAGATAGGCGCTTGCCGTCCACTCCCAGCAATCCCCGTAAAATTGCGCCCTATTCTCACCTGTCTCAGCAGCGGGCGTCAGCCTAGCCAAGTTCAGCAGGTTTCCCTCCACGGGCCGGCCTTCCACTGCCGCTTCCCACTCGAACTCCGTCGCTAGCCGCTTGCCTGCCCAGCGCGCGTAGGCATCAGCTTCAAAAAAGCTCACTTGGCTCACCGGCGCTGCCAGCCTTTGCTCGAGCGGCTGCTCGCCTCGCAACGTGAAGATGCTCCAACCTTCGTCCTCACCTGTCCAGTAGAGCGGCGCCCGCCAGCCGTTCTGCTGCACCGCGTCCCAGCCCGCTGAGAGCCATAGCTCAGGC
>Ga0335073_10009583_pt1 | contig 13590 bp, 19 predicted proteins | sample Lox_Sample_22_FD_207093 | JGI IMG/M metagenome (GOLD analysis project Ga0335073, IMG submission 207093) | Soil microbial communities from Loxahatchee National Wildlife Refuge, Florida, United States - Lox_Sample_2.2 | ecosystem: Environmental > Terrestrial > Soil > Wetlands | place: USA...
CTTTCAAAACTAGGAAAAAGAGAGGTAAAAGGAAATTGACCAAGCATACATCGAAGTTGGGATGAAGTTATCCTCTGTCAAGCTCGCGGTGACGAATTTTGACACTCTCGTTCATTTAATGAACGCTTTATCGCATTACAAATGCGGGTACCTGCACGAATACCGGCAGCATTTTATCTTTGAGCGAATTTGTTGGTTATGGTTGTGCAATGCCTCACGTGCGGCTTCGTCAGCATCAGTCGTCGCAATAAGGCTTGGAACTACTGTTAGTTCCACTGATCGCTTGACGATATAACCTTCTCTGTTCTCTCAACTCTGCTCTTCCCATTTTCTGTCCCGTTGTGTGATACTCATATAACTAGATTGCGTTGAATAGGTAGTCTGACATTAGTCTCAGCGCGGAAACCGTCATGCTCGAATTGCTTATAAACGGTCAAAATGGAATCCTTGCCGAGTATCGGAGAGTTCGCATCCCGTAAGCAATGAAACAAAAAGAATATGGTTCATTCTTGCTTACTAAATACCTCTAGAGAGCCTAAACCCTATGAAGCGTTGATAAAGGTGGAGGCGACTGATTCGAACCCCAAGGACTGGAAGGTATGTCAAATCTGCTCGATTCACCCGCCATCAACATTAATGCGCTAATAGGCTGCTCTCTCGAACAAAGATCCTGTGAATCAGGGCGATGACATTGCTGGTACTATCTCAAAAGTCGGTTCAGCAGTTCTTGAATTCAAACCAGGAGATCGTGTGGCAGCCTTTCATCAGATGTGGGCACCGAATGGTTCATATGCAGAGTATGCAATTGCTCCAGCGTCAACTACTTTCCACATACCTGAAAATGTATCATTCGAAGAAGCTTCCACTCTTCCTCTTGCAGGTATGACAGCGGGACTTGCGTTGTACCAGTGCCTCCGGTTACCAACTCCCTGGGCACCTGTGCCATCTGAACAGACCTTGCCAGTCTTGATATACGGCGGAGCTTCTGCAGTTGGTGCATTTGCTCTCCAATTTGCCAAACTTAGCAGACTGAACCCAATCATTACGGTCGCAGGACGTGGTATTGACTTCGTCAGATCGCTGAAAGCTGCGGATTACATCATCGATTACCGTCATGAAGATGTGCCTGCCAGAGTCAAAGAAATATTGAAAGGAGAGCGACTTCTCTACGCATTTGACGCGATTTCTTCTGGAGATACTTGGAAAATAGTAACTGATGCCATGGGACCAAATTATGCAGGAGCGCATCTAAACATGGTTGATCCTCCAAAACCGCTTCCCACATGGCCGGATGGACTAACATTCAGCCGAACATTCGTTGCCTCTGCACACGGACAGGCACATGCTCATCGGAACCTGGAAGAAGCTGCTCAAGATCAGGACTTTGCATACTTGTTCTACAGGTGTGAGGTACAACCCGACACTGAGGCTGATTTGCTTACTCTTTGCCACAGACTTTGGACGGTATATCTGAGAGACGGACGATTGAAAGGTCATCCATACGAGGTTCTACCATGTGGACTTCAATCGGTACAGGAAGGTCTACAAGCCTTGCATGACAAACAGGTTTCAGCTCGGAAAGTGGTATACAGAATCGCGGATACTCCGTATTTGGAGCAATGGGCATCTTGACATGCTGAGAGAAGGTTGCAAGATAGCGTAATGAGTCAAAAGCCAGGAACTAAACAGTCAAGTTGGTAATCTTTCTTATCCACTCAGGGAGTTAGTCGCATTATCTTTATACCTAATTAGACAGGCCAGTCCCCAAAAGAAAATGTTTAACGAACATGTTAATATCAGCACCATAGAGATAGATGAATCGTTGAGGTACTCTAATCCAAGAAACGGTGTCAAGACAGTTAGTGAAACCGAGGCTGCATAATAAGACAATGTTCTGGGACGGCATGCTGTGGTCTTGATGGAAAAAGGTCGATGATAATAGCTCATCATATAGAAAAAATTCGTGATACTCCATTTGACATACTAGGCTCGGTTCTAATGAATAGATGAGGCTTGAGTGAGTCAAAGAACATGTCAACGTTGAGTCAAGTCGCCAAAGAATGTACGGAGTTACTTCCGTATGCTTCGTTGCTGACTAAACTTATCGTAGAGCTTTCACCGCCCACCATCTCAATTGAGCTTGAAACTGCCAACGAAATTCATGCGGCGTATTGCTCTCGCGTACAGACACTTCTTTTCCTCTCCAAATCTCAAAAATGTTGGACATTGAAGACTTTATTGTTGCTCGCGGGGGTAATCCGGACAAAATCAAGGAAAGCCAGCGCCGACGATATGGTTCTGTGGAGCTTGTTGATGAAATTATAGCAAAATGGGAGCATAATCGAACAGGTACGTCTTCGTGAAGCTTGAAATTACCTCTTACTCACTTCATTACAGAGCAATATGCAGCCGCTTCCATCGGTACCGAAATAAATACGATCCAGAAACAAATTGGGCAGAAAAAGAAGGCAAAAGAAGATGCGACAGAACTGTTACAGCAGAAGACAGCGCTGGAGAAGAAGAGGAAGACACAAGAGGACAAGGTTGTAGAAATGCAAACCGCACTACGAGAGCTCGTCAAGACAGTCGGCAACTATGTTGATGATTCTGTACCAATCAGCGACAATGAAGACAACAACAAAATGGAGCGTACTTGGGCACCCTCGGGATTCGACGAGGGTCATAAACAAACTCTCTCACATCATGAAGTTCTCACGAGAATAGACGGTTACGATCCTACTCGAGGCGCAAAGCTTATTGGCCATCGAGGATACTGCTTGACGGGATATGGCTTCTTCTTGTTCGTCTCTCTTCTGCTTAAACGGACATAGTTTGAAGCTGACAATTTAAAGAAACATGGCGCTGATTAACTACGGAACGGAATTTCTCTTCAACAAAGGTTTGATTAACCCAGCAACATGTATTGATTCCCGCTTACCATCCTCAGGTTACACCCCGAACCAACCTCCCTTCTTCCTCAATCGCGAGCACATGGCGAAAACAGCACAACTCTCTCAGTTCGACGAAGAACTTTACAAGGTCTCGGAGGACAACAACCCAGAAACAGACAAATATCTCATCGCGACCAGCGAACAGCCACTCTCAGCCCTACACTCAGGCGAGTGGTTACAACCTGGTCAACTTCCGATTAAGTATTGCGGCTACAGCACTTGTTTCCGAAAAGAAGCTGGAGGCCATGGTCGAGATGCTTGGGGAATTTTCCGAGTACACCAGTTCGAAAAGGTGGAGCAATTCATCTTCTGCAAGCCGGACGACAGCTGGAAGCATTTCCATGAGATGATTGCCATTTCTGAAGAATTCTACAAGTCTCTCGGCCTTCCGTATAGGGTGAGAATTCACGATCTAAATGTATTGCCTTTTCCACAAACCGCTGATTCGGACCTAGGTTGTCAGCATTGTTTCCGGAGCTTTGAACAATGCCGCCGCTAAGAAGTATGACCTTGAAGCTTGGTTTCCGTTCCAAGGAGAGTACAAAGAGCTGGTTTCATGCTCAAATTGTACTGATTATCAGACGAGAGAGCTTGAGATCCGGTACGGTGTGAAGAAAGGAAAAGACATGGCCGGTGGAGGTAGGAAGGAATACGTACATGCTCTGAATGCTGTAAGCTTGACCTCCGTGGTCCCAGAAGTTACTCCATTTGTTTACTGATGACCGTTCTCAGACCCTTTGCGCCACCGAGCGAACTTTGTGTTGCATCCTTGAGAACTATCAAACGGAAGATGGCTTCACAGTCCCGGAAGTGCTTCGAAAGTATATCCCGGGCCAACCGAAGACTCTACCTTTCGTGAAAGAGGCACCGGAACGGCAACTAAAACCTGAGAAGGGTGCAAAGGAGAAAACGGTGCCAGTTCGCCCTGCTGGCGGAAAATAGAGCTCTTGCTTCCGAATCCGACACTGCGTTGTGTTGAATCCTTGCGCTATGTACCACGAAGTAGAGGCCTTTATAGGCGCGGATGCATTTTGAGCATATATAACACCTGGATATGGTTCTCTAGAGTCGCTCACCAGTTTCGGCGGTCAAGTTTTGCTGTATTGCATCCTTCTCGTGGCTTCGGTCTTACTCCAGATTCCATCTTGCTGTCCGGAAACATATCCGTCCTCCTTAGCTAACCAGGGAAGACTTTTCTAAGGATTGTGATGTGTTCAACGGAAACGAGTCATTTGTTCAATGGTAGTAGAGCAACGGCGTTTGTAACTCCAAGAGCAATTACAAAACACGGGAGTAGAGATTCATGTATCGCCATATGCATTAGCTATATCGTGAATGCAATGTAGGCACTTCAAATTTCCTGTTTCAAGAAACCGAAAGTTCGAGCAGTACAAATCTAAACAGTCTTCTTACTACAAAATCTTCCAATCTTTGTATTACTCCGGACCAATCTGTCCCGGGAGATAAAGAAAAGGCCGAGGCCTCCGCAAAGTTATCATTCGGAGTAGCTCAACAGCCAAATGCCCGCGGGCCGAAGTGGCTCATCTTGCGAGGGAAACCTCCCGATCCGCCCCATGGCTTGCCTCGGCCGGTGTAGCTGCGAACGTTGTACCCACGCATTTGACGGTGGAATATGAGGGGACGTTTCACAGGGTTGGCAAACTCGAACTGCAAGCCACCTTGTCCGTAGTAGACTCCATGTCTGCTGCTTGAGCCTCCTCCGCCGAACCCACCGCCGCCGTGGCTTCCAGAATACATGTTGTCTTAGTTGTCACGAACGAAATGCTGGTTGAAGTGTAGTTGTGGATTTCAAAGGATCTGTGCAAGTCGAACCGCCAGGTTAGAATGGAGATGGATACAACGGAGACATTAAGAGCAATTGTCGAATTTATATCTAAACTGAGCACGGTGAAGTGTCATATCGCAAGGCCATAGGACAGAACTTTGACAAACAAGCCAGTTCAGAAGTGAAAGGCTAGAAACAGTCAGTTAGCGAAGGTGAATGGAGAGAGCGTGACGATCTTGTAGCATAATAATCCGTGTCATAGTCATAGTCGAGAAATCTTAGAGGCTCCCGAGAGTCGTAATGTTTACATCAATGCTGTGAACACAATTAAAGAAACATAGCTTCTTTCGTGATCGAAGGTACGACGGTAACGTTCGCACGACTCCTGTCGTTGTCTCAGCAAAAGCAGCGAAGAAGCCATATTTACGGTGCCGAGGCTCGAGTTCGAGATTGCGAAGCGTGCTAGCCGGATTTGATGCAATAATGCGAAGGTTGGATGGGCGTTCAGGAGAGAGTGGTGGTGGTCGTTGCGTCAGAGGGCGAGACCGAGTAGATATGTAAGGAGAGCTTAGTGAAGACGTAATTGAGGAATATCAAACAGTTAATGTTATCTATCACCGTTAAATTAACACAGGCTCATTTCAATAACCTCAAGGGTTCAAAACATACTCTACCTACCTACCTAGCGTTTGCTGTGGGTCGCACGTGTCAGGTGAAAACATTTACAACCATAGTCACAAGTATCTGGCGTTGTCGCTCCTAAACGACGAAGTGCAAAATGAAAACGGGAATTGACTGCAAAGACTGGCCAGTTTTGAAATAAGATGTAATTCAGCTGAGTGTTTGCGGTATGGCGTCGATATTTCGGCGTTTGAACGACGTTCTGTAGAAGCGACGACACTCACTCAGGAGTAATAACCTCGGGTTGTTTGATCAGTACGATCATTCGCACACAAAGCGTTCAGCATTCAAATATGAACTCTCCACAAGAGAGCAGGCGAATTATCTCTCCATTGTCATCTCATCAATACCTTTATCTTCATTATTACCATCAATCGCTGCCATTTCAGTCAGCAATCTCCCCCGGCAATTAGTTATGTCTTGGCTGTGGATAAGTTTTCCTGATCGGGGTTGGAAAGCCGTAATACGTCCCTCAAGGCCATCCTATCTGTCTACCGACTTCGACTACTCTTAGCCGTGTCCCGGGCCTTCCCCACGATTTCTAGCATCGAATGGATAAACAGCTTGGCGGTCTTTAGTAGGAAGTTCGTTGTAGCGTCCTTCAAACATGCCTGCTGATCTCTGATAAGTTTAACCTATTCGGCGTCATTCGATGCGCGACTGGACTGATTGCAAGCTATCAACACCAGGGGTAGGTTAAGAGCAATGCGTGGGGTTAGGTTCCTCCCGGTTCTTATTTCTCGAGCATTTCTGTTCTGAGGGGAGAATTCCCTCACCGCCGCAGTTCTGTGCAACATGACCATCGACACCAAAGAGAAGGACACGACAATCTCTCCTCCGTCCATGAAGGACGTTGAGCTGGGGGGTACTCGCGTTGAAGTTATCGACGATAGTGATGCTCTCAATGTGCTGGGATACAAACCAGAGCTGCATCGTAACCGTTCCATGGTAACGCTACTTTTCCAATCGCTTGCCATTGCTGCGATTCCCTACGGTGAAGGCGGTCCATTGATATCTGCAATCTACGGCGGGGGACCATTATCTATCTTCGTTGGTTGGATTGGTGAGCACCCCGTACCATCATGCCGGTATTGAACCACCACTGGCAACAGGTTGCTTTGATGTCGGGCTTGCATCGTGCAGCACAGTTGCTTAATATTGGCTTGCATCTTGCAGCAAAGTTGTTCGATGTCCCGACGTGCTGGGAAGCAATGACATCGAACTCGCAGCGGAAGGTTCAATCTTGGAACATGATGGCGCAACTCACCCTTGGAGGATGAAGACGTGGTTGCTGACAGATATGCAGTCGTTCTTCTTCTGGATGAATGTATCGCCTTGTCACTTGGAGAGCTTGCATCACGGTATCCTACTTCGGCGGGACCCTACTATTGGTCCTTTCAGATCGCACAAGAATCGAAGGTCTTACTGTCTTTCATAACTGGATGGGTATGGCTGATAGGAAACTGGACCATCACGTTATCCGTCAACTTCGGCTTCGCGTCTCTCGTCTCGGCAACGATTTCTATGTTTCATCCAGATTTCGCAGCGACATCATGGCAACTTCTATTAATATTCTACGCAATGTGCTTGCTCACAGCCGTAATCTGCATCTTCGGCAATCGATTCTTACCTCAAGTCGACATGCTGTGCGCGGTGTGGACAGCCCTTAGCATTCTGATTATTCTCATTGCATTGTCAGTCAAGGCAGATGCAGGTCGTCATAGCGCCGCCTATGCACTCGGTCACTACGATAAAAGTTTCTCCGGATGGGGAGGTTTCACATTCTTCATTGGTCTCCTTCCGGCAGCATACACATTCTCTGCCATTGGAATGATATCGGCTATGGCAGAGGAAGTGGATCACCCCGCTACAAAGGTTCCCACTGCGATCTCGCTTTGCGTCCCGGTTGGAGGCACCGCAGGATTTTTCTTCATCCTGCCAATCTGCTTCACCCTACCGCCACTCGAGGACATTATCGCCGCACCGGCCGCTCAAGCTTTACCGTACATATTCCACACTGTGATGGGAAGCCCGGGCGGTGGTCTTGGTCTGACGTTTCTCGTTCTGACCATTACACTGTTCTGTAGCATCAGTATCACGGTGGCGGCTTCGAGATGCACGTGGGCTTTTGCTCGTGACCGCGCAATCCCACTTTCTCGAATCTGGTCTAACGTCGACAAGCGCCTCGGTGTCCCTGTTAATGCAATCATACTGGTCACAGTGATTCAAATGCTATTGGGACTGATTGACTTGGGAAGCAGTAGCGCCTTTACAGCTTTTGTCAGCGTAGGAGTCATTGCACTGGCAGTGTCATATGGTATCCCGATTGGCATCAGCTTGTACTATGGTCGAAAGGATGTTTCGACCGCAAAGTGGAAGCTTGGTCCGGTCGTTGGTCCAATTGCGAACATCGTCGCTGTGTGTTGGATTGGATTCGAATGCGTGCTATTCAGCATGCCGACTGCGTTACCAGTGACGGAAGTTACCATGAATTACGCCAGTGTGGTTCTGTGCGGCTTCATGCTCATCAGCGCCATTTGGTATTTGGTATATGCTAGAAAAGGTATATAAAGAGAATCTTCGTCGCCTTTCTGCTAGCTAACAATTCTTTATAGTATACAAAGGCCCGCCTGCTTCGGACGGCTTGGTCGCTTAGAGCTTTGCAAGTCAACAAGACAACTTAGCAAGACCTTGTACAAATACTGCAGAAAGATATGGAGTGGCATCGTCTCAGGAACTTAAGGTAGATAATGCTTTAAGTAGCGGCTCTTGCTTCTCTGGGGGTATCGTAGTCATTCATAGTCTCTAAACGTTTCAACTTGTAGAACGCTCTCGTTGTAAAAGTTATTTTATTCCTCATTGAATCTAAGACAAGGGTATCTATGCAACTAGTTTAATAAAATCTTATCTTGCCGATCGAAGTCCCTTGCACATCGGCACTGTCTTCCCATGCAATGATCCCAACGAGGTCGGAAACCAAAAGTTTTGACAACTAATATCAAACTCAGAGTGCTTTCCTCGAGCGATATTGGAATTTCCTCCAACTCTAAGGAATACACATAGGCTCATCCTCTCCGGTATATAATCGAGCGAGCCAAGAGATTGAGGTGTGGGTGTGTCGGTGATTCCTCAACATTCTGTGTTCATCCATCTCATTCAACGCGTTTGTGATCCAATTCTGCATTGCTGGTCCTGCAAAAGAATATGACGATATCAATGGCACCAGCATAAACTGAGACCCGATCGGTCTTACACTCCAAGCATGTTCGTAAGTCATCCAAATGCGCATACATAGGCTCTGGATATCAATCTGACCAGGCCCTGAATTGATCGCAGAGTCACTCATTTCGCTCATGCAGGATGTATACACAAACTCTTGAGCACCCAAGACACTCATCATTCTCTCAACGATTAAACTGCTACCGGCGTGAGTGGCAACCAGCCATGCCAAGTCGGAATTATGGTAACAGAGCACGGAGCTCACCAATTGGTCGTCCCGCAGCGACATGCTAGCGCGGACGTCGTTACCTAGATCGAGGAGCGCTTGAATCTTTGAATTGATCTTGTATAAGCCCAAACGAAGCGCGATGAGAGTGCCGAGCGTCTCTGCGAACTTAATCGAATCGTTGGTTTGTCGGTACTCGCGGACTCCACGAGCTACGTTGGGCCAGAGACACAAGTTCCGAATCAAAGCAAGGCGCATTGCGTCTTCTTCCGTGTTCGCAGGAAACATGGTGAATATTTGTGACCATTCTGGACTACTCATAAAACAATCTTGACCAAGATATAAATTGTAGGCAAGCTGCGGCATAATTAGCATCTATAATTGAAGACGGAGACTTAACGTACAACAGGACCCTGAAGATGGAACGCAACTTCTCGATCAAAGCCTTTCGTGTGCCTATTAGGACCTCTCGCCTCCAAGATCTTACTTGCTCCTCCGAGATGGTGCAGCGTGTGATTGGTGTCGGAACCGGCAACAGCCTATTTGCACGTAAGCAAAGTCTCTGCAAATAAGTATTTCTAGATGAACCTCAAGCAAATAAAGAACTGCACACGCCGCCAGAGTATTCGTCGAAAGACCTTCATCTCGGCTTTGCAAAGCTAGTCTGAGGCTCTATAGGGCTCTGCCATAGAGAACTGGATCGATCCAGGTGGACGGATGGTGCCTGCGTGCCATCGACTTCTTAGCGGCAGCAACACATGCACAGGCATCGTCAAGCGCTTCCGCAGAACCTAGTCTTCGAGGTAGCTCCGCTAGCCATCCCTTGCCCAGTCCGGCGAACTGGTAGCCGGGATTACCATCTTGGAAGGTAGAGATCATTCTGAAGCGGAGTTGATCAGTCTCCGTCAAGCTCATGGTGGCTGCCGAAGGAGTGATGCGTGATCGATGCCACTTTGAAACAAGCTTCCATTCGCTGTAGGCTTGTCTGCGGTGAACCACATACTCTGAGATGGCAGTGCCTGAAAGAATTGCTCTGTTGAGCCCGCTTTCCTACGCAACCTTTTCGCTTCGTCGACGAATCGGACGTCTGTTGACGGGCCGGTGCATTTTCGTCCTGCACGTCGACACTGTCCACAGTCTGGAAATGATTCATCGCAATGCAAGAGAGCTCATCGTCAGAGGTGGTTCGTCAAAACAGCGGATATATCGTATGCTTGCCTTAATTTTCCGCTTTCGGCAAGTTGTACAACCTTTACTTCTCTTAATTCCGGCCATAATGCTCGAATGAAGTTCGTAATAGTGTTGTGGCTTTCTGAAAAGAACGTCAACATGCCTTTATAAGATCCTATGCCGCGAAATGACTGCCTTCCATTCCTGCAATGTTCTCAGTTGCCAGCTGCAACACGTTGAAGGCGGTACTCGGCGACACCGTTTCATGATCGTCGCCCTAAGACTGGAGTTGCAAGGCATGGTTGCAGATTATTGCTTCGTTGCACTGCACGCCTTTCAGTCGCTACGGTCGGAACCTTGACGGTCGGCTCAAGCACCCCTGAGTGAATGAGCCTTGCAAGCTTCTGATTTCCGCTAAATTAGCAGCCTTACGTAGCTCGATGCGAATACCCATGTCGAAGAGAGGGGGTTGTGATATTCACTGTCACATTATTCTGGCCCCCAAGAGCTCGCGGAACAGCCAAATAGAGAAGTCCTGACGCAATGGCAGATACGACTCAAAGCTTCATACAGAGTAGCTCATTCTCGACCAGCGGTGAAATCCTTCCATCGCTTACTCTATAGTATTGTATCCGTGCTCCATTCGAATCTCAACAGCCGATTACTAGCATTTGGTTGCTCAAGGATAGACAAGCTGACTAACCTCTACTTTATTCTCACCTCCATACCGCCTTGTGTTCATATCTTCACCAACAGCTTCGGCCTTAACTCAGCTCGTTGGTTATGGCGACAGCAACGGGAGACTGACTGATTAGTGATTCTTTTAAGCTGAATGGATCTTCATCCTCTAAGAAATACGTTATCGTATACGGATAGAGTAGATGTGGCCTTCCTTCGACCAGAATGATTCGACGAAGATGTCGGGTGCATCACCAAGACAGGTGACGAATGGCAGGTGTACGGTACGTCTTTACCACACCTCCAGTGCAAAAGATATTAATACCGTTTACGCAGAGAGTCCATATGGTGATTAAATCTGAGGATTCACAGACACAATAGAAATGGATTAGATGCCCCACTGCTTTCAACTCGATTGCACCAATCACAAGTGATTTTGTTCACCATGGCCTACATTTGACGAGGAGCTATGATCAGCTCTTGCTTTTTCCGGTGTCACCTTCAGCTTCAGCTTCACTCTTGAAGAAGATACGATCGTTAACTGAGAAGACGACTTATAATTGAGGATATAACTTCAGAGCTTAACTAAGCCGTCTTAAAGCCTGGCGTTTGCTAGATCTTCACCGTTTCCGCAATCAGGGCCCGATTTACTCATCGATTTCTGCGTAACTCAGCTTCAGCTCCCGCAGATGCCCTTAGACGACGAACACACTCCGCTGCTTCAGGACCAAGGAGCTGGACCCTCCAATTACTGGGACTTCGGCACAAATGGAAGCAGAGACGCCGACTTCCACAGACAATTTTGTGAATTGGTCGGGATCCCTTATCCAACTGATGGCAAACATCATACCCATCCAGGACCGAAAACTCTGTACAGCCGAGCAGTGGCGCTGAAAAATAGTCAAGGCTACGCCTATCAATTTACTGCAGGCATTTCGAATAGCTTGTTGCTTGCTCAGGTCATTCTCGGAGCTGCAGTCACGGCACTGGGTGCGAGCGAAAGCAGCCACATTCTAATCACCGTTTTCGGCGCCATGAATACCATCATCGCCGGCGTCGTGGCCTATCTCAAGAGCCGCGGTCAACCAATGCGCGCCCGCATGTATCGAGATGACCTGGAGCGTGTGGTCGACGAGATCGAAAACTCAGAAGTCATGTGGCTTGGTATATCCAAACATATGCATGGCTACGGTGACATCGACATCGATAAAGAGGTTACCGTACGGTCCGAAGTCGCAAGGCTGACCCGTCTCTACGACCGAGCGGTGCGGAACAACACGATAAACAACCCAGACATGTACACGGCATCAGATGGTTTCGACCAAACACTCGCTCTGCGTACTAAACCAGCCGGACCAGGCCAGCCTGCCCTTCCAGCAGTCATTCCAGCGAGTTCAGCCCCTACAGCCACAGCAGTCCCAGGAGTGGTGCCAAGTGCAGCTCCCGAAGCTGTTGCCGCGGCCGATCCAGACGAAAGTCCAGCGACCGCTCCGCCAAAGCCGCTGCCATCAAAGGCTGACGGCAAGAAAGCTGACAAGAAGCCGGACCTGGAACCCGCGAAGCCGGCTGATGATGCGAAGGCTCCTGCTCCTACACCCGATCCCGCTCCCGCACCGGCTGCTGCACCTGAATCAACTCCTGCGCCGGCTCCTGCGCCGGCTCCTGCGCAAGACAGTCTTGACGATGAGCCTGAGCCTGCAGCCGCAGCCAAACCATAGACGTAGTTGAAGAAGAACAAAGATCAAGGGATAGGAAGGCGAAGTTGCTGATCGAAGTTGATAGCTGGATTATTTCATGTTGGCAAGTACTCCTGTTGCTTGTGTCACCCTGTTCCGAGATTCTCATTTCATTCTCATCGCCAGGGTTTTAAGTGTTTGGAGTATTATACCCTTCGCATCTCCTTGAGCCTCTGTTGCTTAGCCTTTACACCAACGAAGCTTAATTTGTAGGATTCATAATGGCCTGTCCCATCGGAGTAGCCAAGAGCCTTTAGATACCGATTGTCAACTACGAAATGAGTCTTCTCTGTCAAATGGGCGTCTAGATCATTCATTTACCTGTAGTCCTTTTTTGCTTAGAACAGTCATCCTAATTATATTACCTAGCGAAAACTCGCAATAATTCTACCTATAGAGGCGTATAGGAACGCAACTACGCTGGGATGCATTTGCTTTGCACTCAATCGTCCTTCACCATAGGGTGAATTCACTTCGACCCATCAATAACTCCCACCGTCGTCCCGATCCAACGACTGTCAAAACTCTCAAGGTCACTAGCGATGAATTCTGCAATCTGTTCAAGTGTGGTCTCGTAGCGACTGGCGTTCATCGCTATTTCGATGGCCCTCCCAATGAAAGGAATGAACTTTATCCAAGAGTGCTGCCACGACGGTGGAGTTGCGGCATTTGCGATCAATGCCCCTTGTGAAGCCTTCGTAGGCACACTGAGATCTGAGGATTCAGGGGTCAGAAGGGCTGGGCAGAGCAGAGACCAGTCGACCGTGTTCGGCGGAAGAGAAGGAGGCTTAGATTTTGGCGATGTTCGAGGTAGATGGGAATACTACAGCTTATTAGCATTCTAGAGTCAATGAATCTCCGAGCTACTCTTCTAAAAGTAGGTACAATCGGCGTGTATTAGCTGTGAGCGCTGCCAGGATTACACATACTAGTTCGAGAGCATGGATTCTGTTCCTGGGTAGTATAGTACTCCCATGCCACCTAAGAACCAAGCTCTCAACGGTTTATTTCTATCTGTTCCCGCTTCTCGTACAGCGTCCACGACTGCGCGAAATATGGTAGGGAAGTCACTTTTCCCCCAGGGAGGAAAAGCCGCTAAACCGGCAGTATTGACAACAGCATCACATCCGGCATCCAAAATGG
>Ga0335073_10009584_pt1 | contig 13590 bp, 12 predicted proteins | sample Lox_Sample_22_FD_207093 | JGI IMG/M metagenome (GOLD analysis project Ga0335073, IMG submission 207093) | Soil microbial communities from Loxahatchee National Wildlife Refuge, Florida, United States - Lox_Sample_2.2 | ecosystem: Environmental > Terrestrial > Soil > Wetlands | place: USA...
CCATATCGGCGCGCCTTGATCCTTTGCTTCAGCACTTCCATGGCGCCGATGATGCCGGTCAAGAGGTTGTTGAAGTCGTGCGCGATGCCGCCGCTGAGCTGACCGATCGCCTCCATCTTCTGGGACTGGCGCAACGCTTCCTCGGTTGCGCGCAGCGCCTCTTCCGCCTGTCGTGCGGCGGTGACGTCGCGGCCGACGGCCTGAAACAGGTGATCCGCCGGCACCGCGATCCACGAAAGCGATCGGTCGCCGCCGCCACAACCGCGTACCCGCAATTCGAAGCGGGTTGGCGATCGTGTGCTGACGAGATCATCGAGCGCGGAATCGAATGCAGGCTTGTCCTCGTCGACGATGAGATCCCGGAAATTCGAGCCGATCAACGTCGCTTCGTCCCAGCCGAGCATTGTCGTCCATGCCGGATTGATGGAGCTGATTCGCCCATCCGCTTGCCAGACGAGCATCACATCCGTGGACAACCGCCACATTCTGTCGCGGTCGGCGGTTCGCTCGGCAACGCGCTGCTCGAGCGTTTGGTTGAGGCGCCGCAAGGCCTCCTCCGACGCGCGTCTCTCGCTGATGTCGCGGCGTGCCAGCGCGATGCCGACATCTCCAGATAGAAGACGGATCCGTCTTTTCGGCGCGCCAACAGCTCGACGGGCCGTTGCGTTGCCTCGCCCGCAAGCAAGGAGGCCCTGACGGATTTCCAGGCCGCCTTGTCGCCAAATAATCGGTCGACGGACTGCCCGACGAGCTCACCGGCCTCGTAGCCAAATTCTCGCGCCGCGGCGGGATTGGCGAGGTGGATGATCCCATCCGTGTCCATTGTGACGATCGCGTCGGGCGCGCTGTCGACGACGGCGTCGTAGCGCGCGTTTTGCCGCTCGCGCAGCACGCGATCCCGTTCGGTGGCGACGGTGACATCCGTCACTTGGACGAGGCAGCGGGGCGGCTCGCCCTCGATCGGCCGAACCGCAACGTTGTGCAACATGTCCCGCCCTGCCCTTGTTTTGAGCGGCAGGACCGAGGCATTCAACGCATGGGTCAGGAGACTGGACGTACCGGCACTCAACGCCTGCGCGATGGCGTCCGGGAGGCGGGATTTGGCCACCGTGGGAAGGATCTCAGCTAATTTTTTTCCGCGCGCGCGCTCCTCGCTGATGCCCGCCGCCGCGGCCATCCATCGGTTCCAGCGGAATATCCGCTCTTCGTGGTCGAGAACGATCAGGCCGCCATCCAGGGCATCGAAGGCGCCGCCATACTCGACTGGCTCTTGTCGCGACATCGACTGCGCCCGCCTTGTTCGTCTGATCTTCGGAGAACTGTAGCGATGCCCCAATTATCGCGTCCATGACCAATCTATGGCATCGGCCACGGCTTGTTGCGATAGATGGCCTTGGCGTCCTTCTCCAAATGGTTGAGCAAATGCGGAGCAGTCACCGCGAAGCGTCCCTTATCCGCGCCTCGGCAACCGCGAGAAATTCGGAAAGGGATCGCTCAGTCAACGGCTTGGGGAGAAAGGCGGCGCCCAGCGCACGGGCGCGCGCGACGATCTCTTCCTGGACATTGGCCGTCGTGATGGCGAGCGGCATTCCGGGGTGCTGGGCGCGAAGTTCCGCGGCAAGGGTAAGTCCGTCGCGGCCGCGCATGTTGAAGTCCAGCACGGCGATATCCGGCCGGTCGCGCGCCACCGCCGCCACCGCTGCGTCCGCGTCGGACGCCTCGACAATGGACCAGCCCGGTTGCAGCGCATTGAGGGTCTTGGCAAAGGACATTCGTCCCAGCTTGCTGTCGTCGACAATCAGGACCTTGTACATGCGCCCCTCACGATGCTTGGCACTGCGAAGCGCAATGCATCGCTTTGTACAGTGTCTTATTTTCGCACAGGGTCGGTCCCGCCGGAAGCCGCGATCGCACCAAAAAGGGGTGCCACGTGATCGCGCAAAAAAGCGTTCGCCGGGGGTCCCAGCGGATTCACGCCCGCCGCCAGCAGAACTTGAATGATCGCCGAATGCGCGCCGGTGCAGCCGCGCCAATCGATGGCGGCATCTCGATGCTCAACCAGCAGGCGAAGCAGCGGCTCGGCATCGGCGTCGGCGCAGATCCCCTCCAGCCTTATCGTTCCGTCCGAGGACATCGCGACGGTCATCGAAGCAGTTCCTCAAGATCGAGCACGATCAGCACGCGTCCGTCGCCCAGCAATGTCGTCCCTGCGACGCCCGGGGTTTCCGACAGCAATCCACCCATAGGCTTGAGCATGATGTCCAACCGTTCGCCGAACCGATCCACTTCGAAGCCGCCGAGCTCGCCGCCCAACGCGACAACGACGATGCTGGCGACCGTCGATGACCGCGGACCTTCGACGAAGGCGAGCTCGCGCGCGAGATCGACCAAAGGAACGGTGCGGCCCCGCAGCGCGAACGCGCGAGCGTCGCCGACGGGCGCGATGTGGTCGCGCCGAAGCTGGACGGTCTCGAGAACCGCGTGGAACGGAATGCCGACGAGCTGACCCGCAACCTCCACCGTCAAGACCTGAGTCATCATCACGGTAAAGGGAAGCGTCAGCCGAACGGTGGTCCCCTGATACGCGCGGCTCGCGACGGTGACGCGCCCGCCCAGCCGCTCGATGGCGGAGCGGACGGCGTCCATGCCCACGCCTCGCCCGGAAAGGGTGGTGACCGTCGCGGCCGTCGACAGGCCGGGCGCAAAGATCAGCTCCACAGCCTCGTCGTCGGACAAGGCAGCGAGCGCTTCCGGCGTCGCGACGCCTTGCATAGCCGCCGCATGCCGCACCTTGGCCGCATCGATGCCCCGACCATCGTCTTCAATTTCGACGATGACGTGCTCACCCTCCCGGCGCCCGCTCAAGCGAATGACCGGGACGGCAGGCTTGCCGGCGGCGTTCCGCTCTTCTGGAGAGTCGACCCCATGGTCGATCGCATTGCGAATCACATGCATAAGGGGCTCGTACAAGGCTTCGACCACCACCTTGTCGGCTTCGGTCTCCTCTCCCGCCATCACCAGTCGCGCCGATTTTCCGAGCCGCTTGCCAATCTCCCGCACCAGGGGCGGAAAGCGCCGAAACACTTGCCGCAGCGGCAGCACCCTGATCGACAGCGCGGATCGTTGCAACTCCGCCGTGAGGCGTTCGAGCTGCGCATGCTGTTGCTTGAGAAGCGGGGCCAGGCTCGCCGCATCGGCTCCATCCTGAGCCAGGCGGACGGCGTGGCCGAGGGCATTCTTGACGATTGTCAGTTCGCCGGTGAGATTGACGATCGCATCGACCCGGCCGACATCGACATGCAGCGTGCGCGCGATCGTCGCGGGTCGAGCCGCCGCCGTGTCTGCGGTGCCCTCGCGGCCGCCCGCTTCGTCAGGCGCGGCCAGGATCGTCTCGATCGCCGCGACCAGCGCCGTCGCCTCGCCGGCGGCCAGGCTCCGCGCCAGCGCGGCGTCAATCTCTGCCGCCTTGGCATCGCACCGAAGATGACGCAGCACGTTGCCGGCCGTCCGTCCGGCAGACGTGAGGGTAGCGTCAAACGATCCCCTGTCCGAACTCGAAGCGAGCGCAATCTGGGCCCTCAGAATCTCGGCGGCGCGTTCCGGGACAATCAAGCCGCCGGCCTCGGTCCCCTCCGACAGAGCATGAATCTCCACGTGGCCGGCAACCGCGGCGAAGTGGTCGGCGACCGCATCCCGAGCGCCGCTCGCCAGCGCGTCGATGACCAGATTGCAGGCGAAAGGATCGAGATGGTCGAGTTGTGGCCAAGCGTTGCGGGGATGGATCGCCAATGCCAACAAGCCGTTCAGCCTTCCGACCAGCGCGAGCGGATCGTCGCCGCGAAAGTAACATTCGCCGTGCGGGACATATCGAACGGCAACGCCGGCGCGGCGCACATCCGGGCAGCGGCCAAGCAAATCGCGCAGCCACGGGGGCCGGTCCGACGCCGCAGACGGAGCGGGCGTCCCGTGCGCGGGTCGCGCTCCCGGCTCCGCAAACCTGGCGACAAGGGTCGACGCGACAGCATCGGCCCCGGCGGGGACGCGCTCCTCGGTCTCCATTGCGTCGAGCCATCGCCCGATCTGATCGAGGCAGGCAAGGCAATGCCCGACCATGTCCGCGCTGAGCGGCGCATCGCCGGCGCGTACCGATGCCAAAAGGTCTTCAGCGGCGTGGACAACGCGGCCCATGGCGTCGAATTCGACGATGCCGGCGCCCCCTTTCAACGTATGGAAACCGCGGAAAGCGCTATCGAGCCGGGCGCGATCTTCCGGACTCTGCTCCAACGCGAGCAAGTCATCCGTCGTCTGCTCCGCCAATTCGCGGGACTCGATCAGGAACTGTTCCAGCAGCTCATTCATCGCGGCAAACCGCAAAGCATGGCGGCACAATCGACCAGAATGTCCTGCGGCACCGGCTTGACAAGGTAGAAATTAGCGCCCGCGGCCCGTGCGGCCTCGCGATCCTGCGGCGCGGCCTCCGTGCTCATCACAAGCGCCGGGGTCGAGGATGCCCGCCCCTCCTGACGGCGCAAGGCCTTCAGAAAGCTGAACCCGTCCATTTTGGGCATGTTCACATCGACGAGCAGCAAATCCGGCGATGCGACGAGCAGCTTCTCCAAAGCTTCGAGACCGTTCAACGCCTCATCGATCGCGAACCCCGCACCCTCGAGCGCGCTGCGATAGTAGAGCCGCACGAGGCTCGCATCGTCGACAATGAGGATGCGCTTACGCACCGCGTCAGCCATGGCCGCCCGCTATCGGCCTGCGGTACACAACGGCATCGGCAAAGCGGCACACCTCGAAAAGCGGCGATATCCGGCTCATGGATTCAGTTTGACTGAGACAGATATAGCCACCGGGCATCAGGCACTCATAAAGGTTCTCCGCGGCGACGCGCCGCGATGCATCGTCGAAATAGATCAACATGTTCCGGCAGAAAATGACGTCGAAGCGGCCGTGCGGCCGGGTCTCGGCGGCTTCGATCACGTTCGCTTGCGAGAACTGCACCGACTGACGCAGGTCCGCGATCAAGCGCCACCGGTCTTCCGCCAACGGTTCGAAATATTTCGCGATGACCTGCGGCGAGAGACGCATGAGGGCGCGGGGACCATAGATGCCGCTGCGCGCTTCCTCGAGGATGCGCGTGTCAATGTCGGACCCGACGATCTCGATATCGTAGTCGTCGACTTGCGGCCAGTTTTCGAGCAACCAGATCGCGATCGAATAGGGTTCCTCGCCGCTCGAACAGGGTATCGACCAGATCCGCAAAGGCCCCGTCCCGGCTTTGGCCGCAATGGCGCGATGCAGCAGCTCGGTGCTAAGACATCGCAACATCTGGTCTTCCCGGTAGAAATAGGTCTCGTTGACCGTGAAGCTGTTGACGAACTTCTCTATTTCGCCATCGGCATTCCCTCGCAAACCGACGAAATAGGCGGCAAACGAGGTGGTGCCCGTCGCGATCATCCGGTCGCGCACGCGCCGCTCAACATAGTAGCGCTTGTTGTCGGCAACGGCGATCCCGGTGCGCCGGTAGAGAAAGTCGCACAGCCGGCGAAACTCTGCTGCGGTAAGCGACGGAAGCTCAATCATGCGGCCGCGGCGCCTGCGAGCCGATGCGTTCGCAAGCCGCCTTCGCGGCGAAACTGAGGAAAGGCTGATCCGGAAACCGCTCGGCGCAACGCGTGAGCGCCGGCAGCGCTTCGGCCGCGCCGATCTCGGCCAACGCTTCGATCGCGGCGGCGCAAACATTTACCTCGTTCTCGGCATCGAGGATCGCGGCGAGCCGTCGCGTTGCATCGGCCGATCCCGTCTCGCGGACGAGGTCCCAGCCAAGAATACGAACATCCGGATCGGGGTCTCGGAGCAGGGATTGAAACCGCGCCTGAGCGGCAACGGGCATCGCCTTCAACGCGTCGAGCGCGTCCGTGCGGAGGTTCGCATCGTCCGATCGCAAATGGGGCAGGATGGCGTCGACGCTATCCGCGCTGTTGATGCGAACCAGCGCGGTGCAGATCGCCTCGCGCACGAGCTGATCCGCTTCCGTGCTCAACGCTTCGCCCAGCGCGGCCGCGGCCTCCGGAAACATCGCGAGAGCCCGAGCGGCGTCCCATCGCTCCTCCCGGGTGCCGGCCCGCAACGCGGTCATGGTCGCGTCCCTATCGACGCTCGCAGGGCTCGCCGGCGGCCCCGAGCCTTTCCGGATCAGCGGCATGTCATGGCACCAGCTCTTGCAAGCGAGCCGCGATGGAACCGAGCGGAAGGACCCAGCTCGCGCCGTTCGCTTCCACCAACCTGCCGGCCATTCCCCACACGATTGCCGTCTCCTCCGCCTCGGCAATCGTCCTGCCGCCCGCGGTTCGCAGACCGGTCATGGCGGCCGCGCCGTCATTTCCCATCCCTGTCAGCAGAATACCGATAAGCCGGGAGGCGGGCACGTGATCCATGGCGCTTCTCACGAGCCGGTCGGTGCTTGGATGCCACGGGTAATCCCTCCCGGCCGGCGCGGCCATGGCGACAAGCCCCGACCGCCGGCGCGAAATGATGATATCGGCATCGCCGCGTCCAATGTAGACGCAACCCGAATGCAGCGAATTTGGTTCCACCACCTCGGTTACCGACAGCGCGCTGAGCCGATCAAGCCGGCGCGCGAACGCTCCCGTGAAGCCGGCCGGCATGTGCTGGGCGATCAGGATTGGCCAAGGAAAGGTCGCCGGCAAGGGCTCGAGCACGGCTTCCAAGGCAAGCGGACCGCCGGTCGACGCACCGATCAGCACGAGGCCATCGCCAGTCGCCGCCGACTCCACCGCGGCGGCGGCACTGGGCGCCGAGACCTTTCGCTGATCGGGCGCCCTCCCGCCGCGCAGGCGGTGACGGACCCGGTCCTTGAGCCGCATGCTGTTGCGAAGCCGTGCGCCGGCCGCAGCCCGCACTTTCTCGACCAGCCGCGGCGCCAGCTCGTCCATCCCGAGCGACACCGCGCCGCGCGGCTTCGTGATGAAATCGACGGCGCCGAGCTTCAGCGCTTCCAACGTCGCTTCGGCGCCCGCCTCGGTATGCGACGACACCATCACCACGGGACAAGGCCGTTCGATCATGATCCGGTCAAGACAGGCAAGGCCGTCCATTTGCGGCATGTTCACGTCGAGCGTCACCACATCCGGCGAAAAGCTTTGCAGCCGCTCCAATCCCTCGAGCCCGTTGCGCGCGAACGACAGCTCGAAATCGGGTTCACGCGCGAACAACTCGCCAAGGAGCTTCCGCATCAACGCCGAATCGTCGATAACGAGCAGCTTTATCACGAAGATGCGCTGGCGGTGGCGGCACTGAAGGCATCGAGCAGTCCGCGCTCGGACCGGCTCAGCAATTCCGCCGGATCGAGAAGAAGCACCATGCGCCCGCTCGCGCCGAGATTGATGACGCCATGGACCAGCGGCGTCGATTCTTTCGCCAGATCGGGCGCAGCCTCGACGGCGTCCCCGGTGACGCGAAGCACCTCCGAAACGCTATCCACGATCAGCGCAGCCCGATGACGCTCGGTGTGAACGACGATCATCCGCCGACGCTCGCGGGCGCCAGTGAATTTGGGCAGCTCGAAGCGGCGGCGCTGATCCACCACCGGGACCACCTCGCCGCGAAGATTGATCACCCCTTCCAGGAATTTTGGCGTCTTCGGGATCCGTGCGATCTGATCCGGCACCCGCACGACCTCATCGACCGACCCGATCGGGAGAGCAAATTCCTCATCGCCGAGGCGAAACACCACGAATTGGAGCTGATGTGCGCCATTTCCGCCGATCGCGCCTGGCGCGGGCGCCGGTTCGACGGAATCACCAAGCCGCCGCATGACGTCCTCCCGAAAAAGCTGATCGGCCGCCAGGATCGAGATCATCCTGCGCCCGCCGTCGCCCCGATAGATCGACTTGATCGCGGTTTCGCCACCGGCCCGCGCAGCGAGGATAGGAGGCGTCGGGTCGACGAGGCTCGCATCGGCGCGGACGATCGCGCGCATCCGGTCGGCGACCAGGCCGACGGCGAATCCTGCCACCGACGTGACGATGATCTTCTCGCGCCCGTCCGTCTCCGCCGCGCGTTCAAAGCCCAACAGCGCCCGCAGCGAGAGAAGCGGCAGCAAGGCGTCGCGATAGGAGGCAACACCCAGGACCAGCGCTTCGGATCGGGGAACGAAGGCGGTCGTGTCCGGCCACGGAACGATCTCGCGAACATGGTCCGCGCTCAAGGCGTATTCGCGGCCGGCCACCTCGAACGTGATCAGCATCTGATCGAGCGAGGCGCCGCCATCGAGCGGCTCGACCACCGCGCCGGCGCCCGGCCCGGTCCGCTTGTGCCGCCGCGGCCGCGACCGTTGCGAAAAGACGGACGCCAGCAGCCGCTGGACATCCAAAATCTTGGCCACGTCGCGGAGCGTCTGCGTCCGGAAAGCGCCACGCAGGATTTCGCCCGGCTCGATGGCCAGCTCCGCCTGTCGGACCTCGATCGTCTCGGACCGAAGCGAGACCAGCATCTCCACCGCGTCGACGGCAACGGCAACCGCATCGAGCCCATCGAGCACGATGGCGCGCGCGCCGGGATCGGCGGGCTTGGGCTCGCGCCCGAGAAGCCCGCGCAGGCTGGCGACGGGCAGCACGGAGCCGCGAACATTGGCGACGCCGAGCAGCCCCATTGGGCTGTGCGGGAGGCGGGCGATGGCTGGGATCGGGATGACTTCCGCGATTTCATCGGCCGGCAAGGCATAAAGCCGCTGGTCCACGCGAAACGTCAAATATCGCCGCTCGGCGGTGGCTTCGACGCCGGCGTTTTGCGCGGCGTCAGCCATCCGGCTTGTTCAACTCCTCGGCCAGCGAGGCGATCTCTTCGATCGCGGCCGCGAGATCCTGCGCGCCGTGGCTTTGCTGCCTCGCTGCCGTCGCGGCCTCGCGACAGGTCGCCGCGGCTTCTTCCGCCACAGTTGCGATCTGGCGCGCGCCCGCCGCGCACTCGGTGACGGCGGCGAGGATGGAATTGGCGCCCTCGAGAATGGCCGCGTTGGCCTGCGCCAAGGCGAGAAGGTCCGTCTCCGTCTTGTCCAGCGCAACGCCTATCGCACCGTTCTTTTCCACTTCGGCTTCCGATGCGGCGGCCGCCTGCTCGAGATCGCGGCGCACGGTCGAGATCTGATCCGAGATGGCGCGCTGTGTGTCCTTGATCCGATCGGCGCTTTCCGCGGTCTCGCGCGCAAGACTGCGAATATCGTTCGAGACCACCGAGAATCCGCGACCGAGCTCCCCGGCGCGCGCCGCTTCGACCGCACCGCTGACCGCCAGCAAGCTGATTTGAACCGCGACCAGCGCGATGCCGTCGACCGCCTTGTCGATACGTCGTCCGACACTCTCCAGCTTGGCAATCGACGCGAGAGTCGACTTCGTATCCGCGCCTCCGCTCGCCACGCCCCTCAGGAGGGATTCCACCTGATCCCGACTTTGCCGCACCAGCTCCCGCATTTCCTCGACCCGGCTGCCGGCAAGGGTGGCATTGTTCTGAGCAAGACGCGCGCTTTGCTCGATTTGCGCCAGCGCGGTGGAAGCCGCATGCGCCGCGGCCTCCTGCTGCTGGGCACCGCGACTGATCTCGTCGATAGCCTTGTCGATCTGGGCCGCGGCACTCGACAGTTCTTGAATGGTCGCCGACAACTCTTCGGCGGTGGCGCCGATCGCTTCGGCCGTCGCCGCGCCGGCCCGGCCATCGCGAAGCGCTTCGGACCGTTTGGCGAGATCGCGCGCCGCGGCTTGGGCCTGCTCGATCGACCGAACCTGTTCCTCGGTCGCGGTTTGGGCCTCGGTCGTGGCCGCCGATTGCTGTTCGGAGGCGGCGGCGACCTGTTCCACGCTTCGCCGCAGCTCCGTCACCGCCCGCTCGGCCTCCGCCGCAGCCGCGAGCGTGTCGCGGCTGCCCTCGGCGATCCGCATCATGTCGCGGCGTATCGTTTCCAGCTTGGCGACGGCGCTGCCGCCTGCGGCCGCTTCCCGCAGCGCGACTTCTCCCGCGGTGGTGACCGCTTGCACGATGCCGCGCACCTCGCTCTCGATCGTCCGGGCCAGGCTCTGCACATCCTGTGCGCTTTTTTCCGACGTTTCGGCGAGCGCACGCACCTCTTCTGCGACGACGGCGAAGCCGCGTCCGTGATCGCCGGCCCTTGCAGCCTCGATCGCCGCGTTGAGCGCCAAAAGATTGGTCTGGTCCGATATGCGGCTGACGGTTCCCACGATCTCGGCGATGTCGCGCGCGCGCAGTTCAAGCTCGGAAATGACGCCAACCGACGCCTGCTGGCGGTCGGAATTGCGCTGAATCGCGCGGCCGCATGCCGTGATCTGATTGGCCGATTCGGCAAGGGCGGCTTGCACGATTTCGGTCCGGGTGCGCGACGCATCCGCCTCGCCCCGCGCCGCGATCAGGCGCGTGACGATGCTGTTGATCGCCGTCAGCTGCTCCTGCGATGCGCCGGCCGCCTCTTCCGCACTGGTGGCGATCTGCGCCATCGACCGGCGAAGCTGCTCGGCCGCCGCCGCCGCTTCGCTCAAGCCGTTTGCAAGTTGCTCGGTCGCCGCGGCCGCGCGCTCGGATGCTTTCTGATGGCGTGGGGCGCCGTTCGACCGCGGCTTTGCGCCGCCTGCCTTTGCCCGCGCAGACGGCGCCACGGCAGACGCGTCCCCCGGAGGCCTTGCCGCACCCGAAGCGACTTTCGTCGTTTTGACCAGCCTCATGGCCGCTAGAATAGGTGGCGGCACCAACGAGAGCGAGGGGCATGTTTCCCGACCTCGAGGCCCGGATGCCGGGCCGTGCGCGCTTCTCCATTTCGGTGCAGATCGCCCCTGTGCCGCGCACGTCGTGAGATCGGCGTGAAGACCTGCGAATCGCCGCCTGCTATAGTCGCGCGAGGGGAGAAAGCCGATGTCCGACAGCAAGCGCGTTCTCACGACCCACACGGGCAGTCTGCCCCGGCCGGATCAGCTCGTCGCGCTGTTGCAGTCGCAGCACGAGGGAAGGCCGTTCGACCAAGAGGATCTGACCCGGCAATCGCAAGCCGCGGTTGCCGACTGCGTCGCAAAGCAGGTCGAATGCGGCGTCGACATCGTCTCCGATGGGGAAATGTCGAAGATCTCCTACTCGCATTATGTCGCAACGCGCCTGTCGGGCCTCGAAAGCCCCGAGACGGCGCGGGCGAACGGCGCAACGCTGAAGCGCTTCCATCTGCTCGACATCGCCTATCCCGACTTTCCCGACTTTGCCGCCGATCGGGCGAAGATGGCCCAAGGGCCGCGCGTGACGATGGCTCCCGTCTGCACGGGCGCCTTGTCCTATCGCGACATGACGGCGGTGAACAACGACATCGCGACGTTGAAAAACGCGTCGACCGCGGCGGGCGCCAAGGCCTCTTTCATGACGGCGGCCTCGCCCGGCGTCGTCGCGATGTTCTGTCCGGAAAGCAGCTATTACCAGAGCGAGGACGATTATGTCTTCGCATTGGCCGAAGCGATGCGGCCGGAATATGAGGCGATCCACCGGTCCGGCCTGATCCTTCAGGTCGATTGCCCCGACCTTGCCCTGTGCAACGTCTTCAAATACCCGGGCACGGAGAGCGACCCGCTGCGCATCGCGGCGCGGAATATCGAGGCGGTGAACCACGCCATTGCGAACATCCCCGGCGACCGGGTCCGCCTCCATCTTTGTTGGGGGAACTATACCGGTCCTCACACGGCCGATCTCGAGGTCGAGAAGCTGTTCCCGGTTCTCCGCACCACGAAGGCCCGCGCCTTGTCCTTCGAAGCCGCCAACCCGCGCCACGAGCACGAATGGGAAGATTGGAAACGGGCCGGAATGCCGGACGACATGGTGTTCATCCCGGGCGTCATCGACAGCGTGACCAATTTTGTCGAGCACCCTCGTCTCGTCGCACAGCGGATTCGGCATTTCGTCGACGCGTTTGGCGCCGATCGCGTGATCGCCGGGTCGGATTGCGGGTTCGGGACATTCGCCGCCGGCGTCAAGGCGCTCTATCGGTCGGTGGTGTGGGCGAAATTGCGGTCGTTGCGCGACGGCGCCGCGATGGCGTTGCAGGTCTTTTAAGCCTCGCGGCTCAACTCACCCGAAGCCCTGATCGACGATCCTGCGAATACCGGCGGCGTCCTTTCCGGCAAGACCCATCAGCTCGAGGGTCCTTCCCGTTGTCGCATAGTCGTTGCCGGTCATGAGCTTCGCCATGTCGACCAAGGTCTGCGTCGCGGCCATGGGAACGCCGGCAGCCCGACCAATGGCCGCGATCGGTATGAGCCCGACCGGCACATCTTCCGCGACATAGTTATTGTCGAACGACTTTGGCGAGGGCGTGCCGCCATAGGGTCCATCGGCATTGAACGTGAGCTTTTGGAACGTTTCGACCAAGGTCGCCTCGCGGACCTTGTAGACGCGGTCGAACCAGTCCTCGAGCGTCGGCACGGTCGCGCCCAACGCGGCCGCGGCGGCCACGCGCTCGGCATTGATGGCGCGGTAGATCCGCGCGACGCCCTCGGTCACGCCCTGCGAATAGAATTTGTACGGCTCGCCATGTTCGATGCGGGTCGCGTTCAGGACACAATTGGCGACATGAAGCATCGCGTTCGCGTTGGTGAAGCCGGTGTGAATGACGTTGGGTGCCTTCACCGCGGTCGGGAACAGCGGACCCAACGTCGCGAAGACCGTGTCGATGCGGTTGCCGGGAAAGCTTGCGATTTGCAACCAGCGCTTGGTGACGACCGGCTGAATCTTGGCCGGGCCGAGCTTCTTCGCGGAATAGGGATAATTGTCCATTTCCGCGAGCTCGATCCGCGCGCGGCAGCCGGATTGATCAAGGATCCGGCGAAATGCCAGCGAACCACCCGTGTTGCCTTGGACAAGCAGGATCGTCTGACCGTCCGCAAGAATCGGCGCCAACGCCTTGGCGGCGGACGCTTGCCGGTGGCCGCCCGTACAGACCACGAGCATGTCGGCGCCCCGGATCGCAGCCGCAAGATCGGTGGTGGCGAGCTCGAGCTTGGCAAATCCGGTTCCCGACCCGCTGGTATCGATGCCGCCGGCCGAACGCAGCTCGGTCAGCTTTGCCTCATCGATGTCATGGAGCCGCATCGTGTGGCCCCCCGCGCCCAGATGAGCGACGAGGTTGAAGCCGCCATTGCCCGCACCGATTACCGTGATCGTCCTCGCCCCGCTCATGGTCCTCGCCCCTTTTCAAACTCCGAGATTGGGCCGGATAAATTCACGCGCGTTCCTCGTGAACGGCATGATTAAGCCGCCGCCGAGCCTGCTGGCAAGGCGGTTCACTCTTGCGTTTGACCGTGCAGCTTGTTCTATCTCATCATGGCATGGCATGACTAAGTTCAAAATCGACGGCCGCGCGATGATCGACACGCGCCATATGGTCCCAATGGGGGCGAACCCATGACGGCGCGCCGGATCGCCATTGTCGGCGCCGGATTGGGAGGCCTTGCCACGGCGAATGCGCTCGCCGCCTTTGGCATCGAGGCCGAGCTTTTCGAGCAGGCATCGACGCTGGGCGAGATC
>Ga0335073_10009585_pt1 | contig 13590 bp, 10 predicted proteins | sample Lox_Sample_22_FD_207093 | JGI IMG/M metagenome (GOLD analysis project Ga0335073, IMG submission 207093) | Soil microbial communities from Loxahatchee National Wildlife Refuge, Florida, United States - Lox_Sample_2.2 | ecosystem: Environmental > Terrestrial > Soil > Wetlands | place: USA...
TCTTCGAGGCATAAGCGACGCCAGACGTGCCAGGGAACTTTGTCCCGGTGTAAATACTCGCAACTCGATGCGGTCGGCATTGGCCGAATCGCGATTGTGCAAACCTTCATCGTCAGATCGGCCTGGACTGTCCATGATTGGAGTAGCAGCGAAGGCCGGTGGTAGGATCTCCAGCTCGGGATATTCAAGCTTTCCGCCGGTGCTAATGCTGGTACGGTGACCATGGCCATGCTTTAGGAACTCGACATTCGGAGCTCGGATATGTCTCGCGTAGTTTTTGAAGAACTCTTTCGCAAACATCATGCTACGGCTTTTCGGCATTCCAGTTCGAGGTCTTTGCTTCTTCTTCTTCTTCCCTTTCTTCCGTTTGCCAGATGATGCTTCTTCCCCGCTAGAAGACTCGACGGTCGCATTAATGCCAGGATGATAAGCAAAATCACGAGTCTTCACGTTGTCTGATAGTCCAGCACTACCAGTACGGATTTCGCGAGTGTGACTTGGGTACCGAGCCCAGGCACTAAGATCGGCCTCGGAGTCTTCAATACTCTCTTCTCGTAATGCAGGGTAAGTCGCTGACGCTGGAGTAACGACAGTAGTGTTTTCCGAAGTTTCTGATTTGAGATCCACTGTGACATCATTAAGCTGAAAAGCCGGAGTGGAAATTGATCTCCTTGGTTCTAGAGATATAGGGGGTAGCATCCCTGGATCAATCGCCACCGACAGTGCTCGGCTCTTTGAGCGTTGCTCGCTTGGGGGGTTCAAAGTTGACTCGGAAAATACTGGCGTAGAGAACTCAGGCTTGAGTTGGACGGCACTACGAGCTCGTCTCTCGAGTGGAGCAGGCAATGAACAAGCAGGGCCGGCAGCGTCAATCGATCCACCAGCAGCCGAATGAGTACGTGGTCGGCTGAATGAGTGGCTGCGTTCTCGGACCCCAACTAAATCCGCCTGGTCTTTGTGCCCAGGAAGAAGTAAAGCAGCCTTTTCATCTCGATTTGTTATGATGGCTGAAGCCATCAGACCGGTGGCGTCATGCCTTTCAGTCAAGGCTAATGCGCGCTGAAGTCGTTGAGGTTCGTCCAAAGACCCATCCATGCTTCCCAAATTTTCACTGCAAGGTCTCACCGTCTTCTTGCTCTGAAACAAACCGATCAAAGACCTAGGCCGAGGAACTTGTTTGAAACCGGCCAGCTTGAATTCCTCTTTAAAACGACTGGTTTTTCCTGGGCCACTCAAGCTCGGATGACTTGGCTCTGATGGCGATTGAATCGGTTTGGTCTTCGAGGTCGATCCATCCGTCGTGGGTATTACTTCTTCAAGCGCCACTGAGTCCGCAGCACGATCGATTACCTCCGGTTCCTGAACGTGGTGGTCTGTGTCAATCTTTGGCAGCTCTGGTTTTGACTCCTTGAAGCTCTCGATTGGACTCTGTACTGCGGAAGAGTAAATGGATGACGTCTCGTCTTTAATAACTCTACCCCATGACTCTGGAATATCTGAGCTTCCAAACCCTGAGCCGGACATTTTTCTTTCGTTTCTCCTGGATTCATCAGGCTTTGTTGCATTTAGAACCGGTGTTGAAGGCCGAGTCGGAGCCACCGACGTTGCTGTAGACTGTGATCGAAGGTGATGAGATATGCCCATGTTATACAGGTGGACCAGCGGTGCAGAAGATAATGGGCTTCCTTCTTTTACCGTGCTGACGCAAGAAATCTCATCCCCTGCCGGTGCAGGTGCTCGAGGAGCAATCTTGACCTGTTCATTTCCAACAATCGGGCTTTGTGGAACGTAGTCTTCGAGTTTGGAAGATGCGTGGCTTTCAATAGTGCTATTTTGACCTCCATGACGCATCTCGGTGTTGTCCACTAGCGTCTCAAGAGTGCCCTTCGAAGCTTGCAGCGAAGCTGCTTTGAGATTGGCGATAGATGGAGAGGCGATGCGAAGACTCTCCATTACCGAGAACTTCCACAATTTGGAATCTGCCGTTGCTGAAAAGCTTGGTAACCGTAAGGTGCGGAAATCTGTCGTGGTTGAACCTCTCAATAGTGAACTCTCAGACACCGAACGGCGCAGAGAACGGCCCTTATCCGGCGTATCTGCGGTAATGAGACCTGTAGACGCGGCATAACTGGATATTCGTCAGCTCGAGTGTAAAGAATACTGAATATCTTACCGATTCGGTGCCGTTGTCGCCCAATGTATCTCTTGCAAGCCGCGACGACTGCACTTCGTTGTTCTTCGTCGACCCACGCCGAACTCCGCTTGTTCAATATCATGAATATCCTCTATAGCGGGTGCATCACTGTCATAGCCTCCTGACTCGGGGCGATGGTCGGCTAAAAGGGAACGATGAAGGTCCTGCCTGAGCTTTCTAAACTCATTTGGGTCTGTCTGAAGGGCTGGTTTGGATCTCGACCTTTCTCTCGAGAGTTTCCGGCGGAGGAAGTTTGCAATCCGTGAAATTGTCCTGTTGCTTCGTGTAGAAGATGTGCCATCGCAGTTGGAAAGTCCATCCTTGTCAAGATTTGCGTCTGCGAATATCTTTCGGAGGTCATTAAGCTCTTCAGTCTTTGTGCTCGTGAAACTTGGGTTTCGATTTCTGCGTAGGCCATCGAGCAGATTACCCTCGGTGCGAGAGATATAGATACGCCTCGCAGAAGGTAGCGCAGGTGAGGCTGGTCTGTCATCAGTGATGCAACATAGATTTGAGGCCATAGCTGATGGGGCGAATGCGTCCGCTATGAGATTAGAAGAAACTCAAAGTTTGGAGACTGAATTTTAAGATCAAAACAACTCCTCGAACTAGAGAAAGCGCGGGCATCATGTCGGCTTCGATTGAAATGATATTCGTTGCTCGGCGGAAAGCAGAAAGCTTTCCCGAGAAGCAAGCATATGAGAGCAGGAGCCTTCTCTACGATAATTGGTTTGGCTTTCCTAGAATGATTCATGATGTTAAGAGTATCAGTGAACAACATGGTTCTTACTTCCTCCTTTTGCGTGGAGACCTTTCAATACAGCTGACAGTTGTACGCTGGTTTTCGTCAACGGCGTAGATTCACCACCAAGGATGACAGCTCAGCATAGAATTTTCAATATATAACTGACATGCATAGCAGACTACCTTCGCAATCAACATAAACTAGTAACATGACTTTGGAATAAACATCGCTAGTGCTACATTATGCAAAGGTGAAATTTCAAAGCAACAGATACATCACGTGTAGTGGTCCGTGCCTTCGAGGTCGACTACAAAGAACGAAGACTAATGGTTTCATAAGATGTGACGCCAACTTGAAGGAAAATCAATACCACTATGCAGGGCTGGATGCTCATTGCTGTCGGAGGGAGAACTTTTTGTCCGCAAAACGCACCATTGACCGCGTATGCTTATCTTGATAGTAAACCCATCAGTAAGTCTTCTCGTCATCCAGTACAAAATCAAAGTGTGGTTCGACAGTTGCAACAATCTCGTGGTTGCGGACCTCTTCAGCTTCCGCAGCACTTAGTAAGGTGATATACTTTTGCCACGGAAGACTCTCGGCGATCAGCACTACTCCAGTGCCTCTGTCCGGTAGTGATTCAATGAATTCGCGGAAGGGTGAAAGAGGAGTATTCCACTTGGTGCGAATGGCGTATGGCCTCCTGATCGTAGGGCCGCTTCGTACCATTGGTGGAGCTGTTAGTGGTTGATCGAACTCTGCGGCAACGGGAAGAGCCCATTCTGAGTCCGAGACTTCCATTTGAGATGCAGCGAGTGCTTCATTGCCTTCCTCTAGACGTTGATTGTAGGTATCCGTCTCAGGGGAGTTAGGTGGAATTGGGCTGGGAGTAGAGAGATTGTCATCTCCTATAGTGGACTCTGGCTCTTCCGCAGTGGTGCTTAACGTCTGATCCACCGGCAGCGCAGTACTTGGTTCTGCTGTAGTTCCATTTGTCACGGCCGTCGGAGGGTGAGATTGGCTAGCGGTAATTTCAATGATAATACTTGTAATCGACGTCGAATCAGCCGGAGAAACTTCTCTTGAGCTCCGACTTCCGGTGTCGTTAAAATTAGAAAACATAAAGCTAGACGTTTGCCTTCCAATTTCCTTGGCCGATGTTAGTGTCATAGTATGGTCAATTTAAATTGTCTGAGTACTCACGGGCTCCTGGTGAATCTCTCGATGTCGCCTAAAGATAGAATCAGGACTCGTTCGACGAGATATACTCTGCATGACTACGGTGAGGAGAGAATGAAAGTGCATATTGGACATGACTTGAGACACGTATCGAGGAGAATAAGTTCCTAAATAAGGATTTTCGAAAGACGTTGGCCAAGCCTCCAGAAACGATCGCCATAGGACTAAGTAGATATGCAGGCCCCCTTAAATAAACCAATGTGAGGAAGTCTTGTAGTCTATTGATGCCACTGGGTTTGGACGCCGTACGCTTCTTTACACTTGGGTATTAGAAACGGTTACTAGTTAGAGCGGTGAGAAGGTGACGACGCATCAATTCACCAAGGAGATGGAGCATTGTACTCGTATGATCATAAGCTTGCCACTAGACGCCAATAGTGCTTGTCCACAGTCATTGCGTTTAGGGTTTGTTGATGTTACACAACATAAGTGAGTGAGCTGAAGTGCCTCATGCACGTCATGAAGGATTCAAAGCGTAATACGGCATTGCGATCGGTAGCGGACACTGATAGGCGCACAGCAAGTCACTGTCTTGCTTGCTAGATCCTGCTTTCTCGATCCCACTTGCTAGATCCCATGGACGTGAAATTTTCACGGAACACAAGCTGAGCTCTTCCCTCTTATCCTATACTCTTTGTATATGCGCGAAAGAAGTCTTGATCGAGCGGAATCCTGGAGATACCGATTGGACAAAGCTGTCACAATAAGCCACTCGCCACTAGCTGCGGTGTCTCTCGGCAGAACTTAGCGGTCTAAGTGCGGGCCGCTTCGGAAAAGAATTCGATTGGATTGAATGAACTTGAAGAATGTCGTACAGCGAAGTTGCGGGAAAGCCGGAATGGCAACACTTCCGAACGCCACGTGGAATGAGTGACCACGCGAGTCAGCCAACAAGAACTGGCTCTGTCAAATATCATCGGCGCAAAACGCACAAAACCAGTAACATTTTCAAGCTGGTTCACTCCGAGAAGTAGCAATTTCGATTATCGAAACCGCGATGCACAAGTCAACTCGGTGCGACTCCGGGTCGACTCGGGAGGATTCAGGCATGAGTACGAGGTTGCCGAGAGCCGAGCCGTGAAAGAACAGGAATTGCTACTAATTTAATGGCTGCTTGGAAGCTTCCATCTAGTGCCATTGCCTCTGTCTGGGATATGGCGTTTTCTAAATTGGATGAGCTGTCATGCGGGAAGCACAGCGCACGCCACGGCCTTTGGGAGGGTGCATGGCAATGCAGCGGTGGCGTCTGGATCGCAATGCGAGGAAAATGAGGTGATGGGTGGTGCAGGCGAAATGGAAGGTTTCATGTTGACTGCTTGGGCTGAACATGTGGCATCTGAGCAATGTCTAGGATGATCACAAGGCGACTGCATCAATCGCCCACCAGGATACGGCCGCAAAGACGACAACTTGTCATTTGCCGATGAAAGGCACCAAAAAGGCATTGGAATCAGATCGCCGGGAAACTGCGATGACGCCGCAGAGACACGGCAATGGCCTCGCAACTTGCGACATACTGTAATTGAAAAAGTGTCAAAGTGTCAAAGCGATGGCGAAGACGCCACGCCATGTGGACTGCAGCGCTTTCGGGTCAAGTCGTCTGGCTGTTAGGACCTAGGGATGTGATCCGTATGGCTCGTGCCATAAAACTTCTCAACAGCAGCGCCGGCCATATGGCTCTAAAAAAAAAAAAAAAAACCGTCAAAACCAAAAGGAATGTTGATGCGCAGCCGCGTATTGGTCGGCGGCGGGTTTTTGAGTTGTCGTTCCCCGTCAAACCGCTCGGCCTGGAGTAGCATCGCCATCCCTGCATCACGATCGACTTGACATGCATCTTATGTCTGAGCAGCCCCCTTCCTGTCAAAGAAGCGAATGGCGCCGTCCAGCCACGAGTGTCCCAAGTGCGCGTCAGGGGCATACGCTGCTTCGTTCGTATTGTGGGCCACGTTAGAGGCCGCACATATTGCGGGTGCTAACCCCACATTTCCCGCTGCTTCGGTGACCCTCGGCCGCGTGCTTTCTGGCAAGCCTCCTCCTCTACCACCTGCTTCTTGATGCCTCTAGTGCCACAGCAGCCCGTATAGCGAGTATGGCCCATTCGTCAGTTGTGAGGTTTGCATATCTTTCTCCGGGATGCCGAGCCTAGGTACGCCATTGCTGCGGAGAACATTTCAATTATGGCCTCGTAACTTGCAGCAATCTTTGCCGTACTGCTAAACGAGCATGAAATATGTCGGAGTTCGTGTTCACCTCTAGGCCTCTAGGATGGCCATTTTGCCTTATATGGAGACTGCAGTGGTTTCTCTTTTCTGGAGCGAAATCCCTCTTTCCGTGTAGAAACTCCATCAACTGCTCGCAGCAGTGCACGGCATCATGCCTTTGGTCAGCCCGGAAATTATTGCTCAATGGCCAGAACCAAATTATGACGATCCCATCTCCAGAGGACCTGATCTGTTGGTTATCAGTGCAGTCTTTATTGCAATCGCCGGCACGCTCGTTATCCTCAGACTCTATACCAGAATATTCATAACCCACTTCTTTGGTTGGGATGACGGTTTGATCCTCGCCGCCTTGATTTTCGCCATCATCTTGACGATAGGTGTGGATGTTGGATTCTCAAACTATGGCTGGGACAGGTCAGCTAGCATCGTATCGCATATTTGCACCGCTCTAACAAGCTGAAAGGCACATCTGGGATATCCCACTCACAAAAGCAACATGTCAGTCTGTTCTAGTTGTCACTGCCTTTAGCTAACATTTTTGTAGCCTCTCTCCTTTTGAATCTCGGCATGCAAATCGATTTTATTTGCGCGCAATTCGCCATCAATCTCTCTTTCCTATGCTTCTACTTCCGACTCACCAATGAAACGAATCTCCGGTGGTTTCGGGTATGGCTATATGTCACCGTGGCTATCCTCGTTGTGCTGTCACCGTTATACGTCTTCCTTCTTATCTTCCAATGCTCGTAAGTGGCTCATAACTAAAGAATGCTCTCGTGTATAATCTCACCATTCAGCAAGGCCGATTCGAGCACAGTGGACGCCGATCGAAAACGCCCATTGCATGAACTACCAAGGAATTGTTCTATCCGCCAACATTGTTAAAGTTTTCTTTGACGTTTTGATCACCACGTTACCGATCCCACTCATCGCCCGTATGAAGATTAGCAGGCGCCAAAAATGGGGCATCATCTGCCTGCTCTCCCTGGGCTACGTTGTAACTGCCGCAGGCATCTTACGTACCTACTATACGTGGTTGCTGACGACCGCTCCGCTTGGTGACGAGACCTGGGACCTGTATCCTGCGTTCCTTGCGACATCGATAGAGACCGACCTCTCCATCATCTGCGCCTGCGTGCCGACCCTGCGGCCGCTGATACGTCGCATATGGAACCTTGGAAGTACCATTTCCACTTCAAAAATGGCGTCCTACGAATCGAGAACATTTGGCTCAAGCCATAAGAAGGCTATGCACACTGAGCCGTTGGTCAAGGATACGCCGTCTGAATCAAATTGGCCACTTCGCCGTCTTGAGAGTGTTCCCTCGGTGAAGAGCGCGGCAAGTCAGGAAAAGGCAATGGAGCTGCCCATTATGGGTTCCGATGCTACGGATGAGATCGCGCACGAGAGGGGCCTGGATTCGAGGAATATCTCGGCAATAAGTATACACGAGTGTAAGACGAACGAGAGAGGAGGCCAAATCCCGAAAGAGATGTCCACAGAGTCGGATCGTGGGAATTGGGTGATTCGTATCCATGACGAGTTTATCTTGCAAAGCGAAGAAAACTTGCACGGATATTCACAGCCCAGGTGGAATAACATCCACGACTCTTGTCGAATGTATAGTAGGAACTCTCGTTGATACGATCACTAACTTTATTTCGCATGAAAACGGTTTCCTGCATGGCGAAAGGGACGGCTTTTTTTCATTTGAGGTGGGAGTTTGAGACACAACAGGCCAAATCTTTCAATTGACCTTGAAAAACGTCAGGAGCCATTATCAGTGCAGTACGGTCCAAGAACCATTGACCATCTTATGGTCATCTGAGGCAAGGCTTTTTAGACACATATGTTGTTTCGTCAGTGGAACATGTATTCAATGCAAAAACATGAGAACGACTGTCATTAACAAGAACAATACCATCTACCATGCAAAGTCCAACCGAGACTACTCGTAAGGGATATCATTGAGTCCTGCAGAACCACATATCCAGTCTCCTACCCGAATTACCTGCCCAGACCAGCGCATGACGCCCAATTGAGGGCTCGAAAGCAGTGTAGCATGACGTGAGCACGTAGCAGAGTCCACAACAGAGCTCGAACTCAGCCACCAACCCTTAACTCCAATCCATTGAACCCCGAGACCCATGAACGCAACAAAACCGTAGTCAAACGTCCTCAGTCAATCTTCTCAGCATCGGGTTCCGCCTCCGCCGAATTCGGCCGCGACTCCTCACTCATCCTGCTCCGGCGGCGCAGCAGCGACGGCGGCGCCTCCTTGGGGCTGGCGAGCGGCGAGCTGCCAAAGGGCATGCCGGTGAAGGAGCCGGAGATGCTGTTCTCGCGGGCGTGGGCGGCGGGCGCGGCAGCAGCGCCGCCGGCGCCGATGGTCACGCTGCCGTGGCCGGTTAGGCCGCTGCGGCCGCTGCGCACGCTGGCCGCGTCCAGCGCCCCACCCTTGCCCGCGTAGTAGCTGTTGCGCTCGGAGTTGGCGCCGTCGCGGCCGGCGCTGTCGCGCGGGGGCCCGTCGCGCGTCGTCGACTCCCGCGGCGGGGGTACGCCCGTCAGCGATGCTGATGCGCTGTAGATCGACGCGCGCTCCGTCGACGCGAGTCCGCCTACCGAGGGCCGCGACGTCGAGCTGAAGATCACTGATGGGCGGCCGGCAGCTTCGCCGTCGGGGATTGTCGCGCTCGCGCTGAGAACGGAGAGTGGGAGGCTTTCTCGGGAATTGCCAAAGAGTGACGATGGTGCTAGGGCGCGAACAGAGGCATCAGTGTCGAGACTGTGTCTTCGTCGTCGCTTTGAGGATGACGCCAATGTTAGGATAGATGCGTTGTCGGTGAGAATATTATTCGCGGTTGCGGCTTGGTAGGTGTGTGGATGTGAGTTTCCCGGTTGCAAATGGCCTGGTATTGCACTTGCTGGAGGGCTGTTTGCGTATGGTTGGTTGTACTGCACCGGTGCAAAAAGACTAGTGTTGATTTGCGGCGGGTTATTAGAGAGCATTCCTGACGGAGTAGTGGATTGGATAGTTGTGAGGGTTGTAGTGAGCGACTCTTGACTCTGTTGCGGAGAGGAGAAAGTACTGTTTGCGCCTTGTCCGCCACCTTCGAGTGATGAGACTGCGCCGCCAACTGTATTGGATGTACCCGCTTGAGAAGCGCCTTCGGAGTGCACGGTCTCGGGATTGGTGGCGAAAGTTAGAGCTGCAGAACGATTACTCCGTAGTGGAACGTTGGCACCACTTATCGCATCCTCATAAGAAGTGAAGCTTCCATTGTGATGCGACGGAGCGGTATTGGTAGACGGCCGCCCGCTGGCGTAGCTGTTCTGCTGCTTGAGCGGGTATGAGGATTGAGGATATGGATTGTTCTTTTGCCCGGGTTTGTTCTGTTTGAAAAGAACGTGGTTGCCATTGCTCTTCTTTGTAGAATTGAAGCCATTCGCACTGCTGCTGTTCCTGAAGTTTGCAAATCGTTTCACAAGGCCGGCGAAGGGTCGTCTCCGCACATGTCGGTCTATTTCTTTGTTAGAGCCAGTTTTCGATTTTTTAATGTCAACAGTCGATAGTTCAATAGAGTCGTCATCGCCTAACTTTGACGTGTTGAGCCAAAGAGCAAACATACCTGGAGGTCTGGTGGCAGCATCAGCGACTGCCATGACAGTACTTAGGTCGACTGACGCCGTGAAGTCGTGATGGCGATGAGGAGATCAATATCGCCGGCGAACCAAGCGCGCAACAAACCGTGTTTCGTGGGTCCGCAAAGAGATGGTTGTGGTTAAAGCCAGGCTCAACGTGCGGTCTGTTATCAGCTCAGCCAAAGAGCGATAGCGGATGCTTCCGGGGAAGAGCTCGGCGGGATGGGAGGATCGAGAGGTAGGAATGGGAGACAGGTGAGGTCAGACCAGTCGGCGAGCCTGAGATTGCTGCAGCTGTTCGGTGGTGGAGCGACTTGTAGGTTTATTACTGCGAGCTCGAGATCGTGGTCGATCAGCCGATTTTGGGTGCCTAACGTGCCTTATCATATGTGGCCTGTGGCCTCTGGCCCTGTGGTCCTGTGGCCGATTGCGTTGGCGCAAATGAAGAAAAGTTCATTAATAACTCGACAATATCGAGTAAAACGTTTCCTGTCTCAAAGGAATCCTCTCATGCTGTGGCAAATATATTGTTTTCCGCATTCAAGGCGCGATTTCAAGTTCACGCACTGCGACAACAACCCGGCTGCTGGTCATTGAAATACGCCTGATTTCCTTCCCCCTTTTCAGCATTCCGACTACCCAGATTGGGATATCACAGGATCGCGAGCTTGTCTCAGCCAAATTCGGGAACGTCAAGCACGAATTCTCCTCCACTGATCACTCAGATGCTTGGCAGATGTGGCTATGCTACGACATAAAGGCAGCTGGACTCCAGCTGTGTTATGAAGTGAGCGGGATCAGCTCTGGCTGAGTTCAAGCGATCAGTAGCCAGTTGGCAGCGCCATGTCTTTCGAGTCTAGAGCGTCGTCTCCTTCCAGAACGACGATTCTGCCTCTGGCTCCAGACGTTGCGGCTCGAATTAAATCCACTGCTACCATCACGAGTCTGAATCAAGTGATTGATGGGTTAGTCGAGAACTCTCTTGACGCCAATGCCTGTTTCATTGAAATCGAGGTCCATTATGGTCGTGGCTCGTGTGTTGTAGAAGACGATGGCCAGGGTATTCCTCCTGCCGAGTTTACTGAGAACGGAGGGCTGGCGAAGATGTATCACACCTCGAAAGCTGACGCTCCTGAGTACACTGTACATGGGTCCAGTGGCACCTTTCTTGCCTCCCTGACTTCTTTGTCCCTACTCTCAGTCTCATCTCGCCAACGGTCTTATCGTTATCCGTCCTCAATCACTTTTCACCAAGGCTCCAGTATTGCAAGGTCAGTGCATCGGAATCTAGATGAACACTCTGCGGCGCATAAGCATGGAGCAAGAGTGGTTGTACGAGATTTGTTTGGGATGCTACCTGTTCGGGTGAAGCAGCGTGCTGCTCTGGCCGAAGACAAAGCTCAACGCGATCGACTTTGGGAAGAACTTAAGCGTAATATCATTTCCCTCATTCTCGCCTGGGATAAGCCGGTCTCAATACGCATGAAAACCGTTGACGATGCTCGATTCTGCACATTTAGGTATCCCAAGCAACTTCTCTGGGCGTCTTCTCTATCAGAGTCAAGCGCTGTGAACCCAGGTTACGCGGCCGCAGTCTACAGTTTTCTGCTGAGAGCCGATTTGATAGCAGCTGACACTCAGTCTTCCTGGATACCTGCTTCAGCTTCATCCCGCTTGGTAACAGTAAAGGGCATCATATGCCGAAATCCAACACCGACGAAACGGCTTCAGTTCTTATCCCTTGGCGTACGTCCATTCACCTCCAAAGTGAGTGGCATTGAATTTCTGGAACATATCAACAAACTCTTCAGCCAGTCTGATTTTGGCTGGTCTGAAAATGGAATGGAGCCTAACGAAGCCGATGTGGAACAAAGACGAAAAGATAAGCGATTCAAACCCAATGTGTCGACTATGAAGCAACTGAGAAGTGCGAATAAAGGAGTTGAACGGCATCCAATGTTTTACCTGGCCATTCGACTAAAGGATGGTTCTCATACAGAAGAGTACGATAAGCTCGAAGGTGGCACAGGCTCGCTATTTCGCTCAATACTCGACGTTCTCGATGCCCTAGTCACAGGTTGGCTCACAACTAATGAGTTTGTGGTGAGAGGCAGCAGACAAACGCAAAAACCTGACAAAGAGGACGATCAGCCTTCTATGTCTCCTTCGCAAGGCGCAATCACTCCGCTCAAGAGTTTCACATTGGGAGAGAAGGATCATGCGCACGTGCGAACAACTTCTAGTGCATTCTCAGTCGGTGATATACAAGTGGATAGCGTAGCACCAACACATTTCCGACTCAGTAGTCGTCCAAAAAGTCCTTTCCATGAGTACAGTCGAATCAAATCGGGTTCAAAGTCAACAGCGGTCGAAATACAACATACGAATCAAATCGAAAGCTGTTGTTCTCCAGTAACTTCTCTACAAGCTGGTCAGCTGAATCACATCCGTCCGAACTCAACGGCTAAGGAGCCCACCGTTGAAGCGGATACCACACCTGGAGATAGTTCAGATCTAGCTGGAAGCGATGGAAATCCTTACGAAAGCGCCGAACCTGAAGACGAAACCTTTGTTTGGGAAGATCCGTTTAGTAGAGAAAAGTTTCGGCTTAACTCGCGGACTGGTCAAGCCCTTTTCACCACAAAACAGTCGCGAATATCGGGGACAACACCAAGCCAAGTCTCTGCTACTGATCAGCAATTCCACAAGCCAATCACTTTGAGTCGAACTAAGACCACTCTATCACATACTGGGAATTCATCCAGTATTCTCGGCGATGTCCTTCGAAGTTGGCAGAGTCCCATATTTAAAGCCGCCGAGCAAAGTATTCGCCATGCTGGGTTTGACCCTCCCACAAAGAACGGGCTAGCAGGGGACTTCATCACAGAGGATCAGATCGAGAAAGCTTTCTCAGAGGGCTCGATATCTTATTCCAGCAAGCTATCCAAGTTGGCGTTGAAAGATGCTGTGGTCATATCTCAGGTTGATAAGAAATTCATCTTGATCGCTATGGAAGTAGCGAACGAACCTGCGCCAGATACGATGTTGGTTCTCGTTGACCAACACGCTATGGATGAGCGTATCCGGCTGGAGAATCTCTTTGCTGAGCTAGTGGCTTCTACCTCAACGCAGCCTCCGATTGCTTCTGACCTGGGACTTCAATCACGAATACAATATACACTTCTCACTCCACCTATCGTCTTTGAGAGTTCTACGCCGGAGGCAAGACTCTTCCACAGCAACACAGTTCACTTTGCGGACTGGGGTATCTTGCTCGATGTTGATTCGAAAGCTATCATCACGATCCACACCGTTCCATCCGTCATAGCTGAGCGATGTAAACTTCAACCGATGCTATTGATATCTCTGGTCCGCTCTGAAGCTTGGAAGCTTAACGACTCAGGGCCATCAACGGCTGCATCACAGCCTTTGAAAGGCGAAGAGTCGATTGAGGAAGAGCCGCACTGGATTCAACGTATCGGGAAATGTCCTCAAGGTATCATCGACATGCTGAATTCACGAGCCTGCCGGAGTGCCATCATGTTCAATGA
>Ga0335073_10009587_pt1 | contig 13589 bp, 15 predicted proteins | sample Lox_Sample_22_FD_207093 | JGI IMG/M metagenome (GOLD analysis project Ga0335073, IMG submission 207093) | Soil microbial communities from Loxahatchee National Wildlife Refuge, Florida, United States - Lox_Sample_2.2 | ecosystem: Environmental > Terrestrial > Soil > Wetlands | place: USA...
CTATATATGAGTTTAGTCCTAGAATTGGACCAGATGGGTATTATTTGTCTAATCAGATGCAGAATTTGAATTTGAATGTAAGTGCCTTTCCCTTATTTTGTTGATCGTAGGATCCCGGCCGGCCACCTACAGGACGTCCGTGAGAAGTATCAAGTAAGAAAAGCACCGGGAAGACTATATGCCTATTTCAGGAAGTAGTGTGTTTCTCATTTAGTATTATACGTATGCCAATTGTCCTCTACGCGTAGGCGAAATGTGCCGTTCTATTATGATGCGTCGATCCACTCCCAGCTCCTATATCTCATATGCACAAACCGCTCTGAGCTCTATAATATCATCATCACTCAATTCATCCGTCCATCCCAGAAATCTCCCTTCGTGAAACTCGACTTGCCGTCCCATATTGGGTTCTCGAAACATCTCAGGACAATCCTCTCTGAGTCTTCTTACACCAACATCGTTCTTGATAATGCACTCTATGATATAAGCTCGGTCTGGCTCTTTCTCCTCCTCCAAAAAATAGCTCCGAATGCGGATATATCGATCGAACGCGACAGCCAACCTAGGGCCGTGCACCTCGGTCAAACGACGGATCCATCTCAATACATCTTCAAAGCTTTCGTATTCATATTGACCAGGCGGAGGTGTCGTGGAGGGTACTTGTGTGTTGGCTGGCGTAGGGCGGGAGCTAGAAAGAGATTCAGGGTCACCTGTGGCAGGACTACTTTGGTTTTCCGAGTGTGACAAGGCGGACTGAATCATGTCAGATTGAAGTTAGGGGGGTTTTACGGTGCCAGCTGTGAGATCTGCTTGTTAGTATGGCTCTTCAAGGACAATTTACCAGGGGATCCAAGGGGGACTCCACTAGATGAAGATATAGACTCGACCAGAGTAGTGGCTTCAGTCATGACTTGACGTTTCAATTGTGACTCACTTGAAAATCGGATGAAAAGAAAGAAGACATATGCATGTTGCGATCGCCATTTGAATGTGTAGTGTCGATTGATTGATCACCAGCAATTTCACTGCCTACGACCCTAACCTTCAAGAACCGTCGGCACTGCTTCCGGTCGGTCAGCCAAGCAGTTGAGGATGGCCCAGGCCCAACGTTCTCCCCAGCAGACCGCCCTGTTCCAAAAACTAAAACCTCTTTGTATCAGAGTATCAGACTATGCTCTACGAGTCAAACCGAACGCAACCTCACGAGACCTTCAATCCGCCCTTTCTGATCTCCATTCCTCACTGCTGGCAATAGACAACCGTTCGCTTCTTACTCCGGCCATGGGAGATTATATTTTCTTCCCTCTCTCCCATATCCTTCGACGCAAAAACGAATGGTCTGATTCTGTGCTGGAAAGTACCCTGCAATGTGTTAATGTGTTGTTACAAACTTCATGGTCTTCGAATCTCGCTCTGCCGATGTTTGAGCAGTTTTGTCTTATGCTGGTCATTATAATTGAAGGAAAGGGAAAAGAACAGTCGGAGGACGTGAAAGGTGTTGCTGCGGAATGTCTTGTATCCTTGTTCCTGGCTGCGGAAAGGAGTGTAAACGAGGATTTGGAATTCGAGGAGGCGATGAAGGGTGCAAAATTACGGCCTTTGATGGGTCATACTGCAACTGCTATTCTAGATGTGCTCTTGAAGGAAGCTCTTCTAAGTTTACGGCTTGATGCTATAAAGGCACTTGATCTGCTGTACAATTCGCTGTTGGGAGATGGGCAGATTGTTGCTGGATTTCTACCGCTTACAGTGTCGACAATTTCTCGCACCCTCAGTTCATCAGCCTCCAATTTGAATCATAAGTTAATTGTGTCTCTATTGGATTTACTTCGTAAGACTCTCTCGCAGGTCCTCGACGATGGACTGATACCACGCCCACGACCCGCTGGATTGAAGGAAATGTATTATATAGAGATGACGGAAAGCTGGTACAATGCGACAAAAGGACAAGTCAAAATCGCTCTAGAGAGTTTCTTTCCTCTCATTCGCACTCACTCCCATCCTCTTGTCCGAGAAAGTGCAATTCGACTTTGTGAAAGTCTGTTGGTTCATTGTTCGAGGACTTTGGAGAATTGTCAGTCTTTGTTGGTGGAGACAGTCGTCATGCTCCAAAGCGATGACTTTCCGTCTGTTCGGAATGCGGCGATGGAGACATTGTCACGACTTCGAGCGAACGTCAAGGTAAAGAGGATTCTTGGTGAGAGATTGGAGGAGGCCTTGTATGATTGGTGTCTTGCTCTTCCCCGGACCATGAAAAGTAACGATGATGCGGCGAAGGTGAATCTGCTTCGACGGATCATGGTCGCAGTGAATCAGTTCTCGGATGACAATGGCGAAATATTATCTTCTATTCAATCACTTATCCCTTCGCTACAAGACGTCTCAGTTTTTGAGCATGATGTCTATGCCTCAACTAGAGCGATTCAACCTTCCCAAAGTCTACAATTGATCTTCGAAGAGGACACGCAACAGTCATCGCAATTAACACTACAATACGCCAAAGATGATAAGGTCCTATCGTCGTTGCAAGAATTACTCCACGCTGTGGGACGAACTAGTATATCGCAATCCCTAATCGAGAAACTCTTATCTGAAGAGTCATTTCAAGCATCAGATCTCTCTTCCAACGCCTGGCTAGCATTACAAATTCTCCAAGGAAGTCAAACACGAGGCTCTCCACTCCTTGACGACCTGTCGTACATGGCAACAAACTGGCTAATCCAAACCGATTCCTCATTCTCGTCATCCAATATTCCAACCTCCACAATCCTAATTTCTCTTTCGATTTTATCCTTCACGGCCTCTACACGGCGAGACTCTTTCCGCTCATCTTTGATAGACATATTATACCCTCTACTATCACTCACAGTCCATCCTTCCTCACAAATTCGCGCAACGACTCGTTCGACCTTAGATATCATCGCTAAAGCAACGGGATATGGGGACACACAGACCTTAATTCTCGAAAATGCCGATTACCTAGTCAACAGTGTCGCTTTGAAACTCAATGTATTCGATGTCAGTGTACAAGTTTTGGCAACGCTGTACACCGTCGTCAGATTGGCTGGAGACAAGGTTGTTCCGTACATGGATGATGTATGGGCTAGTTTATTCGATGTCGTTGATCGATTCCATGGATACGAGAAGTTAGTCACTGGTGTTTTTGCCGTGATGACTGGCATCGTTTCTGAAATCTCAAAGACAGTTACATTCCCTCCTCCCTCGTCAGATACGCTCGTAGACAACTACTCGTCAATGGATGGCCAGCATACTTCGGTGTGTGAACCCATCACCCAACTAATCGAAACAATACTCAAAAACGAGGAACATCTTCCACCAAAACCAGATTCAATAATACCCGCTCCACCACCACCACTCCCTCCAAAAACATCATCTCTCCTCCAAACTCTAGCACGCAAATCAGTCCTTTTAACAACCCACCCTTCACCAAACCTGCGCTTCAATTTAATCCTCCTGCTCCGAAAAGCAATCCCACTTCTCTCCATCCCAGCGGCAATTAAGAAAGAAGATGGTGAACAGCAACCCTTTTTACCACTTGTCGCTCAGGAAATATGGCCTAGTCTATGTGCTAAAGTTAATGATCCGGAAGTATATGTGAGAAATGCGGCGTTGGAAACGATTTGTGAGCTATTGTCTTTGGAGGGTGAATTTTTGGGGAGTAAAGTTGAAAAGGATCTTTGGCCACAGCTTAAAAAGATTTTGGCTGTGCCGAAATTTGCCCAGAGTGGACATGGCAAGGGCAAATTGGCCAAGGATAATGATAAGACGATGGTGGTGTTGGGTGGCGGTGCTGGGCCTGAGAAAGAAGTTGCTGTAAAGACTGTTTGTGCGATTGTGAGGTATTCGGAACAGAAACCAGCGGTGTTCGATGAGATGTTGGAAGCTGTACGGCCTTGGATTGAAAATACCGGGAAGAATGACGAAGAAGTTAGACGAGTGTTTGAGATGAGGAATGTGGATGCTGTTTGGCTTATGGAGAGGAAGGATATAAGTATAGATGAGATACCTGGACATCATAACGGCTACTTTATACCTGTATCGTATGTATGATAGAACTAATGTCATCTTTTTGCGATTATTCCGAGGGTTCGGAATTGGGTGATTTGGGTTGAGATGTTCGTAAATAACTGATCTGCGGTCAAATCGTCCTTCTTCGTTCTCCGATTTTTGCATGCTCCGATGCGTTGCCCAGCGGCAACCTCGACTTCACTGGCTCTTTCAGTCCAAAGCAGTCCGTCAATTCATTCCTCTTAGACAGGCATCAACGACAGCTCCACTTAACGATGGAGATATCTATGACATTGTTGTTGTGGGAGGAGGAATCGCCGGACTTGCATTTGCGACGAGTGTCGGTATGCAGAACTTGGTACCATTTCTAATATGTAGCTGCCTCCGACTCTTCCAGATCCTTGAAAATTGCTCTTATTGAACGCAATCTACTGAATGTATCCAAGTTAAGTGGATCGCCTTCAAATCGATGTAGTTCTCTTACCCCTGGCTCTGTAGGGTTCCTCAAAGGTACCTTCTCGGTTGGCTCCCTGGATAACAATCATAGACATTGGAGCATGGAATCACATCCAGTTGGACAGAATACAGCCGTATTACGATATGCAAGTCCTTTTATCTCTTTGAAAGAGCTAATAATAGGTATGGGATGGAATTTCCTCAGCAAGAATCGAATTTGGCTCAACTCTTCCACGACGGTCCTCCAGTGAAACCGAACCTTCACAATCCTCATCTCAACCCACCATAGCTACAATGGTTGAAAATCAAAATACGGTGTCCGCGCTTCTCACACGGCTTCAGGACTTTCCACACTTGACCCTTATGGACAACACGTCGATTGATCAAATTACTTACGGCGATGAAACTGAGAGCTATGATCTTACTGAATGGCCTGTGCTACATCTACCAACAGGAGCAATTGCAGCAAGACTTTTAGTTGGAGCTGATGGACCCAACAGTCTCGTTAGGAAGTTTGCGAAAATCGAGTCGAGGGGATGGAGTTATGAACGCATGGGTGTTGTTGCAACTTTGAAATGTGAGCCTTCTTGGATCGTACCAACAGCTTGGCAGAGATTTCTTGTCACCGGACCAATTGCTCATTTGCCGGTAATTATCCTCCAACGTTGATGGTTAGAGCTGACGAGATAGATGCCACATGATTATTGTTCGCTGGTATGGTCTACGACTCCATCTATTGCAAAACAATTACTTTCACTACCCCCTGAGACTTTCGTTGCCTTAGTCAATGCCGCATATCGCTTATCCCATACCGACTTGCAATACTTATCAACTCTCTCGGATCCTCAAGAAATTGAAAAGGAAATTGTCTGGCGAGAATCACTTCTCAAACAAGATGAAAACACATTTCCACCTCGCGTAACCCATGTGGAAGATGGCACACGAGCTGCATTTCCTCTTAAATTAGCGCACGTGGATAAATACATCGCCCCTCGAATAGCTTTGATTGGCGATGCAGCACATACTATCCATCCTCTTGCAGGACAGGGCTTGAATCTCGGCTTGACAGATGCAAAATCACTTAGTTCCGCTGTGGCAGAATCAGTTTCGTTAGGAGAGGATTTAGGTTCCCTTTTGTCGCTGGGAAAATATCCTCAGGCACGGTATTTTGCGAATCATACGATGCTTGGCGTTTGTGATAAGTTGCATAAGTTGTATTCTGTTCAGAATGGAGTTGCCGTTACTTTGAGGAGTTGGGGATTGGAGGTTGTTAATGAGATTGCCCCGTTGAAAAGGATGATTATGCAGAGTGCGTCGCAGTGATTTGGCTAGGCGGAATACGGTCATGGTGTGAGTGTGAAAGGCTTGGTTTCGAGGCAATGTCTGATGGAACATTCGACGTTGTCCGCTTCATATTCTCCTATAGCTGCTTCTGGGTCGACCATCTCACGGTAACCAGAGATTTGGCATTTGGCATTTGGCACGAGTGGTGGGATGTGTTGACCATGGTTGGAATTCGTGGTGAGGTTGTCGGGGGATGCAGTGACCTGTACAACGAGAATGTTTTCACTGTGTATCACCAGAGGTTGGTTATGCAACGCATGTGTAGCGGATCCCATTTGCAATTTTGACATCTTCAGATTTTAAGGCTTCTTGAAGTGGACGAGGCGGCGGAGCAGTATGTTTCTGCCGTTTCTAACGGTTTTACTCCATTTCTTCTGAGGTTTCTGCTCGTTCTCTTCAACAACTGGAGGCTTCAGGAATCTCCGCCGAGACGCCAGGTGGCCCTACTCTGACAGATCACTTAAACAATGCTGCAATTGGTGTAATTTCAGACAAATGAACTGCCCGACGAAGGGGCGGCCAGGAACGTGCCCAATAAAAACCTCTCGCATCGCCTCAGACCCGTCGCATCTTGGGATCAGCTGTTCATTACCGCTGATGGCCGCCATCAAAAAGTCTAATTTTATTACCGTTATCTTCGTAACTTTAAATTTCATTCCATTGTCAGTCCTAATCGGTTGACGTTTCGCCACGGAGAAGTCGAAGTGCGGTTCTTGGGAGGTGTAATCGGATATGGCTTCGTCTCCCGACCGTTTCCAATGGACAACAGGTGGCGACCCAACATTGCGACACAAACGAAAGATCGCAGCTGGACTAACTGGCGTTGTCCACGAGGTATCTCTTGTTGAATTGCGAGCCAAGCTAATCTTCTAGCTTTACGATATTCCAAAGGGTCGGGTAAAGCTCATCCGATACCTGAAAGCTGATATAGGCCTTCGCCAGAAAAGTGATAGATTTGGGAGGTTGGCTGGCTAAACCTGAAATCATCGAGAATGAGACTCGTGCAATCAAGAAGCTGTGTAGCGGCTCTCATCCTAATATCGTTGAAGTACTCCGAATAGGCGAACTGAAGGACTCGCCATATTACTTTATCGATATGGAATTATGCGATATCAATTTACAAGATTATATTTATCGAGACGATTCGAAACCGCTTCCTGATGCAATTCCGTATTTCATCAAAGACGCATCCGCACAAGTGAAGGCACTTCAGATTTGGAATATCATTAAGCAGATTGCAAGTGGTGTTGCTTTTATCCATTCCCACCATGAAACTCATCGGGACATTAAACCTCAGAACAGTAACTCTCCTTTCTCTTTTCCCTTCCTTCATGTGCCGTCACAGTGGGTAAACTGATTTCCATAGTCCTCTACTCGAGAAAGGATAGTGAATGGAAAATTGCTGATTTTGGACTCACGTCTGAAGGAGGTTCAAAAACATTTCTTGCTTCTCAACTTGGCCGAGGAACAGAGAGCTATCGGGCACCTGAACTAGTCACCCAAAAAGAATACAACAACACGGTCGATATTTGGGCCATTGGATGTATTCTATACGAACTTGCTACATTCAAGAAGGCTTTTTCTAACGATTTCGAAGTGTATGAATATAGTAAGGGGCAAATCTCTTTTGAGATCGTGCTTGACGGTTTCGATGAAGCATCAGCAACAAGCATGGAGGAACTCATTTTGAGGATTTTGAAGGTTGAACCGAATGACAGACCATCGGCTGGAGAATTGGTGAAGGAGTTTAAGAAGCTTGCTGAAGCAGAATCCCCTGGGAATACAGCATATGTACAAATTCATCAAGACTTCCAAAGAATTGAGTCACGCACATCGACTTTGACGACTTTGTCCTCGGATTTTCACGGTAGCTCAGTTATTGGTCACGTTAACGAGCAGGATTTATGCCTCAGTCGGCCTCCGTGGGATCTGAACCTTCAGTTCAGAGCACAGCAAGTGACACCCACAACTCGCAAGTTGTGATAGATCCGTCGTTAGCGGAAGAAGAGATTGCCGGTCTGTGGGTTGACCCGACTTCAGTCTTTCCAATTGTACCGACCAGCGGCACACTCTCTTCAACCAACTTAAGGGCCGAGCTACAACATCCATCCCTGGAAGTTCTCAATCTGAATAACGGTATTGCGTAAAACTTCTTGATTGTCTCTAATCGTAGCCTTTCAACTAGGCACAGACGGACCCAATGTCCGGCATTATGCCCGTAGACCCGAAGTTCCGCCGGACTGGAAATTGGACTCGATCCAAGTTAATATCCAAAATACTTTGATGGCGATAGTGACAAATTCATACAGGCGCTCCGAGATGTCATACGTCACCACCCTGAGATGTCAGCTCTGGGATGTTTCAAGTCCTAAGTCGAACCCTATTTGGACAACGGAGTCCTCCATTTCACCAGTCGACATTGTTGGCCTACCAAAACCTGCTTTCGATCCAAATGGCCGGTTTGTATGTTTCGCCATGGGGATACACTTGCTAAACATTTATTCAACCAGTACTACCATCCGCCAAATTACACATGACAAGCTTGTAATGCCGCGTGTTTTACGAACTGTCCAAACGCCGGGCAGGATATCAGTTGTTGCCATCGGCTTTGGATTGGATGTGCCTGAGCGGATGGCTACCGCAGAACCATTCGGAGGACAACCCCGCTTAAGACAGGAGCATTGGGAAGGCGGCATGAAAGTCGACATCGTCGCTGAATCTGAGCAACTTGATCAGGATGTTCTGTGTTACGATAAAAGTGGGCAATACCTCTTCCATATGTATGTCGAGAAAGGAACTTCGCGATACTTGTCTATCTCACGATTCACCCTTATAACCGGCGACCGCTTTCAGTATGCTCGAATAAGAGATTTTGTAATGGAGATTCATAATGCTATTCCCATTGTATCGAAGGAAAAGGAAGGATGGTTCTTGGCTCTATATGTAACTTATCAGGGATTCAGGGATGTTGTGGGGACAATGTTCCACAAGGACCCGTTAAAATCTCGGCAGGTTCTGATCGCACATCTGGAAAACAGATCAGTCAAAAAGTTTAAGATGGAAGATGGTGTTTATGTATCTCTGACGTCGTCAGAAATCGTCTTGTACAATCCGTCTGCTGGTATCTTGGGAATCTGGACGCCCGACATGCGAAGCGGTCCGGTTACTGTTGTAAGGTGTCAACCGATTTCGAAAGGAAGGATAAGATGGCACAGTGGGGTCGCTATGGCCGTGAATTTGGCGGGTGGGAAATTCGCATTGTACTCTCCTGAGATGGGACTTATCAGCCTTGTTCTGCCGCGTTTCGCGTTGAAGGACTCGACGACCCCTTTTCCGAAGCCAATTGACAAGTTTGACTGGTTATTGGCAGCCTCGGATACAGGCGCTGATCTGCAATGGCAGAGATGGGCAGGGATGGGTGAGTAAGGATAAGCAGGCAATATAGATAGCTTGCATAGGTTACGAATACGAGCGGTGTCTTTCCTCACAACTTACGCTCCACTCATATTTATGCCTTGACATTGGAACCTGTGGCGGGACTTCTTGTCGTCGCCTAGAGAAGAGCTAACTTACGCATCACCACGTACCATTCATAATGTTCTCTGAGTAGTTTGGAGTAAGAGTGCTACTGCGGCTAGATAGATCATTGCAAATCGAATGATAACGTACTCGAGAGTGACAGGGTCATCGAAGTAAATACATTCGCTCTCAAGCTAATAATCTAATGACTTCCAGGTGATGCTCTTCAAGGCACAGCGATCTGTCTGTCATCTATAATAGTGGTCATCTGTTACAGTTTCCAAGCGCCCCTGATCAGCGGAGCACTTTCCAAAAAGAGTATACGGAAGCGACTAAAGATATTCCCATCGTTTGATCATTTTGCTTCCCCTCGCCATGTCCTCAGCTAAGAAACTACATCGGCAGAATCCACGACATCTTCGCATAGCCTACATCTCGTTCTTCGTGGTTCAATCACTCGACTGCTTCCTATTCATGACTCTCCATCCTCGGCTCTTCAAGGACCAATCGGTTCTCAGCGATCCAACCAAATTTTTCATCCGCGCCAATGCAATCACGCTCTTTCCATTCATCCTAGTAGTGTTTTCCTTGAGGACACACCATGTGTCCAGTGAGATCGGAAGGAGAGTTGCTATTGGATTCACACTGTTTCACGCTCTAGGACTAGGATTGTTGTTTTGGGCTCGAGTGAATGGATCATGGCATTTAGAACCGTTTTGGGCCGCTGTGGGATTTCATTGCGCATGGTTCGCAAGCGGAGCAGTAGCATTAATTGGGTACTAACATTATTATCTTCCTATTTATGTATGCAATCTCGTAAAGTTTCTATGTTCTAGCTAATTAGCCATATTAAGCCTCCCATTATGCCCTCGACAACAATATGATGCAACCCGAGCCAAACTGCCTGAAACAAGAATTTTGGTGAAAATACTGTCCAGATGAATAAATGCGTTCTCAATATTATACAAGTACACACTAGAAACGATATTGCCATACCGTGAAACCATGAACTCCATCCCATCCAATCCACAAATATATCTATACTTTTCTCGTCCAGTACTTTTTGAGGGACGGGGTTGGTAGGTTTCTTCTGTGTGTGGCGATGGCGCAGCGACACTTTGCGTTGTGCGAGGAATTGCAGACTTGCAGTGCTCCACCAGATGGGTCCTGCCCAGTTGGAAATAAAGGTGAGTAATCCCACTAGAGGGATAGAGTAGGAACTTATTCCATTATACGCGTTTGATAAATCGACCGAGGACAAGGAATTGGAATTTCCTAATGCAAAGAAGGAGACATGTTGCATTATTAAACAACTGAATGTCAGCATCAACGCATCGGATTTCGATGATTCTAGTAAATGGCGTTGTGATTCGAATAGGAGGAAGAGAGGGATATTTGCGTAGCGAGATTGGCCCAGGAGAAATAGATTGAGAAAGGGGAAAGCTCCTGTAATCCACGGTGTTTTGCGATCTGATATTATCCACCGCACGTTATACCATGCAATCCCGAGACCTTGAGCGATGAAACTTAGTCGTGCTTTAGCGACTAGACTTGCGGTCCATGACAATGAATACGGGATATGGTGCAGCCAGAATGGAAGTGGTTCGCCCGCTTCACCTGCCATTGAGATTTTGAATAGAAATGCTGTTCCAACGAGGACAATGGGCCACGTTTCTCGCCTGAATGCATCGTTTGTTGTGAATGTATTGCGATAAAGCATATATCCTGAATATAGATACGTATACAAGACGAGCCATCCCAGGAAATGAGGATTAGGAATGAGCAATTCTTTGACAATGTCAGGAGCGCCAGCATGTTTTTGACCTTCTTGTTAGAATGAAGGAATGGAAGACATACCAGTTTGATTCCACCCAGAGACAATCCTGATAAGAGGCAATTGGAGTAAAACACCAAGCAGTCCGATCTCACCGGATTGAGGAGGCAACGGATAACTAGGGGACGGTTAGAAGTGTGCTAAAGGGAATACATACTGCTGAATAAAGGCAATGAGAAAGTGAGTCGGAGCTACCAAGTACCAGAAATGATGTTCTTCTTCAACGTAACTGCTCCCGAACATGAGAATTCCAAAGATGAAAGTGACAACGGCGAGTTGCTTGGCAACGAGAGGTGGTAGCTTGGAGTAGTATAAATTCGGCATCAGAACGAGGATAGATAGTAGCAAGATGATGAGACCCTTGTACATGGAGGACACGCTGTAGTCGGTAGCAGCACCGGATAATAACGATTGTGCGGAGAGTAGATACTGAATGTTAATAAGCTTTCATCTGGGGTGAGTACCTCGTAACATGCAGCGGTGGCGTCCTCTGAACTGGACGCCGTATTCCAGGTCGTTCGACATAGGTCCCATTGACACCCGATCTCATCTTCTCCGGAACAATCAGGTACAAATCCAACCTGGAAAATCTCAGGTCTCGATAATTGCACTAATTTTGAAATCTGAATGATATTTGCGGCCATGGCCGTCAGCTTGCCTTTCGGATCTCGCATTAGTAAAGTGACAAGAGGAGTGCGGCACCATTCCACAGTGGCAGGAAAGACTTCAGAAGAAGTCCAATATTGTTTCTTGGGATTGTCCAGCCGAGCAGTCCTGATATTGTCGGAACTAGATCTGATTGTTGAATCTTGTTGTAGAAGGTGAATTCGTTCTCGGATGGGAGAGGATTGATTGGTGATTGTCGGATATTGAGATCGCTGTTCAGGAAGGGCGACATGAATACAACCGCCTGTATATCAGCTGGGGAAAAAGCGAGCTACTTACTGTAGATGTCTCTCCTGCCGAAGATCCACCATGATTCCCGCCCTAATGTCAGATGAATAAACAGCGATCTCACATCATTCATTCCATGATCACCACATATCATCATAACTGTTCTCTCCCCTGTCTCAGTCGTAAACGAATTATATATCCTCTCAATGATACCATCCATTTCCCTCTGCTTGCCTTCCATGAAAATACTGCTATCAGAATCTTGTGAGATCAGAAAGATACCTTCTCGGACCACCTAAATGTCCAATATGATCTAACCCCAAATAATGCAAAATCAACACATCCCAATCCTTAGCAACTAACTCCTCATCTAAATGTCTCGTAACATTATTATCAACTTCCGTATAATCCTAGACATCAGCACCTCCATTCTCGTACATCACATACAGAAACAAAGAAACTACTAGTCCCATCTGATCGAGCAAAAAGTCCAGGAAATAACTTTATCCACGTATCGTCTCCGTACATTACTAGTTTTGAGCCGGAGATGTTGGCTTGGACAAGCCATGTATCTTGAAATGCGAGAGTGGACGAAGTATCTGATTCTGCAATGTTGAGAATTGCGTCTAGAAAGTTGGGAATTGAGCCCGTTGTTAGTGCTTTTATGCGTGGGAGAGTGACTGTTGGAGGTTTTGCATGGGCAGTGAAGGGAAGTGCATGGCCTGCTCTGATTTTACTAACGGCATTAGAGAGGTTCGGTTCCTGGTTGAGGTACCTTTGAATAAAAGTGAATGCGGAAGTGTTGGAGAAGACAAAGTCACTTCAAGTCAATTCCGGCTTTAAAGTACAATACCTTCTCAAAGCATCAATCAAAATGAATACCAATCTGTCAAAGAGCTTTGGCGCAGGTGGAAGTGGATTGAGTCCCAAATCCAGAAAGTCTTGTGCGCTCTGCTGCTGCGCGAATCCAGGCAGTACTTTCTTATATGGAAAGAAACCTCGTGCAAAGAATGCTACACCTGTAACTTGCAGGATGAAGCATAGTAACAGCATAGCAACACGCCATGTCACTGGCGCCTTCATTTAGACGACGGCAAAAGCCTCGGTTCAAGAATTGAAGCCTCGTTAGGGAGGAACAGCTGAAGAACAACTTGTTGTACGCGCAGCGATCGACAAAAAGCGTCAATTCCAGGGTTTGGTGAAGCCGTCAAAAGTGGTCTCATTTTGGAGTCGACATCAACGCTCTTCATCGACGACCATTCACTGGAACTTGGTGAGTGAAGGCATTCAAAATGGAGAAATACTCCAGACAGGATCTGCAGCATTTACTCGATACTCCTGAACTACTGGCATCAGTATACCAAGCAACTCATCCACAAGCGCAACACAATCTCCAAGCTCTCACAGAAACATGGTTAACAAACCGATCTATCGGAGGTAACCTCTCCCTATAGAAACTAGCTAACATTGCTATAGAACGAATTCTGACAAGACAAGATGAAGTCCAACAAGC
>Ga0335073_10009588_pt1 | contig 13588 bp, 10 predicted proteins | sample Lox_Sample_22_FD_207093 | JGI IMG/M metagenome (GOLD analysis project Ga0335073, IMG submission 207093) | Soil microbial communities from Loxahatchee National Wildlife Refuge, Florida, United States - Lox_Sample_2.2 | ecosystem: Environmental > Terrestrial > Soil > Wetlands | place: USA...
GCTGTCGCTGCTGCCGCAGGTGCCTGCCGAGCTGGCGCGGACCATTCGTGGAATCGACTCTCCCGGCCAGCTTGCCGACCTGATCGTGAGCTTCATGGACGTCAAGTCGGAGGAGAAGCAGGATCTGCTCGCGACCCTTGACCTCAAGGAGCGGCTCGACAAGGTGGTGAAGCTCCTCGCGCATCGCGTGGAGGTGCTGAAGATCACCCGCGACATCAAAGAGCAGACGCAGGCCGCACTCGGCGAGCGCCAGCGTGAAGCGGTGCTGCGCGAGCAGCTGCACCAGTTGCAGAAGGAGCTCGGCGAAGGCGCGGGTGGGAGCGACGACATCGCCGCGCTCGACAAGGCCATCACCGAGGCCCACATGCCCGCCGAGGCCGAGGAGCACGCGCGCAAGGAGCTGAAACGCCTCGAGCGCATGAGCGAGGCGAGCCCCGAGTACGGCATGATGCGGACCTATCTCGACTTGCTGGTGGCGCTGCCGTGGAGCAAGGCGGATGCGGAGGACATCGACATCGAGCGCGCGCGGCGGGTGCTCGACGAGGATCATTACGGCCTTGAAAAGGTGAAGCGGCGCATCCTCGAGTATCTCGCGGTGCGCAAGCTCAACCCGGAGGGCCGAAGCCCCATCCTCTGCTTCGTGGGTCCTCCGGGAGTCGGCAAGACCTCTCTCGGCCAGAGCGTCGCGCGGGCGCTCGGCTTGAAGTTCGTGCGCGCAAGCCTGGGCGGCGTGCACGATGAGGCGGAGATCCGCGGCCACCGGCGCACGTACGTCGGCGCGCTGCCGGGCAACATCATTCAGGGGCTGCGCAAGGCCGGCACCCGCAATCCCGTCTTCATGCTCGATGAGATCGACAAGCTCAACGCGAGCTTCCAGGGCGATCCGGCCTCGGCGCTGCTCGAGGTGCTCGACCCGGAGCAGAACTCGACGTTCCGCGACAACTATCTCGGCTTGCCGTTCGACCTGAGTCACGTGCTCTTCATCGCCACCGCCAACGTGCTCGAGACCATCCCGGGTCCGCTGCGCGATCGCATGGAGATCATCGAGCTGACCGGCTACACGGAGGAGGAGAAGCTCGAGATCGCGAAGCGCTACCTGGTCGCACGCCAGCTCAAGGCGAACGGCCTGAAGCCCTCGCAGGTCAGCCTTGCCGACGCCGCAATCTCGCGCGTCATCCGCGAGTACACGCGCGAGTCCGGCTGTCGCAACCTCGAGCGGCAGATAGGCGCGCTGCTGCGCCGCGCCGCCATGCGGATCGCCGAAGGCAAGGTCGAGAGCGTGCGCTTCGAGGCCGACGACGTCGCCGAGGTGTTGGGAGCGACGCGCTTCGAGAACGAGGTCGCGCAACGCACCTCCGTGCCGGGCGTCGCCACGGGGCTTGCCTGGACGCCGGTGGGCGGTGACATACTCTTCGTCGAATCGGCGCGGATGCCGGGCAGCGGCAAGCTCATCCTGACCGGGCAGCTCGGCGATGTCATGAAGGAATCCGCGCAGGCGGCGCTCAGCCTGGTGAAGGCTCAGGCCGCCGAGCTCGGCATCGATCCCAAGCTCTTCGACCAGAGTGACATCCACGTGCACGTGCCTGCGGGTGCGATCCCGAAGGACGGTCCGAGCGCCGGAGTCGCGATGTTCGTGTCGCTTGCCTCGCTCCTGAAGCGCCGCGCCGTGCGGCCCGATGTCGCGATGACGGGCGAGATCAGCCTGCGGGGGCTGGTGCTCCCGGTCGGTGGCATCAAGGAAAAGACCATCGCCGCGGCCCGTGCCGGCATTCGCAAGATCATCCTGCCGGCACGCAACCGGCGCGACCTGGAGGACATTCCGCAAAGCGCGCGCGCCGTGCTCGAGCTCGTCTGGGTCGAGCGCGTATCGGAGGCATTGGAGGTGGCACTGGCCGCTGCCGCCGACGGTCAGAAGCCGCCCGCGCGGCAGTCCGAGACGGACAAGGCCGAGAAGTCGGCGGCCTGACATTGTTGGAAGCTATTGTGGGAAGCGCTGGATCCGGGCTCCTGCCCGGCCCAGCGCCGTTGAGCCAAAAAGCGTGGTTTTTGGCTCAACGTCCGCCACCTGCGGCGGCGGGGCACTTCCCTGTGCCTGGACACGCTTCATGACATCGGGGTCGACATGAATCGAGCGGCAACTGGTTAGCTTAGGAGAGCGCCTCTAGAAGCCCGGCCGCGCCGAGGAGCACGACGACCAGGCCCACTGCCGTCGCGGCGGCACGCGCCGGCACGTGGCGGGTGACCCACGCAGACAGCGGTGCCGCCACCGCGCCACCGATCAACAGGGCAATGACCATGTCATATCTCATGTGCCCCATCTGGGTCCACAGCGCGATGCTGGTGGCGAGCGCCACGAAGAAATCCACCGCATTGGCCGTACCGATCGCGTAACGCGGGGCGACGCCGCGAGCGATCATGGTCGAGGTGACGATGGTTCCCCAACCGCCGCCTCCGATGGCATCGAGGAAGCCGGCGATCAGCCCCAACGCAGGCCCCGGTGCGCCAACGACGAGCGGCGGACCCCGCTTGAAAATCACCCGGCCCATCACGCAAAGCCCGGTAATGATCAGGTAACCCCAGACGAATGGGCGGATGGCGTGAGTCGGCACGTGCGCGAGCACCGTGGCGCCTACCACGCCACCCACGACCCCCGGTGCCAGCAGGGACAGAAAGATCTTCCGGTCGAGGTTGCGGAACCAGGCATGGGAGGCGCTCGAGATGCCGGAAGTGACTACCTCCGCCGCATGTACCGTGGCGCTGGTGATGAGCGGCGGAACACCGAGCGTCGCAAGGATGGAGCTCGCGGAAATGCCGTAGCCCATGCCGACGCAGCCGTCGACCATCTGTGCGACGAAGCCCACCGGGATCAGCCACAGGAAATGCGGCGACAGGGTCATGGCGACCCTCAGGCAACCATGACCTGGTCGATGGCGATCGGAGGCCCGGAAGGCGGTTGCCCGGCCTCGGCGGCGAACCCCTTCGTCTGCAGCCACTCGGGATTGAAGAGCCGAGACTGATACTTGGCACCACCGTCGCAGAGCACGGTGACGATGGTGTGGCCGGGCCCCAGCTCGCGGGCAACGCGCACGGCGCCGGCGACGTTGATGCCGCTCGTGCTTCCGAGGAACAGGCCTTCCTCCCGCAGCAGGCGGTAGACGAAGCGGACAGTTTCCGGATCCTCGACGTGGACGGCGTCATCGATGGGCGCGTCCTTCAGATTGGCGGTGATTCGGCCGATCCCGATGCCCTCGGTGATCGAGCCCGAGCCCGTTGCCTTCAACGTGCCGTTACGCACGTACTCATACAAACTGCTGCCCGGAGGATCGACCAACACGCAGCGGACGGCGGGGCGGCGCGACTTCAGGTACGCGGAAACGCCGGCGAAAGTGCCGCCCGTGCCCGCAGAGGCGACGAAGGCGTCCACGCGTCCCCGGGTCTCCTCCCAGATCTCGGGCCCCGTCGTCTCGAGGTGCGCCTGGCGGTTCGCGGTATTGTCGAATTGATTCGCCCAGATGGCGTTCGGCAGGCTCGCGGCGAGCCGCTGCGACACCTTTTGGTATTGGTTGGGATTGCTGTAGGGAACCGTCGGCACCTGGTAGACCTCGGCGCCCAGTGTCTCGAGCAGCCGGTATTTCTCCGGCGACTGGTTGTCCGGCATCACGATGAGGCAGCGATAGCCGCGCGCGTTGCATACGTGCGCGAGGCCTATGCCGGTGTTGCCGGCGGTGCCTTCGACGACCGTGCCGCCCGGGGCCAGCTCGCCGTTGCGCTCCGCAGCGAGCACGATCGCGCGCGCGGCGCGGTCCTTGACCGAGCCGCCCGGGTTCATGAACTCCGCCTTGCCGAGCACCTCGCAGCCGGTCTCCTCGCTCAGCCGCCGCAGCCTGATGAGCGGTGTGTTGCCGACCGATCCTATGAATCCTTCGCGCATGCTCGACACTCTCCGGTCACTGGGGTCTTGTCATATGGGCTGAATGAGATCCGCGGCGGTCTCGGCGGCGGGCGCCGGCAATGCCGCGGGCTCTGCGGCCAAGGAAGCAGCCACGACCTCCCCGACGATGAGCAGGGCGGGCGGCGAGATGGCCGCCCCGCTGCCGAGATCGGCGATGGTTGCCAGTGTACCGCGGAGTATGCGCTGCCCGGGAAGCGTCGCCCGCTCGATCAACGCCGCCGGTAGCGTGTCGGCAGCGCCGGCCGCGCTCAGGCGCGCCACGATGGGCTCGAGCTTGCCTACGCCCATGTAGAAGACGACCGTCCGATGCGGTTGCGCGAGCGTGCGCCAGTCGAGCGAATCGCTCCCCGCATCATGTCCGGTCACGAAAGTCACGCTCTGGGAGAGCTCCCGCTGGGTGAGGGGGATACCGGCCGCCGCCGCCGCGCCGAGCGCAGCCGTGATACCGGGAACGACGAGGTAGGGGATGCCGTGGCGCGCGAGCGCTTCCACCTCCTCGCCGCCGCGTCCGAAGATGAATGGGTCGCCTCCCTTCAGGCGCGCCACTTTGAGTCCCTGGCGCGCGAAGCGGATCATGAGCCGGTGGATGTCTTCCTGCGGCGTGCGGTCGGCGCCATCCCCATGGCTCTTGCCGACGAACAGCCGGCGCGCTTCGCGCCGGGCACGCTCGAGCACGGCCGCCGGAACCAACCTGTCATAGAGCACCACATCGGCCTGTTGCAGCAGCTGCAGCGCGCGCAGCGTGAGCAGGTCCGGATCGCCGGGACCTGCCCCGATGAGATAGACCTCACCGAGCGCGCTGCCGCCCGTCACGGCGGAGGTGGTGAGCTGGGAGACCAACAGCTCCGCATCGAACGCCCGCTCGGCGCCGGCCCGGTCCCCCGCCAACAGGTGAGCGCCGGCCTTGCCGTGCACGATGCGCTCCCAGAACCCGCGGCGCGCCGCCTGGCCCAATGAACGCCGAATGCGGCTGCGCCGCTCGCCCATGAAGCGCGCGAGCGCGCCGAGGCCCGCCGGAAGAATCGCCTCGATCCGCTCGCGCACCCAGCGGGCGAGCACGGGCGCTTGTCCGGCGGAGCCCACGGCGATCACGATCGGAGAGCGGTCGATGATGGCGGGGAAGATGAACGTTGACAGCGAAGCGTCGTCGACGACGTTGACCGGCAGGTTGCGCTCGCGAGCGGCCTCGGAGACGGCCGTGTTGATCTCCTCGAGGCCAGTCGCGGCAACCGCGATGACCGCGCCGTCGAGGTGCGCGGGCACGAAGCTCTCCGCGAGGTGTGTCAGCTCGCCCGCGGCGGCTCGACTACGGAGATCCTCGTGCAGCCGCGGGGCGACCACTGTCACGCACGCGCCAGCCCTGAGCAGCAGATCCGCCTTGCGCGCGGCGATGCGGCCGCCGCCGATGATGACCGCGCGCAGCGAGCGCAACTGCAGGAAGACCGGCAGATAGTCCATCTGGGCCGGTTCGTTCGTCAGGCCTGCGCGGCCGCATGGCGCACTCTCGGATGTAAGCCGCATTCGCGAGACTCGGGTTGCTCCCACCACCAGCGGCCGGCACGGCGGCTCTCACCCGGCTGGATCGCGCGGGTGCAGGGATAGCAGCCGATGCTCGGGAACTGGCGGTCGTGGAGGGAATTGTACGGCAGCTTGCGGGCGCGGATGTACTGCCAGATCTCCGTCTCGCTCCAGTCGAGCAGCGGACTCACCTTGTAGAGTCCGTATTCCGCGTCCCACTCCAGCGACTGCGCCTGTGCGCGCGTCGCGGACTGCTCCCGGCGCACACCCGTCACCCACGCCGTATAGCCCTCGATGGCGCGCTTGAAAGGCTCCACCTTGCGGACTCGGCAGCAGGCCAGACGCGCGTCCAGGCTGTGATAGAAGCCGTTGACGCCCTGCGCCGACACCAGCTGCTCGAGCGCCTGCGCATCCGGGTAGACGAGGCGCAGCGAGCGCTTGTAGCGCCGCTCGAGCTTCTCGAGCAGGTCGTAGGTTTCCTGATGCAGCCGCCCGGTGTCGATGCTGAACATGTCGATCTCGGGCACATGCGTCCAGATGATGTCGGTGAGCACCATCGCCTCGGCACCGAGGCTGTTCGAGTAGATCACCCGCCCATGCTCGCGCACCGCCGCGGTGAGCCGCTCGCGCACGCCCACCGCCTTCTGTTCGAGATCGAGATTCGACCACTCTCTGATCATATTGAATGACTATAGCCGCGCCCCCCGGCGAGCAGAACGAATGATTTCTTCTTAAGTTATTATCAAAGGCCATTCCCGGAGGCGAGCCTCGATGAAGCTGCACCAGCTACGGTATCTGGCCGCGGTGGCCCAAAGCGGCCTCAACATCACCGCGGCGGCGCAGAAGCTGCATACCTCCCAGCCCGGAGTGAGCAAGCAGATCAAGCTTCTGGAGGACGAGCTCGGCTTCCAGATCTTCGTGCGGGAGGGTCGCAACCTCACCCGCATCACCCCCGCCGGCCAGCAGGTGATCGAGCGTGCCCTGCACATCCTGCAGGAGGCGCAGAGCATCCGTGCGCTCTCGACGGAGCTGCGAGACGAGGGCAGGGGAAGCCTCTCGATCGGCACCACGCATACGCAAGCCCGCTACGTCCTGCCCGGCGTCATCCGCGAATTCCTCACCAAGTATCCGAACGTGCGCCTCAACCTGCACCAGGGCACCTCGGAGCAGATCGCGGAGATGGTGGCCCAGGACCGCATCGACTGCGCGATCCTCACCGGCTCCGAGCGCCTCTTCACCGACCTGACGATCCTGCCCTGCTACCGCTGGAATCGCGTAGTGATCGTCCCGCGCGATCACCCGCTCGCCAGCGCCGGCAAACTCACCTACCGCGCCCTGGCCACGTACCCGATCATCACCTACACGTTCAGCTTCTCCGGCCCATCCTCCCTGATCGACGCCTTTTCCAAAGCGAACCTCACCCCCAACGTAGCCATCACCGCCCGCGACTCCGATGTCATAGTGACTTACGTCCGCCTCGGCATGGGGGTGGGAATCGTCGCGCCCATGGCCGTGGCCGAGAACGACCTCGACCTCACCGTCATCGACGCCTCCCACCTCCTGGCCGCCCACACCACCTGGCTGGGCTTCCGCCGCGGCACCCTGCTGCGCAAATACATGTACGACTTCGCCCAGCTGATCGCCCCCCACCTGGACCGCCGCCTGGTAGAGCGCGCCCACCGCGCCAGCACCCCCGAAGAAGTAGCCGCGATGTTCGCCGACATCAAGTTACCTGTGAAATAAGGTGTTCTACTCGCGTATCCCTGCCATACAGCACGGGGTTGGCCAAAATCTTTTTTCCGGGAGGCTGAAAAACACGACGTTTTTCCGCCAGCCTACAAGGACGTATTCACGGCGTTCCCGGAAAAAAAGATTTTGGCCAACCCCGCGCGGACGCCCTAACGCAATCCTAGTGAACGGCCACCTGCACCCGCCGCCGCCGCACCCACACAGGCGTATGCTCATCAGCAGCCGCCTGATAAGCCACCCCCAACTCACCCAGCGCCGCCCGACACCCCTCCAGATTCTGGTCCCCCCGCGGCACGATGCTGTCAAACCCACACCGCCCCAGCCAAAACACCAGATCCCGAATCACATCCCCCACAGCCCGCAATTCTCCCGCAAACCGCAGCCTCTTCCTCAGCACCACCGCCTGCGACAACGCCCGCCCATCGGCGAACGTCGGAAACTGCAGTGCAATGAGCGGCCGATCCTCGATCTCCGCATACACCGCCTCGATATCCGCCGTGTTAGGCACCAGCACCCCCACGGCCGCATGCCCCGACAGCAGCGCCTCCCGCTCCGCCCGCCACCGCGCCAGCGTCACGATCACCTTGCCGCCGGCCGCTCCGAGCTCCGTACGCCCGTCCTCGACCACCGTCCAGTCATCCGTAACGATCTCACCGCGGCGCAGAATCGTCGCTGTCATGCCGCCGCCGCCTCGGATTCGTTCAGGTAGAGCCGCGCCTTGAAAGGCGCCATTCCAACCCGCCGGTAGCACTCGATGAAGGTCTCATCCTCATCGCAACGCAGCTCGAGGTAACCGCGGATGAGCCGCTCCACGCCATCCGCAATCTCATCCCGCGCCAGCGCGCGCCCAATGCGCTCGCCAATCGCAGCGTCGTTCCCCGCGCTGCCACCCAGCGTCACCTGGTACCACTCTTCGCCGTGCTTATCGACACCCAGAATGCCGATATGCCCGACGCTGTGGTGCCCACAACCATTCATGCAGCCGCTGATCGTGATGCGGATGGCGCCAATCTCATACTGCGCATCGAGCGTATCGAACCGGCGGTAGATGTCCTGCGCCACCCCGATCGAGCCCGCGTTCGCCAGGCTGCAGAAATCCAGTCCCGGGCAGCTCACGATATCGGTGACCAGCCCGATGTTGGGCGTCGCCAGCTTGACCGCATCCAGCCGGCGCCAGACCTCGTACAGATCGCGCTCGGCGACATCGGCCAGCACCAGGTTCTGATCGTACGTGGAGCGCAGCTCTGCGAAGCTGTAGGTGTCGGATATGTCGGCCAGTGCCTCGAACTGCTCCGCGGTGCAATCCCCCGGCACGTGATCCGGGGCTTTCAGCGATACGAACACCACCCGGTAGCCCGGCACCTTGTGTGCGCGCACATTGCGCTTGATCCAGGCGGCAAAGCCCGCATCGCGCGCCGCGATGCCGGCAACGTCGGCGCCGGTTTCCGCCTGCGGCTCGTACGCGGGTGCCGTGAAGTGCGCCCGAATGCGCTCGATGTCCTCCGGGAGCAGGAGGAGCTCATCGCCCTCGATGCTCGCGTTGATCTTCGCGTACTCCTCCTCGATCGCCGCGCGGAAGCGCTCGATACCCCATTCGCGCAGCACGATCTTGATGCGCGCCTTGTGGATGTTGTCGCGGCGGCCGAACCGGTTGAAAGTGCGCAGCACCGCGCAGGCGTAGCGCAGCAGGTCCGACTCCGGCACGAACGGGTTCATCTCCTGACCGAGCATCGGCAACCGGCCGAGGCCCCCGCCGACGAAGAAGCGGTAGCCGACTGCGCCGTCCGCGCGCCGCACCAGATGCACCGCCACGTCATTCGTGCGCGTGGCAGCGCGATCGACTGCGGCGCCCGTGAAGCCGAACTTGAACTTGCGCGGCAGCCAGTAGAACTCCGGATTCAGCGTGACGTACTGGCGCAGCAGCTCGCAGTAGGGGCGGGGATCGATGTGCTCGTCCGCCGCGACGCCGGCGAGGTAGTCGCTGGTGATGTTGCGGGTGTCGTTGCCGCAGGCCTGAATGCCGTGGAGCTGTACTTCGGCGAGCTCCGCCAGCAGGTCCGGCACCTGCTCGAGCTTCGGCCAGTTGAGTTGGATGTTCTGCCGCGTGGTGAAATGCGCGTAACCCTTGTCGTACTTGCGCACGATATGCGCCATCTTCCGGAGCTGCGCCGACTCGAGCAGGCCGTACGGCACCGAGATGCGCAGCATCGGCGCGAAGCGCTGCTGGTAGAGGCCGTTGCGCAGCCTGAGGTGGCGGAACTCGTCCTCCGAGAGCTCGCCCGCGAGATAGCGGCGGGTCTGATCCCGGAACTGCTCGACGCGCTGGGTGACGAGCGCGTGGTCTATCGCATCATAGCGGTACATGCCCCGACTATAGGGGGCGGGCGGCGAGGCGCTAAATACCGTGTGGTTTGGTATCCCGCGCGGCGGGTTATGAGTGCGCTCGGGCGTTGAAATTCAGCGGGTTACACCTGCCGTGACTTGCCGAGCTCCAGCAGGTCATCGGGCGTATCGAGGTCGAACGCCGCGCTCGTCATCGGCACTCTCACCAGGCTGTCGGCATGGCGCTTGAGGAGCACGCGGGCGCCGCTGTCGCCCCTGAGGTCGCTCAGCTCGCCGAAGAGATGCCGCGGGAAGATCGCGGGCGCACCGACCGTGCCGCCGTATTGCGCCGCGGCGACGCCGAGGGGTTGGCGGCGCCAGGCGCCCGCGAGCCGCCGCAGGTCCTCGACCGTGACGCAGGCCTGGTCGGCCAGGACCAACATCACGCCGGCGCAGGAGGGCGGCAGGCGCGCGATGCCGGCGCGGATCGAGCTCGCGAGTCCCTCGCGCCAGTCCCGGTTGACCACCGTCGAGCCGGCGGAGTGCTTGAGGAGCGGGGTGAGCTCGGCGGCCTGAGCGCCGAGCACGATGAGAAGCGCCTGGCCCACGACCTCGGTCGCCCGGCCGGCGACGAGACTCAAGAGCGGGCGGTCGCCGATGCGTACCAGCTGCTTGGCGGACCCAAAGCGGGTCGACCCGCCGGCCGCCAGCACAATGGCGTGCAGACTGGCGGCGTCGCTCTCGGCTGTCATGACCGGGTATCCGAGGGCGGCGTCGGTCGCAGCTCCATCCCGGCGGGCAGCGCCGCGGCCACGCGACCGAAGCGGTTGCGCTCATCCAGAATGGAGTCCGCATCGATCGCGCATACGGCTCGCCAGTCCGCTACGTCGAGGTGCTCCGTGAGTGCTCCCTCGAGCGCGGCGCGCCGCGGAGTCCATGCCGAGTTGAAAAAGCGGCCGAACTCCTGCCAGCCGGCGCGCGCGGCCGGCGACTCGCCGGCGCCGAGCGCGGCCTCGAGCCGCGACAGGGCCTCGCGGCTCGTGCCGGCGCGGCTGACCAGACTCGCGAGGTGGCGCGCGCTCGCGGCCACGGTGCCATTGGCGAGCGACTGTCGTGAGGCGAGAAGCTCCGACAGGGTCTGATCGCGCTCCTCGAATCGCGCCAGTACCCAGACCAGGTAGCTGACGCTGGCCTCGCGAAACAGCGCCGTTGCCTCCGAGGGCGCGGGAGCCGCGCCTGTCGATCCGAACGCTGCCGCGCATGCGTTGACAACCTCCGCAGCGTGGGTCTGCTCGACGGCAAGCTGGGAGCGGATGATCTCGAGCTCATTCATGGGCGCTGCTCACTTGCTGCGTAGCGTGCACGAACGCATGGATTTCCGCGACGATCGCAAGCGCGATGGCCTCGGGCGTCCGGCCCCCTAAGTTGAGGCCCACCGGTGCGTGCAGACGCGGCCTCAGCCGCTCTGCCTCGGCATCAAGCTGTGAGAGCAGTTTCTCACGTCTCGCGGCGGGGCCGAGGAGCCCTATGTAGGGCGGGGGGCCCGCGCTCAGGGCGCGCAGATATTCGAGGTCCGACGGCAAATGATGGCTCATCACCACCGCCGCCGTGAAGTGCCTGAGATCGAGAGCTTGCGCGAGCTCCTCCGGGCGTGCGAGCACGACGCGCTCCGCGTAAGGGAAGTGTGCTGGCACAGCGTACGCCGGGCGATGGTCGACCAGGGTCACTCGCCAATGCAGGCGTGCGGCAAAGTCGACCACTGGCACGGCATCGGGCCCCGCGCCGAGCAGGAGGAGCCGTGGCGGCAGGGAAAGCGGCAAGAGCAGGAGACGCCAGCGAGCGTCGGGGCCTTCCAGGCTCTCCACCGCAGCCGAGCCCGCCGCCGCCGCCAGCGTCGCGAGCACCTGCGGCTCGAGAAGAGCTGCCCGCGCGCTCGGGGGCAGCGAGCGCGGCAGCGCGATTGGGGATGTCCCGGGAGCCTGCGGCAGCAGGAGCGCGCCCAGCGGAATCCCCGGGTCCTGCGATTCGGTCACCACGCCGATCGCGGTTGGGAGATGGGCGCCCAATGCGGCGGCCAGGTGCGTGAGCGGCTGCCAATCTTCCCGCGGGCCGACGCGCAGCAGCAGGATGTGCATGGCGCCCTCGCAACCGAGGCCGAGGCCCCAGAGGAGGTCGTCGGAGTTGCGCAGATCGTAGGTCACGACCGCGGCTCGGCCGGTCTCGATCACCTCGCCGGCTCGCTCGCCGAGGTCCCCTTCCAGGCACCCTCCGGAGATGAGTCCCGCGTACTCGCCGTCAGCCGCCATGAGCAGCATCGCCCCGGGCTTGCGGTACGTCGAGCCCACGGTGCGCACGAGAATGCCGAGGGCCATCAGCCGGCCGGCAGCGCGCTCGCGCGCGAAAAGGGGCAGCAGGGGTCCCAATTCTGAGTCCATTGCTGCGGATTATGCCGTGAACTACGTTGCGCGCACTCGGGCTCGTCAGTAGAGTCGCACCGCCTTCCCCTCTGGTCGATCCCAATCCATGGTCAATTCCGCTCCCTGGGTCGTGCACAAGTTCGGCGGCTCGAGCGTCGCTGATGCCGGATGCTTTCGCCGTGTCGCGGCCATCGTCGATTCCTTGCCGGCCGCGCGGGTCGGTATCGTGCTCTCGGCCTGCAAGGGCGTGACGGATGCTCTGCTCGGCCTCGTGGCGCTGGCGGAAGGACAGGATGACCGTTATCGCGTGGAGCTCAGTGCACTGCGCTCGCGACACGCGGAGATTGCGGAGACGCTCCTCACCCCGGAGTCGGCGCGGCTGTACCTCGCGGGATTCGACCGCGACTGCCACGACCTCGAGGGCATCCTTCACACGGTGAAGCTCACCCGTGCCGCGGCGCGTAACGTGAGCGATCTCATCGTCGGCTACGGCGAGATCTGGTCGACCAAGCTCTTCCACCGCTTCTACCAGGAGCGCGGCAGCCAGCGCGGTCCGGTACAGTGGATCGATGCCCGCCGGGTCGTGGTCGTCGTGTGGGGCCCCCTGGGTCCTGGCGTGCAGTGGGCGAAGTCCCGCGCCAATCTCTCGGACCTCGTCGACCGCGATTTCAAGGGCACCCTGATCATCACCGGCTTCATCGCCTCGGACCCGCGCGGCGTGCAGACGACGCTCGGCCGCAACGGCAGCGACTTCTCCGCCTCCATTTTTGGCGCGTTGCTCGATGCCGCGGAAATCCACATCTGGACGGATGTCGACGGCGTCCTCTCGGCCGATCCGCGCCGGGTGCCCGATGCAACCGTGATCGATTCGCTCACCTACAACGAGGCGATGGAGCTCGCCTACTTCGGGGCGAAGGTCATTCACCCGCAGACCATGGCGCCGGCCGTGGGCGGCGCCATCCCCATCTGGATCCGCAACACATTCGCGCCCGAGAAGCCGGGCACGCTCATCTGCGCGCAGCCGACCTCGAAGCTGCCGGTGAAGGGCATCGCGAGCATCGACAAGGTGGCGCTCATCAACCTCGAGGGCGCCGGCATGATCGGCGTGCCCGGAACCGCGCACCGGCTCTTTGGCGCGCTGCGCGAGGAAGGCATCTCGGTCATCCTCATCTCCCAAGGCAGCTCCGAGCACTCGATCTGTTGCGCCATCCCGCACGAGCAGGGCGACCGGGCGGCGGCGGTCGTCCGGCAGGCGTTCGAGCGGGAGCTGAAGGAAGGCCAGATCCAGAGCGTCGAGATCGACCCGAACCTCGCGATCCTCGCCATCGTCGGCGACGGCATGGCCGGAACGCCGGGCGTCGCCGCGAAAGTCTTCAACTCTCTCGGCACGGCGAGTGTGAACGTGCGTGCGATCGCTCAGGGCGCATCGGAACGCAACATCTCCGTCGTGGTTGAGGGTCGATCCGCCACGCGCGCCTTGCGCGCGGTCCATGCTGGACTTTATCTCTCGCCACACACGATCTCGGTCGGTGTCATCGGGCCGGGTACGGTGGGACGGGTGTTCCTCGATCAGCTCGCGTCGCAGAGCGAGCGGCTGCGGGAGCAGTTCAAGATCGACCTGCGGGTGCGC
>Ga0335073_10009589_pt1 | contig 13587 bp, 11 predicted proteins | sample Lox_Sample_22_FD_207093 | JGI IMG/M metagenome (GOLD analysis project Ga0335073, IMG submission 207093) | Soil microbial communities from Loxahatchee National Wildlife Refuge, Florida, United States - Lox_Sample_2.2 | ecosystem: Environmental > Terrestrial > Soil > Wetlands | place: USA...
CAACGACAAGAATTCGCACGGCCACCAGTTTTATCCAATCGCCTGAGAGCGCGCTGAGAGGCGCAGGGGCTAATTGCCCAGCTCTTCAGCGGGCTGCGGCGCGGCCCGCGTCGTTGCTGGGCGGCAAGGCTCATGGCGGAAAAGTTAGCGGCGATCCAGGTCAATGAGGCCGAGGCGCGCCGCTTTGAGCAGCCGGCGGGGCACCTTGTGCTTCTGGCCGGCCACCGTCACACCGACAAGTTCGGGCTTGGCAGCTTTCCACTGCGCGCGCCGACTCCGGGTGTTCGCGCGCGACATCCTGCGCTTTGGCACAGCCATAATCGGGCCTTACTACTGGTAGGGGGGTCGCCGCACGAGCAGCCTCGATGGCGAAGTTACGACCAACTTGTTGCCAATAATAGTCGGTGACCTGCTGGTCACAAAAATCGGCACCCATCGCGTCGCCGCCCGGCAGGGAGCATCCTTGACGGGACACCGGCGACACCCGCTAACCTACCGGTTGGTTGGTGACGGCCGTTTGAGGGAGGACACGCATGGTGTCGGTGGTCCGGATCGGGAACTGTTCGGGGTTCTACGGCGACCGGCACTCCGCGATGCGCGAGATGCTCACCGGCGGTGAGCTCGACTACCTCACCGGTGACTACCTGGCCGAGCTGACCATGCTGATCCTCGGCCGCGACCGGATGAAGCACCCCGACCGCGGCTACGCCAAGACCTTCCTGACCCAACTCGAGGAGTGCCTCGGGCTGGCACACGACCGCGGCGTACGCATCGTCGCCAACGCCGGCGGCCTGAACCCCGCCGGCCTCGCCGAGGCGGTGCGCACCCTGGCCGAGCGGGTGGGCGTGCCGGCCCGGGTCGCCCACGTCGAGGGCGACGACCTTCTGGCGCGGGCCGAGGAGCTCGGGCTGGGGGCACCGCTGACGGCCAACGCCTATTTGGGCGCGTGGGGCATCGTCGACTGCCTGAACCGCGGCGCCGACGTCGTGGTGACCGGCCGGGTGACCGACGCGTCGGTGATCGTCGGCCCGGCGGCCGCGCATTTCGGCTGGGACCGGAGCGACTATGACCAACTGGCCGGAGCCGTGGTCGCCGGGCACGTGATCGAATGCGGCATCCAGGCCACCGGCGGCAACTTCTCGTTCTTCACCGAAATCCCCGATCTGACTTATGCGGGTTTCCCGCTGGCCGAGATCCACGCCGACGGCTCGTCGGTGATCACCAAGCATCCGGGCACCGGCGGGCTGGTCAGTGTCGACACCGTCACCGCGCAACTGCTCTACGAAGTCACCGGCGCTCGCTATGCCAATCCGGATGCCACCGCGCGGATGGACACCATCGAGTTGTCCGCTGACGGCGCCGATCGGGTGCGGATCAGCGGGGTGGTAGGCGAACCACCGCCGCCGACGCTGAAGGTCTCGCTGAACAGCATTGGCGGATTCCGCAATTCGATGACGTTCGTCCTGACCGGCCTCGACATCGAGGCCAAGGCGGAGCTGGTTCGCCGTCAGCTCGAGGCATCACTCACCGTCAAGCCGTCCGAGCTGGAGTGGAGCCTGGCCCGCACCGACCACGCCGACGCCGATACCGAAGAAGCCGCCAGCGCGTTGCTGCATTGCGTTGTCCGCGACCCCGACCCCGCCAATGTCGGGCGCCAGTTCTCTTCTGCCGCAGTCGAATTGGCGCTCGCAAGCTACCCGGGCTTTACCGTCACCGCCCCGCCTGGCGACGGTCAGGTGTACGGGGTGTTCACCGCCGGCTACGTCGACGCGACGAAGGTGCCGCATGTCGCCGTGCATGCCGACGGGACCGGGACTTTCATCCCTGGCGCCACTGAGACTTCTGCACTGGCGCCGGCCGATCCCCCGCCGCTGCCCGAACCGCTGCCGGCGGGACCGACCCGGAGCGTGCCGCTGGGTCGGATCGCCGCGGCCCGCAGCGGCGACAAGGGCGGGTCGGCCAACGTCGGCGTGTGGGTGCGCACCGAGGAGCAGTGGCGCTGGCTGGCCAACACGCTCACCGTCGACATGCTCAAGACGCTGCTGCCCGAGACGGCCGACCTGCCGGTCACCCGGCACCTGCTGCCGAACCTGCGCGCGGTGAACTTCGTCATCGAGGAGATCCTCGGCCAGGGCGTCGCCTATCAAGCGCGATTCGACCCACAGGCCAAGGGGCTGGGCGAATGGCTGCGCAGCCGCCATGTCGACATTCCGGAAAGGCTGCTGTGAACATCTGGGCCACGCCCGAACGCAACCAACTTCGTAAGACGGTGCGCGCATTCGCCGAGCGGGAGATCTTGCCCCACGTCGACGAGTGGGAGCGGATCGGTGAGTTGCCGCGCGAGTTGCACCGCCGTGCCGGACAGGCCGGGCTGCTGGGGGCGAACTTCCCCGAAGCGGTCGGTGGTGGCGGCGGAGACGGCGCCGACGCGGTAATCGTCTGCGAAGAGCTGCACGAGGCCGGTACGCCCGGCGGTGTGTTCGCGTCGCTGCTCACCTGTGGCATCGCGACGCCGCACATGATCGCGTCCGGCAATGCCCGGCTGATCAACAAGTTTGTCCGCCCGACGTTGGCCGGCGAGCTGATCGGCGCGTTGGCCATCACCGAGCCCGGCGGGGGCTCTGATGTCGGGCACCTGCGGACCACGGCGACACGTGACGGCGATCACTACGTTGTCAACGGCGCCAAGACCTACATCACCTCCGGGGTACGCGCCGACTACGTCGTCACCGCGGTGCGCACGGGTGGCCCTGGCGCGGGCGGAGTTTCGTTGCTGGCGGTCGAGAAAGGCACGCCGGGTTTTGAGGTCACCCGCAAGCTGGACAAGATGGGTTGGCGGTCCTCGGACACCGCTGAGCTGTCCTACACCGACGCAGTCGTGCCGGCGGCCAACCTGGTCGGCGCGGAGAACAGTGGCTTCGCGCAGATTGCACAGGCATTCGTCTCCGAGCGCATCGCCATGGCGGCACAAGCGTATTCGAGCGCACAGCGGTGCCTGGACATCACCGTGCAGTGGTGCCGCGACCGCGAGACGTTCGGCCGGCCGCTGATATCCCGGCAAGCCGTGCAGAACACGCTCGCCGAGATGGCCCGTCGCATCGATGTCGCCCGCGTCTACTCACGCAATGTGGTCGAGCGCCAACTGGCCGGCGAGACCAACCTCATCGCGCAGGTGTGTTTCGCCAAGAACACCGCCGTTGAGGCGGGCGAATGGGTGGCCAACCAAGCCGTCCAGCTGTTCGGCGGCATGGGATACATGTCCGAGTCCGAAGTCGAACGCCAGTACCGCGACATGCGGATCATCGGCATCGGCGGCGGCACAACCGAAATCCTGACCTCACTGGCCGCAAAGACCCTGGGATTCCAATCATGACTGCTCCGCCTCCTCTCCCCCTCGCCGCTTCGCGGCTGGGGGTACCCCCACATCGCTCCGGCTTGCATCGTCGGCGGTGGCTGTGACCACACTGCAGTCGACCCTGGACCCGAAATCAGCCGCCTACGCCGAGGCGGCGTCGGCGGCGACGGCACGGCTCGACGAGATCGGCGCCGAATTCGCCAACGCGCTTGCCGGTGGTGGTCCCAAGTACGTTGAACGCCACCACGCCCGCGGCAAGCTGACCGCGCGGGAACGCATCGAGTTGCTGCTCGACCCCGACTCCCCCTTCCTTGAACTAAGCCCGCTGGCCGCCTGGGGCAGCGCATTCACCGTCGGCGCGAGCACGGTCGCCGGTATCGGCGTGGTCGAAGGCGTCGAATGCTTGGTCGTCGCCAACGACCCGACGGTCAAAGGTGGCACCAGCAATCCGTGGACCCTGAAGAAAATCCTGCGGGCCAACCAAATCGCTTTCGAGAACCGGCTTCCCGTGATTTCACTGGTGGAATCGGGGGGCGCTGACCTGCCGACGCAGAAAGAGATCTTCGTCCCCGGCGGACGGATGTTCCGCGACCTGACCCGGCTGTCGGCGGCGGGGATTCCGACAATCGCGCTCGTCTTCGGCAACTCGACGGCCGGCGGCGCATACATTCCCGGGATGTCCGACCACGTGGTGATGATCAAAGAACGCTCGAAGGTTTTCCTGGCCGGCCCGCCGCTGGTGAAGATGGCGACCGGCGAGGAGTCCGACGACGAATCACTGGGCGGCGCCGAGATGCATTCCCGCATTTCAGGTTTGGGCGACTACTTCGCCGTCGACGAACTCGACGCGATCCGCATCGGACGCCGCATTGTGGCGCGGCTGAATTGGGTCAAACAAGGTCCGGTACCCGCGGCGGTGACCGAGCCGCTGTTCGACGCCGAGGAACTGATCGGCATCGTGCCCTCCGATTTGCGCATCCCATTCGACCCGCGGGAAGTGATCGCGCGGATCGTCGACGGCTCCGAGTTCGACGAATTCAAGGCCATGTACGGCTCGTCGCTGGTCACCGGCTGGGCCCGGCTGCACGGCTACCCGCTGGGCATCCTGGCCAACGCGCGCGGTGTGCTCTTCAGCGAGGAGTCCCAGAAAGCCACCCAATTCATCCAGCTGGCCAACCGGTCCAACACGCCACTGTTGTTCTTGCACAACACCACCGGTTACATGGTGGGCAAGGACTACGAAGAGGGCGGCATGATCAAACACGGATCGATGATGATCAACGCCGTGTCCAACTCCACGGTGCCACACATCTCGTTGCTGATCGGCGCGTCGTACGGCGCCGGCCACTACGGCATGTGCGGCCGGGCATATGACCCGCGGTTCTTGTTCGCCTGGCCCAGCGCCAAGGCCGCCGTGATGGGCGGCGCCCAGCTGGCCGGGGTGTTGTCGATCGTCAGCCGCGCCGCCACCGAGGCGCGCGGCCAAAAAGTCGACGAGGAAGCCGACGCGGCGATGCGGGCCGCTGTCGAAGGCCAGATCGAGGCCGAATCGCTGCCGATGGTGTTGTCCGGGATGCTCTACGACGACGGGGTGATCGACCCGCGCGACACCCGCACCGTACTGGGAATGTGTTTGTCCGCCATTGCCAATGGCCCGATCAAGGGGACGTCGAACTTCGGCGTCTTCCGGATGTGAAGCTGATGGGAATCACTCGAGTTCTGGTTGCCAACCGCGGCGAGATCGCCCGACGGGTGTTCGCCACCTGCCGCCGGCTGGGACTGGGCACCGTCGCCGTCTACACCGATCCCGACGCCGGGGCGCCGCACGTCGCCGAGGCCGACGCCCGGGTCCGGCTGCCGCGGACCAACGACTACCTCAACGCCGAGGCGATCATCGCCGCGGCCCGCGCGGCCGGCGCCGACGCGGTGCACCCCGGCTACGGATTCCTCTCGGAGAACGCCGAGTTCGCGGCCGCGGTGCAAAACGCGGGCCTGGTTTGGGTCGGGCCGCCGGTCGACGCGGTGCGGGCAATGGGCTCCAAGATCGAGTCGAAGAAAATGATGGCCGCGGCCGGCGTGCCGGTGCTCGACGAACTCGACCCGGACACGGTCACCGAAGCCCAGCTGCCGGTGCTGGTCAAGGCCTCCGCGGGCGGTGGCGGTCGCGGGATGCGGGTGGTGCACGAATTATCGGCTCTCCCAGGTGAAGTCGCTGCGGCCCGGCGAGAGGCACAGTCTGCGTTCGGCGACCCGACCGTGTTCTGCGAGCGCTATCTGCCCACCGGCCACCACGTCGAGGTTCAGGTGATGGCCGACACTCACGGCACCGTATGGGCGGTCGGCGAACGGGAGTGCTCGATTCAACGGCGCCATCAGAAGATCATCGAAGAAGCGCCGTCGCCGTTGGTCGAGCGGACACCGGGCATGCGGGCCAAGCTGTTCGAGGCGGCCCGGCTGGCCGCTGGCGCGATCGGCTACACCGGCACCGGCACGGTGGAATTCCTCGCCGATGACAACGGTGAGTTCTACTTCCTGGAAATGAACACCCGGCTGCAGGTGGAGCACCCGGTCACCGAGGAGACCACCGGGCTCGATCTGGTCGAGCTGCAGCTGGCGGTCGCCGACGGCGAGCGACTGGATGCTGAACCCCCTGGTGCTCATGGGCATTCGATCGAAGCCCGGCTCTATGCCGAAGATCCCGCCCGAGGCTGGCAGCCGCAGGCCGGCGTGGTCGACGCGTTCCAGGTGCCCGCCGTGCGGTCCGAGTTCTCGTCGCTTCAAGGGCGGACCGGCATCCGGCTGGATTCGGGCATCGCGGACGGGTTCGCGGTATCGATTCATTACGACCCGATGCTCGCCAAGGTGATCTCGTACGCTCCGACCCGCCGCCTTGCAGCGCTGGTGCTTGCCGACGCGCTGGCCAGAACCCACCTCCACGGTTTGCGCACCAACCGCGAGCTGCTGGTCAACGTGCTGCGTCATCAGGCCTTCCTCGACGGCGCCACCGACACCGCGTTTTTCGATACCCACGGCTTGGCGCAGCTCTCCGCGCCACTGGCCGACGCCGGCGTGATCCGACTGTCGGCGATCGCTGCGGCGCTCGCCGACGCCGCGCACAATCGCGCCACCGCCACCGTCCTCGACTCGATTCCCAGCGGATGGCGCAACCTGGCGTCCGGTTACCAGGCCAAGGTCTATCGGGACGACGCCGATGACGAGCACACGGTCAAATATCGTTTCACCAGAACGGGATTGATCCTCGCCGACAACGAGCCGGCACAGCTGGTCTCGGCGACTCAAGACGACGTCGTGTTGGCCGACGGCGACGGTGTGGCGTGCAGTTTCGCGGTCGCGCGTTACGGCCAGCACATCTATGTCGACTCGGCGCGCGGCCCCGTGCACCTGCTCGCGCTGCCGCGCTTCCCCGAGCCGGGTTCGGCCGTCGAGAAGGGCTCGCTGGTAGCGCCCATGCCCGGCAACGTCATCCGGCTCGGCGCCGCAGTCGGCGATACCGTCGCCGCCGGCCAGCCGCTGATCTGGCTGGAAGCCATGAAGATGGAGCACACCATCACCGCCCCGTCCGACGGTGTGCTCGCCGAGCTCAACGTGGACACCGGCCAACAAGTCGAAGTGGGCGCCGTCCTGGCAAGGGTGGAATCGCCCGAAAGCGCATCAGAAGGAGAATCGCAATGACCGACACCAGCTTCATCGAAAACGAAGAGCGCCAGGCGCTGCGCAAGTCCGTGTCCGCATGGGCGTCCAATTACGGCAGCGAGTACTACCTGAAGAAGGCGCGCGCTCACGAACACACCGATGAATTGTGGTCTGAGGCAGGCAAACTCGGCTTCCTCGGGGTGAACCTCCCGGAAGAATATGGCGGCGGCGGTGCCGGGATGTACGAGTTGTCGCTGGTGATGGAGGAGATGGCGGCCGCGGGCAGCGCGCTGCTGTTGATGGTGGTGTCGCCCGCCATCAACGGCACGATCATCAGCAAGTTCGGCACCGAAGAGCAGAAGAAGCGCTGGATTCCCGGCATCGCCGACGGCTCGCTGACGATGGCATTCGCCATCACCGAACCGGATGCCGGATCCAATTCACACAAGATCACCACCACCGCCCGTCGTGACGGCAGCGACTGGATCCTCAAGGGCCAGAAGGTGTACATCTCCGGCATCGACCAGGCGCAGGCCGTGCTGGTCGTCGCACGCAGCGAAGAAGCCAAAACCGGCAAGCTGCGGCCGGCGCTGTTCGTCGTGCCCACCGATGCACCCGGCTTCACCTACACCCCGATCGAAATGGAGCTGATCAGCCCCGAGCGGCAGTTCCAGGTCTTCCTCGACGATGTCCGGCTGCCGGGCGACGCCCTCGTCGGCGCCGAAGATGCCGCGATCGCACAGCTTTTCGCCGGTCTGAACCCCGAGCGCATCATGGGTGCGGCCAGCTCCGTCGGCATGGGACGCTTCGCACTCGACAAGGCCGCCGACTACGTCAAGACCCGCCAGGTGTGGGGCACGCCGATCGGCTCTCACCAGGGTCTGTCACATCCGTTGGCGCAGTGCCACATTGAGGTCGAACTCGCAAAGCTGATGATGCAGAAGGCCGCGACGCTCTACGACAGCGGCGACGACATGCGCGCGGCCGAGGCCGCCAACATGGCGAAATACGCTGCCGCGGAAGCCGCGACGCGCTCAGTGGACCAGGCCGTGCAGTCCATGGGCGGCAACGGTCTGACCAAGGAGTACGGTGTTGCGGCCATGCTGGCGTCCGCCCGGTTGGGTCGTATCGCGCCGGTGAGCCGGGAAATGGTGCTCAACTTCGTGGCGCAGACGTCGCTAGGTCTACCCCGGTCGTACTGATGGACAGGCTGGTCGAGTACGCCGTCGACAAGCACGTCGCTCGCCTCACGCTGAACTCACCGCACAACCGCAACGCGCTTTCCACCACTCTGGTCAACCAACTGCACCAGGGCCTGCACGACGCGGCCGCCGATCCCGCGGTGCGGGCGGTGGTGCTCGGCCACACCGGGAACACCTTCTGCGCGGGCGCCGACCTGCGTGGCGATCGCGAGGGCGGCGCAGCCGGGCGAAGCGGGTCGCCACCATCGGCATCGGAAGGGTCGGCAACCAAGCCCTTTCAGGGTGCCGATCCGGCCGAGATGGCTGCCGGACGTGCCAGGCAGATGGCCGCGCTACTGCGCGCGATCGTCGAGTCGCCGCTGCCGGTGATCGTCGCCGTCGACGGCCATGTCCGTGCCGGCGGCATGGGGCTGGTCGGCGCCTGCGATATCGCGGTCGCCGGTCCGCGCAGCACCTTCGCGTTGACCGAGGCCCGGATCGGAGTCGCGCCGGCGATCATCTCGCTGACGCTGCTGCCGAAGATGTCCGCCCGCGCCGCCGCCCGCTATTACGTGACCGGCGAGACGTTCGACGCCACCACCGCCGCCGCGATCGGGCTGATCACGATCGCCGTCAACACCGAGGCCGACGTCGACGCCGCGGTGGCCTCGCTCGTCGCGGACATCCGACGGGCTTCACCGCAGGGGTTGGCGGCGTCTAAAGCATTGACCACCGCCGCCATCCTGGACGGCTTCGATCGTGACGCCGAGCGGCTCACCGCGGAGTCGGCACGACTGTTCGTCTCGGACGAGGCCCGCGAGGGCATGCTCGCTTTCCTGCAGAAACGTGCGCCACAGTGGGCCACCGATCAGGGAAGCGACACAGTTTAGCCAACTTCCCTTGCAGCAAATTGTGATCGTCGTACGCTCGTAACTGATGAGCAATTCTGCGCAGCGGGGCGTGCCAGAACAGCGGAACGCCACGACGCGTGCCGCCGATACCGACCGCATTCAGGTCGCCCAGTTGCTGACTGACGCCGCCGCCCAGGGCCGCCTGCAGATGAGCGACTACGAAGACCGGCTCACCAGGGCATACGCGGCGCAGACCTACGACGAGTTGGATAATCTGCGCTCCGACCTGCTGGGGTCGTCGGTGAACCCGCAACGCGGCGGCGCCACCACACCCGCGCCGTCGATGCTGCTGCTGGCCATCATGAGCGCGTTCGAGCGGCGCGGCCGATGGAACGTTCCGAAGAAGTTGACGACGTTCGCGTTGTGGGGTGGCGGCGTGATCGACCTCCGCTACGCCGACTTCACGTCCACCGAGGTCGAGATCCGCGCGACCTCGATCATGGGCGGACAGACCATCCTGCTGCCCCCCGAAGTCAACGTCGAGATCAAGGGCCACGGCGTGATGGGTGGGTTCGATCACCAGGTTGCCGGCGAAGGCGCCCCGGGCGCCCCGACCGTCAAGATCCGTGGTTTCGCACTGTGGGGCGGCGTCGGCATCAAGCGGAAAAACCGCAAGACCTAACGACAGGCGTCCGCGAAAGGCCAGTTCACAGCGTCTATAAGTGACTGGCCGACGATTTTTCGTATGGGATAATTTGGCGATGGCGGACAAATTGCGGGTCGATCCCACAGCGTTGTCTCAGGCCGGCAACGAAGTGGCAAACCACGGTGAGGATCTGCTGGCCCATCAGCAGTCATGTCACGGCGAGGCCGCAGGCGCGCACTCGGGATGGGTGGGCGCCTCAGCGGGCGCGTTGTCAAGCCTGTTGGACGGCTGGGAGACGACCAGCGACGCCCACTTTCGCCGCTTCGGGAAGCATTCGACCGACATGCATTTCCTCGCTGCCGATTTCGCCGACACCGAGGACCGCAATGCCGAGGCGGTTCGCCGCGTCGGCGAGGCGCTCGGTGGTGCGCGCCGGTAATGGCGTTGACCCTGGCCGACATTGAACGCTGGAGCCCCGAGGCCATCAACACCGTATTTCAGGCTGCGATCAAGCGCGCGCATGGCACCCGCACCGCATCGGCGGCGCTCGGTCAAACCATGCAATTCCTCGATTGGGGCGGTGATAGCGCTGACGCGGCACACGTTGCGACGCATCGCACCATGCTGAACCTCGACAGCCACGCCGATGCGTGTGATGCCGTCGGCCGGGCCGCGGATAAGGCGGCCGGTGAGGTCGCTGCGATCAAGGCCCGGCTGACGGGGATTCAGGACACCGCCCGCGCTTACCACCTGACCATCGACGAGAACACCGGGACGGTAAGCCTGCCGGAGAATCTGTCGTCGTACTCCGCGGCCGATCAGAGCGAGATCGAGGCTGCGTGGCTTCGGGTGGCCCAGGCGATTACCCAACTGCTGGCCGACGCCCAGACGGCTGACGAGGATCTGGCCGCGGCCATCCGCGGCGCCGATGGCGATTTGACGCCGGACCAGGTCAACGCCGAAACCTCGCATGCGCCACCGCAAATGCCGACGGTGCCGCCGTCGGGCACCGCGCCTGCCGACGTCACCAAGTGGTGGCACTCCCTGACGCCCGCGCAGCAAGACCGCGTCAAAGAATGGTTCCCGCAATCGATCCGCAACCTCGACGGTATCCCGACCAACATCAGAAATGAACTCAATCTCCCGGTATTGCAAAGCGAGATCGCCCGGCTGCAAAACGGCTGGCTCGACGGCAATGGCGTCTGGCATACCGACACCGCCAAGCTGAACGACCTGACCCATCTGCGGGACGCCCTGGCGAACAATCCTGATACCAGCCTGATACTGCTGGACACCACAAGTAACCCGAACAAGGTGCTGGCCGCGGTCGGAGTGGGCGACGTCGACAACGCCGAACGCGTCGGCGTCACCGTTGGTGGCCTGAACACCCGTGTCAGCTCCAGTGTCGACGAGATGGTCCGTGAAGCCGAAGCCCAGCGTCGCGAGGCAACCACCTTACGCACGAAAGCGAATATGTCGGATCCCAAGGCGGTGGCGTCCATCGCCTGGCTCGGGTATGACGCGCCAGACAATCTGGTCGGTGTCACGCACGACTATCTCGCCCACGACGCGGCGGGACCGCTGAACAGCTTCTACAAGAGCTTGGCCGCTACCACCAATGTTTCAAATCAGCACATCACCGCGTTCGGCCATTCCTACGGTTCGCTGGTCACCAGTTTGGCGCTGCAGCAGGGCGCACCGGTGAGCGACGTTGTGCTCTACGGCTCGCCGGGCACCGAACTCACCCACGTGTCGCAGTTGGGAGTTCAGCCGGGGCATGCGTACTACATGATCGGTGTCAACGATCACGTCTCTGACATCATCCCGGAATTCGGCGCCTTCGGCCCCGCACCGCAAGACATGCCCGGATTTACTCAACTGTCGGTCAACACCGGCATCGGACCCGGCGATGGCCTGCTGCACGAACGCGCCTGGGGCCACTCCGAATACGCGCGCGATGGCAGCAACCATGAGCTTCGGATGAGCGGATACAACATGGCCGCCGTGCTGTCCGGTGTGCCCGACGACAAGCACCTTCTCGTCCCGCCACCCGCGCTACCACCGCCGACGATTCCCAGCGGACCGGGACCGTTCGGGTTACCGATCCCCAACCCCGACTACCACCCGTGAGGCAGACCGTGCGTCGACTAAGCGCCGTGCTTTTCGGAGTCGCCGTCCTGCTCGCAGGATGCATGAAACCGAACACCCTTGACCCGTACGCCAATCCGGGGAACAAGGAATTGGACCGCCGGCAAAAAATCGTGAACGATCGGCCCGACCTGGAAACCGTCGTGCAGCAACTTGCCAACCTCAACAACGCAATCGATGCGGCAATCGCGAAATACTCACCGCAGACCCAGTTCACGTCGACCAAGGTCGACCAGTCGGCAAATGGCTGCGACGATCCATTCAACCGCTCCATCGGCCGGCAAGAAAAGAGTGATGACTACTTCGGCAAACCGGCACCCGATCCCGGGCAGTGGGCGCAGATCGTCACCGAGCTGGCTCCGGTGTTCAAGGCCGCCGGTTTCAAGACTGAGCGGGAAACCGCTGCTGCACAAGGTGTTCCGATTCCCCCTGATGTTGAAAACGACTCCCAATTGCGCGACGACGGGGCACGGATAAACCTCGTCGGTGGAATTAGCGGCGGCCCGATGAATTACTCCTACGACACCGGTTGCCATCTGCCGGCCGCGTGGCGCACCGCGCCGCCACCGCCGAATATGCGGCCCAGTAATGATCCGGACATTCACTACCCATACCTGTATGGATCACCGGGCGGTCGAACCGGCGAAGCTTTCGGCTGAGCAACTACCGCCGACGGCGGGCTCGCAGATAATCGCCCACCACAGCCGCGCCCAGGCCGTCGAGATCGGGAACCACAACCCGGCCCTCGACGCGGCGGGCAACCTGATCGATGAACCGGGCCAGCCCGGGATCGCTGCCCAACCGGAAGATGGTCACCTGCGCACCCAGCCGCGCCATGTCGTCGAAGCCGCGCACGGTATGAGCGATAGTCCGTGGATGCGGAGGGTAATCAAAAAACACCGAAGACCCGTCGCCGTCAACGTCTTCCAGATGCGCCGTCGGCTCGCCGTCGGTCACCACCAGCAGGACGGGCTGGGCATTAGGGTGCCGACGCAAATGCCGCCCGGCCAGCGCCAACGCGTGATGCAGGTTGGTGCCCTGCTCGTACACACCTTCCAGGCCCATCAGCTCCGCGCTGGACATCGTTCGCGCGTAACGGCCAAAGGCGATGATCTGCAGCGCATCCGAACGAAAGCGGGTGCGCACCAAGTGGTCGAGGGCCAGCGCGGTGCGCTTCATCGGCAGCCAGCGATTCTCCATCACCATCGAGAACGAGGTGTCGACCAACAGCGCGACCGCGGCCTGGGTCCGGGTCTCGGTCTCGGAGACCTCGACATCGTCGACGGTGATTCTGATGGCCGGGCTCGGGCCGTCGAGAGTTGACGTTCCGGCCTGCCGCAGCACGGCATTGGTCAGCGTTCGGGTGACGTTCCACGGTTCGGTGTCGCCGAACTGCCAGGGCCGGGTGGCGCCGGTCAGCTCGCCGGCCGCACCGGCCCGTCGGTGATCGCGTTCACCGCGACGGTCGGAAAGTTGTTGCGCCACATCACGCAACGCCGTTTCGCCCAGCCTACGCATCGCCTTCGGCGACAACCGCCACTGGCCGTCCGAGCTGCGGTCCAGGAAGCCCTGATTGACCAGCGCCCGCTCGAGCTCGTTGAGAGTCTGCGCGTCGATGGCGGCCTGATCGCCGAGCTGGCGTGCCAGCGCGCCGAGGTCGACATCGTCCATCGTTGCACCGGGATAACTCTGCGACAGCTGCTCGGCCAGTTGCTCGAGCTCGCCGATATCGGCCAGCGCCTGAGCGCCCTC
>Ga0335073_10009590_pt1 | contig 13585 bp, 7 predicted proteins | sample Lox_Sample_22_FD_207093 | JGI IMG/M metagenome (GOLD analysis project Ga0335073, IMG submission 207093) | Soil microbial communities from Loxahatchee National Wildlife Refuge, Florida, United States - Lox_Sample_2.2 | ecosystem: Environmental > Terrestrial > Soil > Wetlands | place: USA: Florida...
CGTTGGTCCAGGACTGATCACGTTGGCTCGAATGCCGCGCGGCCAACTCCGCAGTCCAGCTTCGGACAAAAGAGACCAGAGCCGCTTTCGTCGCCGAATATGCGCCGAAGCCCGGTACGCCCATTTGCCAGGCAGCCGAACCAGAAAGGATGATAGACGCTTTGTCCGCGAGCAGCGGCAGCGCCTTCTGCACCGTAAAGTACGCTCCGCGCGCGTTCAGGTCGAAGTGCTTGTCAAACGTTTCTGGCGTCGATTCTGCCAGTGAAACCGGATCCACAACGCCCGCATTTGCGAAGACTATATCGACACGTCGCTTTACTTTTTTTACTACCTCGTAGAGGTGGTCAAGATCATCGAGCTTCGCGACATCTCCCTGAACGGTGGTGACATTCGTTCCAATCACCGAGACTGCCTTGTCCAATTCCGCTTGCCGGCGCCCGGTGATAAAAACATAGGCCCCTTCCTGCACGAAGCGTTTCGCGGTCGCCAAGCCGATACCACTGTTGCCCCCGGTAATCACCGCCACCTTGCCTTCCAGCCGTTTCATAAAAACCTCCCGCCTCGCCGGGCTGGGGATCCCGGCTTCGTTTGCTTCGACACTTTGATGACTGTCTAAATCATCGGTTACACGATTCTGTTGGCGGTTTCGCGCCCCCTTCGTTACACTCGCTTTGGACATGAATAGGGTAAAGGTGGAACGCATCTCTAAGGCGCTAGCGGATGAAACTCGGCTGCGTATCTTCGAGGCCATCAGCTCCGGGGAGCGCATCTCATGCAGCGATTTGGTCTCCATGCGCGGCGTCACTCCCGCCACGGTTTCCCATCATCTTCGCATTCTGCTGGATGCCGGCCTCATCGCTTGCCGTCGCGAAGGCCAGTTCGTTTACAGTCACGCCAACCCCAAAGCTCTCGCCGAGTACACCCGGGAACTTGCTGGGTTAGCGAGAAAGAAAAAGAAGTAAGGACCATTGCTTAATCGGTCGGATTTTCCGGAAAGTGCTGGTAGGGAAGTCGCACGCCATCAATCACGATTTGATCTGCGCGGATCGACACGGGTGCCTCGTAACCCGCTGCCCCGCCCGCGGCCACATAATCGTCCTGATCCACCCCGTCGCCGCTCACGCCCAATCCCCCGATTAGAGCGCCGTTGCGGTAGAGCCCCACGCTGCCCGGAAAAAATACGATCCCGCTCTTGTTGGTGTTCGGTGGGCCGCTCTGAAATCCCTGCGTGCATGGATTTGCTACGTCCTGCGCGTACAAATTGAAGAATGGTCCCACCACCGCGCCATTAATTCCCGGTGGGAAAAGCGGTTGCGCCCCATAGCCAATAGTGCGGTTCGTCACCGCCGTTCCCACCGGCACTTGATTCAAATCGGCCGCGGTCCGCGAGGCGCTGTTGAAATAGATCATGTTGCGCGCCTTTGTCGCCGCCACATCAATGCTAAACATCGTCGCGTCTGTCATGCGTCGCAATCCGATCAGCGTGCCATCCAGATCGGATACCGCGATCACCATTCTCGCCCTTGAGCCAATCGGCAAGCGGATCACCGCGCGCGTTTGGTTCGCGGTCGCCTCCGCGGCGTTCAATATCCCCAGTACGTCGCTCACACTCAATCCGCCTACTGGCCCACCCGCCGGCGCAATCAAATCTCCGTCGGGTGGCTGCCCCGCGCTGGCAAGTGGTCCCACAAGAAACGTTCCCGTGAACACTCCCGGTCCCATTCCGCTTGGCGCCGTCGTCTGATTCACGAACGGCAACGCAATGCCATTAATAAAAACCACTCCCGGCGATGCGGGGGTCGGCCCGAAACCATTCGACGTCGCCGCGACATAGCCAGCATACTCGGCAACATTCGCGGCAACCCCCGCTATTCCCACGCCACCCACAACCACACCATCGCGGAAAATCGGCACTCCTCCGGGATTCACCGCGTTCGGATCGCTGTCCTGTAAATTCGCTTTGCCGGTGATCACTCCCAAACCCGGGCCGCCACCCAACGCCAGCGAAGGTTGCACCGTCTGCCCCGGCAGGTAATTTGTGCTCAACGTGCAGCCCCGATTCGTATTCTCGATGCCGTATAGCGGCGCATTGCTCGCATTCGCTGCTCCCGGAGGAAAATGAATCCCGCTGATGAAACGCACTGTGCGTGACGACAACGGTGCTTGATCGTTGCTGAAATACGCCGCGGTTCGCGCCAGACCAACCGCCAGATCATTCACATTTACCGTGGCTCCAAAATTTCCTGTCGCAGTCGTTCCCGCTCCCGGTTCGCGATACACCGCCAAGATATTCCCGCCACGATCTACCACCCCAATCACCATGCTGCTGGTGTCGACCGCTTGTGCCGCCGCCTGCACGATGTTCTGCACATCACCGATGCTCAGGGGAGCCGCTGCCGTGGCCGCGGTTGGAGTGCTGGTTCCGCCGATAGAGGATGACGACCTCACGCTGCCGCATCCCACTAACAGCGCGGTCAGCGCCGCCGCAATCCCCAGGGCCAGCAGGATTCCAAACGCCAGCGTTTTTCGCCGGTTTAGATACGCCCGCCGCGATTCCACTGGTTTTCGAATTGCGTGTTCCATGAAGGCTCTCTCTGTGTTGGTAACACGCGCTTTCGCGGCCCTACAATTGCCTATCTGCGCACACACCGCGAAATGGTGACCCCTCCTGGCCACGTTACTGTCTATTCGCAGCTTGCCCCGAAAAACATTGCTGTGGCGCGTGGAATCCGGTGTAGTGGATTCAGATCGCCAAGCCGTTCTTGCCATCGATTTTTGAACTGAATGCGCCTTTTCGCTCCGTTTAAGACGCACGCTCCTGCGGCGATTTGCCTCTTTCTCGCCCTCGCTTCGGCGCTTCTCCACGCACAAGCTCCCGATTCGCCGCAAACTCCCTCCGTCCAGATCTCCAAACAGCCAGTTTCGCCTCAGCGCATCCCCCGGGAACAGGCGCTTACAACGGCGGCTCTCGATGGTACCGTGCGCGAGCAAATTTCCTCTTCGGTCTCGCGCCCGATTGCCGGTGCGCAACTCTCCCTGCACAACACGCAAACCCATCAAACCATCGTGGCCGTTTCCTCCGGTGATGGCGTCTTCCGCATTTTTCCAATCGCCCCCGGAACCTACGAACTTCGCGTCCAAGCTCCTGGCTGCGCCGACCTCTCTGCACCCGCTCTCCCGCTCAAAGCGAACGAGGTTCTCACTCTAGAGATTCTGCTTGCGCCCTCCGCGAAATTGGCCGTTACCTCGCGCCTCCCACGCCAGCCCGACCTCGGCCCGTCGCTCCCTGCGGAAGCGGCTCCAACCACCGGCAGCTACCGCGAATTTCGCCATCGCCTCGACGCCGATCCCAGCTACATTCTCGAACTCGCTCCTGACGTGCTCCCGCCTGCCTCCGATGTCTTCAACACTCTCCCGAATCGTTGGCAACTTCCCCAACCCGACTATCGCCGTTATCCTCCGAACGACGAATCCATCTACGCCAGGCCCCACTGGTACGACCCTTTCCACCACAATCGCTTCAAAGGTGATGAGCCCATTTGGCCGGAACTTTTTGGCCAGCAGGTTTTTCTTAACGTCATCGCTACCGCCGAAACCTTTCTCAACCCTCGCTATGTCCCTACTCCCACGGACATTAGTCCCGCGCAGCCCGGCACTTCCGCCTTCTTCGGCAATGGGCAGCAATTTTTCCTCGATCAGACCTTCAGCGTTTCCTTCGATCTTTTTCATGGCGATACTTCCTTCAAGCCGGTGGACTGGCGTATTCGCGTCACTCCCGAGCTCAGCCTGAATTACCTGGACGTCCAGGAATTGGGCATTGTGAACGCCAACCCGCAGAACGGCACCACCCGCTTCGATGATCACATTGGCTTGCAGGAAGCTTTCGTCGAAGTAAAACTCCACGACCTCAGTCCCAATTACGATTTCATTTCCGCTCGCGCCGGTATCCAGCAATTCAATGCGGATTTTCGCGGATTCCTATTCGTCGACGAGCAGCCCGGTCTGCGCGTCTTCGGCAATTGGGCCAGCGACCGTTTCGAATACAACGCCGCATACTTCAACCTTCTCGAGAAAAATACCAACAGCGAACTCAACAGCTTTGCTCTGCGCCGGCAGCAGGTTGTCCTCGCTAACCTTTATTGGCAGGATTTCTTCTTCCCCGGCTACACCGCCGAATTCGTCGGCGCTTGGAATAAAGACGACCCAAGCATCCACTACAACGACGACGGCTTTCTCGTTCGTCCTGCTCCCATCGGCAACGTCGTCAACCAGGGCTTCGGTTTCATCCCACACGGTATCCGCGTCGGCTATTTCGGCTGGCTCGGCAGCGGCCACATCCGCCGGCTCAATCTCACCCATGCCTTCTACGAAGCTGCTGGGGAAGACACCTTCAATCCCATCGCCGGCCGCAAAGTCACGGTAAACGCGCAAATGGCTGCCGTCGAACTTTCCTACGATAAGGACTGGATTCGCTACCGTGTCTCCTCCTTTTTCGCTTCCGGCGATTCCAATCCGCGCGACGGACGCGCCAACGGCTTTGATTCCATCGTCGATTTGCCAAACTTCGCCGGCGGCATTTTCAGTTTCTGGAATCAGCAAGCCATTCGTCTTACCGGAACTGGAGTCAACCTCACGCAAGCCGGTAGCCTGCTCCCTGATATGCGCACCGACAAGTTCGAAGGCCAAGCCAACTTCGTCAATCCCGGCATCTTCCTTGTCAACGCCGGCGCGGATTTCGATATCACCCCGAAGCTGAAAGGTTTTGCCAATTACAATTTCCTGCGCTTTATGCAGACCGAACCGCTGGAATACGTGCTGTTCCAGGCTCCTATCCACCACACCATCGGTAGCGATTTAGGCGTGGGTATGCAATATCGCCCGCCGCTCTCCGAAAATCTGATCCTCAGCGGCGGGGCTTCCATGCTTCAGCCCGGAGAAGGCTTCCGCGATATTTACAGTGGGCACACTCAATTTTCGATTTTTGCCCTGGCCAAGTTGATGTTTTGAAGGATCACGAAATGCTGCGATTGCGAAAGCTTGTGAAACGTCTGTGCGTCGCTGGCTTAACCGCTTGCGGAAACGTTGTGTTTGTCAGGAGGTGGGGGCTTGAGCCCCCACGTAATGCGTATACAAGAAATAGGGCTTTAGCCTGTGAAGACTCCTCGTCCGACTTTTTCCGCCAGTTGCTAAAGAATTCCAAGCAACCCATCCTCGTTCTCGCGTTCGCGGCAATATCGCTATTTTTCCTTTGTTTCGCCACCTACACTGATTCTCTTCACGCCACAGATGACGCTTCCATTTCGCTTGCTGGCCAATCCCAAGCCGACGCCAATCGCAAATCCGCAGGCTGTGTCACTTGCCACACCGTCACCGATGAGCCCACCATGCATCCCTCGAAAGCCGTGCATCTCGGTTGCACCGACTGCCACGGCGGCGATTCCACCGCGGCCATCGCGCCAAGTCTCGCTCCAAACTCCCCTGAGTACGCTGCAACGAAAGCGAAGGCCCACGTGCAGCCCCGCAGTCCCTTTTTCAAAAATCGCTCCACCATTCCCCAGCGTGCCTACACCGAATGGCTTAAAGAGTCCGCGGAGTTCATCAAGTTCGTGAATCCCGGCGATCTTCGCGTCGCGCCGGAAACCTGCGGTCGCGCGGGCTGCCATCCCGTCGAAACGCGCGCCGTCTCCACCAATATGATGACCCACGCCGGGTTTCTCTGGGGAGCTGCGCTCTATAACAATGGCGGCTTTCCCTACAAGAACACCCACTTCGGCGAAAGCTACGATCGCGATGGCGCGCCGCAAGCCATCAAAACCTTTCCTCCGCCATCGGCCGAAGAAACTCGCGATAAAGGGGTTCTCCCGGAACTCACGCCGCTTTTTCGCTGGGAACAGTCCCAACCCGGCAACCTCCTCCGCGTCTTCGAGCGCGGCGGCGAGAAAAAATCCGAAATCGGCAATCCCAATCGCAATGAGGCTCCGGGTAAACCTAACGACAAACTCAGCGACCGCGGGCTTGGCACGGAACTGCGCACCGATCCCGTTTTCCTCGGCCTGCAGAAGAGCCGCCTGCTCGATCCCGTCCTTTCTTTTCCAGGCACCAACGATCACCCCGGCGACTATCGTTCCAGCGGCTGTTCCGCTTGCCACGTCATCTATGCCAACGATCAGGACCCCGCGCACTCCGGTGCTTACGCCCAATACGGCCACTCCGCTTACAGCGCTTCCATCGATCCCACCATTCCCAAAAAAGAGCCGGGCCATCCCATCAAGCACGCCTTCACCCGCGCCATTCCTTCCAGCCAATGCATGATCTGCCATGTTCATCCCGGCACGAACATGGTCACCACCTATTTCGGCCTCACCTGGTGGGACAACGAAATCGATTCCGAAAAAATGTATCCCACCGAGCAACACAATCCCACCGAGGAAGAGCGCTACCAGCTTTCCTTGCGCAATCCGGAAGCTGCTGCCGCCCGCGGACTCTGGAGCGACGAAAAATTCCTGGAGCAAACCGGCAGCTCCGAATTCAGCGCCCAACTAAAAACCACCCAATTTGCCGATTTTCACGGCCACGGCTGGATTTTCCGCGGCGTCTATAAGCACGACCGGAAAGGGAATTGGCTCGACAAAGACGGCAACATGATCGCCTTCGATGATCCGCAGCGCTTCCAGAAAGCCGTCCATCTCGCCGACATCCATCTCGAAAAAGGCATGCAGTGCGTCGATTGCCATTTCGCGCAAGACAATCACGGCACCAGTAAGATCTATGGCGAACCGCGCGCGGCCGTCGAAATTGATTGCATCGATTGCCACGGTACCATCCAGCACAAGTCCACCTTGCTCACTTCCGGTCCTGCTGCTGCTGATCCTTCGCGTCCCGGCGAGGCGCGTGGCCGCCACCTCGAAGCGCTCCGCACGCCGTGGGGACTGCGCCGATTCGAATGGCGTGGCGAGCAACTTATCCAGCGCTCCATGACCGACGAGCGCACCGAATGGGAAATCGTTCAGACCAAAGACACCATTACTCCCGGCAACGCGCACTTCAGCTTGAAATCCTTTCGCGCCAAACTCATCGGCAAAGATGGCATTGCGCTCTCCCAGCCTCCTGCCAACGACCAAGCCCTTGCGCACGCCAACTCCTCCATGACCTGCTACGCCTGTCATTCTTCCTGGACGCCCACTTGTTTCGGGTGCCACTTGCAAATGACCGCCAATGCTCGTCGCCCGATGCTGCACAACGAAGGTCTGACCACGCGAAATTACACCAGCTACAACTTCCAGGTCCTTCGCGACGACGCTTATTTTCTCGGCATCGACGGCACCGTCACCGGACACCGCATCGCGCCCGCGCGTTCTTCCTGCGCCGTGCTTGTCAGTTCGCAAAATGCCGACCGCGAATGGCTCTACTACACCCAACAGACCATCTCCGCCGAAGGTTTTTCCGGCCAAGCTTTCAGTACCTTCGTGCCGCACACCGTGCGAGCCACGGAAACCAAGGAATGTTCCGACTGCCACGTTTCCGCTGCGAACGACAACAACGCCTGGATGGCGGAACTCCTCCTTCAGGGCACAAACTTCATGAATTTCATGGGCCGCTACATCTATGTCGCCACCGGAATCTACGGCTTCGACGCTATCGCCGTGGCCGAACACGACGAGCCCGAAGCCATTTACGGCAGCGACCTTCACCGCGTCGCTTATCCCGATGATTACAAGAAATTCGTCGCCCGCAATCGTCAACTTTCTCCGGCCGCCAGTCACGAAGGCACCGTCCTCGATATTCAGGCTCGCGGCGAATATGCTTACGCCGCCACCGGCAAAGGCGGACTCCGCGTCTACGACATCGCCAACATCGACAACAAAGGTTTCTCCCAGAAGATGACCACGGCGCCCGTTTCGCCTCTCGGCCAGCGCTTCTATCTCCCCACAAAAGACGCCGTGGCCGTCGCATCGCCGACCACGCTCGGGGTCGATCCTTTGCGCACGCGTATCCCCGAAAACGAAGAGCAGCCCATTCATCTCCTCTACGGCTTCTTATATGTTGCCGATAAAGAAGAGGGACTAGTGATTGTCGGCAATCCTGATCTGAAATCGAAAAGTCCCGGCGTGGGCACGCTTCTCGATGGCGATCCCACCAACAATTTCCTTCAGCGTGCGCTGGCTTTCAATCCAAATAGCGCACTGACTGGAGCGCGTCGCATCACCATCGCCGGCACCTTCGCCTACATCCTTACCGACAAAGCGCTCGTCGTCGTCGATCTCGATAATCCGCTGGCGCCAAAAATCACCGCAAACATCGGTTCGCCCTTCTTGAACGATCCTCGCGCCATCGCCGTGCAATTCCGTTATGCCTTCGTCGTCGATCACGACGGCATGAAGGTTTTGGACGTGACCGACCTCGCGCAGCCCAAGCCGCAGCCCAACGCCCTCGTGCCTCTCGCCGATGCTCGCAACATTTATATCGCGCGCACTTACGCCTACATCTCCGCGGGCAAGCAAGGGCTCGCCATCGTCGATGTGGAAAATCCCGCGCAGCCCAAACTCGATCAGCTCTTTACCGCTGGCGGCCAACTCAACGATGTAAACGACGTAAAAATCGGCATGGTCGCGGGCAGCGCTTACGCCTTCGTTGCCGACGGCAAAAATGGTCTTCGCGTACTCCAGATTGTCTCGCCCTTCGACGATCCTTCACACTTCTCTGGCTTCAGCCCGCGACCTAAGCCAAAGCTCATCGCCACCGCCCGTACGAAGGGTCCGGCTCTCGCCATCTCCAGGGGAATCGACCGCGACCGCGCCGTCGATGAATCCGGTAACCAACTCGCCGTCTTCGGCCGCCGCGGCGCTCGCCCTCTCAACCACGCCGAATCCCAGCGCCTCTACCTCCGCAACAACCAGCTCTTTACTGTTGCCGATCAACCCGTCAAGCACCCCAACTGATCGCTTCTTGCAAATTGCCCCTTATCGCTTTTTCTTCGCATCAATTCTTTTGCTGCTTGGCCCCACCAATCCGTGTATTTTCAGAACTGTTCTTCCTCTAACCTCTTTCCATCGAACCTTTTACCTTTCCGCCGCATCTTATATACGGATAACAAACCGTTGACGTTTTTCACGCATAGCACCCATTAAAATTATTCGTGGGTCGGCACCTTCTTCAGCAGTTAAGGTGTATTTGTGGGGGTTTTTTCGAGCCTTCGCCACGGCTCGCGCTCGCCAGCAGCGGGCAGAAAGAGGAGCATCACCCTATGACGAGGAACTACCTTCTGGCCAGTGACTTCGACCAGACGCTCAGCTTCAACGACTCGGGTGTCGCGCTGAGCGAACTGATCGGCTTTCACAACTTTCATGACAAGGTCAAAGGCTTGTCCAACATCAACCTTGTCCAGCAAGGCGCGGAACTTTCTTATTTGATCCTCCACGACCCCGATTTTCGCCGCGTTCGCCGCGAGCACCTCATCGAAACCGGTAAGCGCATTCGCCTGAAGCACGACGTTCGCCTCTTTGCGCGATCGCTGGACAATCTCAGCGACGGCTACAAGGTTTCTTTCTACGTCATCTCTGCCGCGCCGCAAGAGATCATTCAGTCCGCTCTGGAAGGTATCGTTCCGCCTGACCACATCTTCGGCACGCGTTTTCGTTTCAACGAAAATACCGGCGAAGTTGATTCCATCGTCCACGCCTCGGCCGGTTGGGGCAAAATCGCCATTCTCGAAGAATTGCGCGCCGACCTCGGCATCAGCCACGACCACATCATTTATATGGGTGACGGCAGTTCCGACCTGCCGGTGATGATGCACGTCAATCAATACGATGGGCTCACCATCGCCGTCTCCGAAGCTAAGTTCATTACCCGTGTGGCCCGTCGCACCGTTCTCAGCGACAACGCCATGAGCGTACTCGTCCCCGTTCTCGAAGAAGTATTGCGCTGGGACTCCCCCAAGATCCGCCGTTTCTTCGCCGAGCGCGGCCTCACTCTGCGCGAGTGGGACAAAATGCGTACCGACATGCTCACCATCGAAGAAAGCACTCATCCCGCCCCCGCCGCAGCCCAGTAGCCTTTTTGGAGTGCGGGAGCCCAGCTCCCGCCGGTGCACGCTCGCATCGCGCCACAACCCGCGCCACCGCTCCACAAAAAGCAGCTCGTCATCCCGAACCCAGTGAGGGATCCCTCTTCGATCTCTGCGTCTTGTGGGTGCCCCACATCTTCGTCTTTCCCGTCACCCCGCCCATCTTTTCTCCATCGAATTTGTTATTCTCGTTTTTCACTTTGGAGGCATCCCATGTCCCGCAAAAACATCCTCATGCTCGTCGGAGATTACGTCGAAGACTACGAAGTCATGGTTCCGTTCCAGGCCCTACTCATGGTTGGCCACAACGTCCACGCCGTTTGTCCCGGCAAAAAATCCGGCGAAGTTGTCCGCACCGCCATCCACGATTTCGAAGGCGACCAAACCTACTCCGAGAAACGCGGTCACAATTTCGCTCTCAACGCCACCTTCGACGACATTCGCCCGGAACACTACGATGCCCTGGTCATCCCCGGAGGCCGCGCCCCCGAGTACATTCGTCTCAATCCGCGCGTCATCCAAATCGTCCAGCATTTCGCCAACGCGAAGAAGCCCATCGCCGCCATTTGTCACGGCGCGCAAGTGCTCGCCGCCGCCGGGGTCCTTCCGGGCAAAAACTGTAGCTGCTATCCCGCCGTTTCTCCCGATGTCACCCGCGCGGGCGGCACCTTCGCGGACATCGCCATGACCGATGCCGTCGTCGATGGCAACCTCGTTTCCGCTCCCGCCTGGCCCGCCCATCCCGCCTGGCTTTCCAAGTTCCTGACCGTTCTAGGCACCCGCATCGATCTGTAGTGGCACAGGCACTCCTGCCTGTGCTGAGATAGCTGCACCGTGCACAGCCAAGAGTGGCTTGCCACTGGAGTTATTTTGCAGTCTTTAGACTGGCCAGCCAATTGTCCTCAACCAAAAACTGCATGCCATTTCGACCGCACAATAACGTCTCCACTTTCCCCTTGACAGTCTAGGAGAACCAGCCTACCTTCCTAGCTAATCTAGGAGAATCTACCGTGGACAAAAAACAACTCGAGCTCCTCCAGGGCACCCTCGACATGCTCATCCTTAAAGCCGTTTCCCTCGGTCCCTTCCACGGCTACGGCATCCTCCTGCGTATCCAGCAAATCTCCAAAGGACACCTCGAGATCCAACAAGGTTCGCTCTACCCCGCGCTGTACCGCCTCGAGCATCAAGGCTGGGTCGCCAGCGAATGGGGCGAATCGGAAAACAACCGCAAAGCCAAGTACTACCGCCTCACCGCAGCGGGGAAGCGACGTCTGCAAACCGAAACCGAAAATTGGAATCGCATGGCCGGCGTCATCGCCGGCATCCTGCGCACCACGCCCGAGCAAGTATGACCCTCGCGAGCCGCATTCGCTCCTGGTTCCGCGCCGTGCTTCATCGCCAGCACACCGAATCTGAAATGCACGCCGAACTGCGCTTCCACCTCGACGCCTACGCCGAAGATTTAATCCGCGCTGGCGTCCCCCGTAATGAAGCGCAACGCCGCGCCCGCCTCGAATTCGGCGGCCTCGAACAAACCAAAGAGCACTGCCGCGACGCCACCGGCTCTAACTTCCTCGACTCGCTGCTCCAAGACATTCGCTATGGTTTTCGCATGCTTCGCAAGTCCCCTGGCTTCACCACAGTTGCCATACTCACCCTCGCCCTCGGTATCGGCGCAAACACTGCAATCTTCACGATTTTTGACGCCGTGCTGCTTGAATCCCTGCCGGTGCGAGAACCGGCCCGACTGGTTTTCTCCACCGACGATCTTTCAGAAGGCTCATACAGTGGCGGTCCACCCAGCGACCGCTGGGAGATGTTCTCCAGCGAGGTTGCCGACTATTTGCGCAAGCAGCCTCTTCCATTCGAATCCTTAGCTGCGGTGCGCGCCGGCAGCGACACCATTACCGTGCGACTGGCGAATGCGCCAGCGGCAAGTGGCCCGGCCGACCGCTCCCAAGTAAATTTGGTTTCCGGAAATTATTTTCAGACCATGGGTGTCCGTAGCGTTATGGGGCGGACGCTCGCGCCGGAGGATGATCAGCCCAAGGCTCCGCCAGTGGTCGTGGCCAGCTACGGTTACTGGAAACAGAAACTTCACGGCGATCCAGGTGAGCTGGGCAAGATCGTCTATCTGAACGGGTCAGCTTTTGCCATCGTGGGAATCGCGCCGCCAGAATTCTTCGGAGAACGCATTCGCCATGCTCCGGATTTTTGGGTGCCCCTCATTTTTCAGCCGCAGATCCAATTGCGGCCGGCCAGGGCGCCACGCACCGATGAATATTGGCTCACGCTGATCGGACGATTGACTCACGGAGCGACACGCGCCCAAGCGCAAGCGGCCACCAACTCGGCTCTGCGGCAGTTTTTGACCAATGACGCCAGTTCGAAGCTGACGGAGAGCCGCAAGCGCGAAATCGACCGATCGTACGTCGAGTGGGTGGATGGCTCCGCCGGAATTTCCTACCTGCGCTACGACTATTCGCAGCCACTGCACATCTTGCTCGCGGTGGTCGGCCTGGTTCTGCTGATTGCCTGCGCGAATGTGGGCAATCTGCTACTTTCACGTGCGGTGGCCAGACAAACGGAAATTTCCGTGCGCCTCGCATTAGGAGGCAGCCGCTGGCGTCTAATGCGTCAACTATTGACTGAGAGCCTGTTGTTGGCAGGCCTGGGAGCGGCGTGCGGCCTTTTGTTCGCTCACTGGGCGATCCGCGTGCTCTTTACGCGATTTGCCGAGGATTCGCCCATCGAGCCGCATCTCAACGTAATGGTATTGTTGTTTACGATTTTCATCACCATGATGGCAGGAGTCCTCTTTGGACTTGCCCCCGCCTTTTCCGCCGGCCGCGCCGATCTGGCGACATCGCTGAAAGCTGGTACACGCACCACCACCGGCGATCGCTTCAAAATGGGCACCGCCCAGCTTTTGATCGTGGCGCAAAATGCCATTTGTCTCGTGCTCTTACTGGCGGCAAGCCTTTTCGCCCGCAGTCTGCTGAATCTGGAAAAGCAACCATTAGGATTCGACCAGACGCACGTCCTGCTCGTCGGCCTCAGTCCGCGACTGGCCAATTACAGTCCGGCAAATGTCACATTGCTTTACCGCAAGCTGTACGACCGATTGATTACGCTGCCCGGTGTGCGCTCGGCAACGATAGCTCGCTACAGCCCCATGAGCGGCTCATCTAGCACCAACAGCATCACCATCCAAGGCCGCGCGAGTGTGCCCGGCGAAGATCTGTCAGTCGAGACTCTGCTCGTCGGGCCGTCCTATACGGAAACCATGGCTATGGACCTGTTGCAAGGCCGCGAGATCAGTCTGCAGGACACTAAAGGGACGCCAAAAGTGGTCATGGTGAACGAAGCGTTCGCTCGCACGTTTTTTCCGAAGGAAAGTCCACTCGGGTATCACTTGGACATCCACCAACCCAAAGGCACCGGCGAGTACGAAATCGTGGGCGTTGTGGGAGATGCTCAGTTTCACAATGCGAAGGAGAAAGCCGGGCCGATGAT
>Ga0335073_10009591_pt1 | contig 13584 bp, 9 predicted proteins | sample Lox_Sample_22_FD_207093 | JGI IMG/M metagenome (GOLD analysis project Ga0335073, IMG submission 207093) | Soil microbial communities from Loxahatchee National Wildlife Refuge, Florida, United States - Lox_Sample_2.2 | ecosystem: Environmental > Terrestrial > Soil > Wetlands | place: USA: Florida...
TTGACGGAATACGTAACGGTGACTGTGACGTAACGCGATCGAGCTTCGCGCGCAGGCGGACGAGGGCGGGATCGCCGCCACGGCGGACCGCGTCCACGATGCGGCGGGCCTGGGGCAGGACGCGCTCGTACGGCGCCGCGCCTCGGGCGGTGAGCGCCTCGATGGCGGCGGACGCGACATCCCCGCCCTTGCCCGTCGCGCGAACCAGCTTCACAGAACAACCTCAATCGTGCCGGCTCTCATAAAACGACCTTGTTCAGCGGGTATTCGACAATGCCCGTTGCTTTGGCCGCCTTGAGCTTCGGAATCACATCGCGAACGACACTCTCTTCGAGAATGGTGTTGACCGCGACCCATTTGGAATCGCTGAGCTCGGAGATCGTCGGCGAGTTGAGGGCCGGCAGAACAGCGAGAACGGCGGCCAGATTTGCTTTCTCGACGTTGAGCATGAGGCCGACGCGATCCTGAGCGTCGATGGCGCCGCGCAGCATGAGCGCGAGGTTGTCGATCTTCTGCTTCTTCCAGGGATCGGCGCAGGCGGTGCGATTGGCGATCAGCCGCGTCTCGCTCTCCATCACGGTGTCGATGATACGCAGGCGATTGGCGCGCAGTGAGCTGCCGGTTTCCGTGACCTCGACAATCGCGTCGGCGAGCGTCGGCGGCTTAACCTCAGTCGCTCCCCAGCTGAACTCGACCTTCACAGGAATATTCTTCGAAGCGAAGTATTTCTTCGTGACCTCGACCAGTTCGGTCGCGATGATTTTGCCGGAGAGGTCTTCGGCGCGCTGCCAGGGCGAGTTTTCCGGAACGGCGAGAACCCAGCGAACGCGTCGGCGGCTCTGTTTCGCGTAGACGAGGCTGGTGATGGAGTCCACATCGAGGCCGCTTTCGACGACCCAGTCGATGCCGGTGAGGCCGGCGTCGAGCACGCCGTGGTCAACGTAGCGGGCCATCTCCTGCGCGCGGATGAGCATGCACTCGATCTCGGCGTCGTCGATCGATGGGAAGTAGGAGCGGCCATCGGCATAGATGTTCCAGCCGGCGCGCTTGAACAGCGCGATGGTCGCGTCCTGCAGGCTGCCCTTGGGGATGCCGAGGCGGAGTTTGTTCGTCATGCGCTCACCCCGGACCCGGCCAACAGCGGCCGGGTGAAGCAGCTCACGGTGCCTTCGTGGCAGACGAGGCCGTCGCCTTCGACTTCAACGCGAAACAGAATCGCGTCCTGGTCGCAGTCGGTGGAGACGTCGACGATGCGGAGGCGGTTGCCGCTGGTTTCGCCTTTCATCCAGAGCTTTCCACGAGTGCGGCTCCAAAATGTAACAAAGCCGGTTTCTTTTGTTTTGCGCCAGCTCTCTTCGTTGAGGAAGCCGAGCATGAGCACCTGGCCGGAGCGGGCATCCTGGACAATGCCGGGGGCGAGGCCGTCCATTTTGGCGAAGTCGATGTTGGGTTCGGTCATCACGTTTCCTTTTTTGGGAATTTCCCATTTCGGGAAGACTGGCCTGGGAAAACTGAAAAGCCCGTCAGCGCTCTGGCGCCGGCGGGCTCTTCTCAAATCCTGGTTTACTGCTGGGTTCTAACCTGGGATGCGGAAGTTCGCCGGCACACTCGTCGCGTGGTGATGATGATGACGGTGGTGGGTGCGGACGGACATCGCAGTTCCACCTTAGGGGAGGTGGGCGCTGGATGTCAAATAACCCCTGAGAACCTGGCGCAGGTCGCAGACTGAGAGTTGAGGTTGCGGTTTTGCGCTGCCTTTTTCCGGGGATAAGTTTGGGCTGTTGGCGCGTACGCATTTGATTCCACTGGGGCGGGGATTTTTGGGTGGCGGCCAGGTATTTGATTTCAGGATTGCCTGGGGGTAAGTATTTTGCTTTGTTATTCGTAGCCTGGGGACTGAAAACGGGTGGCAGCAATCTATTTGAATCGAAAATGCAAGTTGTCCCGGCATTTGAATTCAAAGTCGATAGCAGGCAGCTAAAAGCCGATCGGCGAAAAAATCGGCCGGCTGAGAAGCGGTCAGCGAAGAATCGGTTAGCGAAATCGGCTACTCGGAGGTGGCCAGACAGCGATCATCGGCGATGAAAAAGATCGGGCATGCAAACGAGATGCACGGGGTCCTGGGACCCGAATGCCCAGGGCTCAGAGCACAGGGCGCCGAGCTCGGGAGGAAGCCGGAAATGAAAAGGACTCGCGAATGGCGAGTCCTCCTGGTTCAGGCTTCCTTTTTAGTTTGGGGTGGGGTGGGGAGCTATGCAAGGAGAAAGTGAGGGGTGGGGAAACTTTGGTCATGGGGGTGGCGCGCACCAGAGCTGGCGTCCCAGCAACAACCGCAGGTTCTTCCGCCGCATGATGCGCGACGTCAGAATGACAGCTTTTGTGGTGGGGCATCACGACCGCGTTTGATTTTGTGGGGCGAGGACTTCAGCGAAGTGAATCGCCTCGCGCTCCGTGTTTTGCGAGATCTGTTCGCGGCAGCTAAAGCCGTCGGCGACAAGGACGGTGTCGGGGGCGGCGGCGCGAACGGCGGGCAACAGAACGCGCTCGCCGAGCGCCTGGGAGACTTCGTACTTGTCGTGTTCGAAGCCAAACGGTCCGGCCATGCCGCAGCAGCCCGAGTCGAGCAGAGTGACGTCGGCGCCGGTGCGGCGGAGGAGCGCGGCTTCGTCGGTCATCTTCATCGCAGACTTGTGGTGACAGTGGCCGTGGAGGACAATCTTTTGCCCGTGAAGATCGGGTGGCTGGTATTCGGGTGCGTGGCGAACGAGGAACTGGCTGAGGAGGAGGGTCTGGTCGCGGAGGCGCTGCGCGCGCTTGTCCGTCGGGAAGAAGTTGATCAGTTCGTCGCGAAAGACGGTGGCGCAGCTGGGCTCGAGGAAGACGAAGGGGAGGCCGGCGTCGATTTGCGGCGCGAAGTCGCGGAGGATTTTTTCCAGATAAGCGCGGGCTTGCCTGAGGAAGCCGAAGTCGTAGAGCGGGCGGCCGCAGCAGACGTGATGGCGGGGGACTTCGGGGGTGAAGCCGGCGGATTCGAGGATGTGAGCAGCGGCGGTGAGGGATTGCGGGTGGTAGTAGTTGTTCCAGGTGTCCGGCCACAAGAGGACTGGCCGTCCAGGCGGACGGCCTTCGGGGACTCGCCGTCCAGGCAAACGCGCTTCGCGCCGATCACGTGAAGTCTTTCGCCAATCTGACTGGAAGCTGCGCGGGGCGAATCGCGGGAGCTTGCGTTGCTGCGCGACGCCGAGGATGGCTTTGATGGCGTGCGAGATTCCGGGCACAGCAAGGGGAAGATTCGCGAGGCGCGTCGTGACGCCGGGAACAAGCGACGCGGCGTGCGCGAGGCGATCCATGAAGCCGAATGCGTATTGCTGTGGCTTGCGGAGGCGGTCGCCGTAGTAGTGGGCGAGGAATTCGGCCTTGTAAGTGGCGACGTCGACGTTGACCGGGCACTCGGTTTTGCAGGCTTTGCAGGAGAGGCAGAGGTCGAGGGCTTCGCGGACCTGTTCGTTATGCCAGTCGACTGAGCCATCCGCGGTGCCGATGACTTTGCCTTCGAGGAGTTCCCACAGCAGGTGGGCGCGGCCGCGGGTGGAGTGCTGTTCTTCGCGGGTGGCCATGTAGCTGGGGCACATGGTGCCGGCGGTTTCTTTGCGGCAGGCGCCGACGCCGACGCAGCGCAGGGTGGCTTCGCCGAAGGAGCCGTGGTCGTCGGGGAACTGGAAGAAGGTCGCGGGCGAGGCGGATTTGTATCCGGCGCCGAGGCGGAGATATTCGTCGGGCTGATGAACCGCGTCGATGGAGGCGGGATCCATCAGCGTCGATGGGTTCATGCGGTTGTCGGGATCCCAGAGTGCTTTGAATTCGCGAAAGGCCTGCATCAGCTCGGGGCCGAACATTTTCGGCAGCAGCGCGGCGCGGGCGCGGCCGTCGCCGTGTTCGCCGGAGAGCGAGCCGCCGTGGGCGATGACGATATCGGCAGCGCGATCGATGAAGGAGCGGAACTGGCGGATGCCGGGCTCGCTTTCCAGATCGAAGTTAATGCGGGAGTGGACGCACCCTTGTCCGAAGTGGCCGTAGAGCGGGCTGCGGTAGCCGAACTCCTTCATGAGCGCGGTGATCTGGCGCAGGTAGGAGCCGAGGCGATCGGGGGGGACAGCGGCATCTTCCCAGCCTTCCCAACCGTGGGGCTCGCCAGGGACGAAGACCATGGCGCCGAGAGCGGATTCGCGCACGAACCAGATGCGGGCGGCTTCGGCGGGTGGGTACAGGCGGGTGACGGTGGGCGGCGTCTTGAAACGCGCGGATGCGGCGAGGAAGTCGTGGGCTTTGGCGGTGGCTTCGTCGTCGGATTCGGCGCCGAACTCACACAGCAAGAAGCCGCCTCCTTCGGGGAGCAATTTCGTGTCGTCGACGGCGAGCTGCTTGCGGCGCATGAAGTCGAGCAGCATGCCATCGATGCCTTCGAGGCCGATGGGGTGGTGCGCGATGACTTCGGGGACGGCGTCGGCGGCGAGGAAGGGGTCGGGAAAGGCGAGCACAGCAAGGCGCCGACAGGGCGGCGAGTGCATCAGGCCGAGCGTGGCGGTGAGGACAGTGGCCAGCGTGCCCTCGCTGCCGACCAGGGCGCGGGCGACGTTGAAGTTGTTTTCCGGCAGAAGCTCGTCGAGGTTATAGCCAGACACGCGGCGGGGAATGCGGGGGAAGCCGCGGCGAATTTCGTCACTGTATTGGTTACGAATGCGGCGGAGGCCGGAGTAGATCTGGGCGGGGCGGCCGCCGCGGGCGATGATGGCGTCGATTTCGGCTTCCGTGGTGGCGCCGACCGTCATCCGGGTGCCGTCGTAGAGGAGGACGTCGAGGGAGCGAACGTTGTTGGCGGTCAATCCGCCCATGACGCTGTGCGTGCCGCAGGAGTTGTTGCCGATCATGCCGCCGATGGTGCAGCGCGAGTGCGTGGCGGGGTCGGGAGCGAAGGTGAGGTGGTGGACTTCGGCGGCTTCGCGGACGCGATCGAGGACGATGCCGGGCTCGACGAGGGCGGTTTTTGTTTTGGGGTCGAGGGAGAGGATGCGCCGCATGTATTTCGAAAAATCGAGGACGACGGCGACGTTGCAGCACTGGCCGGCGAGGCTGGTTCCTGCGCCACGAGAGAGGATCGGCGCGCCGAGGGAGCGACAAGCGGCGACCGTGGCTTCGACGTCGGTCGCATCGCGCGGGATAACGACGCCGATGGGGGTGGCGCGGTAGTTGGAGGCGTCGGTCGCGTAGAGGGCGCGGGAGCCCGAGTCGAAGCGGACTTCACCGCGAACGGCGGCGCTGAGTTTGGATTCGAGTTCGCGTGCTGCTGTGAAGGTTTCGCGGGCCGTGCGGGTCGAGTTGAGGACGGGAAGCTGGGCGGACATCAGAGTTCTTTGCGAAGGAAGGCGATTTCGAGGGCGTCGGTTCCGCGCAGAACGGGGTTTTGCGTGTAGCGATCGACGGGCTCGAAGCCCATGGAAAGGTAAAGGCGGTAGGCGGCGGGCATGGATTGGGGCATGGTGTCGAGGTACATGGCAGTGTAGCCCCGTTCGCACGCTGCTGTGACGATGGCGTCGGCAAGCTGACGGCCGAGGCCGGTTCCCTGCCGGCCGGGGCGGACCCAGAGGCGTTTCATCTCGCAGGGCTTTTCGTTGGGGCGTGAGGTGTGGTCGAGGTGCAGGGGTTTGAGAGCGACGCAACCGGCTGGGGTTTCGTGCTCGCCTTCGTTGTTGAAGGCGAGCAGGACGGTGCCCGTTGGTTCGGCGTAGCTGCCGGGGAGACCGGCGAGTTCTTCCTCGAGCGAATCGACGCAGATGTGCTGGCCGCCGACCGATTGGTTGAGGAAGTGAGCGTACTCGCGCATGAGGGTGCGGCAGAGGTCGGCGTCGTTGCTCGCACCGTTGAAGTTTGCGGGCCGGATGATGGCCATAGGGGCAGGGTACAGGGTACAAGGTGCAGGGCGCAGGGCACGCCTTCGGCTTGTCAGGCCCATGTCACAAAAACCAGGGACATGGGGCACCCAGGACAGGTCACAGGTCGCGGGGGCACCCGTTGGGCTCGGCGACCTGATATAAAACGCGCATGATCAGAGTTCGCTTCTTTGTTGTCGATTTTGCTCTTTGCTTAGCCGGAGTTGGCGCTCCTCTATTCGCACAGGCAAATGCTGCGCCGGCCCACGACCCGCGCATCCCGAAAATCATCGATGCCCTGAGTGAGGCGAAGACGATTCGCGGGACGGCGCTCTCGCCCGACGGCAAGCTTATCGCATGGGAAGTGGCAGGGCATGGCAGCTCGGACATCGAACTGGCGCCGATGGATCATCCCGAGTCGGCGAAGCGGGTGACGGCGTGCCAGGGCAGCGAGAAGGGGCAGGAGAGCAACGCGGTCTTCTCGCCGGACTCGAAGAAGCTGGCGTTTTTCTCCGAGTGCACGAGCGATCACAAGATGGCCGTGTTTCTTGCGGACGCAGCAGGTGGATCGGCCCCGCGTCAGCTAGTTGCTTTGAATGGATTCGCAAAGGAGATGGTGTGGTCGCCGGATGGGAGGTTTTTGTCTTTCCTGTATGTCGAGGGGGCGACGCGGCCCTCGGGCGCGCTGGCGGCGGAGAAGCCGCAGACGGGCGTGATCGGCGTGGAGGGCCTCGAAGTGCAGCGGGTGGCTGCGGTGGATGCCGGCAGTGGATCGTTGACGCAGATCACGCCGGAGAAGATGCACGTGTTTGAGTTCGACTGGTCGCCGGACTCGAAGAAGCTGGTGTATGTGGCAGCGCCGCCGCCTGGGGAGAATAACTGGTGGGTGGCGAAGATGTACACGGAGCCAGTGGGTGGCGAACCGTCAGCGGTTCTCGATCCGCAGACCGTTTCGGGATCGCTGCATGGTTTGCAGATTGCTGTGCCCCGGTGGTCGCCGGATGGGCGGCAGATCGCGTTCATCGGCGGCCTCATGTCGGACCAGGGATCGACGGGTGGCGATCTCTACGTGATGCCGGCAGCGGGCGGTGAGCCGAAGGATGTAATGCCGGGCCGGACAGCATCGCCGTCGTGGTTCGTCTGGCTGGACGATCACCAGGTGGGCATTTCGGAGATCAAGGGTGGCGCGTCGCACCTGTTTGTTTATGACATCGCGAGCCAGCAGGAGTCGACCGAGTACAACCTGACGCTGCCTGGAGGCGTAAGCGGCGGCGGGCTGATGATGAGCGTGGCGACGTCGAACACGAACGACATTGCGCTGGTGCGTTCATCGTTTGAGAATCCGCCGGAGGTGTGGGCGGGCGAGCTGATGCACCTGAAGCAGGTGACACACATTAACGATGGCGTGAAGCCGGTGTGGGGCAAGGCGGAGTCCGTGGAGTGGGAGAACGAGGGCTACCACGTGCAGGGCTGGCTGCTGGAGCCGGCGCACTTCGATCGTGCGAAGAAGTATCCGCTGATTGTGGAGGTGCACGGCGGGCCTTCGTCGGCGGTGACGCCGCGGTGGCCGGGGATGGGCTACGGCCCGGTTCCGTTTTCGGCGCTCGACTACTTTGTGCTGATGCCGAATCCGCGGGGCAGTTATGGCGAAGGCGAAAAATTCACGCAGGCCAACCGCAAGGATTTTGGCTATGGCGATCTGCGGGACATTCTGGCCGGAGTAGACACCGTCGAGAAAAAATATCCAATCGACGATCATCGCGTCGGGCTGACCGGATGGAGCTACGGCGGCTTCATGACGATGTTCGCGGTGACGCAGACGCACCGGTTCCGGGCGGCTGTGGCGGGTGCGGGGATTTCAGACTGGCAGAGCTACTACGGCGAAAACCAGATCGACCAGTGGATGATTCCGTTCTTTGGCGCGTCGGTGTACGACGATCCCGCGGTGTACGCGAAGATGTCGGCGATCAACTACATCAAAGACGTGACGACGCCGACGCTGGCCGTGGTCGGGGAGCGGGATGGGGAGTGTCCGGCGCCGCAGTCGTTCGAGTTCTGGCACGCGCTGCACGACCTGGGCAAGACGACGGAGCTGGTGGTGTATCCGAATGAGGGGCACGGGTTCGTGAATCCTGAGCATCGGCAGGACGTGCTGGAGCGGGCGGTTTCCTGGTTCCAGCGGTATATGCAGTGACGAAAGGTCACAGGTCGCAGGTCGCAGACCGCAGGTCACAGGTCGCAGATCGCAGGTCGCAGGTCGCAGATCATGAAGCTAAGGTGCAAGGAGGTGGGTTGATGGGTTCTTTTCGAGATTTGAAGGTTTGGCAGCGGGCGATTGAACTCTCGGTTGCAACCTACAAACTGACCCGCGATTTTCCTACCGAGGAACTCTATGGTCTGACTTCACAGCTGCGACGTGCCGCCGTTTCGATCGCCAGCAATATTGCCGAGGGGTATGGCCGCGTGTCTGCGGGTGAGTATCGGCAGTTTATCGGGGTGGCTCGTGGTTCAACGCTGGAATTGCAAACGCAACTGGTAATCGCGGGCCGCCTTGGTCTGGGCAAGCCTGCGTTGACGACAGAGGTTGAGGGTCTCAGCGAAGAAGTGGGCAAGATGCTGTGGGCGCTGGCGAAGAAGCTGTAGAGCCAGGGCTCAGGTCGCAGGGCACCGAGCGCCGGGCACCGGGCTCGGATTTGCTCACGAAAATGTTCCTTTTACGTCCGCCATTCTGAGGCCTGTCAGGGTCGTTTTCAGGGCCTTCGGCGCTGTGCGGGCCGCTCCCTGTTTGTTATTCTGAAACGCACGCGGAATTTTTTTGTGTTTGGACCGTCTGACGTGGCTGGACTGCGCAGGCGGGGAGGTTTCATGCGGCGGTTGCTTGCGTTTGCAGTTATTTTGGCCTTTTCACTACCGGCAGGTCTCTCCGTCATCGGCTGTGGCCACAATCCCAACAATTACTGCATCAAGAACGGTCACGCGTACGGTGTGAAGACCGACCAGGTGGTGTACATCACGCTGGGGCCGGAGGTAACGGGGGTTTCGCTGGCATGGGGCCAGACAGGGTCGCTGGGTGCTCCCCAGGCTTTCAACTGCAACAATGAAGCGGCCACTGTCTCGCATTACACCTATGCAAGCTCGAACCTGCTGCTGGGCGATATCTCGCCCACGGGCTCGATCTGCGCGGGCACGTGGAACCGCAACAGCCCCGGCGGCGTTCCCGACTTTTCGATCTGCACTCCGCCGACCGGTGCTTCGCTGTCTGCGTTCGGCGGCTGCACGTCGAAGACCTGCGGCACGCTGCAGGTCACTGCAAGTGGCGCCGCGGTGACGAGCAATCCGGTCAATGTGTACATCCATCCCCCCATCTCGTCGATCACCATACCCGCGCAGAGCGCGTGCATGTCCCAGGGGCAGACGCTGCAAAATTCCCTGCTCGCAGAGACAACCGTGACCGGTCCCGGGGGGGCGACGCTGTGCAGCCCCAGCACGCTCTCGTGCGCCAGCCCGAGCGCGAATGTAGGAACGATCACGTATAACCCCGTGACGGCAAGCGTGGTGAGCATCAACAACACCACGAATCCGACCAGCCAGACTCCGGGGACCGCGCCCACCACATCAAACCCCAACGGCATCGCCACGGCCAATCTGCCCGGGTCGACGGTGATCAACGCAACCACGTCGGAAGTGACCTCGGCGGCAGGGTTCTTTTCCACGTGCCCGCCGAAGACCATCGCTCTGAGCATCAATGGCTCGACGTCGGCAACCGTCACAGCGAGCGCGCCGCAGACCGTCGTGGCCGCGGTGACAGATTCGAACAACAATCCCATCAACGGGCTGAGCCTTACCTATGCTTCGACCGAGCCGCAGAATCTGAGCGTGAGCAGTACGGGTCTGGTGGCCGCAGCGTTTCCGAGTCACGCCACGGTGACCGCGACTTGCCAGCCCCCGAGCTGCAATCCGGCTCCGGTAAACCTGATTGGCAACCTCGGAAACGGAATGCCGGTTGTGGGCAATCGCGTCAACATCAGTTCGCCCGGCCGCGTCAGCAACAAGATCTGGTTCGCCTCGTCGCAGTCGCCCTATTTCTCTGACATCGATCTGACAACCGGGGGAGCGGCAGCTCCGATTCGACTGCCATACCAGCCCAACTCCATGGTGATGGATCAGGCCGGCGACACGCTCTATTTCGGCAGCTATCACGAGCTGATGACGTACAGCACCCTCAGCAACACGCTGGGCAAGGAAGTGCCGGGGGTTCCCGGCGTGGTGCTGGCGGTTTCGCCCACGGGCTCGACGGTGGTGGTCAACGATCAGCTTCGCCAGGTCATTTACCTGTACACCACAGCAGGCGGCGCCATCAGCAGTATCGGGGGGATCGCATTCCGCGCCCAGTACTCGCCGGATGGAACGACCGTGTATATCGTGGGGCAGGATCCGGCAACAGGACAGAACACCCTGTTCGTGAACAACAGCGGCACGGGGTGGTCCACCTATCCGTTGACCACACAGCCGGCGTACAGCTGCGCGCTGGAGGCAGCCGGCACGGTGGCGGCACCCGCTTCCAATCCGTCGTGGGATCCCTTCTGCGGCCCGGCTCTGACCATTACAGTGCCCAGTGTGGCGACCTTCCTCAGCGGGAACTCAACCGCGGCTTACAGCTATTGTCCGAATGCAAATGCGAATCCACCCTACTATCCGCCGGCAGGAAGCGTGGGCGTAAGCACAACGCAGCTTACGGCAACGGCGGACGGCAATCATGTCCTCGGGGCCGATAACGCAACCTTCTCCGACATTGTGCTGGGCGGTGCGGGAAGTCCGCCGGCCGGAGTGCCTGTGAACGCGTGCCCCGCCTACACGGGACCGCCGCTCACCCTCACGACGAATCCGATCACCCAGGCACTTCCATCCGGTCTTCCGGGGCTGACCAACCTGGAGATCGACCAGGTCGTCTCCTCACCCGATTCGTCGGTGGCATTCGTGAACTATAACGCCAGCGGAGCCACGGGCGTTCTGCCGTACTATCAGCCGGCGAATACAGGCGGTCAGGGGACGCTCGCCACGATCCAGCTTTCGTCAGGCGCGCAGGCGCCGGTGGCGGGAGCGTTCAGTCCGGATGGCGCGATCTTCTTCGTCAGCACCAGCGGCGACAATCTGGTGCATTTGGTGAACACCGGCACGCTGACCGACACGCAGACGCTGAACCCGAATCTCACAAACGGGAGCGGCGTCGCCGTCCCGGCGCAGTTCATGGCGGTGAAGAGCCGGCCGACGACGTAGAACCGGACACCGAGCACCGGGTGCCGGGCACCGAGCACCGGAAGTGAAGCGACGCCCGAGACGCGTTCTCCAGACTCCGAGCCCGGTGCCCGCTGCCTAAGTCGGTTGCTCTGAGCCCTGCGCTCTGAGCCTAGTGTCCTGAGCCCCGCGATCTCCGAGCCCGGTGCCCTGAGCCCCTGACCCGTAACCCGTGTCCTGTACCCCGCCCCTGGTCCCCCGGTTACACTGAATCGCATGTCGCGGATCGCCATCATCTCCAAACCGCAGAAGGAAGAACTGCGGCAACTCCTGCCGGAGCTGGTGCTGTGGCTGAAGGCGCATGGCCACGAGCCGCTGCTCGATCCGGTGAGCGCCAACTACGTGATGGATCAGCCGGTGCATCCGCGGCCGGAGCTGGCGGCGCTGAGTCCGGAGCTGGTCGTCGTTCTGGGCGGCGACGGCACCTTGCTGGCGGCGGCCCGCGTGTTTGCCCGCAGCGGCATTCCGATTCTCAGCGTGAACCTGGGGTCGCTGGGCTTTCTCACCGAGGTTCGCCTGGCGGACCTGTATACGCACCTCGAAGCGTGGGGGAAGGGCGCGTGCTGCGTCGAGTCGCGCGCCATGTTGCACAGCGAGCTGTGGCGCGGCGAAAAAGTGTACTGCGAGCACGAGGTCCTGAACGACGTCGTGGTGGCCAAGGGCGCAATCGCGCGCATGGGGCACTTTGTGGTGGAAGTCGACGGGCAGCTGGCGGCGAGCTTTCGCGCCGATGGAGTCATCGTCGCCACGCCCACCGGATCGACAGCGTATTCGCTGGCGGCGGGCGGACCGGTTATGGTTCCACGCGTGGACGCCCTGGTGGTCACGCCCATCTGTCCTCACCAGCTGACACTGCGGCCCATGGTGATGCAGGGATCTTCGCGGATCCTCGTGCGCATCGAAGGGATTCCCGACCAGACTTTCCTGACCGTGGACGGCCAGGAGGCGATCGATCTGCGTGTTGGCGATGAACTGCGCTGCCGGAAGTCAGACTATTGCGTAAAACTGATCCGGCTGGCGGAGAACGGCTTTTTCGATGTGCTGCGCGGGAAGCTGAAGTGGGGGGAGAAGTAGGACAGGGTACAGGTCGCAGGTCACAGGTCGCAGATCAGGTCGCAGGTCACAGATCACAGGGCTCAGGTCGCAAAGGCTCAGAGTTAACAAACAAGGGGGCCGCATGGGAGCTCTGCGACCTGAGACCTGTGCTCTGTGACCTAGGTTTTGGTGAGTTCCTGGAGGAGCTGGTGCGCTTTGTTGCTGAGGGTGGTTGCGCCGTCGAGGTCGCCGACCTGCAGCCGGTCCCGGGCCCGGGTGATGTACTGGCGGATCAGGATGACGGTCTTCTGCTCGTCGGAACTCAGTGACCGCTTGATCGCGTTCACGCCATTCTCGGTCGCGTCGATCTGGGTGGAAAGGGCCTGACGATCCGCCATATTCGCGGCATCGGGCGCTGTTGTGAGCGTTCCGATGGGCGTGGACTCCGGCGAGGGTGCGCTGGCCTGTGCCGTTTGAGCAGGTGAGGGCCCTGATGAGGAAGGTCCTTTGACTTCTTCCGCGGCTGGGCGCGCTGCGTGGTGCTTGGCAGGGTGGTGCGGCTGCGTGGTTGCGACTTCGGGTTTGACTTCCGGCGGCGCCGTGGTGTCCAGCTTCACCGGATGGGTCGTGACCACCGGGTCGGGTGGGGGGACAGACGGCAGCGTGGCAGCCATGAGCGACGGGGAAACCTGGGGCGCCTCGGCAGGAGGAGGCACGGCGACCACCTTCGGCGCTTTATGGGCGCAACCTGCCAGCAGCGTCAGCGACACGCCGAACACCGCCCATGCTCTTCCGGAACTCATGGTCCGGACCTTTCTGGCTGGGTCTCACCACCCTGGCGAGCAAGCTCGCTGGGAATCGCGTGTTCCGTGGCTTCCAGAACTACGCGCTGTCCCGAACCGGCAGAAATTAAAGGGAGCCGCAGTACAAATGTGGTTCCGCTCCCAGCCTTAGATTCTACGTCAATTTGGCCGTGATGCATCTGCAGAATTCGGTACGTCATGGCAAGGCCGATTCCGCTGCCCTCCTTTTTGGTCGTGAAATAGAGATCGAAGATGCGGGAGCGGATCTCGTCGGGAATGCCCTCGCCGTGGTCGCGGACGCGGATGTAGGCCCAGCGATTGTCTTCGGTAAGAAGGACCTGCAGCAGCCCGCCGGAAGACATGGCCTGAGCGCCATTGAGGACGACGTTGAGCAGCGCCTGCTCCAGCAGGTCGGCATCGACGCGGCAAAAGACGGAACGGGGAGGCATGTGGCTCTCCATCCGGACGCCGCGCGTCTCGAGGTCGGCCGAGGCCAGCAGGAGCACGCTGGAAACCACTCCACG
>Ga0335073_10009593_pt1 | contig 13584 bp, 9 predicted proteins | sample Lox_Sample_22_FD_207093 | JGI IMG/M metagenome (GOLD analysis project Ga0335073, IMG submission 207093) | Soil microbial communities from Loxahatchee National Wildlife Refuge, Florida, United States - Lox_Sample_2.2 | ecosystem: Environmental > Terrestrial > Soil > Wetlands | place: USA: Florida...
CGCGATGAGCTGGAAGAGGCGCGCCGCGCCCAGCTCATCGAGGTCACGATCGACAGTCTCGCCGATGTCGGCTACGTCGGCACGACCCTCGCGCAGATCGCCCGACGCGCCGGGGTCTCACCGGGACTGGTCGCGCATTATTTCGGTGAGAAGGACGGCTTGCTCGAGGCGGCCTTCCGCACTCTCGCGCGCGTCGTCGCCGTGAAGATGAGTGAGCGCCTCGCGCTCGCGAGCAGCCCGCGGGCGCGCGTGCAGGCTGTCATCGACGCCAACCTGGGACCGGAGAATTTCGATCGCCGCATCGGCACCGCCTGGCTCGCGTTCTGGGGGCAGGTGCTGCACGTCGAGGGCCTCAAGCGCGTCCAGACCGCATACCAGCGCCGCATGCTCTCGAATCTGCGCAGTGACCTGCGCGGCATGATCCCTGCCGAGGACGCGCGCACCCTGGCCGCCATGATCGCCGCGATGATCGACGGAGTGTGGCTGCGTGCGGCGCTGTCGCAATGGCAGGAGGCCGATAGCGCCAGCGCGTGCGCACTGCTCACCGCGTTCGTCGACGGGCGGCTGCGGGACCTCGCGCAGCTGCATGCCCCGTCCGCACGGGTCGTGAATCCCGCCCCGGCGGCCGACGCCGATACCGGGAGTTTCCGCATAGCGGGCACGATCACCGTCGTGAACCCGGCGACCGGAGCGGTGCTCGATGAGCTGCCTGTCGACGGAGTGCCGCAGATCGATGCGGCGGTCGAGGAGGCGGGTGCCGGACAGAAGCGCTGGGCCGCGCTCACCGGCGCCGAGCGCGGGCGGGTGCTGCAGCGCGCGGCGCAACTGCTGCGGGCCCGCAACACCGAGCTCGCCGAGCTCGAGACGAAGAACACCGGCAAGCCGATCCAGGAGACGGCGGCGGTCGATGTCCTCTCGGGCGCTGACTGCCTCGAGTACTACGGCGGGCTCGCGGCCGGCATTGCCGGCGAGCACCTCGATCTTGGACCGAAGGCCTTCGGCTATACGCGGCGCGAGCCCCTCGGCGTGGTGGCGGGAATCGGCGCCTGGAACTACCCGTTGCAGATTGCCTGCTGGAAGAGCGCCCCGGCGCTTGCCTGCGGCAACGCGATGATCTTCAAGCCCGCCGAGCTCACGCCGCTCACGGCGCTCGAGCTCGAGCGGATCTTCGCCGAGGCAGGTCTGCCGGACGGCGTCTTCCAGGTGGTGCAGGGCCGCGCCGAGACCGGCAGGCTGCTCACGCGCCACCGCGGGATCCGCAAGATCTCCCTGACCGGGGAGGTCGGTACCGGCAAGGCAGTCATGGCGGATGCGGCCACGACTCTCAAGCAGGTGACGCTCGAGCTCGGTGGCAAGTCCCCGCTCATCGTGTTCGAGGACGCCAAGCTCGACAACGCGGTCGCCGGGGCGCTGCTCGGGAACTTCTACTCCGCCGGGGAGGTGTGCTCGAACGGCACGCGCGTGTTCGTGCACCGAAGCATCCGCGCCGCCTTCGTCGAGCGGCTGCGTGAGCGCACCGTCGCGCTGCGCGTCGGCGATCCGCTCGATCCGCGCACGCAGGTGGGCGCGCTGATCTCCGCCGAGCACATGGAGAAGGTGCTCGGCTTCATCGCGCGCGGCCGCGCGCAGGGCGCGCGGCTCATCGCCGGCGGCAACCGCGTGACCGACGGTGCGCTCGCGCGGGGCTGCTTCGTCGCGCCGACGGTGTTCGATCACTGTCACGACGACATGGACATCGTGCGGCGCGAAATCTTCGGGCCGGTGATGTCGGTGCTCGAGTTCGCGGACGAGGACGAGGTGATCGCACGCGCCAACGACACCGAGTTCGGGCTCGCCGCCGGAGTCTTCACCAACGATCTGACGCGCGCGCACCGCGTCATTGCGCAGCTGCAGGCCGGCACCTGCTGGATCAACCACTACAACGTCACCCCCATCGAGCTGCCATTCGGTGGCGTGAAGATGTCGGGACTCGGACGCGAGAACGGCCGGGCCGCGCTCGAGCACTACACGCAGCTCAAGAGCGTCTACGTCGCCATGAGCGACGTCGAGTCGCCCTACTGACGGCAGGCACGATGGCAGAGGAAACCGTCGACTACGTGATCGTCGGCGCGGGCTCCGCGGGCTGCGTGCTCGCCGACCGCCTGACGGAGGACGGCCGCGACCAGGTGCTGGTGCTCGAATACGGCGGCTCGGACCGCTCGCCCTGGATCCAGATGCCGAGTGCGCTCTCGATTCCGATGAACATGCCGAAATACGACTGGGGCTACCGCACCGAGAGCGAGCCACAGCTGGATGGGCGCCACCTGCACACGCCGCGCGGCAAGGTGCTGGGCGGCTCTTCCTCGATCAACGGCATGGTGTACGTGCGCGGCAACCCGCTCGATTTCGAGCGCTGGGAGAGCGAGGGGGCGGCGGGCTGGAGCTACCGCGACGTGCTGCCGTACTTCAGGCGAGCCGAGCACCGCGCCGCGGGTGGCGACGAGTACCGCGGAGGCGAGGGCCCGCTCGCCACGCGCCGCGGGCTGCTCACCAACCCGCTGCACGCCGCCTGGCTCGAGGCCGGCCGCCAGGCGGGCTATCCCTTCACGGCCGACGTCAACGGCTACCAGCAGGAAGGCTTCGGATATTTCGACATGACGGTCGGGGCGGGGCGCCGCTGCAGCGCGGCCAACGCCTATCTGCGGCCGGCGATGCACCGGACCAACCTGCGCGTGCGCACCCACGCGCTCGCAGTGCGCATCCTGTTCGACGGCCGGCGCGCAGTGGGCGTGCGCTATCGCCGCGGCGGCGCGCTGCACGAGGTGCTGGTGCGGCGCGAGGTGCTGCTGTGCGCAGGACCGGTGAACTCGCCGCAGCTGCTGAAGCTCTCCGGCATCGGGCCGCGGGCCGAGCTCGCCGGGCATGGCATCAGCGTGGTGCACGATCTGGCGGGGGTCGGCGAGAACCTGCAGGATCACCTCGAGTTCTACTTCCAGGTGGCGTGCCGCGAGCCCATCACGCTCTATTCGCAGGTGAAGCCGTGGCGCAAGGCGCTGATCGGTCTGCGCTGGCTGCTGCGGCACGACGGGCTCGGCACCTCCAACCACTTCGAGACCGGCGGATTCATCCGCAGCGATGTCGGCGTACGCTACCCCGACATCCAGTATCACTTCCTGCCGATGGCGGTGAGTTACGACGGCTCCTCGCTCGCGCATGAGCACGGCTTCCAGGCGCACGTCGGGCCGATGCGCTCGCGCAGCCGCGGCTGGGTGCGGCTGCGCTCGGCGGATCCATTCGACAAGCCGCGTATTTTCTTCAACTACATGTCGCAGCCCGAGGATTGGGCGCAGATGCGCGCCTGCGTGCGTCTGACACGCGAGATTTTTGCGCAGCGCGCCTTCGATCGTTACCGCGGCCGCGAGATCCAGCCGGGTGCGGCGGTGCAGAGCGATGCCGACATCGACGCCTTCATCCGCGCCAAGGCGGAGAGCGCCTACCATCCCTCGTGCAGCTGTCGCATGGGCCGCGCCTCCGACCCGCTGGCGGTGGTCGACGCGCAGGCGCGCGTGATCGGTACGCATGGGCTGCGTGTGGTCGACTCCTCGATCATGCCCTCGATCACCACGGGCAATCTCAACGCCCCGACCATCATGCTGGCGGAGAAGGCCGCCGACCACATCCGCGGCCGTGCGCCGCTGCCGCGCGCGGCGGCGCCCATGTACGTCGCGGCCGCCTGGGAGAGCGCGCAGCGCTAGCTGCCAGCGCTCACTCGCGGTAGCGGGTCAGGGCATCCCCGAGCGCCTCACGCAGGCCGCCGAGCCACGGCTCGAAGTTGCGCCACTGCGTAAGTCCCTCGCGGTAGAGCGGCTGGCGCACCTGCTCGGAGCTCGCGGTGCGCACGCTCCGCTCGGTCTTCCAGAACTCCAGGCACGCGGGCTCGAACGCGAGTCCGCAGTGATCGAGTATGCGGCGCACGTTGCCCTCGAGGTCGTCCACCAGTTCCTCGTGCTGCACGCGCAGCACGCGCCCCGGCAGCACGCGGTTCCAGTGCGCCATGAGCTCGAGGTAAGTGCGGTAGTAGCGTGCGATGTCCTCGATGCCGTAGGCGAATTCCTGGCCGCTCGCGAACAGCTGCTTGAAGTTGCCGAAGCAGCAGGCCAGCGGCTCGCGCCGCGCGTCGATGATGTGCGCATTGGGCAGCATCAGGTGGATGAGGCCGATGTGCCGGAAGTTGTTGGGCATCTTGTCGATGAAGCGCGGCCTGCCGCTGCGGTAGATGCGCGTGTCGGTGAGGTACTTGTCCCCGAGTGCGCGCAGCTGCGCGCCGCTCATCTCGGCAAGCACCGCCGGATAGCGGTCCTCGTCGGCGGCAGCCCCGCGGCCGCGCAGCGTCGCGACCATGCGTGGCACATCGGCGAGCTCGTGCGTTCCCTCGACCGCCGAATGCGAGGCGAGGATCTGCTCGATCAGGGTCGAGCCCGAGCGCGGCAGGCCGACGATGAAGATGGGATCCGGCGCCGGGGCGCCGGCGCCGCGGTGACGGGTGAAGAGCGCGGCGCTGCAGGTCTCGATCTGTGCGCGGGTGTTGCGCTCGTGCGTTTCGGGCCGGTAGCGGCTGGTGGCGCGCTTCAGCGCGTTGCCGCGCTCATAACAGGCGAAGGAGGCGGCGTACTCGGCGCGGTCCTCGAGCGCCTTGCCGAGGGCGAAGCACAGGTGATAGCGGTCGCTGCCGCCGGTCGCGGGCGAGCTTTCCGCCGCGCGCATCGCGGCGACCTCACGGTCCTCGAAGCGATAGGTCTTGAGGTTGGCGAGGCTCCACCAGGCGTCCCCGAACCCGGCGCGCGCCGCGGCGGCGGCGTGGTATTCCGCGATTGCCTCGGAGGTGCGCCCGAGGGTCTTCAGGGAGTGGGCGATGGACAGATGCAGCTCCGCCGGCTGCGCCGCATCGGCGAGCAGCTCGCGGTAGATGCCGATGGCGCGCTCATGAAGGCCGAGGCCGACGCAGGCGAGCGCCGCGAACGTCCGGTAGTCGCGATTGCGGGCGTCCTGCGCGAGGAGTTGCTCGGCCTGCGCGAGCGCCTCGCGGTAGAGATGGCGCTCGGCGAGCACGCGCGCGTACTCGAGGCGCGCGGCGTGGTAGTCGGGCGCGAGCTCGAGCACGCCCTCGAGGAGGAGCTGCGCGTCGTCGAACACTTCGCGTGCGATGCCGATGCGCGCCAGCAGGCGCATCGCTTCCACGTGGTGTCCGTTCCTGAGGAGAAAGGCGCGGATCAGCTCCTCGGCAGCGCCGAGCTCGCCATCGGAGTAGAGCGCGGTTGCGGACACGACTTCGGGCGAGAGCTTGCCGAGGGTCGCGGCCTGCGCGGCCGCCGCGGCCGCATCGGCGCTGCGCCCGGTGAGGCGGTACAGCCCCTCGAGCATGCTCCAGCTGCCGGGGAGCGCGGGGTTGAGGTGCACGGCCGCGAGGAACGCAGCGATCGCCGCGGGCGCCTGGCGCAGTGCCACGTGACAGTAGCCGCGCTCCTGATAGAGCCCGCTGAAGCGCGGGTGCAGCCGCTCGAGCTCGGCGAGCGTCGCGAGCGCGCCAGCGGTGTCGCCGAGCTGCCGCTGCGCGATCGCGCGCAGAAAGAGCGCGTCGCGGTTTTCGGGTACGGCGAGCCGCAGAGCGTCGGCCGCCTGCAGCCCTTCCGACCAGCGCCGCGCGCCGAGCAGCGCGCGCACGCGCTGCACCTCGAGCTCGACCGATGAGCGTGGCGTGGCGGAGCTGGGCGTCACGGCGGGCATGATGCGCCCGCGGGCTTCGCCCTGGCTATGCTCGCGGCCTGCGTCCTAGAACGAGTAGCCGAGCTGCAGGCCGATCACCCGCGGCCGCAGCGGCGTCTGCTCGACGATGAACTGGTCGGTGCTGATGAACACGGCGGCCTGCGAATTGGTCAGGTTCTCGACGAACAGGTCTGCGTACCAGTTGTCCTTGGCGAGGCCGCAGGAGGCGTCGTAGACGGTGTAGGCCGGCAGCTGGAAGCGGCCCCGGGAGTTGGTGACCGTCTGTCCGGGCCCGAAGGTTGGATTGGCGCCCGCCTGGGTATACGAGTCGGCGTTGTGGGTGGCGCCGAACTGAACATAGGGCGCATAGCCGTTCATGCTCCATTCGTAGCGCGCCCGCAGCCGGAACTGCAGCGGCGGGGAGTTGGCGGTCGGCGCGCCGACCGGGCCGTACGGATTGGTGATCGCGGCGCAGCTCGTCGGGCCGCTCGGGCAGATCTCCGTGATGGCCTTGCCGAAGTTGATACTCGCCGGGTTGGTGTCGATGAGCGCCGGGGAGTTGGTCTGCTGGCTGCTGTTCCAGGAGGCCGAGCCCTGCAGCGTGAGACCGGTGAACACGCGGGCCACCAGCGAGGTCTCGACGCCCTTGATGAGGAAGTCCTGACCGTTGGTGTCGAAGAAGATGTTGCCGGTCACGCCGGGATCGAAGAACGCGACCTGTGCGTTGTCCCATTCCTCGCGATAGAGGGCGCCGTTCCACTGCAGGCGGTGATCGAGCCACTCGGTCTTCCAGCCGACCTCGTTGTTGGTCAGCTTGTCGGACTGGTACGAGCGCGGCACTGCATACTGCGGAACGCCGTCGGGACCGGGGGCGTAGGCGAAAAAGCCGCCGTTCTGGTTGAAGCCGCCCGGCCGGAACCCCTGCGAGAAGGTGTAGTACAACATGGCATCCGGGGTGATGTGCCAGGTGAGGTTGCCACGGCTCTTGGTGCCCGACTCACTGTCGGAGAGGTTCTCCGCGTTGAGGTTGTAGCTGTCGGCGCTCTGGCAGCCGCCCACCGGCACGCCGGCCTCGTAGCAGAGGAAGCTCGACAGCACACTGCCGGCCATGGAGTTGTCGAAGCGGAAATGGCGTGTTCCGAGGGTGAGCGTCAGTACCTTCGGGAGCAGGTCGAAGTCGACCGAGATGAATTCCGCCAGCTGCTTGGTGTCGCGCACCTGGTCCTGATAGAAAGAAGTGTTGTCGCTCTGCACGCCCGGATTCACCACGGTGGTGCCGGGGAAGGTGCCGACGTTCGAGAGGCAACCGGTGTTGCCGTTGCCGGCCGTGCCGGGTGTCGCGTTGGTCGTGCACGGCGGTAACGTCTTGTAGTACCAGGCGGTCTGGTCGTAGAGCTTGTTGTCTTCCCAGTACACCCCGGCGATGGCGCGGATGCGCCAGTCATCCGGCGTGCTGAGGCGCAACTCGTGCTGCTGGTGCTGGTTCTGCTCCGCCTCGTGCCAGCTGGCGCTCGGCGAGTAGCACTTCGGCACCGTGCCGTATCCCGGGCCGACGCACTGGTAGTAATCGGCGAACACGCCGCGCGCGTAGTTGGTGTAATCGCCCGACTGCTCGACGTTGCGCACCAGGTAGCCGCCCGTGTAGACGAGCTTGAGGTCCCCGATCTTGCCGTTCAGCGTCCAGGCGGTGCTCTCGAAGCGGTCCGTGTCGTAGGTAGGGTTGAAGAGCGTCACCTGTAGCGGCGCGAGCGCCGCGCCGTCGGAGGCGTTCGGCTGATCGTAGAACACCCCCAGCGAATGCATGTCCTGGTAGGACTGGCTGATGAGCAGGTCCCAGGCGTCGTTGAACTTGTACAGCGCCTCGACCCGCATCCCCTCGTAGGTGACCGGGTTGATGGCATTGCCGATGTAGCCGGCGTTGTTGATGGAAGGGCTGCCGGGCGGCACGCAGAAGCCGTTGTTCGGCTGGCCGTCCGGGCACTGGCCCGCGGCGTTGGCGGGGTAGCCGGCATAGTGGATGCCGACGTCGGTGTCCTTGCGGGTAAAGGTGCCCGGCACGTTGTCGATGTAACCGCCGCGCCGGTCGTCGTACACGACCGCGCGCACGGCCAGTTTGTCGGCGATCAGGGGCAGATTGAGCACCGCAGTCACGTCGCTGTTCGGGTCACCGTGCGCGGTGGTGCCGTAGCCTGCCTTGACGTTCGCCTCGGTGGTGTCGAGCTTCGGCTCGTTGGTGATGTAGCGGATGGCACCGGCCTCGGCGCCGGCGCCGAAGAGGGTGCCCTGCGGGCCTTCCAGCACCTCGATGCGGTTGAGGTCGGCGGCGTAGACGTCGAGGTTGCGACCGGGAAGTTGCCCGGACTGGTTGTCGAGATAGATGGCGACGTTCGGCCACGCGGCGGTCGAGCCGCTGCCCTGGCTCGCCTGCGAGCCGGCCGACAGGCCGCGCATGAACACTTCACTCTGGCCCGGGCCGTTGCTCGCCGACGTCACGTTCGGCAGATAGCGCAGATAGTCGTCGAAGGTCGAGACATTCAGCTGCTGCAGCGTCGCGGCGGTGAGCGCCTGGATCGAGATCGGTACGTCCTGGATGTTCTCCGTGCGGCGCTGCGCGGTGACGGTGACTTCCTGGATGGCATCGCTCGAGGGCTCCGCGGCAGCGGCACCATTACCCGTGGTGGGCGCGGTCTGCGCCAGCGCCGCGAGGGACGTGCCGCCCAGGATGGCGGCTACGGCGCAGGAGATCGGCGACTTGCGTGCGAGGGCATGGTGCTTCGGATGCATGGCGACTCCCTATCGACGTCACAGGCAGGCGGATTAGAGACCCGCGAACCCAACACGCGATTGAACGGACACGTCAACTGTTCTGAATACGCCTCGCGATGCAGTGCGCCGGTGCGGCGCCGCTATTCGAAAACCCGGGCGCGCGCCGCGTCGCCGTTGGCGGCGCGCTGCGGCTGCAGCCGCCGGGTGGAGGGCGACAGGCCGTACGCATCCTTGAACTGGCGCGAGAAGTGCGCGCAGTCCGCGAAACCCGCCTCGTTGGCGATATCGGTGACGGAGCGGTCGGTATTCTCGATCAGCCAGTTGGCGTAGCGCATGCGCAGCTGTCGGTAGAGCGAGGCGGGGCCCATGCCGACGTGCTGGCGGCAGAGCCGCTCGAGTTGCCGCGCGGAGAGTCCAAGCTCCGCGGCCACCGCCGCGATGGCGATGGGGCGCGCGAGATTCTGCTCCATGAGCAGCAGCGCGCGCCGCACCCGCGGCTCGGTGACCACCTCGGACATGGGCGGATGCGGCTGCGCTTCGCTGCCCGCGCGCGGGCGCTCGAACAGCAGCACCTGGCTGGCCTTCTGGGCCACCGCGCGGCCGAGATGCTGCTCGATGAGAAAGGTGGCGAGCGCGGCGGCGCCGGCGCCGCCCGCACACGTGATGCGCAGCCCGTCGACCAGGAACAGACGGTCGGCGATGACGTCGTGCGTCGGAAAGGCCTCGAGGAAGTCCTGGTAGTGGTACCAGCTGACACAGGAGCGCCGCCCCTTCATGAGTCCGGCCCGGCACAGCACGAAGCTGCCCGTGCAGATGCCGATGAGCGGTACGTTGGTAGAGCCGACCTCGCGCAGGTAGCGCATCGTAGGCTCGTCCACCTGCGGCCCGGCGTGGAGGATTCCGCCGATCACGACGACATAGTCGAGCGAATCGGGCGGCAGGAACGCGCTGGTCGGCTCGAGCGACACACCACAGCTCGCCGGCACCGATTCCTTGCGGCTGGCCATGATCGACCACTGCACGTGCAGCGGGCGGCTGCGGTCGCCTTCGTCGGCGGCGAGGCGCAGGTGATCGATGAACACCGCGAACGCCGAGAGCGTGAAGTGGTGCGCCAGGATGACACCGACGCGCAGCGGCGGTCGCGCGCCGCGCTCCCCGACAGCCGCGCGCTGAGATCCGTTCGAGTGGGTCATTGAACGGTCACTCAATCTTATTCGTCCTCCCCCAGGAGGCACTTATCTTCCGCCAAGGTTTCCAGGGAAGCAAGCTTGTTGCGTGCGCGCAAAAAGACGCTAAAAAACAGTCGCAGCGATCAAAGCTGCGGCGCGCGGGGGCTACGGCTCGGGTGCCGTCGCTGCGTTGAACGGCTATTCAGGGAAGGGGGCTGCGGCTGTATTTCAGCGCAGAACCGCGAGGCGGGCGAGGTTGGCCTGCACGATGCTGTCGTGGCAGGCACTGCGCGCGTACCAGCGGCGCGCGGCTTCGACAAGTGCCGTACAGACCTGCGCTGCGCCGCCGGCTTCCGAGCCCCCCGCCCCGGAGGCGGGCTGAGGAAAGCCACGGGGCGCGGTGCGCACGTGACGCCGCAAGCGCAATCGCCGCAGCGCGCGCGAGGGTACCGACAGGTGCCCCTGTGCCGGGGTGCTTTCGAGGTGCGCACGCACGGCGCGGCGCAGGCTGTCGTAGTCGAGGCCGCCGCCGTCCTTCCGGGCGTCCTCCGGACGGATCCAGCGCTCGCACCAGTCGATCTGCTGCTCACCGGAGCTGTGCAGCATCGGGTCGGTGAGTGCGACCGCAATGCGCGGCAGATCATAGGCTTCGCACAGCGCCGCGTCGAAGCAGTGCGCTTCGAGGAGTTTTTCCACGTCGGTGAGGTAGCTCGCGACCATGCGTGAGCTCGAGGGCATCGCCCGTGGGGGCAGCGCCCCCGGCGACTCCATCCGCTGCTCCACGTCAGGCCGCCTGTTCCGCAGGGGGTGTGCCGACACCGCCGGCTGATTCGGGTGTATTCGCCTCCGGCTCCGCCGCGGGGGGCGCGGAGACCGCGGCCGCGGGCGAAACGCGCGCGCGCGGCGCCCGCTTCACGGGGGGAGCGCTCGCCGTCGTTGCTCTGCGCCTGGCAAGCTCGACCGGGCGAGGCGCACGCGAGCGGGGAGGATGCGCAGGGCGCCGGGCTCTTTGCACGCGCGGCTTTGCCGCGGCGCGTGCCGGCGCACGCCGCTTCGCCGCGCGGTGCCTGGAGGGCCGGCGGGCGCTGCCCACGGATTTCGCGCCCTTCGATGCTTCGCTCTTGCGGGACGCCTTCTTCGGAGCGGTCTTTTCCTGCTTGCGGCGCGCCCGTTTCCACGCCTTGCGCGTGGCTGCCGCCTGCTTGCGCGCGCGCCTGGCCTCGCGCTTGGCTTCCTTCAGCCGCTTGCGGGCGCGTTTCAGCTCGTCTTTGGCGATGCGCACGCGCTGCTTGGACACTTCCGCCTGCAGTCGTGCTCGTTCCAGGGGTTCTGCGGGCAGGTCCGCCGGTTCGCTGCCGCTTTTTTCGCTTTTCTTCATCTTTCTGCCTGCGAAGCGCGAAAGATCCGCAGTCTCACACAATCGGGAGGCCGTTTCCACCGCGGCACTTATCCACAGAATTTGTGCATAACCATGTGGACAGAGGATGTGCCCCGGCTCAAACAGCGAGCGGCGGCAAGGGTTTGCGTCGGCTTGCGTGAGAATTCGCCAGTGTGGCGAACTTATTGCCGCTTGCTCAGCCGCTCGGCCCGTTGTAGTGCGTCGCAGTGACGCGATTGCGGCCCGCCTGCTTGCTGCGATAGAGCGCGGCGTCGGCGACTTTGAGCACGCGACCGGCAAGCTCGCGCTCGCCCGCCGGGACCGTGTCGAGCCCGCACAGCCCGAAGCTTGCAGTGACACCGACGTCCTTGCCTTCATGTGTAAACGGCCGCGAGGCCACCGCGCCGCGCAGCTTGCGCGCCACTTCGAGCGCGCGATCGTAGCCGGTTTCCGGCAGCACGACTGCGAACTCCTCGCCGCCGATGCGCGCGACCCAATCGACGCCGCGGCGCAGCGCCTCCTGCAGCCGCGCGCCGAATTGCCGCAATATGTCGTCACCGCAGGCGTGCCCGAGCGTGTCGTTGATGTTCTTGAAGAAATCGATGTCGCACAGGATGAGCGCGAGAGCGCGCTGGTAACGCGCCGCACGCTCCACCTCGCGCGGGAAGTGCTTGCCGAAGAAGCGCCGGCTGGCGACCCGCGTCAGATCGTCCGTTGCCGAGAGCTTGCGGTTCTCCTCGAGCGTGATGCGCAGCACCGCCTCGAGCTCGGCGATGCGCCGCGCGGCCGCGATGCGCGCGTCGAGCTCGCGCTCGGGCGCGCGCCGTCCGATGCACTCGTCGGCGCCGGCCTGCAGGCCGGCTTCGCGCTCCGGTCCCTCATCGAGCTCGGCGACATAGATCACGAACGGCGCACGCACCGCCTTGCGCGCGCGCAGCTGGCGGGTGAGCTCGAGACTGTCGGTGATCACCACCGGGCGAAACTCCGTGGCGAACTTGGCGAGCGCTTCCTCGTCCGAGGCGACCGCCTCGATCTCGAACACATCGGGTGCGATGCGCCGTGTCAGCAATGCGCGCAGCGCCGGATCCTGGAACGCGAGCAGTGCCCTGGGAGGCGGCAACACGCGCAGCATGACCGCGACGGTTGCGGTGGTCCCTTCGTGAGCCTCGGCGGGGCGCTCGGCGCGCCGTTCGAGGATGCGCTGGATGACCGTGGTCTGGCCGCCGAACGCCATCGCTTCCCCCTCCGCGACGGGCCTTTCCCTGTGCGCTCAAGATTACCCGATACCGCGGGCAAAGTACCCGCACATCCGCTGCTTCACACTATGATTGCGCCATGGAAGCACCCGGCATCACCCGCAGTCGCCGCCCGTTTCTCGCGCCCCTGTGGCTCACCCTGCTGGCGCTGCTGCTCGCCGCCGGCATCGCCTACGCCCTGTACCGGGATGCGACCACGACTGTCGTGGTGCTGGCCTCGGCGGGAGAGAAGGAGCCGGGAACCATCGATGATCCGCCCATCTCCACCGAGGGGGAGCAGCGCGCCCAGCGGCTCGCCGAGATGTTCGCTGCGGGCGGTGGGGCTGGCAGGCTCGATGCGCTCTTTGTCAGTGGTGAGCGGCGCGCCCAGCAGACCGCCGCGCCGCTGGTCGAGCTGCTGCACCTCGCTCCGACCGTCTTCGATGCGCGCGAGGCGGGGTCGGTCGCTGCCGGTCTGACGCGTGGGCACGAGGGGGCGGCGATCCTGGTGATCGGCGGCAGTGCGGCCGTGCAGCAATTTCTCCGTCAGCTCGCAGGCGCCGGGGACGCCGCCGGGGCGGGCCCACCCGATCTCTTATATATAGTCAGCGTACCGACCTTCGGCCGTCCCCGGGTGCTGCGCCTCAAGTACTGAGCCCGGGGTACCGGGGTGCCGGGGAGCCGGGGAGCCGTTGGGGGCGTCAGGGCGGTGGCAGGCGCTGAGTGCGCGCGGTCGCCCCGGCGGCGCTGAGGGCCACGGCCTTGCGCACGAAATCTTCGTGCTCGGCGATCCGAAAATCGGCCAGCACCGCTCCGCGGATGTAGCGCGCCTGGTCGATCAGATAAGTCGCGCGACGCACCCCGAATCCGAGCGGGCCGCGCACGTCGTACATGCGGACCACGAACTTGTCGACGTCCGAGAGGAGGGTGAAGGGCAGCTCGTACTTCTCGCGGAACGCGCGGTGGCTGGCCGGATCCTGCGGGCTGATCCCGGCCACATCCAGCCCCGCCTGGAGGATCTCGGTGTGCAGGTCCCGCAGGATGCACGCTTCACGGGTACACCCGGGGGTGAAATCCGCCGGATAGAAGTAGAGGATCAGAGGCCCGTGGCCCAGCAGCGTGCTGAGCGAGACGTTCTGCCCCTCCTGGTTGGGCAAGGTGAACTCCGGCGCCCGAGCACCCATCGCCAGCATGCACTCCCCCTGGGGGCCGACCGTGACCGTACTCGCATCATAGCTGCATCCGGCCGCCCCCGGGCGCGTCCCGGGCGCCCTTCAAATTGGACCGGCCGGGA
>Ga0335073_10009594_pt1 | contig 13583 bp, 13 predicted proteins | sample Lox_Sample_22_FD_207093 | JGI IMG/M metagenome (GOLD analysis project Ga0335073, IMG submission 207093) | Soil microbial communities from Loxahatchee National Wildlife Refuge, Florida, United States - Lox_Sample_2.2 | ecosystem: Environmental > Terrestrial > Soil > Wetlands | place: USA...
CGCGCTGATCCTGACTTTGTCGTCGCAGGGCGCCTTTTCGCCGACTGCGGTCAGGAGCTGGAAATGGCTCACACCGTGCTCAACCGCGGCGTGGCCGCGTTCCGTTCTGGAGACCTGGCTGTGGCGCTGGCCTTCCTCGATGACGCCGCTGTTCGGTACCGGTCGCTTGGCGGGCCGACGCCCGCCCTCAGCCTGGAACGGTGCGACGTCCTGCTAGCCGCCGGACTCGCCCGCGATGCGCTGGCCGAGGCCGATGCCGCGATCGCCCAGATTGAGCAAACCCGAGGATCATCGACCAAGCGGGCTGAACTGCTGCTCGTAGCAGCGAGCTGCGCGCTTGCAGCGGCGCAGCCGCAGACGGCGCTTGAGCGGGCGCGGGCTGCAGATCGCCTGTTCCGTGCCCAGCAGAGTGCCTACGGGCAGCCCCACGCCAGACTCGTCCTGCTCCAGGCGCAATATGCGGGAGGCCAGGCGTCCGGGCACCTCATCGCGGCAGCCAGCCGGGCAGCCAGGCAGCTTGGGGCGCTGCACTCTGCAGAGGCAACGCAGGCGCATCTGCTGGCTGGCCGGGTGGCGCTAGGGCTGGGTCGGCGCGCGGACGCCGATCGTCACTTCGCTGCGGCCGCGCTGAGCAGACGTCGCGGCCCCGCAATCTCCCGCGTGGCCGGATGGCTGGCCGAGGCGCTGCGGGCCCAGGCTGGTGGTGACTCGCGGCGGCTGCAGATCGCCTGTCGGCGCGGGCTAGAAGTCCTCGACGAGCACCAGTGGACCCTCGGCGCGTCGGAGCTGCGTGCCCAGGCCACAGCGCAGGGAGCCGAGCTGGCGGCGCTCGCTCAGCGCCACGTAGCCGCGATGCACAGGCCACGGCTGCTACTGACCTGGAGTGAACGCTGGCGGGCTACGGCGCTGGCGGTGCCGGCGGTGCGACCGCCGGCCGGCGACGGGTTCGACGCCGACCTGGCCGCGCTGCGCGAGGCGACGAGCCGGCTTGAGGAAGCACGGCGGCAGGGCGATCCGACCGCTTCGCTCGAGCGTGAGCAGCAGCGGCTGGAGAAGGCCGTCCGGGCGACGTCACTGCGGACTAGAGGTTCCGCCGTTCCCGGCCGTCGCCGGATGGATATCGGCGAATTGCTTGATCAGCTAGGTGCTGCGCAGCTGATCGAAATCGTGGACATCAACGGCACACTGCAGGTGCTGCTCTGCGGCCGCGGCCGGGTGCGCCAGCTAATGGCCGGGAGCACCGCAGATGCCGTCCGGGCAGCCGACTTCGCCCGCTTCGCGCTGCGCCGGCTGGCGCGTGGCAGGCCAGGCGATGATCCGGACAGCGCTGCGGCCATTCTCAAGTCGGTCGGGCCGCAGCTGCAGGACGCGGTACTCGGGCCGGCCGTCGGCTTGCTCGGCGACGGGCCGCTCATCGTCGTCCCGCCGGGCCGACTGCACGGTATCCCATGGGCGCTCCTGCCCGCACTTGCTAGCCGGGCCTTCAGCGTTGCTCCGTCTGCGGCCGCGTGGATGCGGGCGAATGCTGCCCAGCCGCCCGACCGGCGTCATGTCGTGCTGGCCCGCGGCCCTGGCCTCTCAACCGACGGTGCGGAGGTGCCGCTGGTGGCCGAGCATTACGACGATGTCACTGCCCTGTCGGGCGCGGCGGCCACGGCGGGGAGAGTGCTCTCGAGACTCGACGGAGCGTGGCTCGCCCACATCGCAGCCCATGGCACGTTCCGCGCCGATAGCCCGATGTTCTCGTCGTTGCGGCTGCACGACGGGCCGCTGACGGTCTATGACTTCGAGCAGCTCAAGCGCGCACCGTACCGGCTAGTGCTGCCATCCTGCGACTCCGGAGTGCTCGCACCAGCGGGAGCCGACGAGCTGCTCGGGCTGGTGAGCAGTCTGCTCCCACTCGGCACGGCCGGGATCGCGGCGGCCGTCGTTCCGCTGAATGACGTCGCCGTCGTTCCGCTGATGGTCGAACTGCACAGGTGCCTGCGGGCCGGCCAGACCTTGGCCGAGTCGATGCTCAGCGTCCGGCGGAGGGCAGCCGCCGACGTCGTGCAGCACGCGGCGGCGCAGTCTTTGCTAACGCTTGGTGCTGGCTGACCGGCGCAGCGCAATCGGCGTCACTGGCTACAGGGCGATCCACCCGGTAATGGTCTCGACGCCGGCGCCGGACCGGCATCGCAGCCGGAACTGGCCAGCCGGAATCGGCGCGATCGAGAAGCAGCCGATCTCGTCTGCCTGCACGTTAGTTTCTGTACCGCTCATCGGCTGGACGGTGATCAAGGCGGTCTGGGCGGGAACGATCTGGCCGACCAGCGATTCCGTCCCGACCTCAAGCTCGATCGTCAGGTGCCCGGAAGTAAACGTGAGAGCGCGGATCGATGCCGCCTCAGTCCGGGTGCTCAGCGCGGGCTCGGCGTCCCGCATGGAGTCGTAGGTGAGCTGGGCGAGTTCGGCGTCGATGTCGTGCCATGCGAACGCGTTCCTGGCTGCTGCGATGAACTCAGCGGGCACAGCCTCGCGGGCGGCAATCGCCTGCCGTAGCGCCTCAAGGAGCTCATCGTCGCTCAGCCCTGCGCCGGCCATTCTCATCGCGTCGTCCCCCTGGCTCCGACGTCGCCCGCGGCGTCGCTGAGGAAGTCGGCGAGGTGTGGCGACTGCCGCAGCCGGCCGAGGCAGCGCGCCCGTGTCGGTCCGATACTGCCCACCGGAATGTCGAGCGCCTTGCTGACCTCAGTGTAGGCGGGCGGGGGATCGCTGATCAGCATCGACAACAGCTTGTGGCAGGGTTGCGAGAGCTCGGCGAATGCCGCGCGCAGCGCTGCGTTGAGCTCGGCCTCGATCAGCTCCTGCTCGATCATCGTCGCGTCCGGGTCGGGGGGCATAAGGTCCTCAGCTGGCAGTCCGTCCGGGTCATACCGCCGAGCTGCCCGCAGCACCCGGAGACACTCATTCCTTGTCGTGGTCGCCAGCCAGCCGGCCAGTGCCGCGGGCTGGCGGAGCTTGCCGATGTGCTCGACCAGGCCCAGCCAGACGCCCTGGCCGACGTCGTCAATGTCGTGACGGCTGAGCTGGTAGCGCGTGCAAATGGACCAGACCAGCGGAGAGTACCGCTCGACGATCTCATTCCATGCCTGCTGGTCTCCGTCGACGACCCTCGCAACCAGGGCGATGACTGACGGGTCGTCGCGCATGGTGCGTCCTTTCCGAGGCTGGCTCACCCACGGATATCGTATTCCGGCCGCTACAGGCGATTTGGCCTGGTCGGGCTCGAGCTTAGCGACTGGCATAACGGCCTGCGGAGATAGCGTCTCCTACGTTCACCGACTGGTGCCCCTTTCTGGGTGAAGCTGCGCCGCTGGGTTATGCAGTACTACGGAGTCGTGCAGTGTGGCCCGCCCCTGTGCAGGGCGGTCCCTTTGCGGACGGATGCGCTGCCGGCCCTGCAGATACATCAGGCCGCCATCTTTTTCCGGAATTTTTCCCGGCCGCCCGCGACGCAGGTGTCCGGACTGATCGGGCATGTATCAGGGCTGACTCAGCGCCATCCGCAGTCCGGGAGTGCCTGGCGTGCTGCTGATCGTGAGGGGGAAGCACCGATGGTTTCCACGCAGTACCCGGACACCGGGCCCGGCAGGGGCGGGCCCGGTGTCTCGGCCAGCCTGGTCGCGTGCCCGGAGTGTGAGCTGCCAGCCGAGATCACCGAGCGTTTCTGGCTGGACAGCACCGATGGGCCCGTCCTCCACGTCAGTGTGAGCTGCGTCGACGGACACCACTTCCGGATGCCGGCTGAGCGGCTGCCCGCAGACGTCCAGCCTGCCCGGGGCGATATCGAGGACCACCCGGCGACGGTAGGCTTCGCCCGGCTGCCAGGTCGGCTCGGCACGGTCGCGACAGTGGTGTCCGTCAGGGTGCCGGCTGAGGGCGCTACCGCCAGCCTGGCCTGACTACTGCTGAATCAGCGAGCTCGAGCGCGGCAGCTAGGGTCGGCGCCGCTGCCGTTCCGCCGGCGGCCGCAGTGGAGGCCGAGCCCGCGGCGCAGCCGAGCCTGGCTGCCAACGGCAGATCGAGGCCGCGCAGCAGTCCGGCGATCAGCCCTGCATTGAAGCAGTCCCCCGCGCCCGTGGCATCCACCACCGCGTGATCGGGCACCTTCGGCACGATCCGGTGGCAATCATTGCCGTCGGCGCACAAGGCGCCGCGGGCACCGAGCTTGACGACGACCCTTGGTCCCAAAGCCGTCAGAGCCGGAACGGCAGCGCGCAGGGTCGCAGCGCCGCTGATGCGCTGTGCTTCTGTCTCGTTCGGCAGCAGGAAGTCGGTGTGTGCGAGGGCCGCCCGCAGCTGGTCGCCGCCCCAGCACCCGGTCGGGTCCCAGTTGGTGTCCAGCGACGTGGTCGTTCCGCCCGCTTGGGCTTCCGCGAGCAACTCAGCCAGACCGGGTCCCAGCGACTGCTCCAGCAGGAAGTACGAGCTGATGTGCAGGTGTCGCGTTCGCCGCAGCAGCCCGCGCGGCACGTCGCCCGCGGTGAGCGAGGTCATGGCGCCGACGGCGGTGATGATGGCGCGGTCAGCCCCGTGCGACAGCGCCACGGTCATCCCGGTCCCCTGGCCGGGCCGGGTGAGGACTGCAGCAGTATCGACTCCCGCAGCCGCGAGCTGCCCGAGCATGAAGTCGCCAGCCGGATCTGCGCCGATGGTCGCGGCGAGCGCAACCCGCAGCCCCAGCCGCGCGGCGGCTACCGCTGTGATGGCGGCCGAGCCGCCAACCACTAGCGAGATGCTCGTAACCAGCTTTTCCTGCTGGCCGAACTCGGGCGTTACGTCGTCGCCAAGGACCAGCACGTCCGGGTTGCAGTCGCCGACGACCAGCAGGTCGATCGCCCGGCCCGGCTCACTCCCGGTCACGCAGTCACGCGATCATCACTTTGACCCCAGCATCGCCAAACCGCTCGGCGGCATCGGCCGTCAGCCCGGTGTCGGTCACGAGCACATCGACATCGCCAGCTGGGCAGATGCGTGCGAATGCCCGCCGGCCGACTTTCGAGCTATCAGCGACGACAACGACCAGCCCAGCCTGGCTCGCCATCAGCTGGTTGGTGCTGGCCTCGCCCTCATGCTGTGCCATGGCACCCGCCGCCGGGTCAATGGCGTCAACGCCGAGGAACGCAATGTCGATGCTCACCCGCTCCAGCACACCTGTGGCCAGCGGTCCGGTCAGCTCATATGACTGCGGCCGGGCAACTCCGCCGGTAACGACGATCTTGATGTGCGGACGGACAGCGAGTTCCGTGGCGATGTTCAGAGCATTGGTGACGACCGTCACCGCAGGCGTTCCGGACGCGGTCGGCAGGTCCGCCCGGACCGCGAGCGCCCTGGCTACCTCGGTCGTCGTGGTCCCCCCGTTGAGGCCGACGATCTGGCCGGGCTGGACCAGGTCGGCGGCGACCGCGGCGATGCGCTGCTTCTCCGACGGATGCCGCTCGGACTTGTACCGCAACGGCAGATCGTAAGTCACGCCCTGGGCCACGGCACCGCCCCGGATGCGGGCGAGCATCTGCTGGCTGGCCAGGTCGTCGAAATCGCGCCTGATCGTGGCGGTCGAGACTCCGAGCTCCTGCGCCGCGCGCTCAACTTGCAGCTGGCCCTCGGCGGCAAGCAGCTCGAGCAGCTGATTCCACCGGCTGTACCTGCTCATGCGGTTATCCCTACGTCGGCGCGGAGCACGCCGAGAAGGCGACTCACCTCGGCGGCGATCGCGTCCCGGCCGGTGGAGAGGTAACGCCGGGGATCGGTCATCGCGGCATCTTCGGCGAGGCGGTGTCGCACAGCTGCGCTGAAAACCTTGTTGAGCTGCGTAGCTATGTTGATCTTGGTGAGGCCCGCCTGCACTGCGGCGCTGAGCGTGTCATCGGGCACGCCAGACGACCCGTGCAGGACCAGAGGCACGGACACCGCTGCCCTGATGCGGGTGACTAGCTCCAGATCGAGGACCGCGTCCCGGCTGAGCATCGCGTGCGAGCTGCCGACCGCGACTGCCAGAGCGTCAGCTCCGGTGGCGGTGACGAAAGAGGCTGCCTCGCCGGGCTGGGTCCTGGCACCTGCTGCGTGCACGCCGTCCTTCCCGCCTACCTCGCCGAGCTCTGCCTCAAGCCAGACGTCCCGCTCGTGGCACCACGCGGCAATGCGTGCGGTTGCCGCGACGTTAGCCGCATACGGCAGCCGGGATGCGTCATACATCACCGAGCCGAAGCCTAGCCGGACCGCTGCCTCCACCAGGACCGAGTCTGTTGCATGATCCAGGTGCACGGCGACAGGCACTGCCGCTCCGGCCGCAATCGTGAGCACCGCCTGGCCGATCGGCTGTAGGGCGCCGTGATAGGCCACGCAGTTCTCGCTGACTTGCAGGATGACCGGCGAGCCGGCCGCCTCAGCGCCGGCGACGATACCTTCCGCATGCTCGATCCCGATGACGTTGAACGCCCCGACGCCGCGTTCGGCCGCCCGCGCAGCGCTGACGATCTCGGCAGTAGGTACGAGAGGCATCAGCCACGCTCCCAGGGGCTCACTGTGACAGTAGCGAGAGCACGCTGGTAATCGGCCGTGCGGAACTCGCCGGCCACCGGCGCGGCCACGGCCGCGGCTCCCAGCGCGGCTGCCTGCCCGAGCGTCTCGGGCCAGGACTGGCCGAGCACATGGCCGTACACGAGCGCGGCGGCCGCTGCGTCACCTGCCCCTGTCGGATTCCCGTCCTCCGGGTTGGGCGTGGCCACCCAGGTGCCATCGGCGGTCACCGCGAGCAGCCCGTCCGCGCCGAGTGTCACGACTACCGCGCCCGCCCCCCGGTCGCGCAGCTGGGCGGCAGCCTCGGCCACGCCGTCCAGGTCGCCGGTCCGCAGCCGCGGACAGCCGACGGCCGACTCCAGCTCCGCGATGTTGGGCTTGACAATCGCGGGGCGCGCGGCAACGCCGAGCCACAGCGCCTCGGCCTCGGTGTCTAGTACTGACGGCACCCCTACGTCGGCCGCCATCCGGATCAGCTGGGCATACGTTCCGGCAGGCAGGCCGCCGGGCAGGGTCCCGGTAAGCAGCACGGCTGAGCAGCCATGCAGCGCCGCCGCGTAGTGCTCGAGAAAGCGCGCGTACTCGCTGGCAGTGATCGGTGGTCCCGTCTCGTAGAACCCCGCAGTGTCACCCCGCCCCGCGTCCACGACGGAGAAGGTCCGCCGGGTGTCAGCCGCGATCTCGGCGTAAACGGCCGGGATGCCAGTGGCGCTGAAGGCCGATTGAACCTCGTTCCCGGTATTGCCTCCGGTCAGCGCGATCAGCAGCACGTCGGCTCCGAGCGCATGCAGCACCCTGGCGACGTTGAGGCCCTTGCCGCCCGGCCTGGCATGAACCTCGGCCGGGCGGTTCACGCCAGCCCAGTCCACGACATCAATCCGGTAGGTGATGTCGAGGGCGGGGTTGAGCGAGACGACGAGGATCACGACTGTCTGGACCTAGCGGGGGAGCAGGATGACCGAGCGGGTGAGGTTCCTCGGCCGGTCGGGATCGAGACCGCGAGACCTGGCGATCGCCGCGGCCACCCGATGTACCCGGACTAGCTCGGCGAGCGGAGTCTGGCGCGCCTCCGGCGGCTGCCAGGCCAGGCCTCCTGCGGCGGCCACCTCGGCCGGCAGGCTGTCTGGTGTCGGGCCTAGCAGCCAGACGACGCTGCCTGGCCCGGTCACCGCCATCGGCCCGTGCCGGTATTCCATCGCCGGGTAAGCCTCCGTCCACAATCCTGCGGCTTCCCGCAGCTTCAGCGCGGCTTCGCTGGCCAGCCCGTACGTCCAGCCGGTACCGAGGAAGGTGAACTGGCGAGCGCCGAGCAGCTCAGCCGGGAGGTCGGCTGCGAGCACCTGGTCGGCTGCTGCAGCCATCGGCGTGATGTCCTCGCCGAGGTGCGCCAGCAGCAGTGCTAGCTCGGTCGTGGCGAACCGCGTCTGCACCACCGACTCCTCGTCGGCGAACTCGAGACCGATGACGCTGTCGGCAGCGGTCGCGACCGGCGTGGCCGGATCGGCGGTGATCGCCACGGTTCGGATTGATCCGCTGAGCCGGCTAAGGAGTTCCAGGATTTCCGTCGTCGTGCCGGACCGGGACAGCGCAAGCACGCGATCGTAGCGCCGGCCCGCGGGCATCTCGGAGGCAGCGAAGGCGTCGGTCTCGCCCTGACCGGCTGCCTCGCGCGCGGCCGCGTACGACTGAGCCATGAACCAGGAGGTCCCGCAGCCGACCACGGCAACTCGCTCACCGCGCGCCGGCAGGTTCTCGGCCGCGTCGCCGGCTAGCTCGGCCGCCCGCAGCCAGCAAGATGGCTGCGACGCGATCTCTGCCTCCGTTTTGCCGGGAAACACTGTCTTGCCGGGAAGCGCGGTGCTGCCCGCGAACCCTGTGCTGCCGGGGAACTCTTTCGCCCGCTCCGTCACCCTGACTCCTTCACACTCGCCGCCCACGTATCGCTCAGATGCCCGAGAGTCCGGTTGCCGCGACCGAGCGGACGAAGTACCGCTGCGCGGCGAAGAAGATGATCATCATCGGGATCAGGCTCATCACGTTGCCGGCCATCAGGAGCGTCCATTCGGTCGTGTGTGCGCTCTGGAAGGTCGCAAGACCGAGCGGGAGCGTCATCTCGCTGGTCTTGTTGATCGCGATCAACGGCCAGAGGAAAGAGTTCCAGGAGTCCACGAAGGTAAGCGCTGCCAGCGTCGACAGCGCTGGTCCGGACAGGGGCAGCACGATCCGCCACAGCACGGTGAGCCTGTGCGCCCCGTCGACCCGCGCCGCCTCCTCGTATTCGATCGGCAGCGTGCGGAAGAACTGGCGGAGGAAGAAAATGCCGAAGGCGGTCGCCGCGTTCGGCACGATCAGGGACCCGATCTGGTTGAGCCCGGCCCACCCAAGGAGGTTGACGCCGAGCCACTTGGTGATGAGGTACTGCGGGATCATCGTGACCTGGAAGGGCACCATCAGCGTCGTCATGCAGAGCCCGAACAGCAGGCCACGGCCAAGGAACCGGTACCGGGCGAAAGCGTAGCCCGCCAGCGAGCAGAACACCAGGTTGGCCACGACGGTGGTAACCGCCACCACGGCGCTGTTTAGGAAGAACCGGCCGAACGGTGCCGCGTGCAAGGCGGCCGGATAGTTCTCGAAATCGATCCGGTGCGGGATCAGGACTGGCGGGAAATGGAGCGCCTCGGAGGGCGTCTCGATGGAGGTGATGAGCAGCCAGATGAACGGGAAGATCAGCACGATCGTCGCCGGGATCAGGACGAGGTGCCAGGGACTGAACGGCAGGCGCAGGCGGCGCCGGGCGGGCAGCGCTGCAGGCGCCACGGGCGCGGTTGTCGCGGATGCGGTGATGGAGGATGCCACGGCTAGGACCGGTAGTGAACGAAGCGGCGGCCGGCCCGGAACTGGATCGCTGTGATCACGATGATGACGATGAACAGGAAGTACGCGATCGCCGATGCGTAACCGAAGTTGAAGTTCGCGCCGCCGAAGGCCTGCTCGTACAGGTAATAGACCAGCACTGTGGTCGAGTTCAGCGGGCCGCCCGACGTGCTGAAGTACACCTCGTCGAACAGCTGCAGCGCATTGATCGTCAGCCAGACCGCCAGGAATAGTGAGGCGGGACTGAGCAGCGGCAGCGTTATCCGCCTGAAGGTCGCCCACCGGCCGGCGCCGTCGATCGCTGCTGCTTCGGTCAGCACTTGCGGGATGCCCTGCAGCGCCGCGAGGTATACCACCACGGCGAACCCCGTCCAGCCCCAGATTGTCATGATCACGATGACGTACAGCGCTTCTGACGGCGAGCTCAGGAACTGCTGCTGGGGTATGTGGACGAGGCTGAACAGGTAGTTCACGATGCCGTACGACGGGTCGAACAGCCAGATGAAGACCAGCGCCTCGCTGATGGTGGAGATGGCTATGGTCGCGTACGCCGCGGTCCGGTAGACGGAGATGAACTTGAGCGGCCGGTTCATCGCTACGCCCAGGAACAGACCGACCAGCATCGTGCCAGGGACGAATAGCGCGGTGTAGACGATTGTGTGCTCGATCGCCTGGCCGACGATCGGATCGTGCAGCATCTGCCGGTAGTTAGCCAGGCCGACGAAGGGCGTGTTCGGCGAGAACAGGTTGTTCCGCTGAAAGGACATGACCGCCGACCAGATAACGGGCGCCACCCCGAACAGCATGATCAGGGCGACGCCGGGCGTCAGGAACGTCCAGGCCGCAATCTGCTCGCCAGCTTTGGGCCTGCGCGGCTTGCCCGGCGATGCTTGCCGCCCGAGCCTGCGCTGTCGCCTGAGCCCGCTTTCCTCGCCGAGTTCCCGCGCTGCTGCAACTGCCACGTCAGTTCGAGCCGCTCGCGAGCGCCTGGTTCACCTGCTGCGCGGCATTGGCCAGCGCCGCTTGCGGCTGCGACTTGCCCAGCAGCACGGACACGATCATCTGGCCAAGGATGGTGGAGACCTTCGGGTAGGTCGGAATCTGCGGCCGTGCCTGCTTGACGTTGCCAAGGTTGGTGATGAAGGTGTCGACCTCGGGCAGCGCCTGGTCCATCTTCTGCAGGAAGCCCGGTGAGTCCTCCACCGACTTCCGGATCGGCAGGTCGCCGGTGTGCAGCGAGAAGTACGTGGCCTGCGGCGTCGCCGTCATCCAGAGCAGGAACTTCTCCGCCGCCGCGACGCGCTTCGACCCGTTGTTAAAGATCACCCAGTTGTCCGGCCCGGAGATCGTCTGGTGCCCGCCGGAAGTACCGGGGAACGACGGCATGATCTGGACGCCGTACTTCACGCTGGGGAAGCCGGACAGATCCCAGGGACCGGTCACGAGCATCCCGATCCTGCCGGAGTTGAACAGGTTGGCGTACTCAGAGTCGGTTGGGTCCAGGTACATGGACTTGTCCGTGACGGCCATCGTCCGCAGCGTCTCGAGTGACTTCAGACCGGCCGGCGAATCGAACGCTGCTTTGGTGTTGCTCGAGTTGAGTATCGCGCCGCCCGCTTCCCAGAGCAGTGCCTCCCAGTGCCAGACCGTGTCTTCGCTGCCGGGTGTGACATAAGCAGTGCCGAACTGCTTCTTCGCCGGGATGGTCAGCTTCTTCGCGTCGGCAACGAACTGATTCCACGTCCAGTTCGGGCTCGGCGGCTGCAGCCCCGCGGCTGTGAAGAGCGCCTTGTTATAGACCACTGCGAGATTGTCGACGAGGGCCGGGATGCCGATGACCTCGCCCTTCACGGTCGCGACGTCGCGCTCACCGACCCAGAAGTCGTCCCAGTTGACGCCGGGACGCTGGACAACCTTGGTCAGGTTGACTACCTGCGGGATCTGCGCCACGTTCGGCGCCCACGAGCCGTAGACGTAGGCGATATCCGGCTGGCTGCCGCCTTTCACTGCTGTCAGCAGCTTGGGTAGCGAGTCGTCGTTGTCGACGTACAGGTACGTGACCTTCTCGGTCGGGTGCGCCTTATTCCAGACGTCGAGCAGGTGAGTGAACGCCTTCGCCTCGGCGCCGGTGTAGCCCTCCCAGATCTGCAGGCCGCCGGCAGTCGAGTTTGGAGTACCAGTTCCGCACGCGGCAAGCCCGAAGGCAACAAGTGCGGATGCCATGGCGGCGCCAAGCCAGTGACGTCTCATTGCCAACCTCTTCGCGATTCGAAACGATGGATGTTGCGCGATCTGCGAATGTTTCCGACAAGATTGCTCATCGTTAAGTCCGTTGTCAATGCCTTCGAGCAGCTAAATGTGGATTGAAGCCGTGCTGTTACGTGCGCACTGAGTGCTTGCTCTTGCTCATTACGACACTGAATGCAACACTGGCGAGCCATGGTCACAGTCGCGTTCATCGGCGCAGGTAGCGTCGAGTTCACCCGTAACGTCGTTACCGACCTGTGCAGCTATCCCGAGCTCTCCGAGCCGGGCCTGCATCTGGCGTTGCATGACATCAGCCCCGACCGGCTCGCGTTCGCCGAGGAGCTGACACACAGGCTGGTCGCGCAGACCGGCGCGAACGCCACCGTGACCGCTTCGGCAGAGCGCGGGGCAGCCCTGGACGGCGCCCAGTACGTCATCAACGAGGTCCAGGTTGGCGGCTACGCGGCGACGCGCACCGACTTCGATATCCCGGCCCGCTACGGCGTCCGCCAGACGATCGGCGACACCCTCGGGATCGGGGGGATCTTCCGCGGACTGCGCACGATCCCGGTCGTCACCGCGCTGGCACGTGACATGCTGCGCTACTGCCCGGACGCCTACCTGCTCAACTACTCCAACCCGATGGCGATGCTGCCGTGGGCGGTCTATGCCGGAACGGACTTCCGGAACGTGTTCGGGCTGTGCCACTCGGTCCGCGACACTCACGCCTTCCTGGCTGGCTTGGTCGGTGCGGACCCGGCCCGCGTCAAGTTCGTCACGGCCGGCTTCAACCACCAGGCGTTCGTACTGCGCTTCGAGCAGGACGGCCAGTCGCTGTACCCGCGGCTGACCGAAGTGATCGACGGCTCACCCGAGCTGCAGCGCCGCGTCAGGGTCGAGCTGTACAGGCGGTTCGGCTACTTCCCGACCGAATCGAGCGAGCACTCTGCCGAGTACGTGCCCTGGTTCATGCGGCACGACGACGAGGTCGACCGGTACCGCATCTTCGTCGGCGACTACCTGGCCCGGTCAGAAGAGAACCTGGCCGAGCTGGCGGCACTGCAGGATCAGCTGAAGGCCGGAACCGAGCTTGACACCGAGCCCACCGACGAACTCGCCTCGCAGTTCATCCACTCGATGGAGACCGGCACCGAGCGCGAGATGTACGTGAACGTCCGCAATGGCGGGCTGATCTCAAGCCTCCCCGACGACTGCTGCGTCGAGGTGCCCTGTGCGGTGTCGGCAGGATCAGCCAAGCCGTGCGGCGTCGGGCCGCTGCCTCCCCAGCTCGCCGCACTGAACCGGACCTTCCTGAACGTCGTCGAGCTCACCGTCGCCGCCGCCTTGCAGGGCAGCCGCGAGCACGTCTACCAGGCGGCGCTGCTCGACCCGAACACGGCCGCCACGCTTACCGTCGGCCAGACGGTTGCGATGGTCGACGAACTGCTGGCTGCCCATGCCCCCTTGCTGCCGGCTGGCCTCTAACTAAGGAGCAAGGCCATGCGCGCGAAGCGACCGGTCGTCGCCACGGTGCTAGTCGCCGTCGCGCTCGCGTTCGGACTGACGGGAACGGGGTGGTCCAGCCCGATCCCTGCCCGGGCGTCCGCGGCGGCCCCCGCCCAGTCACTAGCGGTCCAGTCAGCAGCGGTCCAGTCAGCAGCAGCCCGGTCGGCAGCCGCGTCGGTGCCGGCGCCGACAGCGCAGGGGCGGCTGCGCATCGCGGGGCCGCTGCGCGACGGCGACGCCGTCCGCGCCGCGGGGCTGTACTGGCGGGAAAGCCTGCTGCCTGCCGGAGACCGCATGCTGAGCTTCGAGATCGGATACAGCTGGCACTCCTGTGCAGCGACCTGCGTAAGCGGTGCTGACACGACCGTCACCCCGTTTGCCGCCCGCACATACAT
>Ga0335073_10009595_pt1 | contig 13583 bp, 16 predicted proteins | sample Lox_Sample_22_FD_207093 | JGI IMG/M metagenome (GOLD analysis project Ga0335073, IMG submission 207093) | Soil microbial communities from Loxahatchee National Wildlife Refuge, Florida, United States - Lox_Sample_2.2 | ecosystem: Environmental > Terrestrial > Soil > Wetlands | place: USA...
GCGGCCGACGGCCTCGACCCCGAATTCGGCCGGGGCCAGGACGCGGTCGACCGCGAGTGGGGCGACCCCAGCCAGGACGGTGCGCGTTCCTGCCTGGCCCCGCTGGAGCGCGGCCCCTTCCACGCCACCCGCGTGTACGCGGGCTGCTCGGGCACCACCGGCGGCCCGAGGATCGACGCGGCGGCCCGCGTGGTCGACACCACCGCAACCCCGATACCCGGCCTGTACGCGGCCGGTAACATCACCGCGCAGCTGTTCGGCGACACCGCGCCCGCCAGCGGGGCCACCCTCGGACCCGGGATGACCTTCGGTTACCTGGCCGGATGCGCGGCCGCGGCGTCGGTCAGGCCGCGCTGACAACCGAGATGAGGAGGTCCCATCGGTGGACGTTTCCGTGGACGAGAACCTGTGCCAGGGTCACGCCCGGTGCAACCTGATCTGCCCCGAGGTCTTCGACCTCGACGAGGCGGGATTCTCCGTGGTCATCGCCCCGCACGTCCCCCCGGAATACGAGGGCAAGGTCAAGGAGGCGATCCTGAACTGCCCCGAGCGAGCCATAACCACCACCGGCTGAATTGGTACATCGGTTGCCTGGGGCCAGCGGTCACTGGTCGTCGTCCTCCAGCCGCCGCACGTCCTCAGTGCTGATAGTCCTGCCCAGGTGCGCGATCGGGAGGCCGGTGCGAGGGCTCTGCGCCTCAGCCCTTCTGGGGTAGGCGCATCATGTTGGTGCGCCTACCCCACGCGCGCCAGTAACTCACGATCTTCGGATTAGCTGGTGAGCTGGACGGCCCCGCCTCAACAGCCGGTGCAGGTGCCAGCCGCCCAGTAGCCCCACGTGGCCCAAAGTCCGCTGCGGTTCTTGGCGTTATACACGTCCGCTCCACTGCTGTCGCGGGTAGTGGCCAGCAGGTTCGACAGCCGCCCGGCTTTGAGTGCGCTTTCGTAGTTCCAGAGGTTGTATTCCGTGGCAGGCGGGTTGGTGGCCCTGGGTATCCACGACGACAGGTTGTTGCCGAAGCAGTTGGTGGTGAACACGGCCCGGTCTGAGCCCGACTGCTTGCCGTCCAGGCACTGATTCAACTGTGAGTCGGGTTCGGACTTGCCGCCCTTACCCTCCGTATCGCCTTTGTCCTGCGGGGTCTCACGGCCTTGCTTGTCTGTGTAGATTTTCCAGATGACATCGAAAATTTTCTCCCCAATCGAGATCCAGATGAGGATGGTGTCCGGGCTGGCGGCGAGGCATTCGCTCGTGGCGTGGCTCAGGCAGATGTAGTAGAGGGTCTCGCTGCCCGTGTAACCCTGCGGGTAGGCGTGCGGGTGGCTGACCCTCTGGGGGTGGGCATACCAGCGGTAGACGGGCGCGGGGCGGTGGACGGCGGCCCCGGCTGAGGCCTGCGGGGCAGCGGCCAGCGCGATGGCCAGGCAGCCGGCTAGCACGATGGCTGCGGCGCTGCGCGGCGCCGGGTGACGCGGCGTGCGCGCATACGCCGAACGAGCCCGTCTCGCAGTTGCCGGGACTCGTCCCCGAGTTCTTTCCTGACCCGGTCGCGGCGCTTCGGACCGCGCCAGAACGCGACCAGGATTAGCACAACGAGGACCCCCGCCACCCCGATCAGTGGCGCGGAATGCGAAAGGATGCCGTAGGCGAGGATGCAGCCAGCGGCGCATGCGTCCAGGACCAAGGCGAGGTACCGGTGGCCGTAAGCCGTCAGGCCCAGCTCGGCGGCCACCAGCGCGACCCCAGCGACCGCTAGCCAGTGCATGGTTTCTTCCTGTGCGGTTCATGAGACCTCCCGCTGTGCGCCAGGAACGTCGCGCCGCTGGCCGCCAGGAACGCGACGAGCATCTGTCCTCCGGTTGATCATGATGGTTCACCTTTCGTTGGTCGGTGCTGCCCAAGCGCTTTCCTTGCCTCCTCCTTCCTTGCGGGCCGGGCCTGGGTCACCCTGTAACCTCAGAAATTAAAAGTTCCCTCAGTTAGCTGCGGCTGTCCTGGCCCAGCAGCAGCCAGCCTCGCCCGGGCCGCCAACACAGCGCTAGCAACGCACTAGCACCGCTGCTAGCGCCGTAGCAGGTCACGGTTGCCCGGCTGGGAAACTGGCTGGCCCCTGCCGCGGTCCGCGGCTTGGATGAGGTTCATGTGGTCTGACCTGACCTTGGATCTCGGCGACGGTCTGTACCTGCGAGCGCTGGTTTCAGATGATGCGGCGTTGCTGGCGGAGGCCACGAGCGGAGAGACGGCGCGATCTTTGTGGGGTCCACGCCCCGCCGGGCCCTACTCGCTGCCCGACGCGCGTGTGGCGCTGGCGGCGTGGAATCCTGCCGCCGGGGGCCAGTTCTCACTCGGAGTCCTGGGCGGGCAGCAGCTGCTGGGCGCGGTCGGGCTGATGCCTGACCAGCCGGGAAGCGCAGAGCTGGCCTGCTGGATACGGCCCGAACAGCGCGGCCGGGGCCTGGCCTCGCGGGCGGTCCAGGCGGTCACTTTGTGGGCCCACCGCAGCCTGGCCATCCCCCCGGATCTGGCTAGAGATCAACCCCGGCAACCAGCCGTCGCTGCGGGTCGCCCAGCGGGCCGACTACCGCTTCGAACAGCGTCTTTCCCGGCACTGCCGCGACTGGGCAGCCGAGGATGCCGGCCACGACTCATGGCACGACTGCCTTATCTGGGCCCATCTGGAGCCACAGTCGCACCCGTCCCAGCGCTGTAGCCGGTCAGGTTGCCCTGTGTTGTAGCGCTGCCCCGCCAGCGGTATATCTCAGGTCTTCCGCGTTATTTGTCTGGCTAACCAGCCAGCGGCAGAAATCCAAATAAGCTAGCCATGCCGCAAGGGACGTCAAGGGTACGATACCTAGGCTTATGAGGACTGCCATGACCGTTCCATTCCAGGCCAGACTGGCTAGAGTTATCTGATGGTCAGCCGGAAAGGCTGGCTCGGGATATCCCACATGGCCTACCCATATCATGTTGCCATCACCAGAAGTGACAAGTCGACCACCAAGAGTGACCTGGCACAGCGGGCGTGGCGGCGGCCGGCACGCTGTTAGCCGCGATCGCGGGCGGCAGCGAATGAGCGTGCGGTGTCACGCCGCGCTTACTCGGATTGGCGCAGTAACCGCAGGATCTCCGTCATCCGCTGCCTGGAGTCCAGCATCGCCCCCCAGAAGAAGCAGGCCAGGCCGCTGAAGAACGCGACTCCGGCAAGCACAGCGAGGACAACGCCGAGCATCAAGCCGAACGGGGTCTGACTTGGGTTGATGACGATCTGAGAGGAAGCAGGGTAGACCTGGAAGCCGCTGCTGACTGCATTCAGTACCAGCACGGCCCCGGCGATGGCTAATCCTGCCGTTGCGACAATGAATAGCCAGCCCGCAACAAACCAATGGCGAGGCGTCATAAGACTCAGACTATAGAGCGAGCGCCAGCGAGACAGACCCTAGGTACAAAGGCAGCGACCGTAACGAAACGCGCCGATCTGCTCAACGGTCAGGGGTGCAGAATGAGACGGTCCGCAGCTCCCGCTGATCGTCACGGCCCGCACCGCGCGGAGCATCTGCAGCACGGTCCGGTTTCGGCCAGCCGGGGCGGCGGTTGGGGATTGGGGCCGGGATACCGGCCTTGTCAACCGGCCTTGCCGGGGCGGAGGCCGTCCAGGATGGTGTCGATGATGGCGGGGACCTCTCGCCTGACTTGCGGCAGGTCTGCGCTGCGTAGCCGGAAAAGACGGCTCCGATGAGGATCGTGATGGCTGTGTCCACGTCGATTTCCGCGCGCAGCTGGCCGCGGCTGATGGCGCGTTCCAGCACTGCCCTGGGCGCGGAGAACCGGGTGCTGACGGCCGCTTGCAGGGACGCCCGCAGTTCGGGGTCGTGCACGGCGGCTTCCTGCACGCTGGCCAGTCCTGACCACCGGGGTCCGGTGTAGGCGTCCAGGCTGTCCATGGCCAGCGCGATCAGGTCGTCGCGGACGTCACCGGTGTCGGGGGCGGCGGGGTCGGTGGCCATCGCGCCGATGGTGGCGGCGATGAGGCCGGTGCGGCTGGGCCAGTACTTGTACATGGTCGTCCTGGACACCCCGGTCCGCTCGACCAGGGCATTCATAGTGAACGCGGCGTAGCCCCGCTCGGCCAGCAGCGTGGCGGCGGCGTCGAGGACGACCGAGCGGGTCCGGGTGACCCGAGGGTCCTCCCGGCCGGCAGCACGTCGCGCCCGCCGCCACCGCCCTCTACCGCCGCCGCTGAGCCAGGCCCACCGACCGCGGCGAACGCCACAGACCCGTACATACCCTGGCCAAACAGCCAGGCCAAGCCGCACTCGCCCGCGGCAGGAAGGTCCCGCGATGGACACTGCCCCCACCCGTCACGGCAGCAGCGAGCAGGCATCCAAGTCCCGGCGCCGCCTCGGAGACCGGCTGCTGCTGCACGCTCCCGTCCTGGCCACAGACCGGATAGCCGCGCGCATGACGAGGATCCGCCTGGACCTAGCCGGGCTCGCGGCGCTGGACTGGATTCCGGGCCAGCATGTCCGCGTGACAGTCGGCGACGCCCCCGCCCCGAAAGACTGGGTCTTCGGCCAGATGCGGACCTACTCGATCTGGGATTGCACCCCGGACCACCTGGACCTGGCCGTGCTCGACCACGGGGACGGCCCCGGAACGGAATGGGCCAGGCACGCCCGCCCCGGCCAGCTCGTCGCCTTCACCAGGCCGCAGGGAACCCTGACCGCACGGCCGTCTGGCGGCCACCTGTTCATCGGCGAGGAGAGCGCCGCCGTCGCGTTCGGCGCGATCCTACGCGCCCTGCCTGCCGACCAGAACGCCCTGACCATCATCGAAGTAGACGATCCGGGCGACCAGCTCCCGCTTCCCGGCCACGTGCACTGGCACTACCGGCACGGGCGCACCGCTGCCAGCTCTCCCTCCCTCGTGCACGCCGTGCGAGACACCGGCCTGCCCGGCCCCGGCACCGCCTACCTGGCCGGCGAGGCACGCACCATCCAGGCACTCCGCAGCCACCTCATCGGCGACCGCGGCCACCAGATCCACTTTCATCGGCGTGCAGGGGCGGCGCGGTGTGAATTCTGGGGTTGCTGAGGCTGAGGGGACCTGAACCTGTCCGGCAGAGCACCGCACAGCACAGGCAGAATGCCGCTGAGCGAAGGCGATGCGGGACAGGCCAGGTATGCCAGCATGGGCCGTATGCCTAACGATCACAATCCCCCCGGGGGGATCGCCACTAGGCTCGTCTCATTCTCCGCGGACGCTGCAGATCCGCCGGGGGTCAACGACTACGACAGCTTCGCCGAGGCGTACGCGGCCTCGAATGAGAACAACCTCGTTAATGCCTACTACGAGCGCCCCGCGATGCTGGCGCTGGCCGGGGGCGTGGCTGGCCGGAAGATCCTCGACGCTGGCTGCGGCTCTGGTTCTCTGCTCGCGGCACTGCGCGACCGGGGCGCGATCGTGACCGGCTTCGACAAGAGCGCCGGGATGCTGGAGCTGGCCCGGCGGCGGCTTGGTGACGACGCGGACCTGCTGGTGGCCGAGCTGGGCAGCCCGCTTCCCTTGCCCGACGACACGTTCGACGATGTCACGGCTTCCCTGGTACTGCACTACCTGGAGGACTGGGGGCCGGCTCTGGCCGAGCTGCGGCGCGTGCTCAAGCCCGGCGGACGGCTCATCGTTTCCGTTGACCATCCCTTTGCCGAGAACCTGTGGCACCGCGAGGCCGGCCTCCAGCCCGATTATTTCGCGACCTACAACTACGTCGTTGAGTGGACCGTGGACAGCCAGACCGCGCTGCTGCGTTTCTGGACCCGGCCATTGCACGCGATGACCGACGCCTTCACCGCGGCCGGGTTCCGGATCTCTGTCATCAGCGAACCACCCCCCGCGCCAGGCGCCAGCGAGCTGTTTCCCGCCGAGATCGAGGCCAAGCCGAGGTTCCTGTGCTTCCTGTTCTTCGTTCTGGAAGCCGGCTAACTGCCGCGCGGTGCGGCCGGCTCACGGCAACCTCGGCGATCTTGGGGCATGAGCCAGGCGAGGCCCCTACCAGCTGCCAGTGAACCGGACTGCCTGGCCAGACGTGTTAGAAGGCATGGCAAGCCTGGCTGTTCGCAGTGGCCGGGGATCATCCCGCTCGCTCCCAGCCGGCCGCTTGCCCGCCGCCCAGCGGTGCGCAGGAGTAGCAGCGCCGGTGCGCCCCGGGCGGCAGAGACGTGCCATCCCTTTTCTGGACAGCCAGGATGCCGGATCTTAGCCGTGGCGACGGCTGCGCGCGGTGCCGTAACGAACTCGGCGTGTACGTGCTCGGCGCGATCGGGCCGGCTGAACGTGCCCAGGTAGACCAGCACCTGGCAACTTGCCCCTGGTGCCGCGAGGAACTCGCCGGGCTGGCCGGGCTGCCGGGCCTGCTGCGCAGGGTCCCACCCGACGTGGCCCTGCCGGCCTGGACGGACGACCTCGGCGGTTCACTGCCCGGTCCGCCGGTCGACAGGCTGATCCGCCAGGTATCTGCAATCCACCGTCGGCGGCGGCTGACGGCTGCGGCAGCGGCCCTGGCCATCGGCCTCGCTGCCGCAACGGGCCTGCACGTGCTCCAAGGTCACCCGGCCAGCACCACGGCCGCCACGACTCCGCGATGGACCGACACCGACACCGGCGCCAGCGCGACGACAGGAGCCCGGGCCACGATCCGGTACGCAGCCCAGCCCTGGGGCACCGAAATGGAAGCCCGGGTCACCGGCGTCCCCGAGGGGACGCGCTGCCAGCTGCGGGTCAGCAATGCCCAAGGCGAGGACATCGCCGCCGGGGGCTGGATCATCACCGCGGGCAGCCAGCACACCTGGTATCCCGCGTCCGTGCCGTGGCCGGCCGGCAGCCTGCACGGCTTCGTCATCACCGCGGGCAGCCGGACCCTGGTCATCGTCGCCGCCAGCTGACCAGACCACGGCCACGCAGCTCAAGCAGCGTGGCTGCCGATAAGGCTGCCGACTGTGAACGTCACTGCGACAGCCAGGCCGCCTAGAGCGAGCTGGCGCAGTCCCGAGCGCAGCATGGACCGGCCCGTCAGCCTGCCCACAGCGGCACCGCCCGCCAGCAGGGCCAGCGCAGCGATGACCAGCGTCGCCGCCAGCACCGGGAAGCCCAGCAAGTACGGCAGCAGGGGCAGCACCGCGCCCAGTGAGAAAGAGAACAAGGATGCCACTCCGGCCAGCACCGGCGATGGCAGGTCATGCGGATCGACACCAAGTTCCTCACGCGTATGCACCCGCAGCGCGGTCGCCGGATCCTGCGACACCGCGGCGGCCATGCGCGCCGCTGTCTCGTGGTCGGCGCCATAGCCGCGGAAGTAGCCCGCGAGCTCGTCCTCTTCGGCGGCGGGAAACCGGGCCAGCATCTGGCGTTCCACCGCGACCTCGGCATGGACCAGCTCATTCTGGTTGGTGACCGAGATGTATTCTCCGGTCGCCATCGAAAAGGCACCAGCAACCAGCGCCGCGGTTCCGGTGAGCACGATCGCGTGCGCAGACACGCCACCGCCGCCAACCCCTGCGATCAGCGAGGCGTTCGTCACCAGGCCGTCAACCGCACCGAATACCGTCGGCCGCAGCCAGCCTCCGGAAACATCCCGGTGCCCGTGCGGCCATTCCGCAGCCAAGGCTGCGGGGCCGCTGGCCGGTGACGGTTCCCGCGTCTGCTCATCAGTCATACCGTGATTGTCGTCCTGCGGCGGGCACCCCGCCGGCCTGGCCGAGAAGCAGGTCAGCTCCCGCCGATACCGATGGCGGTCAGGAGTACCAGGAGCAAGGTGGACCCGCCAAGCAGCCCGTGGGCGGCGACCATCGCGACCGGGAAGATGCCCTTCGCCGGGATCGTGACGGCCGCCTGGCCAGGCTGCTGCGCTCCGCTGGTGAGCGGGGCCGGATCGTGGTGAACCCGGATCCACTTGGCGAACATGGTGAGGCCGAGCAGCGCGATGGCCGTTAGCAGAGCCAACGCCGCCCAGGCGAGCGGCTCATAGTCCAGGAGCAGGTAGGCCCCCCAGACCACCAGCCCGGTCAGGGCCAGCAGCAGATGAGTAAAGATCACCAGCGGCCGAAGCTGGCTGGCGGCTGGATTCCGGTCGGTGACATCATTTTCGATCAGCCACACCGCGAACATGTACAGCCCCGCCAGCACGGCAGCCAACCAAGTGATCAGGGCAGCGAAGCCCACGCCTGTCCCCCCTGTCTGCTGAAGCAAAGCAGCCGTCCGCCAGGACACGGCGGGGCGGCGGGGGCGACCGCGACGTGACCAGGGCTTGCTCTTCTTCTACGGCCGGGAACTCTGGCTGGTTCAGCGGCACGGCGTCGTGTCCCGCGCCCGGACCAGGCGCTGGACACCGTGTGCCGCTACGAGTCGATGGTGAGGCTGAATTTCTGAGTGGCCTGCTGGCCGTCGTAGTCGGTGACGTTCATCGTGAACGTGTAGGTTCCGGCCGTGGTCGGTGTCCCGGCGAGTTCATTGTTGATGTCTTGCGGGTCGCCAGAAGTCTGCAGGCTCAGGCCGGGCGGGAGCTGCCCGGTGGTCACCGACCAGGTGTAGGGGTTGCCACCGCCACTGAGGAAGAAGTCCTGGGCGTATGCCTCGCCGACCGTCCCGCTCCGAGAGTCGAGCCCTCGGCGGGCAGGACGATGGCTAGCGGCTCACATTATGTGACCCTCTGGGCCGGTTCCGGGACCAACGGCCCTGGGGCATCCGGGGAGGCGGTCCTAGCCTAAGCCAGCCTAAGCCTGGTTCCACGGGGCGATAGCCGGACAGGAGAGAACATGAGGCCGCAGCTTCCCGACCCGCTCAAGCTCCCGTGGGAGCTGCGGGACAACCTCACCGCACGATCCGGGGTGGACGCCCTTAGCGATGGGCGGACCAAGTACTGGGTCGATGAGGTGCTGAAGGGAATCGCGCCCGAGATGTTCGTGTGGTGGTTCAGCGGCGGCATCCTCGGCGACATGGACCTCGAAGGACGCGCCGTCTCCCGGTACCGGGTCTGGCACCCCTATGACCACGTGGGTGCCCGGTTGCTGGTGAACCGGCCGGCTGAGGCCGAGGAAGGCGCAGTCGCCGAACTCGAGGAGTACTTCGGCCGCAACACCCGCTTTTACAGCAACCCCGCGGTGCGCATTGACCAGATCAGCGAGCAGGCCGTCACCACGACCTGGTTCGAGCACGGCATCGCCATCGGGCACCTCGATCATGAACTGGAGGCAGTCCCAGGCGGAATGCGCCTCGGGCACGTCATGTACGTGCCCGGTGAACCGACCACGCTCGGCAGGCTGCTGGCCGAGCGGCTGTGGCCGCGGGCGATGGGAGAAGCCTGGATCAGGCACGGCATCGAGGAAATGGGCAACCTCCAAAACTTCCTGCCGCAGCTCTACGAAAGCCAGGCAGGACTACAAAACGTCTCCGGCTCCTCCGCCAGCACCGGCCCGCAGCCAGGCTGAAGCGGCCAGCGACGATAGCTGTCCACTACACGCACGGGCCGGACAGCCATCCGGTTCAACCCGGAGGCGGGCGCAATCGGCGCAGCGGCCAGCACCATTGGCCATAAACGGCGCTAAACGCCGTGTCATGCCACCTGAAATAGTCGGCATAACTAGCATTCGGGGAGGCATCCGTATCTATCCATGCCGTTAGCTGAACGAAATTGGCACACCAGAGCACCGATGCCACTAGCATCACTGGCGTGCACAGAGAATTAGCCTTCAGACATACTCACGGCAGCACACCCATAGGCTGGCGGTGCCTTCCAGTTACTCTTCTGGCCGTGCTATTGGCCGGGACGCAATTCTGCGGTTCCGCGACGGCATTAGCCGCCACCACTCCGACGGTGACCCTGCGGGTGGCGGTCCACAGTTCCGGTCGTGGCCGGGATGACGCCGTTTCTGTCATCAACCTGGACAGCGACCTTCTCGGCACCTGCCAGCTGCCCGCCAGCGCAACGGTCAGGAAGATCTCCTGCGCCATCCAGGTGCCAGCTAACACGAGCGTCCTGGTCACCGCCCAGCCGGCCGCAGGCCAGACGTGGCAGTCATTCCATGGCAGCAAGTGCAGTTCGGCGCCTGGGCTGGTCTGCCACATCGCCATCACCGAGCACCGCCAGAGCGTGTCGGTAAGGTTCGGTCCCGCCCGGCCGGGACCCAGCGTGACCTCCGCCAGCCCGCTGACCTACGCACACTCCCCGACTATGACTTACGGTGATAACACTGTCACGGTTAGCGGAACTGGTTTCCCGGCAAGCCGGGTGGCGACCCTGACCGACGACGGTGCGACCGTCGCGAGCGGAGCGACGGACGCGAACGGAGACGTCACGCTGACCTACGACGCACTGAGCGAGCCCGGCGTCTACCGGGAACTCGCCATCCACGCCGGCGGCAAAATAGCCCGGACAGACATCTACAACACCCTTGTGTGGGCCTGGGGCGAGGGCGACCAGGGCAGCGGTTCGATCTTCTTTGTAATCAACGAGACCGACATGAACGCGAACCGTATCGAGAATTATGTTCGGTTCGACAGCAATCCGCCTGTGCCGATAATCTTCGCCGACGGCAGCGCCAGGAAAGGCTACGCCCAGATCGACACGCCCCACTACAACTGCGCCAAAGGGGCGGCGGGGACACTGAGGATCTACGGCACCCGCGGGTCCGGCCCGCAGCGCTATACCTACAGCTTCCTAATCCCGATCACCTGCTAGGCCATGCGCTAAGCATCCGGGGCAAGCCGACGGTTTGACCTGGAGTGCTCTCCAGCATCCAGACTCGTGCTCGGCGCCCGGGCCGACCGGGCGGCTGGAGAGGAACCCGGCATGAGATACCGCACGATTGGCGCGGACCCGCAGACCCGCCGTGAGGTGAGCGTGCTCGCCCTGGGCACGCACCTGTTCGGCACGGTGACCGACGAGGCGACCGCGTTCGCGATCCTGGACCGGTACGTGCAGGCCGGCGGCACCTTCATCGACACCGCCGACAACTACGCGTTCTGGGTCAATGGCACCCAGGGCGGAGAGAGCGAGGAACTGCTCGGCCGCTGGCGGCGCAGCCGCGGCGTGGCCGAGGAGATCGTGATCGCGACCAAGCTCGGCGCCCGGCCGCTGGCTCCGGGCACCAGCTTCACCGACAACGCCGAAGGGCTGTCGGCCCGCGTGATCCGCGAGTCCTCGCAGCGCAGCCGGGACCGGCTCGGCGTGTCCCGGCTGGACCTGCTGTACGCGCACATCGACGACCCAGCGGTGGCGCTGGCCGAGACCGTGCAGGCTTTCGCCACGCTGGTGGCTGAGGGCACCGTGGGGCTGCTGGGAGTGAGCAACCACTGGGCCTGGCAGGTGGAGCGGGCCCGCGGTCTGGCCGCAGCGGCCGGGCTGCCCGGCTATGAGGTGCTGCAGTACCAGCACAGCTATCTGCGGCCGCGCACCGACCTGCCGGGCAGCCACTCCCCCGACGGCATGCCGGGCATGGCCGGCGGCGACCTGCTGAGCTACCTGCGGGCCGAACCGCAGCTCACGATGGTCGCCTACGCATCACTGATGCGGGGCGGCTACGTCCGCCCGGACAAGCTGGATACCGCCGAGTTCGCCGAGTACGACCATCCCGGTACACCCGCCCGGCTGGCGGCGCTGCGGGAAGTGGCCAACGACGCCGGCGCGACCGTCAACCAGGTGGTCCTGGCCTGGCTGATCGGCGCGCAGATCCCGATCATCCCGGTGGTCGGCGCCTCCTCGGTGGCACAACTGGACGAGAACCTGGCCGCGGTGGACCTGGAACTGACCGCGGAACAGCGCACGAGGCTGGATGCGGCACGGTGACGATGGCGGCGGGCAGGTCAGCCGCGGGTGGGTATCACGCTGGCGCCCCCGGTGGTCGGTCATCCGCCTGGAGTGTGCGCTGCGCATCAACGAAAGGCGGGACGCGATCGCCCCAGCGAGCGTGCCGCGCCCATTTGTGGGCCTCACCGTCGCGCTTTGACACGACGCGTTCAGCGACCCCCTCCCCGCCGCAGATCCGGACCCGTACATGCCCGCCGTGGACGGCTGGTACCCCGGCGACCCTAGGCGATGCCGTCACCGGCGTCCTCGTCAGCGTGACGTACGAGTACTTCTCGTCCTCGAAACCGAGTCCGCCGCTCTTGATCTGACGGTGCAGGCGGGTGCGCGCCACGCGGGTCGCGAAATGGCACCAGTTGCTCTCCGACAGGGCGCAGCCGGGCGCGACGGGGCATGGCCCGGCGACGTGCGCGCCGAGCGCCTCCGCCGTATGGCGAGCCTCAAGTACGCGCTGCCACCCCTGAGGCGTGCCGGGCTCCACCACGACAAGGCACTCCTGCGCGGCTGCCCACCAGCATTCCACCGCTCCACGACGGTCTTTCTCCGGCAGTTCGCCCAGGACATACGAAGCGATCACAACAGACGCCGCAGTGGCCGGGCGGCGGGCATCTCCCTGCTGCCAGCGAGCTTCACGCAGCACCCGCCGATCAGAGCGACGAGCGAGGCGCTCACCGAGCCCTATCATCTCGCGGGATCGCTCCACGAAGGTGACGCACTGCAGTGAACCGAACGTCGCTGCCGCCGCCCACCCGGCCGTGCCCGGCCCAGCACCGAGGTCGAGGACCGACCGGGGCGACAGGCCGGGCAGGGCCTCGGCCAGGTCGGCTAGAACACGGGTGGCCACGGCCAGCGTGGCAGGCAGCCGGCCGGCGGCGTAGGCGAGCGCGTCAACGTCCGAGGCGATGACGCCACTGCCCTGGCTGGACCGGTAGGAGACGGAAAGGCGATGGTACGCGGCACGCAGGACAGAGGGCGCCACGGTGCCGAGATCCTCGGCCAGGATGTCTGGCAGGGCATTCACACGGGTATCCCGGAGGCCTGACCGTGAGTCGGCAGCAAAAGCAGCAAGCGGCCGGCGCGCATCATGGAGAAGATTATCCGCTGGATAGGGCAGTGGCTGGCCCGATCACACCCTATTCTTTCGGCTGTGTCGGACATAGGTTTTCAGATGTGAACACCCGAGCACTGGAGGAGCCCGGACGACTTCAGATCACGTTCGACTGCCTGGATCCGGCCCGCGTGGGAACGTTCTGGGCGGCCGCCCTCGGATATCCGGCGCCGGATGTCGAAGGATGGCACAACTTCCTCCGGTCGCAGGGGCGGTCCGAGGAGGATCTCAACGCCACCTTCGCTATCGAAGACCCGACCGGGGAACGGCCCAGGATGTTCTTCCAGCGCGTTCCCGAGAACAAGTCGGTCAAGAACCGGGTCCACCTCGACCTCGCCGCGCCTACCGCCAGCAACTCGGATCGCGCCGAACAGATCGACGCCTTTGCGGAGCGGCTGACAGCGCTCGGTGCGCACAGGCTTCGCGCGGTCAATAAAGACGAGGGCTACTTCGTGGTTATGGCGGATCCCGAAGGGAACGAGTTCTGCGTCGACTAAGGATCTTTAATTGTGGGGGTTACCGTCCATGCGCCGGTGCCTGCGTCTGTGTCAGCCCGCCGCGGCCTGCACCGGCTCACAGCAGGCCTGCGGCCGGCCGGATCCTGACCGCCGCTTCATGAT
>Ga0335073_10009599_pt1 | contig 13582 bp, 14 predicted proteins | sample Lox_Sample_22_FD_207093 | JGI IMG/M metagenome (GOLD analysis project Ga0335073, IMG submission 207093) | Soil microbial communities from Loxahatchee National Wildlife Refuge, Florida, United States - Lox_Sample_2.2 | ecosystem: Environmental > Terrestrial > Soil > Wetlands | place: USA...
GAAGGCGTCGCCAGTGTGGAAAAATGTTTTGTCCGCAAGGCTGGCCACCAGCTTTTTGTGGAGATGCATGTGGAAGTGGACCCGCAAATGACCGTCCTGCGCTCGCACGAAATCGCCCACGCCGTGAAGGACAAAGTCCGCGACAGTATGCCGTCAGTCGGAGACGTCCTGGTTCATATTGAGCCATTGAAAATTCCAGCGCCAAAGAGGGGGCAGGGGCGTTGAAACGTAAGCGCACGATGTCCAGTCCCGCTCGTGGGACTGTTCCTGGGCACGCTAAAGCGTGGATACCAAACAACCCGCCTTGGCCACGCGGCGTGAACATCGACGCTGCGAAATCAAACGGGCGCCAAAAATGCAAACGCGGGCAAATTTCTCAGGACCACAAAGACCAGCGCCAGAACGAGAAACACCCACAAAGCCATTGGCGGAATGAAAAAACGGACCGTTTGGCCGCGACGTTGCCGGTTCAAATACCAAATCCATCGGGCCGCCAGCGCCGGAAGGGACAGGACAAACAGGGTGTTGTCGCGCAGAGCCACCAATATGTTGCCGTGCAACAACTGATACGATGCGCGCGTGGCGCCGCAACCAGGACAATAGAGGCCCGTCAATAGATGGAATTGGCAAACGGGGTAAAAATTGTGCTTTGTCGGGTCGAAAAAAAACAGAACCGCCGCGCCTGCGATCGCCGCAAATACAACGGTTACCGTGGCAAAGACCGTGAGGGACGGCGCCGGCTGCCGAATTTTCGGAGGAACATCGGGACGCGCGGTCATAATCCTATGGTTGCAAAAAATTCCGATAGTAGTGCGGGGGGTGAAAGTTCCCACCCGCCGCGTCGGCCAGCAAAATCAGGAAAAACAGGAATAAGGCCAGGGCCGAAAGCACGATTCCGACGACAGCCAGCGCGCGTCCTTCATAGACATCCGGGAATTCATTGATCTGTGAAAGACCAATGAGAGAGAAAATCAAACCCAGCGCGCCAAGGGGGACATTGAGGCAGCAACAAAAACAAAAGAAAAGCGCCAAAATGCCGCAGACTAGCCCCCACAATGCGTATCCATTTGTTTTTCGGTAGTGTGCGGTCCAGGGACTCGTGGAGGGTGGAGCAGCCAATGGGAAATACACGGCGAATTCCGGCAGAGAACCAAGCGGTTTCCATTCGGACGATCCTTCCGCCAGAATTTGCGTATAGGCATTGGCGCGGCGTTCGGCAATCCATCGCCGCAATTGTTCGGCGCTTACAGGGCCGTATTGCCGGCCATCCGCTCCGAGGATTTTATACATAATTGTTCGAGATGGTTTAGTGGCTACAGCGCCTGAACGCAATCAATTAGTGATAAGCCGCGTGAGCCGGCGGCGCTTCGTTCCCGCCTGGCAATGATTCGTCGTTGCTATTTGGCTATTCATCATCGCTCTCATCAGGGGCTCTCCCGATGTCCCTCACGATACCGCGTTTGGCCTCCGCGACAAAATCTAGCAGAACTTTCGCGGGCGCGCTGGAGAATTTTTTTTGCGCCCCGGCCAGCGCCTCCCGAAAATTCTTCCCGCTGCGAAAGAGGGCCTTGTAAAGCTGTTTCAATTCCAGGCGCTCTTGCGGTGAGAACCCGCCCCGGCGCAGGCCGATAACATTGAGCCCGCACATTTGGTTTTCTTCGAATGAGACGCAAAAAGGAGGCAAATCCTTGCTGATGGCCGAACCGCCCTGCATCATGGCCAGCGTACCGACGCGACAAAACTGATGGACCAGACAATTGCCGGAAATAAAGGCACGGTCCAGAACCACAGCGTGACCGGCCAATAACGCGCCGCCCGCGATAATCGTATCATCGCCGATCGTGCAGTTATGGGCGACGTGTGAATGTTGCATAAAGAAATTCCGCGAGCCAATGACAGTTTGATCAGCAATTCTTGTCGAACGATGGACGGTGACGTGCTCGCGGAAGACATTGCCATCACCGATGCGCAAGCCGGTCGGTTCGTTTTTATATTTCAGGTCCTGAGGCGAATCTCCGATTACGCAGCCGGCGTGAAAGGCATTTCCAGACCCGATTTTGGTCTGACCGGTTAAATAAACGTGGGGTCCAACGATGCAGTCCGGGCCAATTTCGACGCTTTCATCTATGACCGCGTAAGGACCGATACGGACATTGGAGGCCAATTTTGCCCCGGGATGAATGATGGCCGTGGGATGAATCATTTTTTCGCCAACTTCAGTCCAAATGGTACAAAAGGCTTGAAATCAGATTCGTTCGCGGTGGCTAATTCCGCTTGATTCAATATAGCGGTCGCCCAGATCAAGCAATCGAATCGAGAACCCCGTCGGCGTCCGGTTTTGTTAAACAAATCCGATGCGAGAATTGCTTCCGGTTTACTAAATACAATGATTCGAGATTCCAGTACAGATTCCACATAATTCACTTCGGCCGGCTTCACCGGGCCATTGAGGAACTCACTCCACACGATTGCGCTGGCGGCCAGAGGCTGGCTCAATAACAACCAGCGGTCGACAGCGACCGCCTCTGACGAATTGGCGATGAGCAGCCGAATAAGATAATTCGTGTCGAGATGAATCATCCCGCGGACGTTTCGGCGAGGCGTTCAGCTCGGACTTCTTCAAGATAATGGTCAGCGTCTTGAGGGGTGAGCCGAGCACTTTGTTGCAACAGTCGCAATGCTTCACGAGGGGAAAGTTTTTCCGGGTTCTTCTCAGCCGGCAAGGGGTGCAGGGCGACAACACGGGCATCGGCGCGGATGGTGATATCTTCTCCTGCGACAGCGAGCCTGAGCCATTTGGCCAGGTCATCGGCGGCTTCGCTGATAGTCAGCGTCTTCATGGGATTAAATTATTTCGCATTGGCCTTCCGCGCAAGCCATGAAATTAAGGCCTCCGCTGTACTGGAAGGATCTGTTTTTATACCCGGTTCAACGGGTACATGAACTTTGTTCAGTTTTTGAGCGGTTCAATAGAGCCGGCGGGCGGGTCGGTCCCGGTCACGGCCGCGATTGGAGTCAGCATGAGGGCTTTTATCATCAATTTCGGCACGCACGCGTGGGAGGCATTGCGGATGGTATTTTTGAATGAACCCGATGAACTGCTCACGGATGGCGCAACGCAGGTCCCACGCACTTCCGGAATCGGCAGCGGTGGCCAGTACGCGCAGTTGCATGCCTTTTTCGTTGCAATCGGTAACCTGCATGTTCCAGAAGCGTTTGTCCCAAAGTGGATGGTTTTCGACGATTCCCTTAAGCGCGTTGCGCGCCTCTTCCAAAGGAAAGGTGTAGTCCACCCAGAGAAAAACCGAACCCAGCAAAGTGGACGTATGGCGTGTCCAATTTTGGAATGGGTTTTCCATGAAGTACGTCAATGGCAGGATCATTCGGCGTTCGTCCCAGATGCGCACGACGACGTAAGTGAGGGTAATTTCTTCAATCTTTCCCCACTGCTCCTCAACAATCACGACGTCGTCGTGGCGAAAAGGTTGGGCCAGGGCAATCTGGAAACCGGCGATAAAGTTCGCCAGTGTCTTTTGCGCGGCGATACCGCCGACGATACCGACAATACCCGCCGATGCCAGCATGCTGGCGCCGACATGCCGGACTTCCGGAAAGAGCATGAGAACCGAGGCGATGGCCAAAACGCCGATCACAACTTCACTCGTCCGGCAGAGCAGGTGTGTTTGGGTATAGACCTTGCGCGCCTGAAGGTTGTCGGCATGGCCAATATCGTATTGGTCCAGCATCGCCCTTTCGCCGATTTCAATGGCCTGCATAAGGATCCACGCAATCACGCCGATGGTTAAAATACCGCTATAGAATCGAAAAACGTACGGACACCGTTGCGATAATCCCAAAAGCGGCCATGCAAAAATAAGGATGACGACCGGAAGGAGGGCCTGCAGACTTCGCCCGGCGAGTGGCACGACGAATTTCGCCGCGCGAGATGGCATGTTGGCCGCCCAGATCGACAGCCGGTTTTCAGTTACGCGTGTCAATTTGCCGCACAACCAAAACAACGAAATGAGGAAGGCCGTGGTAAAAATTTTGTCAATGGCTGCGTTGGCGTTTCGGAGGGTATTGCCAGTCAACCATTTTGAAAGGAGCGATACTGAACTAAAATAAACGGCGGCCAGCCAGAGGCAGAGGTAGACGGGCCCGAACACGCCACCTCTTAGAAGATTGCGCCAATTTGCCGGGGATGGCGCTTTGCGGCCTTGGCGGCGGAGGAGAGAGACGAGCAAAATATTGAGCGCCAACGCCAGGACAATAGGAATCGCCGCGGCGCACAAATCAGCCGTCGTGAGTGATCCCAGGATTGGCGCATCGGTGCGCGGGCCGAAATAATCCACCAGCGCGCGTTCAATTGCCGCCATCAGGGAAGACACGAAGCCATTGAAGAAGCTTTTTCCCTCAAAAACCATTACGCCTCCACAAACGAACTATCGCGTTCGAGCGATACAACGTCAAGGGAGGGTCGGCTTGGTCGACTTCGCGGGACAAGTGCCCTCTTGAACAGGCAGGAGGCCTGTTCCACTACTTTTGCAGAGTTTTAAACAGGCTCCGCGATCAAATCGTAATCTGTGTGGCCAATAATTTTGGCTCGGGCAAATTCTCCAATAGGCGCCTGGCCGCGAATAAAGACCCGGCCGTCAATGTCCGGCGCATCCGCCTCGCCACGGGCCACGAGAAAACGTCCCGGGATTGGCAGTTTGGACGATTTTTCACCCCGCAAAAAGCCGTGTTCCCAGGAATTGACATTTGCGTTTTCCAGTTGCTTGGCATCCGCGCCGCCTTCTACAAGGACCTTCATTTCACGGCCGACAAAGCGTTGCGAAATTTCCCTCGCGATTTTTCGTTGCTCGGCCATGGCGAGCTTGCGGCGTTGCTGCCGGATGCGGTCGGGGATTTGTCCTGCCATCGCGCCTGCCCGCGTGCCCTCTTCCCTGGAGTAAGCGAAGACGCCAAGACGCTCAAATTTGGTTTCGCGAATGAAATCCAGCAGCGTCTCAAAAGACTCATCTGTTTCACCGGGAAAACCCACGATGAACGTGGTGCGCAAGGCAATGCCCGGAACCCCGGCGCGAATGCGCTTGATCAGATCACAAATGTATTTTTGCGATGTTTCGCGCCGCATGCGTTCGAGCATGTTTTCATGAATATGCTGCAGTGGAATGTCCACGTATCGGGCCACTTTTTCACAATGGGCAATGGTATCAATGATCTCATCGGTCCAATGCGCCGGATGCGTATAAAGAAGGCGAATCCAAAACTCGCCTTCCAGCGAATTCAATTCGCGCAAAAGGCTGCAAATGGTCGTGGCCTCGGCGGGAAGCGATCTTGCGGCGGCGGAAAACTTTTCGGGCGACGAAATGGCGCGGCTGTGGTTGGGGCGCAGATCGAGGCCGTAATAGGTTGAATCCTGGGAAATAAGGTTGATTTCCTTCACGCCGGCGCCAACGAGCGCTTTGACTTCGGATACGATGTCACCCTGCCTGCGGCTCCGGTGCGAACCGCGCATTCGCGGGATAATGCAAAAACTGCATGGATGATTGCAGCCCTCGGCGATTTTAACGTAGGCAAAATGCCTCGGGGTCAGCCGAAAACGAGGCGTTGCAAAATCGGGGATGTACGTTGGACGCTGGTGCACCTCAACCAATGGAGTGGCGTCCGATATCGAGTTTTGGCCTGCGTCGCGGGTTGATTTTGTGCTTTTTTCCAGCTCAGCAAAGCGTTTAATGACCTTGCCTTTCGAGGCCGGCTTTTTGCCCGGAACATCCTCAGCCAGCCTTTCCGCGCGTTTTTGAATGGCTGTTTTGACAATTTCTGAGACGCGGGCCACCTGATCGATGCCCATAAACGCATCCACTTCGGGCAATAGTTTTGGAAGTTCCTCGCGGAAGCGTTGCGGCAGGCAGCCGGAAACAATCAAGCTCTGGCCGCGATTTTTGGCGTCACGGATTTCGGCGGATTCAAGAATAGCGTCCACACTTTCTTCCTGCGCCGAATCAATAAAAGAGCACGTATTAACGATCAAGGCATCGGCCTGGGCGGCCTCGTTGGTGATCTGAATGCCGTCTTTCAGCAGGGATCCGAGCATAATTTCGGCATCCACGAGGTTTTTGGCGCAACCCAGCGAAATCAAGCCCACACGCAAGGGGCGGGGACCGTCCGTTTGCCGTTTATCTTTGGATGAAGATTTAACCACAAATACACAGTATATTAAAGGTAGGGAGGAAATACAGGGAAAATCGGCAATGATTTTGAATATCGAACCCGGAACGCCTCTTGCCCTTTGGCCGAAAAGGGAAGATGTATGTCCGGTGCTTCTACAAAAGATTTTTGTTAAAATTCGATGTTTGAACGCTTTTCCAGTTGCGAAATTCTAAATGAGAGTGAACATTTGCCGTGGCGGCTGCCGGTTATAGTTCCGGTTAAAGGCTGTCATGTGATTTTATCAAGTAAGGAGGGTTTGAAACCATGTTTGACTTTTTGAAACCGCAACATTTGCGGTATCGTTCAGTGGAAGAATGGCGGGAACGGGAAAATATAACCTCATTTTGGCACCCGGAAAACCCCGGGCTGGAAGTGCGACTGCAACGGCATTTAAAGCAACTGCGAGAGCACCTGTGGAAACGGCACCTCAAAGAACTGACGCGGGATGAGCGCAATCAGATTAAGACGGGAACGCATCCGTCGCAGTCTCACAAAGGATTTGAAATGGCCAAGCCCATATTCGAAGAGTTCCGCTCGCGCGTGGCGGCCCATCCGTTTGTGGAGGAGGTGACGATGGTGACGCAGCACATGAAGCCCATCGTATTTCGCGTGAAAGTGGCGCGCGGGTCGACGTGGCGCGTCTGGCAGGAGCACATTCCACCGTTTTACCGGGGCTTCGAAGTGGTCGTCACGACCGCGATCAACACCAAGCCGGCGTTGACCCGGGAAACCGCCGGCCGATTGATTCCCAATGGCATGAGCGAAGCGCAGGTTTATGCGCACCTCGGCACAAACGCACGAGTGACGCTGGGCAAGGACGTCAAATCGTTGACGTATTTATTTCATTTTCCGCCCTCGCCGCCAAAGGTGGACCCGAAAGTGGGTTCGATGACGGTTGTGATTTCAAATGGAGTCGTGGTGGATAGGGTGATTGGGGATGAGTGACGGGGCTGTGAATCGTGTTCCGTGGGTCGTGCCGCACGTATGTAGCGAAGATATTCAAGCATTCTTCACGTCACTATCACGAAATGCCGGGACATTGAATAACGCGTTGACAAACGCGAATGGTCATGGTTCTACTGTTGGCCTTCAGGCGGCGTATGAAACACAGATTTAACCTCCTTATAATTTTCCTTTTGATCCCGGCCATGATCACCGGATGCGCGCATTTGAGACCGGGTCCCGCGGTGACGCGTCAGCAGGTATTGGCAACGGCGGAGGCGTACGCAAATTATTCGTGGCGTGCCACACCGGCAAATGTCTTTCATGGACTGGACAAAGCCGACGTGTGGATTGACACGCCCGACGTGGACTTTTGGGGGCCGGGCGGATGGTACGCGGATGGACGGACGAATGTCGGCGTCCCATATTGCTGGGGCGGAGCCAGCACGCTGGCGGAATTTGACCAGGGACTTCTGCAAGGGCGTCCGGCGGGCTATCATTTCAGGGGACCGCGTGCAGGGCATGCTGATAGCGCCCTGCCAGTGGGCGTGGATTGCTCGGGTCTGGTTAGCCGTTGCTGGCGTCTGCGCGCGCGGAAATCCACCTACGATATTGGCGAAATTTGCAAGGAATTGCCCGGCTACGACGATTTGCTTCCCGGCGACGCGGTGAATAAACCGTATGCCCATGTGATTTTATTCGTGGGGTGGGTGGATGGGACTCATGAAAAAATGCGAGTTTTTGAAGCTGGAGACGCCAAACGAGGCGGCAATCCAACAGATTACGAGCGAGTGCATGAGGATGTCTATGACCGGGACTGGTTGTTGAGGCATGGCTTTGTGGCGCTTCGATATGAGGAAATCAGGTAAAAGGATTGGAGACGGCGGATAGGAGATAGAAGACGGGATTTTTCGGGGGTTTTGGCGTGGTTTTTGCTCTTTCGAGCATATGCGGTCGATATTTTCGAGAAGTTTTTTTACGGTCCGGCTGATACTTAACATATTCGTGGGCTGCATCTTATACTCCATGGCTATCCCCAATTGTTATGTCCCGGAGGGAATGGGTGGGCCGCAACATTTTAATTGGCACGCGCTGGGCGCTCCGTCGTTGTTTTTTGGACTTTGTACCTTTGCCTTGTGGGTGCGGCGCTGAGTCGCGTTGTAGGCGTCCCTCATCACGGCGACACTCGCAGCAGTTCCCATATTCAAATCCTTAGCGTGACTGACGCCGGGATGTGCCTTAACCGGGTTGCAGCGGCACTGGCGAAAGCGAGACGCCTGCGCCTGCGTTCGAATCAGGAAATGGTTGACAAGAACCCGGAGGAACCGTAATCAGAGCGGCAATGCCTAATCCACTGTTCACACGCGGGCCGATCATTGCGCTGATCGTGTGGGCGTCGTGCGCGATTGGGTTTTGTGGAGAAATTAATGATGCTGCGCGGACTGGTGATTTGGCAAAGGTGAAGGCGCTGCTCAAAGAAGATCCGGCTTTGATTTCGAGCACGGCCTTCGATGGTTGGACGCCACTGTATGAAGCGGCGGACAACGGCTATTCTGCAATGGCCGAGGTCCTGATCGCGAACGGCGCGGACGTCAATGGCCGCTCGAAAGGCGGACGATCACCGTTGTATCTGGCGGCCATGTATGACCGCAGGGAAGTCGTGAAATTATTGCTGGCGCATGGCGCGGACGCGAACGTGAAGGATGACGAGGGCGTAACGCCGTTGCATCTGGCAGCATGGCACGGTTACGCAGATGTGGCGAAGCTGCTGCTGGTGCACGGCGCCGATGTAAGCGCGAGGGACAAAGACGGCGAGACACCGTTGGATTGGGCGACGGAACGGGGCGACGCGCTGATGAAGAAATTGTTGCTGAAAGCGACGAAACATTAGCAGTGGCTGAAACTTTACGCGGGGGCGGGTGTTAAATATTGCGTGACAATAAGTCGCGAAAATCCGGCGCGGTTCAGGGCATCCTTGAATTCGGCAGGATTTCGGTGCCTGGTTGCGGCGGTGGCAACTGCGGTGCAGGTGGCGCTTTTCATCGATTTAATTATCAGCAATTCGGAAACGTTCGCCTGGACGCTGCCGCCACGCTGGCTGGTTTGGTCCTGGGTGGCTGCTCTTGATATCGGAATTACATTCGGTTGTTTCGGCCTGTTGTCCGCACGACATTGGAATGAGAGGATTCTCGCGTTGGTTCTGCTTTCTTTGCAGTTCCTTTCGCTTTTGATCTTATTTCGTACAGGGGTTTTCTTCTACGCAGCCCTCCATGGCGCCGCTTCCGTTCACTAACTGTTGCGGCGAAACCGAAAATGAATGAAGAGAGATACGAAATCGGTGATGGGGAGAATTTTCCCGGCAACAAATCCAAATCGATGTTGTTCAATGAATATATGCAGCCGCCGGAGGATTGGCCGTCCGCCGGCCAATGAACATGAACTGTGTCGAAGAGAAAGTTGTCAGTCCGCAGGGTATCCCGCTGAATGGGTCCGGCCCGGCCATTTTCACCGAGCAATCGGCCTGCTTTTCCGTGCAGGTACCAATCGGATTCCTGAAGAATTGGAGGGACAGAAACGGCGCGGGCCAGGTGCAAGTGTGGCTGTTGAAGCGTGATGGGACGATTGTCCCGCAGGCAGCCAGGCCGTTTGTTTTTGCCGTGGGGACAGCGGGCGATTATGCGAGGGATTACCAGTTCTATAGCTTTCCAAAAGTTCCCGCTGACGAATTGGCGAGTGTTATCGTAAGTTATCATGGCAAGTTATATTGCCATGAAATTAAGAAAACCTGAAGAGACCACTGCACCGGTCATCCATTGACATTGGTGGATTTTGAATTACCGTAAGCTTTAGTATGAGTGTTGGATTTAGTTGGTTGGCAGGCTGGCTTAATTCATTCATTTTTTGACGAGGAGCGTTGCATTTAGCGCCGGATACACTCAAGAAAGCATAAGCAGGCGCAAGGGGCTTCCCAAATGGGGATGGCATGGCGAGTGTCATGCTGCATTGCATTGTGATATGAATGCGGAGATAGAAGAAATAGAGCGACAGATCCATGATTTGCGCAACTATCTGGGGCCGGTGGAATTACTGCTGGCGGACATGGAAGCGCAAATCATGAAAAATAGAACTGAGCTGGAGCGGAAGATAGCAGCATTGGAATCGCGGTTCGAAGAAGCCCAGAATCGCGCAGACTCCCGGAGCGCGCAATCGACCGATCCGAGCCGGCTGGCTTCGGACGGAGCATCGCCCGGAGCAGATATCTGAAACTCAACTTAGTCCTGGCAATCGTCGCTAAGATTGTTTAGACCCTCGTGGTCTATGGTAAAGCTCACGGACGCGTGTGGGCCAATGCGGGTGATTTTGATAACGAAGATCGTATCGTAGTCCTTTCCAGGCCAGGGCGGAACCTGCGCGGAATTGCCGCCGCTGTCTTTGACGAGATTTTTTGCGAACTCATCAAGCAGCCCGTGCTCCCAGGCGATAAAGACGGTGGCATTTAGATAGGGCGGTTTTTTAAGCTCTCCTTCGAGGCCCTTGATTTCTCTATAGCCGAATTCCGTATTGACGGGCAAACCGCATCGAATGGCTGTTGGCTCGATGGTCGCAAGGGGACGAACGTAATAGTATCCGCCCGGGTCCACTTTTTGGGTCGGGTTGGGCGCGAAGACGAATTGAGGCGGGCCGAATTTTTTCAACAGGACGTTGGGCAGCGCGAGGGAACGATTGAGGCCGCGACAGGTGAGCTGGCCCAGGCCGCCCGGCGGCTTTTCGCCATGCCGGATGCAAATGAGCGTTTCAACAGTCTGGCCCGGGACATCTTCGGCATTGATGGCCGCAGGGAATAGCAAAAAGAGCGCAAAAACAAGAACGGCGTTTTTCACAAGTCTGGAGTTTAATTTTCTGCAAGTCCGTTTGTCAAGGCATTCCGCCTGCCGGTCGTGTCTTGATTAATTAAGATTGTACCGCCGTCCAGCAGAATTTCATTGGCTTTCGGGAACTATAACCATTACAATTGATCGTTCTAAATCAGGAGAAAACCAATGAATACCATAAAAATCTGCACTTTGTCCGTGATGGCTCTCTTTAGCGCCATCTCTGGCGCAACCGCGGCGTTGAGCGATGCGGTTTGGGTGAGCCTCGGCTCGATGAATGGGGCGAATGGCGTCGTCAACGCTATCGTACAAGATAAAACGTCCGGAGCCCTCTATGTCGGCGGAAGTTTTTCAGCGATAGGGTCGGCGACCGCCCAGGGCATCGCAAAATGGAACGGCACGACCTGGTCGGCGTTGGGTCCGGGACTGGGGCCGTCGGTACACGCGCTGGCGGTGGACGGTTTAGGGAACCTGTATGCGGCGGGTATATTTACAAACGGCGCCTCAGGCATCACTAACGTTGCCAGGTGGAACGGAAGCACATGGTCCCCCCTGGGACCGGGGATCAGCGGCGACCCTCTTTCAATAGCCGCTGATGGTTCGGGCAACGTCTATGTTGGCGGCTTTGTCACCAACAGCGCCGTTGGGGCGATTAATATTGCCAGGTGGAACGGCAGTTCCTGGTCTGCCATGGGCTCAGGTATGAATGCCAACGTCAACGCGCTGGCTATCGATAGCTCAGGAAATGTTTATGCCGGTGGCGCCTTTACGGTGGTGAACGGTTCCCCGATAGATTATATCGCGGAATGGAACGGCAGCAGTTGGTCCGGGCTGGGCTCTGGAATGAATATAGGAGTAGGCGCGCTGGTCCTGGATTCGCATAACAATCTGTACGCTGGCGGAGAGTTTACCACCGCTGGAGGGGTCACAGTGAATGACGTGGCCGAGTGGAATGGCAGCAGTTGGTCGGCATTGGGCTCAGGTTTCAATACAACTGTGAATGGGCTCACGATGGACAACAGCGGCAACCTTTACGCCTGCGGCTTCTTTACGACGTCGGGAAGCACCACGGTCAATCACGTTGCCGAATGGAACGGCAGCAGTTGGTCGCCGTTGGGCCCGGGGCTCCCCGGCTTTCAGGAGAATGTCATCGGAGTCGATTCACAGGGCGCGGTGTATGTGGGAGGCCAATTCACTTCAGCCACTCCTCCGGCCGGGATGTTTATTGCCAAATGGATGAATAATACGTGGACGAACATGGGCTCGGGGCTGAGCTGTTATCCGTTTGGCTACACGGTAGCCGTTGATTCCGGCGGCAATCTCTATGCCGGCGGCCCGTTCACTTCAGTTGGTGGCATTATTGCCAGCAACATCGCCAAATGGAATGGAACCAATTGGTCCGCGCTCGGCAAAGGAGTTGTCGGCGAAGCGTCTACGATTACGGCAGACAAAGCGGGAGATATCTATGTGGGCGGCACATTGACCTCGGCTGGTGGCAGCGCTGTGAAAATGGTCGCCGAATGGAATGGAACCAATTGGTCGGCATTGGGATCCGGAATCGGCAGCGGTTCCTTCGTCTCGGGATTGGCCTCAGACGGCGGGAGCAACGTGTACGCTGCGGGAGCATTTACGGTGGCCGGCAGTGCTTCAGCCAACGGTATCGCCAAATGGAACGGGACGAGTTGGTCAGCCCTGGGATCCGGGCTGAGCGGAGGCAGTGATGAGGGGGAAGCTGTGGCGCTGGATTCCGCGGGGAATCTTTATTTGGGTGGCAGCTTCACGTCCGTAAGCGGAGTGTCCGCCAATTCGATCGCGAAATGGAATGGAAGCAGTTGGTCTGCCTTAGGCTCCGGGATTTCGGGAGGCTCAGCGTCAGTTTATACCCTGGCCGTAGGTCCCGGAAATGTCCTTTATGCTGGCGGTTCGTTTACATCGGCAGGTGGCAACCCGGTCTCAAACGTCGCCGAGTGGAATGGCAGCAGTTGGTCTCCCCTGGGTTCCGGCGTGGCGATTGATGTTAATGCGTTGGCGTTGGATCCCGCGGGCAATCTCTACGCCGGCGGCCAGATCACCAACGCCGGCGGCAATTACGCGATTGGAATTGCTCAATGGAACGGCAGTCAGTGGTCGCCCGTAGGCTCCGGGTTGGGTCCGACGATCTTAGTCAATGGATTGGTTTCCGATGGGACCGGACGCCTTTATGCCAGCGGCGCGTTTACCGTTGCCGGGGCAAATGTGTCAGCGTACGTTGTGCAGGCAAATGTCCTGACGATGATTTCCAAATCCCGGCGCAGCCCGTCCGGCAGTTTCGCGTTTAACCTGGTGACCACACCCAACAGCACAAACAGGATTTTGACGGCCACCAACCTTTTATCACCGGTCTGGCAGGCGATTTATACAAATGTCGCCCCGGCAAACGGCGCATCGCAATTTACCGATATTGCGGCTCCGCTTTATCCGGCGCGCTATTACCGTTCCGCGTCGCCTTAAACTCACGGAACGGGGTATTCTCTGACAATGGCGCCCATCGGATCCGTTTGCCAGGCTTTCGT
>Ga0335073_10009600_pt1 | contig 13580 bp, 13 predicted proteins | sample Lox_Sample_22_FD_207093 | JGI IMG/M metagenome (GOLD analysis project Ga0335073, IMG submission 207093) | Soil microbial communities from Loxahatchee National Wildlife Refuge, Florida, United States - Lox_Sample_2.2 | ecosystem: Environmental > Terrestrial > Soil > Wetlands | place: USA...
CCGATAAAATGAACTCAGGGTTAACGACAGATGAACATTTACCACATATAGGTGAATATGCGCTTAAATAGACGGCGAGGGGGCTAATCCAGCCGGGAAGGAGCTGACGGGATGATGACGCCCGGCCTGGCAGGCTTCATAGCCTCCGGAGAAGATTCGCAAACATCGGACGTCGTCGCTGGGGTCCTCGAGGCCCTGGGGCAGGGCTTCGAGCTGATTCCCGAGCGCGCCGCGCCACGCGGCGCCCGGCGCCGCACCTGGTTCGACACCTTCGACTGGCGGCTGTACAAGGCCGGCCTGACCCTCGAGTACGCGGCCGCGCATCGCGGCGGCGAACTCCGGCTGACCAGCGCTGCCCCGGCCGGTGACACCGTTCAGCCGGTGACAGGCTGGCAGGCGGCCCGCCCGCATCAGCTCGGAGACCTGCCGGACGGCCCGATCGCGACCAGCATCGCCGGCGTCGTCGCGCCGCGCGCACTGCTCCCCGAGGTGACCGTCGCCGGCACCACCGCGGCGTACCGGCTGCTCAACGAGGACGGGAAGACGGTCGCCCGGCTGCTCGTCGAGTACCCGGCGGTCGCGGCAGGAGACGGCCTGCCGCTGCCGCCGCGCCTGACGATCACGGGAGTTCGCGGGTACCTGACCCAGGCCCGTCGCGCCGCCCGCATCGTCGCGGGCGTCCCAGGCGTACAGCCCGTCACGCAGCCGCTGCTCGCCGACGCGCTGCACGCCATCGGCCGGTACCCGGGCGACTACTCCAACAAGGTGGCCGCGAAGATCACCGCCCGCATGCCCGCCGCCGAAGCCGCGGCGACGATCCTGCTGCGGCTGCTCGACACCGTCGAGGCGAACGTGCCCGGCGTGCTCCGCGACATCGACAGCGAGTTCCTGCACGACTTGCGCGTCTCGGTACGCAGGTCGCGGTCGGCCCTGAAGCTGTTCGGCGACGCGCTCACGGCGCCGCTCGCCGCCAAGGGCACCGCGCTGACCGGCGCCGAACTGGCGCGGTTCGCCGCCGAGTTCAAGTGGGTCGGCGACCTGACCACGCCGACCAGGGACCTGGACGTGCACCTGCTCGACTTCGAGGACACCGCGCGGACGCTGCGCGCCGCGAAGCCGGACGACCTGGAGCCATTCCGCGAGTACCTGAAACAGCGCCGGGTCAGGGAGTTCCGCGTCCTGGCCCGCGGGCTGCGCTCGCCGCGGTTCGTGACCCTGACGCGGGACTGGCGGGAACGGCTGACCGCGATCCGGGATAGCGCGAACGCCGGGACGGGAACCACCGTACGTTCCGGACAATCCAGGAGAGGGGCGGGGGAGACGACCGGCACCCTCGCCGCGGACAGGACCAGGCTCGCGTTCGCCAAGGTCGCCAAGCGCGGCGCGGCGATCACCCCGGCCTCACCCCACGACAGCCTGCATGACCTGCGCAAGCGCTGCAAGGAACTGCGGTACGCGCTGGAGTTCTTCGCGCCGCTGTACCCGCCGGACACTTACGGCGCGGTGCTGTCCGACCTCAAGCGGCTGCAGGACTGCCTCGGCGAGTTCCAGGACACCGAGGTGCAGATCGGCGAGATCAGGGCGCTGGCCACGAGCATGCTGGCGGCGAACGAGGCGCCAGCGGTTACGCTGCTCGCGATGGGCGAAGTGACGGCCTGGCTGGCGGCGCGGCAGCAGTCGGCACGGGAGGACTTCGAGCGGCGGTTCGCCGCGTTCGCCGGCGCGGACGGGCAGCGCCGGATGGCTGCGCTGCTGCGTGGAGGGTCAGCGTGAAGATATACGCGACGTACAACATCAAGGGCGGCGTCGGGAAGACGACGACGGCGGTCAACCTCGCCTACCTCGCGGCGACGGAGAGCAAGCTGCGCACCGTGCTGTGGGACCTGGACCCGCAGGGGGCGGCGAGCTTCATGTTCCGGGTGAAGCCGCGGGTGAAGGGCGGCGGCAAGGCGCTGATCCGCGGCACGCGGACGCTTGACGACGCGATCAAGGGAACCGACTTCGACAACCTCGACCTGATTCCCGCCGACTTCACCTACCGCAACATGGACCTGCTGCTCGACAGCGCGGGCGGGAAGCCGGGCCGCAAGCTGGCGAAGCTGCTCGCCCCCCTCTCCGCCGAATACGACGCGGTGTTCCTCGACTGCCCGCCCGGCATCTCGCTGGTGTCGGAGAACGTGCTGCACGCCGCGGACGTGATCGTGGTGCCGCTCATCCCCACGACGCTGTCGCTGCGGACGCTGGACCAGCTGACGGATTTCGTCGCGGAATTCGACGGCCGCCGCCCGGATGTGCTCGCGTTCTTTTCGATGGTTGACCGCCGTAAAAAGCTGCACAGGGAGATCACGGAAAATCTTTCTTCTGAACGGGCCCGTGTCGCCGCCACGGCCATCCCGTATCTCTCGCTCGTGGAGAACATGTCGGTGCAGCGCGCCCCGGTCACGGTCTTCGCGCCGCGCAGCGCCGCCGCCCGCGCCTACCGTGCCCTCTGGTCCGAGATCCAGGACGGCACGGAGTAGCCGCGGGCGCGGGCTAGACCCGCCAGTGATATCCGATAGCGAAGTCCACGGCGGTCGCGTAGGCGAGGTACATGAGCCAGGCGCCGGTCAGCAGGTGGAAGAAACCCAGTCCCAGCTCGCCGAGCCTGAGCCCGATCGCGGCGAAGAAGTCGCAGAAGTAGATCGCGAACAGGCCGAGGAACAGCAACCCGACCGGCCAGTCTCCGGCCTTGAAGAACACATTGGCGCCCACCGCCGAGATCACCATGAACGCCACGCACATGCCCGCGTTGGTCCGCGGGTCGTTGCGCTGATACCGGTTCCAGCCGATGGCGAACCAATGGATGCCGTATGCGGTGAACGCGAACGCCGCCATGTAGAACGGCGCTGTCTTCGCGAAGACCTGGAACCAGGTCAGGCCGATGAACAAGATGATGCCGGTGACGAACTGGCAGAATCCGGGCAGCCATATGCCCCATACGCCGAGGGCCCGGGCCACGGCCGCCTCGTCACCCTCGTGCCCTCTGGGCCAGCCGAGCAGCTCCTTCGGCCCGTAGATCAGGTAACCCGTGCCGAGGCCGAAGAATCCGAGGGCCAGCGGCGGAAAAGCTGACGCTATGAACGTCACAGCCACGCCATCTCACCTCGTTACCGAGTCGGGGTTGATGGTTAATCGTGAAGCGACATAATCGTAACACGATTAATGGCGTGAGTGTCGGCTGATAAGGAGTCGTAAGCGCTGGGCAGACGTCGCCAAGTGCGCTTCGCTCGGCACATGCCCGGCGGGCGCCTCCCCGGCATGCCAGGCCGGCTGCGCCGCCGGGAAGGCGAGCTCGGCGGCCAGCCCGCCGCCTTCCGGCCGCGCGGTAATGGTGAGGGCGGCGCCGTGCGCGGTGGCGACCGCCGCGGCGATCGGCAGGCCGAGCCCGAGACCGTCGTCGCTGTCGGACGGCCGCGCCCGCGGTGACGGCGCGGTTCCGCCGCGCTCGAACGGGACGAGCAGGCGGCCGACCTCGGCCGGCGGCACGGCCGGGCCGGTGTTGGCCACCGTCAGCACTGCCTGGCCGGATTCGGTCCCGACCGTGACCCAGACGGCGCCGCCCGGCACGTTGTGTCGCAGGGCGTTGTCGATGAGGTTGGCGACGCCGCGTTCGGTGAGGGCGCGGTCGCCGGCCAGCAGCGCGGGCTCGAGCGTGACCTCCATCGCCAGCCCGCTGGCCGCGATCTCCGTGCCGCGTGCCGCCAGCACGTCCCTGGCGATGGCGGCCAGGTCGAGGGGAGCGCGGCGGTCCAGGCCGCGCTGTCCCCGTGCCAGCGTCAGCAGCGCCTCGAGCAGCCGCTCCTGTTCTTCCCCGGCGACGAGCACCCGGCGGCAGGTGGCGCGCAGCGACTCGGCGTCCGCGCCTGGGTCGCGGAGCGCGACTTCGAGCATGGTCCGCGACCGGGCCAGCGGGGTGCGCAGCTCGTGCGAGGCGTTGGCGACGAACTGCCGCTGGGCGTCGAACGACGCGTCCAGGCGGCCGAAGAGACCGTCGATCGTGTCCGCCAGTTCACGCAGGTCGTCATCCGGCTCGCGGACCGCGAGCCGCTCGTGCAGGTTCGTGGCGGAGATCCGCTGCGCCGCCGCCGTGATCCGCCGCAGCGGGCGCAGCGCGCGGCCGGCCGCGAACCAGCCGAGCGCCATCGACACGACCGCCATGATCCCCAGCGCGATGCCGGAATACAGCAACTGAGCGTCGTTCTCCGCGGCCTTCGCGGTGCCGGCGATCCGTACCGCCTGGGCCTGCAGCGGGTCCATGGCCGGCAGCGTCGCGGGGGCCCCGCCCGCGGCGCTGCCGGCGCCCCCGCCGATACCGGAGGTGCTGGACACGAAGATGCCGTTCGTGGCGTGGCTGACCAGTCCGTAGGTGATCGCGAGCAGCGCCGCCCCGGCGGCGAGGAACAGCGCGCCGAACAGCACGGTGAGCCGGAGCCTGACGCTGCCGCGCCTCATATGCGGTACCCGGCCTGGGCGACGGTCTCGATCACTTGCGGCTCGCCGAGCTTGCGCCGCAGCCGGCTGACCGTGACCTTCACCGCCGTGCTGAACGGATCGGCCATCTCGTCCCAGCCGCGCTCCAGCAGTTCCTCGGCGGACACCGCGCGGCCGCCCGCCGCCATGAGCAGTTCGAGGACGGCCAGCTCTTTGGGGCCGAGGTCGAGGCTCCTGCCGTACCGGGTGGCGCGCCGGCGGGCCGGGTCGAGCGTGACGCCCTTGGCGATCAGCACCGGCGGGACGGCGGGGTGGGAACGGCGGGCGAGCGCCCGGATCCTGGCTATCAGCTCGGCGAAAGCGAACGGCTTGGACAGGTAGTCGTCGGCGCCGCGGCCCAGCCCGTCGACGCGATCGGCGATCGTGCCCGCGGCGGTCAGCAGCAGGATCCGCGCGCGGACCGTCCCGGCGAGCTTGGCGCACACCTCGTCGCCGTGGACGCCGGGCAGGTCACGGTCGAGCACGATCACGTCGTAGTCGTTGACCAGGGCGCGGTCTAGGGCGGCGTCCCCGTCCAGGGCCGTGTCGACCGCCATTCCTTCCAGGCGCAGCCCGGCGGCGATCGCCTCCGCGAGCTCGCCGTCGTCTTCTACCACGAGCACCCGCATAGCGGTTCTCCCTGCTGGTGGGCGTCCTCGCACCAGCAAAGCGCCGCAGGCTGACCTTCCCCTCAAGGGAGGCTGGCAGGATCCTGGATGGCGGTGGCGGTCAGTTTCCCTTCGGTGCCGGTGGCCTGCATGCTCACCTGGTCGCCGGCCTTGACGCCCGCGATGTCGCTGACCCGGCCGCTGACCTTCGTCGCGCTGGTCACGGCCGCCGTCACCTGATGGCCGGGTCCCGCCACCGTGATCGACGCGGCGCTGACCGCGGTGACCTTGCCGCCGATCTCCAGCTGAAGGCCCTGGCCGCTGCCCGGGGCGGGGACGCTGCCGCCTGGCGCCGGGGCGCCGGCGCTCGGGCCGGAACCGCTGGCCGGCGTGACGCTGCTCGCCGCGGCCGGGCGGGCGGACAGGTCGCGCACGGCGATGACGGCGAGGAACCCGGCGGCCGCCGCGATCACGGCGGTCAGGACCAGCGCGGTGCCGTACCGGGCCGGCCAGCGGCGCGGCGGGGCGTCGCGGGCATCGAAATCGTCTGGCATCGGTACCTCCAAGGGCGGGCCATGGACGCTCCCGCCAGCCTGGACCCGAGGCGGTTGCACGCCGGTTGCACGTCGTGTCACCGCCGTGCAACCGGCCGGGCCGTACAACGGCGGCATGTTCTTTTTCACCTATCTCGCACGAGAACTGCGCCGCCGGCAGCGGCAGGCGATCTTCATCGCGCTCGGGCTGGCCGTCGGGGTCGGCCTGGTCGTCACCGTCACCGCCGCCTCCGCGGGCGTGAAGAACGCCCAGGCCGGCGTCCTCAAGGGGCTGTACGGCGTCGGGACAGACATCACCGTCACCGGGCCGGCGCCGTCAGAAAGCCAGATCAAGCCGGGCAGCGCCAGCGCCATCGGCAGCGGCAGCAGGGTGAGCATCATGATGGGGCCGAACGGCGCCCAGATGTGCGTCAACGGCAAGTGCCGGTCGCTCAAGGACGGGTACACCATCGACACCCTGGCCAGCTCGTCCTACCAGCCGATGAACCAGAAGGCGGCCACGGAGATCGCGGCGCTGCACGGTGTGGCCGCGGCCGCCGGCGGCCTGCTGCTCACCGACAACAGGACGACGATCTCGCAGAACCCGTCGCCGCCGACGTCGTTCTCTGTGGACGACATCAGCCAGCAGAAGCTCGGCCCGCTGAGTGACGCCGTGACCAAGACGGGCCGGACGTTCAAGCCAGCCGACGCGAACAAGAACGTGGCCGTGGTGGACGCGAACTACGCGACCTCCAACGGCCTGAAGACGGGCGGCACGATCACGATCGGCGGCGCGAAGTTCACCATCATCGGCACCGTCGCCCAGCCGGAGGGCAGCAACCCGCCCAACGTGTACATCCCGCTCGCCCGGGCCCAGGCGCTGGCCGAACAGGGGCCGGCCGGCGGCAGCCTGAAGAACGACGTGAACACGGTCTACGTCACCGCGGCCAGCGCGGCCGACATCCCGGCCGTGCAGCGGGAGATCGCCAAGCTGCTGCCTAACGCCACGGTCACCACGCCGAGCAGCCTCGCCAGCGAGGTCACCGGGTCGGTGTCGTCCGCCGCGAAGCTCGCCGACGACCTCGGCAAGTGGCTGTCCATCCTGGTACTGATCGCGGCGTTCGCCGTCGCGGTGCTGCTGACGATGCTGGCCGTGTCCAGGCGGGTGCGCGAGTTCGGCACGCTGAAGGCGCTCGGCTGGCGCGGCCGGCGGATCATCGCCCAGGTGATGGGGGAGTCGTTCGTCCTCGGCGTGCTCGGCGCCGCGATCGGGGTCGGCCTCGGCTTCCTCGGGGCGGCGATCATCAACGCGATCGCGCCGAACCTGTCGGCGACGCTCGTCCAGGACACCGGCGAGCACATCATGACGCCGAGCGGGCCGCTGAACCCGACGTCCAGCCACACCGTCTCTGTGCCACTGGTCGCGTCGGTCAGCGGAGCGGCCATTCTCGCCGCCGTAGTGCTCGCGGTGGCCGGCGGCCTGCTGGCCGGAATGTTCGGGAGCTGGCGGATCGGCCGGCTGCGCCCGGCGGACGCACTGACGAAGGTGGGGTGACGACGATGTACGAGCTGACCGGCGTGGCCAAGGCTTACGTCACAGGTTCCCAGCGGGTCCTGGCGGTCTCCGGTGTCAACCTGACCGTCGACGACGGCGAGTGGCTCGCGATCAGGGGCCGCACCGGGCACGGCAAGTCGACGCTGCTGAACCTGCTCGGCGGCCTTGACCGGCCGACCTCGGGACAGCTGCTGCTGGACGGGCGTGACCTCGGCCGGATGCGCGACGCCGAGCTCACCCGGCTGCGCGCGACCACGATCGGGTTCATCTTCCAGACGTTCAACCTGGTGCCCACGCTGTCCGCGGCGGAGAACGTGGAAGCGGCGCTGATCCCGCTGCGCATCGGCATGGCAGCGCGGCGGCGGAAGGTGGCCGCGGCGCTGGACAGCGTCGCGCTCACCGACCGGGCCAGGCACCTGCCGTCCGAGTTGTCCGGCGGTCAGCAGCAGCGCGTCGCGATCGCCAGGGCCCTGGTCAAGGAGCCGAAGGTGCTGCTCGCCGACGAGCCGACGGGCAACCTGGACGAGGAGACCCGCGACGAGATCATCGGGCTGATGGAAAAGCTATGGCGCGAGTACCAGCTGACGCTGGTGCTGGTCAGCCATGACGGCGCGGTCGTCCGCCGGGCTCAGCGGGTCGGCGTGATGTCCCGCGGGTCGATCTCGTTCGGGACCTGAGGCCGCGCCGGGACCTGGCGGCGGGGGAACCGGAAGCCGGACGGCAGCAGGGCGCGCATCTTGCCCTGCTGCCTCCGGCGGCTGGACGGGATGGCGATCTCGCCGAGGTCCACCTGCAGCCCGGTGCGCAGCCGGTCGACGTGGGCCAGGATCTCCCCGCGCATCGGCCATTCGCTGGCGCCGCCCTCGGGCGGCGTGCGCGGCTCGAGGATGTCCGCGAGCAGGTCCTGCTGACGGTGCGCGTCCTCGAGCGCGGTGGTGAGTTCGGATTCGAGCGGTTCCGGGTCCGACGGCAGCGTCCGCACGAGCCTGCTGTACGCGCGGATCGCCTCGCCGAGCTGCGTGAGCACACTGGCCAGCCGGGTGCGGGTCCGCTCGTCCCTGATCGGGCTGGCCTCGGTCGCGGTCCTGGAGCTGTCGAGCATCGAGCGGGTCAGGCCGCGCAGCGTCACCGCGGCGTGCTCGAGCGTCTCCAGCCCGCCGCGCAGCGCGACTTCCGCTACCGGAAGGGCCCCTGGTGTGCGGAGCGTGCGCGGGTTCAGCCGGGAGCTGTCTTCGGCCTGCCGCAGCTTGTCGTCGACGTTCTCGATCTCCCCGCGCAGCGCCCTGGTCTGGTCGAGCCACCCGGCGACGTGAGACGGGTCAGGCGCTTCGCCGGCCGGAATGCCGGCCAGGTCGGCGGCCATCCGGTCGAGTTGGCCGGCGAGCGTGTTCGCCAGCTCGCCGACCGCCTCGCGGGCCGACTGCACCCGCAGGGGCGCGAAGGCCAGCCCGCCGATCAGCCCGGCGGCGCTGCCGACGAGGGTGTCCACGATCCGGCCTGACGCGGCCGATTGCTCGCCCGCTGACGCGAAGATCAGCATCGCGCTTATCGGCACCTCGAGCAGGTCATCGCCGAGGCGCAGCACGTAGCCAAGGGTCAGCGCGCCTCCGATGAGCAGCGCGAGCAGCCACCAGCTGAAGCCGACGAACGCCGAGACCGTGACCGCCACCAGAACGCCGGCGGTCACGCTCACCACCTTGCGCATGGCGCTGCGGATCGTCTGGAAGAGGCTGGCCTGCAGCACGAGCAGCGCAGTCAGCGGCGCGAGCACCGGCCGCGTCGTCCCGGCGGGCACTATCAGCGCGATCAGGTAGGCGAACGTCGCCGTGGCGGTGAGCCTGGCGATGTACACGGCCGCTGGCTGGGTGCGCTTGCGCGCTACCATGAGCTGCTTCGCCGGGCGGACCATCCTGCGAGTCACCGGCACCGGCTGCCCGTCATGGTCGTTTCTATGCGTGGTGAAGAAGATGGGCACCTGAAGGGCCAACGCCTTCCGCATGTGACTATTCCGTTGTGGCCGGGCCTTCAGGCGCCGAGGCCGAGCAGCAGGCCGTCCGCCGCCACGGCGGGGGAACTGGTCACGAACAGGATCACGCCGCCGGCCGGCGCGGTGAACGTCTCGAGCACGGCGCCGCCGTCCAGGGTGGAGACCGTGCCGAGGACCTGCCCCGCCGCCACCTCCTCGCCGGCCTGCACGGCTGGCTCCCACCAGCCCGCGGTCGGCGTGCGCGGCCAGATGAACCTGTTCAGGTGGACCGGCGCCGGCGCCGGCGGCGCCGGCCCGTCAGCGGACATCTCCAGGTAACGGAGCACGCCGTCGAGCCCGCGGACGTGCGCCGCCACCGCCGCCTCCGTGACCAGGCCGCAGCCGCCGGCCTCGGCGGTGATCGCGGGGACGCCGGCCACGGCCGCCGCCGCGCTCGACGATCCGGCGACCGTCTGGCCGGGGCCGGGCGCCTGCCGCACCACGTACCGGATTCCGTAGGCGGCCGCCATGTCACGGGCGAAGCCCTCGGCGGGGCCTCCGTCGTACATGACGAACGGTTCGAGCGCCTCCACCAGGTCGCCGGCGTGCACGTCGACGACCGCGTCGCTGCCGCTGATCACCTGGTCGAACACCGCGAACGCCAGCCGCTCAGCGAGCGTCCCGTCCGGCTTCCCCGGAAAGCAGCGATTGAGGTTCTTGCCGTCCTCGGGGACGACGAACGGGGTCCGTGCCCAGAACGCGGGCACGTTCACCACCGGCACCACGGTGACCGAGCCGCGCAGCAGGCGTTCCCGGTGCCCGGCCAGCCTGGACGCCCAGCGCCTGACACCAGCGATCGAGGCGTACTCGCAGCCGTGCACCCCGGAGATCACGCTCAGCCGCGGTCCCGGCGCGTCCCCGGTGATATCGATGACGGGAACGTCCAGGCCAGCGAAATCGGCCACCCGCCGGGTGATGTCCGTCATGCGGCGGGTGCCTCCGGCACTGCCGCGTACCTGGCCACAGAGAACCCGAACAGCAGCGGGACGTCGATCGCGATGACCACCAGCATGAGCGTTAGCACCACCAGCGTCGACCCGGCCACGTGGTCGTAGATGAAGGTGAACTCGAGGATCCCGTACATCACCGCGTAGGCGAGCAGCGACCACTTGGCGACCTGGAAGAACACCGGCCACGCGAACTCCCGCAGCCGCGCGAGCAGCGCGACGTCGGCGAGCACCAGCACCGCCGCGACGGCGAGCAGGGCGACGAGCAGCGGCAGCGGCGCGGGGTGCGGCAGCCGGGAGGCGAGGGTGATCCCGCCGATGATGATCAGCGCCATGGCGGCGACCGCGATCTCCGCGATGGGGGGTAGCCGCCTCACCATGACGACAGCCTTGTCATGATGACGAGGGTCGCGATCTGCATCACGCCGGTGATGCCGGCCGTGTAGATGAACCGCCGCATCAGCCGCCCGATGATCTCGCCGTCCGGCTGCGGTTTTCGCATCTCGAACAGCACCGCGATGTTGGCCGGCTCGAGGATCCCGATCGCGATGACCGCCATCACGCCGACCACGATGAACGACGCGGTGAGCCACCAGTGCTTGGGGTAGGGAGTGTCCAGGTTGCCCACCAGCCTGGCGAGCTGCCACCCGGACGCCAGCGTCATCGTCACCAGCGTCGGCATGATGAGCAGCATCTTCGGCATGAACCTGGCGGAGAACTCCATCCGGGACGGCACCGGCATCTTCGCGATGATCGGCCCGATGACGAGCCCGAGGAACAGGTCGAGCGCGGTCCACATGCCGCCGCCGACCACGTGATAGAACTCCAGCGGCCACAGCTTGTTGGTGGCGATCGTCGCGACCAGGCCGGCGATCACGACCGCCACGATCGGCAGGCCGCGCACCGGCACGATCTGAACCTTGGGTCTGCTTGGCGCCCCGACTAGTACCTCTGCCATGACCCTGCCCCCTCTCCTTACGCCGACAGTGGCAGCCAGGTCAGCGACGCGTCAAGACATGCGTGAGCCGGGGCCGGCCAGCACCAGAGGCCGGCCCCGGCTCACCAGGCAAAGCGCCGGCTACCGGGTGCCCGGCGTGACCGACACGCCGCGCACCACCTGGTCATTCAGGGCCGGAACCACGCCGCGGAAGGATTCCTGCGACGGCAGCGCCGTCGCGCCGAGCTGGTCGGTCACGGCGACCAGCTGGTTCGGGTCGGCGCCCTGGTCGCCGCCGCCGCTCACAGTGGAGGTGACGGCCCAGATCGTGACCGTGCCGTCGGGGTTGACCCGCCCGGTGATGTTCCGCAGCCCGTCGGTGGCCGGCGCCCACGGCAGGCCGGTCGTGGCGTTGGTCCCGGTCGGGTAGCCGCGGACCGTGTACGGCGTGCCCAGGTTCAGCCCGTTCTGCAACACGTAGGCGAGCTTCCACTCACCTGCCGAGGCGTCGTAGACCCACTTCTGCAGGCCGGCCGTCGTCGAGGTGGCGGCCGCGGTGTACGACCCGTCTGCGTACGTGTTGACACCCGAGCCCTCATCGGCGACGTACAGCGTGGTCGGGTTGGCGAACCAGATCCCGAACGGGAAGTCGCTGACGTCGGGGCTCGAGGCGAGCAGGGTCGGGAAGCCCTTCAGGACGCACATGTTGCTGGCCAGGCCGGCCGAAGAGGTGTACGTGCCCGCGATGCTCGTGGTCGGCAGCGCCGCGCCGGGCTCAGGCAGCCCGACGCCGTTCGGGCACGCCTTCCCCGTGGTGTCGAGGAAGTACACGGTGTCGACTCCGTTGCCGCCGCTGCCCTTGGTGTAGTACAGCACGTTGTTGTACAGCGTCAGGCCGCGGAAGTTGTCGTCCTTGCCGATCTTGTCCGCCTTGTCGCCCAGCTGGGTGACGTTGAAGCTGCCGACGGGGGTGGGCTGGCCCGGGTTCTGTTCCGGCTCTGGCAGGTTCGACGGGGTGATGATCTGCGCGCCGGCGCCGAGGACGACGCCTTCCGGCTGCGGGTTGGACCCGTTGCCCGCGTTGCCCGCCGTGTAGATGTAGTACTTCCCGTTGACCTTGGCCTCGACCGCGGCCCGGCCGTTGTTGCCGCTGTAGGCGTTGGTCTCGGTGAACGTGAACTTCCCGTTCGCCGACAGCTGGGCCACCGCGCGGTAGTACTTGCCGGGGACCGGGTTGGTCGGGTCGACGACGCCGGGGGTGTTCGCGTTCGAGACGTCGACGACGTCGGGTGCCGCCACGTAGTCGATGAACGTCAGGTACTTCCCGTCGGGGGACAGGTTGAGCGCGCCCTCCGACTTGGAGGAGAAGCTGGTGTTCAGCTGGCTGGACGGGACGGGGATGACGCCCGCGGTGTGACCGGAGGGGCTGAGCTCGCGCAGGTAGAGCCGGGAGGTGACCCCGAAGCTTCCGTCTACCGAGTCGTTGTTGAACACGTACGGGTAGTTGCCGTTCGCTACCGCGGTCGCGCACCCGGTGGTGCACCCGGGCGGCAGCTGGGTCGTGCCCGCCACGATGTTCGGGTCGTTGGTGTAGTAGCTCTCGCTGACGAGCAGGTCGCCAGGGTTCAGGTGACGGCCGCCCCCTGCTGCCGGGGCGGCGCTGGCGCCCGTCGCTGTCGCGGCCGCGAGCACTCCGGCGGCACTCAGTACTGTCACGAACGCGGCGATGCCGGTTCTTGGACGCATTGGTCCTCCCTCATATCAGGACATCCCGGGACATCGAACCCGTGACAGCTGTCACACGCGCGTCGCGGCAGTGAATGGGAAGTGCCATCTGCGTGACTTTGTTGATTGATGCTGGGTAGTGGTGGTCAACATCCAGCGAGGCTGGCGGCGGCATACGGGCCCGCGTCATGGGTAGCCATACCGGGACCAACCGGCCGTCCGGCCTCATGATTAACATTCGGGAAATATTTCTTTACATGTGATTAACCAAGCTGGGTATGTTCCCAGCTCTCGTACACCCCACGGCTGAAACTAAACGAAGCGGGGCTGCGTTATATGAACATGACAGTCTGGGAATGGTTTGAGCAGCGCTCCTATCATCACCGCGACTTTCGCGGTCTGGCGCTGCCGGTCAGCGGGGTGAACCGACCGTCCACGACCTTGGTCTTTCCGGCCCGCAACGTCGCCGGCACCATCGGCGGCATCCTCACCGTCGTCGCCGATCTCCAGGCCCGGACCGGGCTGCCCGATCAGGTCATCGTCGTAGACGCCGACTCACCAGACGGCACCGCGGACATCGCGCGGGCGCACGGGGCCGAGGTCTACTCGGAAAACCAGCTCATGCCGAACTACGGCCCTGCTCAGGGCAAGGGCGACGCGATGTGGCGCAGCCTGTCGGTCGCCCGCGGGGACATCGTGATGTTCGCCGACGCGGACACCACGGACTTTCGTGAGCACTT
>Ga0335073_10009603_pt1 | contig 13578 bp, 12 predicted proteins | sample Lox_Sample_22_FD_207093 | JGI IMG/M metagenome (GOLD analysis project Ga0335073, IMG submission 207093) | Soil microbial communities from Loxahatchee National Wildlife Refuge, Florida, United States - Lox_Sample_2.2 | ecosystem: Environmental > Terrestrial > Soil > Wetlands | place: USA...
CCAGTTCGATCGGCTAGCGGTCGCCGGCATGTCATTTCCAGCCGACTACGCCGAGCGGAAGTTCGTGCTCGCCGAGGGCGAGAACCGGATCGGGCGCAGCCGTGGACGCGCGGACGAACGGGCCCCCGAGATCGACCTGGCGACGGAGCCCGCTGACCCCGGGGTCTCCCGCCTGCACGCGGCGCTCGAGCGGCGGAGCCACGGGGTCATCGTCCTCCGCGACCTCGGGTCGACGAACGGCACGATGGTCAACGACGACCCGGTGCCGATCGCCCCCGAGATCCCGCTCCCCCTCGCCGACGGCGATCGCGTCCGGGTCGGCGCGTGGACGACGATCACCCTGCGCAAGCGCTAGCTACACGTTTGATCCTGCGGTCCTGTCGGGCAATGGCGAACGGCGGGCACCTGAAGGAGGGCGCGGCGGATTCAGTGCGGCTCGGGCGCGAAACGTGCATGACACGACAATTGAGTCGATCGCCACCGACCCTGTCGCGTTACGCGCGATTATCGTGCACAGCTCGGCAAGGTCCCGCTTGCGTGCGCCGATTGTCGTGTTAAGCATCCCGCGCGTGCCGCGAACTCGCCAGGCAGCACGACCACCCAGCCTCAGGTGCCCGCCTTTGATCCGTTGCTCACCGCAGCCGACCGGCCCCTAGAAATCGTGCCGGGCCAGCAGGCCCGAACCGAGCACGATCGCGACGAGCTGGTGGCGCTTCTCGTTTTGCGGCAGCCCGCCGAGCTCGAAGCGATCGAACAGGTGCCGCATGTGAGCCTTGACGGCGTCGACGCTCAGATGCACCTCGGCGGCGATTTGCGGGTTGGTCGCCGGCGTCGACGAGCTCGACTCGACGATCGGGCGGCACAGCGCGATCAGCAGCCTGCGCTGGGTGTCGGTCAGCGGGATGGAATCGGGAGCCCCCGGGGGCCGGGCTGTCGACACGCTGCCCTCGGCCGCCGCCGGCTCGCGAAACACCACGTGGGTGTTGCCGAAGCACATGCGATCGCGATCGTGGAGTCGCTGACGACCGTGGATTCGGCTGCCGTTCACGAACGAACCGTTCCGGGATAGACCATCGTCGACGAGCGTCCATTCCTCGCCGACCGGCTCGAGCAAGGCGTGCGCGCGGGACACCTCGAGGTCCCAGCTCAGGGGAACGTCCGACTGCTCGCGCCGGCCAACCGTCACCCGCGCCCGATCCCCGGCCAGCATCAGCACGTGCTGCTCGCCCTGATCGTCGAGCCAGTACAGGAAGGGCACGCCCGTGCGCTCGGCCTCGATCACCGCCTTGAGGTGTCGGGGGGAAACGAGCCGCGTGGCGTGCTGGTCTGTCACTGCCGAGCGCAGCATCTCACGGCGACGGCCCGGACGCCATTGCATCCGGGCCGTCGGGCGGGAACTGCGCCCACAAGCGTTTCGGTCACCGGGAGTCGATAAGCCGTACCGGACCCGAGTCGCACTGGTCGGTCTGCCCGGTCGACGAGATGTAGGTCTGCTGGACGCGCCACGTCCCGGTCAGCTCCGTCCGCTGCGGGTTGAGTGTGGCGTTGAGCGAGTCCGTACCGCCCACAGTCCCGCCACCCGAGGCCGGCGTGGGCGCCTGGGCGAAGTCCGCGTGGAGCTTGCCGCTACGGGTGATCGGGACGCGCACGTCCCGGTCGGTGAACACGAACTCGTCACCGGAGGCGCACGTCATACCCAGCGCGATCGCGCCGAGCTTCAGCGTCCGGCCGTTGTTCGAGATCTCGAAGAACGACGGGAATCCCTGTGAGCTGAGGCCCGCCAGAGTCGTCGGACCCAAAGGCGCGGCGTCCGCCGGCACGCTGTGGAACACGAGCGCCCCGACCGCCAGAACGCCGGCCACCAGGAGCCGGAGCCACCACCTACGACAACAAATTCCCCTCATGTCGACCCTCCTGTTTGTTGACGCCCGCAATCTCTCGCGCGCGCGTCACCGCTCCCAGCCCCCCATGGGGTCGTTCCAGCCGCCCTCGGTGTCGCAAACGACACCGTGGTGGCGGCCTAGGCGAGCCGGTCTGGGGTTCGGGTCTCCACGAACGCCGCCTCGAGCTCGGACGGCAGCCGTTCCAGGGCGGCGCCGGCGGACAGCCACCGCGACAGCCGGCGCCGCATGGCAGCGGCGGTGTCCTCGTCATTGGCGACCAGGTACGACAGCTCGCGGGTGCGGAACCGACCGCGTGGAGCGCATCGCCGCCACACCGACTCGTAGCGCTCGCCGAGCACGCGCCGCCACAGGTCCTCGCCGGCACGGCGTAGATCGGCCGTCAGGAGCGCCGCCCACCGATCGGCCGACAGCCTGAGCAGCCGCGGGCCGAGCCAGCCGACGACCTGCTCGTCGAGCGGTGCGCACGCGCACGCCACGAGCAGCCGGGCGCGCGAGCGCTCCCCGTCGTTCCACGTCGGCGGGGTCGTCCCGAGCTCGAACCAGTTCCACAGCCGCGCGCCCGCCGACTCGACCGAGCGCTCGGTCCGGCTGACCGCGAGCTCGACCAGCTCCTCGTACTCCGGGATCTCCTCGAATAGCCGTTCCAGCTCGGTCACGTCGGGCGGCTCGCTCGCCCGCTCCCCGCGTCGCGCCGCGACGGCCCGGGCGGCGGCGGCGAAGGCCACGTCGAGCTCGTGCGGAGATCCCGACTGCTGATACCTGTCGAGCGCGGCGCGAAGCGCCGGGACGGGGTGGATCTCGCCAGCGCCGCTCACCATGGCAAGAATCTAATCGGGGCGCCCAGATCGCAACTCAAAGGGACTCGGCGGGTTACCACGAATAATCAGGTCCAGCCTCTTGCGGGGGGATTGCCGCTGCGTCGTTCACTCGTTCTGCTCGTCACGGTCATAGTTGTCGCCCTGGCCGGGGGCGCCGTGGCGCTCGCGCCGAGATCGAGCGGCCAGTCACCAGGGGCAGCCGCCCCTACCTGCAAACCCGCGAACCACCAGCGCCTTCCGCTCGCGAAGGGCCTGACGATCTACGCCGCGCCGAACCCGGTGACGGCCACCAGACAACTCACGATCTTCGGGCAGCTCGTCGGGGTCCGCAAGGGCGTCCACCGCTGCGGCATCTCGGTCGTGCTGTGGCGCAAGTTCCCGAAGCAGAAGGGGTTCAGCCCGGTGGCGCGGACCTCCACGAACGCCGCCGGTACCTACAGCTTCGCAATGGCGCCGGGCACGGTGGCCACGAATCGCGACTGGCGGGTGACGGTCCACGGCCTGCAGAGCCGGATCGTCGTCCAGCGCGTCCGCCCGCTGATCACGCTGGCAACCACCGCGACGTTCGCGGTCGCCGGCGACACCGAGACGCTCAGCGGCCAACTCGAGCCGGGTAGCGTCGGCCAGGTGGTGACGCTCCAGCGCCGCGTCGGCCCTCGCTGGGTGAATACGGCCAAGGCCAAGTTGAAGCGAGGCGCGACGTTCTCGATTCCCCACACGTTCAGCGCCGGCCGCACCGAGCAGTGGCGGGCGATGGTGCCGACGACCGTTCACAACCTCGGGGCGGAGTCGCCCACCGTGAAGATCAAGGTCGCGCCCCTGACCGGGATCCACAAGATCCGCCACGTCGTGATCATCATGCAGGAGAACCGGTCGTTCGACAGCTACTTCGGCACCTACCCGGGCGCGGACGGGATCCCGGCCGGGGTGTGCGTGCCCGATCCCGCCAACGGCGGGTGCGTGGCGCCGTTCCACGATCCCTCGGACGTCAACTACGGCGGCCCGCATTCGGTGAACAACGCCGTCGCCGACATCGACAGCGGCCGGATGGACGGCTTCGTCGGCCAGGCCGAGTCGGGGATGAACTGCAGCTCCCAGGACCCGAACTGCAGCGCGTGCACCGATACCAGCCACACGACCTCGAGCTTCCCATCCTGCGTGGACGTGATGGGCTATCACGACGCCCGCGAGATCCCGAACTACTGGACCTACGCCCAGGACTACGTCCTCCAGGACCACATGTTCGAGCCCAACGATTCGTGGAGCCTCCCGGCCCACCTGTACATGGTCTCCGAATGGTCTGCGTTCTGTACGAACCCGTTAGACCCGTCGTCCTGCCGGGGCGACGTGCAGAACCCCAATCCCGACTCGGTGCTGAACACGCTCGGCTCCTCGCCCAACAACGGCCAGCTGCTGTACGCCTGGACGGACATCACATATCTGCTGCACGGGCAGAACGTCCCTTGGGCCTACTACGTATTCAAGGGGAGCGAGCCCGACTGCGAGAACGACGCCGCGATGAGCTGCGCGCCCGTTCAGCAGGGCCCACAGACGCCCGGGATCTGGAACCCGCTGCCGTCATTCACCGACGTCACCCAGGACGGCCAGCTCGGCGATATCGAGTCGCTCTCGGACTTCTTCACCGCGGCCAAGAACGGGACCCTCCCGGCCGTCTCATGGATCGACCCGAACGGCACCGTGTCAGAGCACCCGCCGGCGACCGTCAGCGCCGGCCAGACCTACGTCACCGGGCTGATCAACGCGATCATGCAGAGCCCCGACTGGGACAGCACCGCGATCTTCCTCTCCTGGGACGACTGGGGCGGCTTCTACGACCACGTCGTCCCGCCGGTCGTCGACCGCAACGGGTTCGGCCTGCGCGTCCCCGGCATCGTGATCAGCCCCTACGCCAAGCAGGGCTACATCGACCATCAGATCCTCAGCCACGACGCCTACGTGAAGTTCATCGAGGACGACTTCCTGAACAGCGCTCGGCTCGACCCCGCCACCGACGGCCGCCCCGACCCGCGTCCGGACGTCCGCGAGGACGACCCGATCCTCGGGAACCTCACGGCCGACTTCAACTTCAGCCAGACGCCCCGCGGGCCGACGATCCTCCCGGTGCATCCCGCGCCCGGCCCGGCGTCCACGCCGCCCGGGGGCTGATTTCGGGGCCGGCTACGCCGGCGTCCGTGGGGCCGTTACGCCGGGCATCCCTGCCCGGCGGCCGGCGCGGCTCCGGGCCTATTACCTCGCCGGGCAGCTCTACGCCGACATGTCCTGGCCGCCGTTGACGTCGAACACGGCCCCGGTGATGAACGAGCTGTAGTCCGACGCCAGGAAGTGCACGACCCGCGCCACATCGTCCGGGCGCCCGAACCGGCCGACCGGGATCTGGGACTTGACGCGCTCCTGCGCCTTCTCGGGCATCGCCTGGAGCATCTCGGTGGCGATGAACCCGGGCGCCACCGCGTTCACGGTCAACCCGATCGAGTCCTCTGAGAGCTTGTCGGCGCGCGCGAGCTGGAAGCACGCCTCCCGGGCCAGCGACTTGGTCAGCCCGAACATGCCCGACTTCGACGCGGCGTAGTTGGCTTGGCCGATGTTGCCCGTCGACCCGATGATCGAGGAGATGTTGATGATCCGGCCGGTCCCGCGTTCAAGCATGTGCGGCATCACCGCCTGGCTCATGAAGAAGGCGCCCGACAGATTGACCGCGAGCACCTTGTACCAGTCCTCGTCGGTCATCTTGAGCGCGGTCTTGTCGATCGTGATGCCGGCGTTGTTGACGAGCACGTCGAGGCGACCGTGGTGCTCGAGCACTTCGTCGATCGTCCTCCGGCAATCTTCGGCCGAGCCGACGTTGCCCTGATGGATGCTCCCGGTCATGCCGTTCTCCTCGAACTGGCGCATGAGCGCGTCGGCGTTCTCTTTGTCGCGGCCGTAGCCGGCGGCCACGACCGCGCCCTGCTCGGCGAAGCTGCGACTGATCGCCGCCCCGATTCCCCGGGTGCCGCCGGTGACGAACACAACGCGGCCGGTCATGCGCGCGCGACGCACACCGGCTGGGAAGGACTCGTCGGTCGGGGCGATCGTGTCCTGGGGTCGTGTCTCGGTGGTGGAAGTTTCAGTACTCACGAGATTTCCTCGCCTCCTTGGTTCTAGTTGTCAGGCGTCGGAGCGTTGGGCGAGCCACTCCGCGATGCCCGGCCAGAGCTCCTTACGCGCCGCTGACCCGGCGACTAGGCCGATGTGTCCGCCCGGCCGGTCGAAGTGCTCGACGTCCTCGCTCGCGATCAGATCGAAGAACGGCATCGTGCCCGGGCGGGGCGCGATGTGATCGGCTCCGGCCGTGATCACAAGTACGTTCTGATCGATCCGGCCTAGGTCGACCAACCGGTCGCGCAGCCGCACGCGCCCGCGAAGGAGCGAAGCGTCCCGATACATCAGGCGGATCCACTCCCTCCAGGCGCGGCCGGCGAACGGCGGGTTGTCGGCCACCCACTTGGCCATCGACTGGTACGCCTCGCGCCGGGCGGTCCCCTCTTGGACGCCCTCCCACAAGCGGCGGTAGGTAGTCCAGAAATTCGTGACCGGCTTCATCATCTTGTTGGCGAAGTCGATCGCCCCTCCGGGGATCGAACCCCACAGCTCGCTCACGCCGTCGACGTCGAAGTCTTCATCCGCGACCCAGTTGGCGTATGTCCCGCCGCGCCCGTCGATCGGCATCGTCAGCAGGACCAGGTTCCTAACGGCCGCCCGTTCGCCACCTCGGTCGAGGCCGCAATACATCGCGCAGAGCGTCGCCCCGATGCACCATCCCATCAGCGACAGCTCGTCGGCGCCGCTCGCGCGCAGCGTCTCCCGCACCGCCCAGTCGAGCTCGTCGCACACGTACTCGTCGAGCCCCATGTCGGCGTCCTCCTCGTCGGGATAGCCCCAGTCGACAAGGAACACATCGAACCCCTCGTCGATCAGGTACTCCACGAGCGAGGAGCCGGGACGGAGATCGAAGATCTCAGGCCGGTTGATCAGCGCGAACACGAGCAGGATCGGAACCGCGTAGCGCCGGTTGGATGACCGGTACCGGTACAGGGTCGTGTTCCGGTGGGTCCACACGACCTCGCGCGTCGTCGCGCCGACGACCGCGTCGTCGGTGGTCAGCAAGATGTTCGTGTACTCGAGCGCGTTGACCGGGAACCGGATGGCCCGCTCAACTGCCCCCACGAAGGGGTCGACGACGCTCACGAGCTCGATCCCGCCGTGTCCCGATCGCGGGTCAACTCGTCGCGCATGCTCTCGACCTCCTGGAGCACACGCTCGAGCTTGTCCTCGGTCCGGTGCAGCTGCTTGGACAACCGGACGATGTCGGCCCGGCCGGCCAGACGCAGGTTGCGCCACAACAGATCCACAGCATCAAAACTCATCCGCGTCAATGCCGCGGTGTTCTCCGCGCTCAACGCGAGTAGCCGGCCAAAGCTCGGTTTGTTGACCAAGGCCTCAAACGCCTTCGCCGTGTTGGATTCGGCCTCCTCGTACAGCGCGCGGACCTGCTCCTCGGGCGACTGTGCGCCGTTTCGCCGGTCTGCCATCGCCTTTCCTCCTTCGGTGGTCCGTATGTAGTTCGAGCCTACCCCATTGCCTGGAGTGCTCAAAAGCCCGTTTGGAACAGTCACCCCTCGGTGGGGGGTCGCTTTACGCCACGCCGATCGTGCAAGACTGCCGCGCGTGGTGCCGTGTGAGCGCTGATGCCGACATCGCGGTCGTCGGGGCCGGGATCGTCGGACTCTCGACCGCGTACGCGCTGACCGAGGCCGGCGCGGCCGTCACGGTCTACGAGCGCGGGGTGCCCGGGAACGGCCAGTCCGGCGGCGAGTCACGGATCTTCCGCCATGCCCACGACGATCGTCGCCTGGTGGACTTCGCTTGCGAGGCGCGTCGCGGCTGGCGCGAGTGGGAGGAGCGGTTCGGGCGGGAACTCCTCTCGCGAGACGGGGTCGTGTCACTCGGCGCGGCCGGCCTCCGCCAACTCGATGCCATGCGAGGGGCCGGCGTGCGCGCGGGCCAGATCGACCTCGCCGAACTCGCCGAGCGCCTGCCATTGCTGGCGGAACCGGATGCGCGCGCGGCATTGGACGAGGACGGCGGCGCGATCCGCGCCCGGGCGAGTATCGAGGCGCTCACGGGAGCGCTGCGCGACCGGCTCGTGTTCGACGAGGTTCTGTCGGTCCAGCCGGCGCCCTCCGGCACGGTCGAGTTGCGCGCCGGCGGGGTGACCGCGGAGCATGACCGGGTGGTGGTGTGCGCCGGCCGCGGAACCGCGGCGCTGGCGCGCGGGGCCGGACTTCCGCTACCGCTCCGCCAGGCCGCTCATGTACGTCTCACCTACGCCCTCCGCGGTGACGCTCCGGAGCGGCTGGCGTGTCTGCTCGACTCGAGCGGCGCCTTCGCCGAGGACGGCTACGGCGATCCGCTCCCTGGCAACGCCGCGTACGCAGTCGGGGTTGAGGACACACCGATTCACGACGACGGGAGCGTGATCGACGCCGGTGGGCTGGCGGCGATCGCCGCGCGGACGACGGCCTACGTCGAGCGCGCCCTCCCTGGCCTGGATCCGCGGCCGATCGACGTGCGCCACTGCTGGGTCACCGAGCTGCCATGGAGCCCGGACGGCTTTGCCGTGTGGGTTCTCGGCGGACTCCTCGTCCTCGGCGGCAACCACCTGTTCAAGCATGCACCGGCACTCGGCCGGGCGCTCGCGCGGGCGGCGCTGGGCCACGGCCTCGAGCCGAGCCTGCACCCGGAGGCCAGGCTCGGCGCGGAGCTGTTCGAGACCAGTCGGCCCTAGGACCGCGGGCGATCGGGCCGCGGCGCGTGGTTTTGCGCGGCGACCGGAGACGGCGCGGGCATCGGCTGCGACGCGGCTACGGGCGACGGCGTCGCGGGACGATGCTGCGCGGATGCCGCCGGGGTCGCCGGGGCCGGGGCGCCCGGCTCGCCGCGTTGCTGCGGCACGGGCGCGGCCTTCGTTTGCGCGGGCGGCGCGGCTTGCGCCGGCTGAGCCTGCTGGGCCTGCGGGGTGGGCTTCGATGCGGGCTGGACCGCACTCGCCGACACCGTCGCGGAGTCCTTGTCGCCGTCCTCCGGGAACCGGTCGGTCGCGTCCTCGGCCAGGGAGAACAGCGAGGTGGCGACGTTGCGGACGTCCTCGATCAGTCGCATCCGCTCGGCCCACACCGCGTCGGTCTCGGAGTCGAGCTGGCGCAGTTTCCGCTTGGCGTCCTCGGTCATCGAAACCGCATTGGCGGCAGCGTCGGACACGCAACGATCGGCCTCGACGCGAGCCCGGCGAGTGATCTCTGCCGCCTGCTCGTGGGCGACGCGCAGGATCGCGCTGGTCTCCTCACCGACGCGGTCGATCTCGGCTTGCACGGCCGACGTCGGCGACCGCTGAGCCGACAGCTTCGCCGCCATCTGGCCGATCTCGTGCTCGAGTCCGTCTATGTAGTCCTCGACCGCGTCACGGTCGTAGCCGTGCAGCGATGTCGGGAACCGCCGGCGGGAGGGCTCCTCGGGTGGCAAGGTGTCGACCGCCGCCGTCGGCTGGTCCAACTCCTCGTACCGATCCCAGTCGGGCTCGTCCGGTTGGGGGCGGTCGAAGCTGTTGAAGCCTCGAGCGAGCTTGTCGCCAATGTCGGCGAAGAACATGCCGGGCGAACGGCGCTTTATCGGCTCGTCGTAGGTGACGCCGGACCTGTCTCCGGATCTCTCGAAGTCGCTCATCCATAACTCCTCTGCGCGTCTCACGGGTAGAGGCGTGGTTCTGCATACCCGGCGCGAATCCCCCCGGCGGCGAAGCTTTGCAATCCCGCTGTCAGGACACGGAGCCGGCGGTCAGCTCGCAGGCCCGCCACCGGGCCACAGCTGCGAACCGATCCCCATCATCTCGACCATCCGGCCCACCGATGCGCTGACGCGCCGGTCGACCTCGAGCTGGTGGCCGCTCTGCCTCGCACGTTTCATCCCGACCACGAGCGTCTGCACACCCGAGCTGTCGATGAAATCGAGCCGGGAGAGGTCGAGCCGAACCGGCCGGCCGTCGTCGCGGTGCTGACGCAGCCGCTGCTCGACGGCGTCCGCCACCGCAATGTCGAGCTCGCCGATCAGCGCGACGCGCACAACACCGTCGGTGTCGACGGTCTCTCGTATCTCAAACGATGGCCCGGCGAGCGCCACGAGTCAGAAAATCTCGTTTCGAGCGGCAGGTGCGCGCGAGCGCGCAATCCTAACCGAACCGCCGGGAAGGAATCTGCGCTCACGGCGTCCTTGTCGCCACAGGCGCGAAGCCCCCCTCGTGCCCGGCATCGGCGGCGGCTAGCCATGGCCGCCGCCGGCATGCCGGCCGTGCTTAGAGGTTCCCGTCGCTCACGTGGCCACCGGTTGGGGGTCCGGCCGCACGTACACGGTGTCGGCGACCTGGATGATCTCGCTGACCGGCAGGTCCGCCTTCTCAGCGTGACGCCGGATCGCCTCTGGGCTCGTTGCCTGGTAGATGCACACAGTGCCGACTGCGCCCGTCGACTCCTCGAGCACGTAGCTGCGGATCCACCGAACGTCGTCGGGCATCTCGTCGCCGGCGGCGGTCGAGCGCTCGGCGGCGAGCAGGAGATCGTCTCCGGTTCGCCAGCCGTCGCGGCGCAGGATCACGTAGGTGTTCATGTCTTCCTCCTGGTGGTGGTGGATTTGGCGGTGGCTTACGAGGACGGACCGGGGAAGTGGGCGGGCGCACTCTCGGGGCGGGGGCGGGGGCGTGCAATCCGAGGCACTGGGATCCGCCAGCGACGCCGACGAGGGGTCCCGTCCCGGTCCAGTCGCGAGCGCGCGGCACCGCGCGCGTCCCGCCGCAGATCGTCGATGTGGGATTCGACGGCCAGCTTGGCGATATGGGGGTGTAGGACCATGCCGCCAAGGTAGGCGCGCAACGCCGATCCCGCATCGGCAGCGCCCGCCCATGTTGGGCGCGGCCTATGCCTATCTTGTGAGGACGCCGAGCTTCTGGGCCTCGGCCGCGGCCTGCCGTCGCGAGCGCACGCCGAGCTTTCCGAGGACCGCGGAGACGTGGTGGGCGACGGTCTTGGGCGTGATGTACAGCCGTGCCGCGATCTCCGCGTTGGTCAGCCCGTCCGCGAGCAGCTCGAGGATCTCGATCTGGCGCGCGGTGAGCTGTGCCGGATTGTTCATCGTCGAACGGCGCGGCCCCCGCGCGATGCCGTGAACCCCGGCGCTGCGAAGAAGCTGGGTCACCACCCGCGTCGCCGGCACCGCGCCGAGGCGCTGGAAGGTGGCGAGCGCCTGCCGGAGCGCGGTCTCATCGATGCCCTCGATGCGTGCCAGGGCAGCCTCGTACGGGCACCCGAGCTCGTCCCACGAGTCGCCGGCCGCCTCCCAGTCGCCGCCCAGCTCGAGCGCGAACGGCATCGCCGCCGGGCCCCGGTCGACCGCCTCCTCGATACCGGCGCGCCGACGCCAGGTGTAGAGCTCGCCGATCGCCCAGGGATCGCGGATTCGCAAGGCGAGCGCGAGCGCGTCCTCGGTCTCGTTGGCCACCGCATCGCCGCGCCCCTCGAGCCAGCGAGCCTCAGCGCGCGCGGCTGCGACCGGGGCCAGCCGCTGAAGCTCATCACTTTGGCGGGCGAGCTCGAGCGCTTCGTCCAGCGGATCCCACGGGTGCGGATCGCCGCGGCGCGCCCGTAAGCGGCCGAGGACCGTCAGCGGCATGATCCGGCTCGCTGCGGGGAGGGTCGGCTCGCGCAGCACCGTGGTCGCGATCTCGGCGGCCTCGGTCCAGCGCCCCTGCTCGAAGCGGAGCCGAGCCGCCCAGCCCATCATGTACGAGCGCCAGGAATCGAGGTCGTGCTCGTCGCAGTAGGCGATTCCGGCGATCAGGCGCCGATCGGCGGAGGCGTACTCGTGCCCCCAGATCTCGCCGCTCGCGAGGTTCGTGTACGCGCGTGCCGCGTGCTCCTCATAGCCGAACTCGAGCGCGAGCGCGAGGCTCCGCTCGAGCTCGGCGGTGGCGCCGGGCATCAGGCCGCTGACTCCGGCCGCGCCGACGTTGTTCAGGGCGTGCACGAGGATCTCGGTTTCGCCGAGGCGGTCCGCGAGCTCGATCGCGCGCTCGCCGCACTCGAGCGCCTCGCGCAGGTCGCCGGCCAGCATGGCCAGCTGGGAGGCGTTGCTGTAGGCCATTGCGAGCTCGCGGCCCGGGGGCTGAGCCTCGAGCAGCGCGACCGCGCGGTGGGCTTCTCGCACCGCGGTCGCTCTGTCGGCGGCGAACCAGGCAAGCCGCGACAGCCACCGGCGGCTGTCCCCCTCGCGCACGCGGTCGCCGCGCTGCTGATGGAGGGACAGCGCCACCAGGCGCGCATCGATGGCGTCCTCGATCTGGCCCGTCAGGTAGCACTCGTAGGAGCGCCACTCCCACAGCTCGGCTTGGCGCTCGGGGGCCAGCAGGGTGGCGTGCCTGAGTGCGCGGGCGAACTGCGCGGCGGCCTCCCGGTGCACGCACAGCCCAGCGGCCCGCCGGCCGGCCGCGGGCGCGTACCGGAGCACCGCCTCGACGTCCCCGGCCGCGTCGGCGTGATGGGACAGGCGAGCCGGGTCCACCGGTCCGTGCATGGAGGTCGACAGCGCGGCGAGAACCGCGCGATGCAGCGCTACTCGCCGACCGGGGTCGATCGCCTCCTCGACCGCCAGCCGGGCGAGCTCGTGACGGAACTGGATCGCGCCGTCCTCGTATTCGAGCATCCCGGAGCCGAGGCAGGCCTCGAGCTGCATGAAGTCCGCGCCGGCGACGGCCTCGAGCAGCCACAGCTCGGTCCGCGCCGGGACGACGGCGGCGGCCTCGAGCAGTCGGCGGGCGGCCGGGGAGAGGTGCGCGGCTCGTGCGAGCACCGCGTCCCGGACGGTGTCGGGAAGGTCGACTTCAGTGGCGGCCAGCGCCTCGGTCACGAAGAACGGGTTGCCGCCCGTCTTCTCGAACAGCCGGTCGCCGTCGACCCCGAACGGCTCGGACAGCGTGCGGACAGCCTCGAGCGACAGCGAGGGGATGTGCCGGCGCTCGGCGGCGCGTGTGCCGGCGAGCTCGCCGAGCACCATCTGCAGCGGACCGGCCGGTGCCAGCTCGTCATCGCGGAAGGAGACGAGCGCGAGCACCGGGAGTGTCTCGATCCGCCGTGCCAGCAGCTTCACGACATCGAGCGTGCCTTCGTCGGCCCAGTGGACGTCCTCGACCACGACCACGGTCGGGCGCTCGCGGCGGAGCTCCGCGACGAGGACGCTGAGAAACTCGTGTGGCACGCGCCGATGCGGGCCAAAGCCGCCGAGCTCGACGTCGGCGGCGTCGGCGATGTCGAGGAAGGGCCCGAGCGCGCGCGGAGCGAACAGCCGCTCGCACGCGCCCCACAGAACCCGCGCCGGAGTGCTCTCCGAACAGAACTCGCGCAGGAGGGCGGTCTTGCCGGCGCCGGCCTCGCCCCCGAGCAGGATCATCCGTCCGCGCCCGGCGCCAGCCTCCTCGAGCGCAGCGCCGAGCGCCTCGAGCAGCTCCGAGCGTTCCAGCAGCTCGAGGCGGCGTTCGTCCGGTTCCCGTTGTCGGCTCTGCGTGCTCATCGCTCCCGCCCGCCGCTCCGCGGGCGCGGCCCGGACCCGGTTTAGTTAGGTCCCGACTTAACGAATTATCTACCCACCGCGAACAGCGGTGTGTGCGCTTGATCCGCGGGAGCGGCTAGGCCGCGGCGGCTTCGACCGGCTCGCCGGCGAACTCGGCGTAGAAGGCCTCGACGACCTTGGGATCG
>Ga0335073_10009604_pt1 | contig 13578 bp, 15 predicted proteins | sample Lox_Sample_22_FD_207093 | JGI IMG/M metagenome (GOLD analysis project Ga0335073, IMG submission 207093) | Soil microbial communities from Loxahatchee National Wildlife Refuge, Florida, United States - Lox_Sample_2.2 | ecosystem: Environmental > Terrestrial > Soil > Wetlands | place: USA...
GAAGCATATTCGAAGTGATCGAAATCGGCCTCGATCTTGTCGTCTGAAGCGCTGCCCTTGGTATGAACCTTGATGGGGCCGACCGGGATATCGACCCCGCGGCTGTCCCTCGGTCGAACGCGGCGCTCCACGTCTTCCGGATCTGCCGCAGGAATGCGCTCGCCGCCTGCACTTACAAAGAAGATGCGCGCGTCGCGCAGGGAGATGGGATGATCGCCTGTATTCGTAACAATGATGCGGATAGGAAGAAAGCGGTACTTCAGATAATCGACGTTAAAGATTTTGCACTTCTCTGCAGTATCGAAAGGCTCGGCAGCGATCGCCACCTGTTCTTTGGCGTGAAAATCGACTGCCGGATAGGTCATTGCATCTTTGGCCGCGGGAGGATCGGACTCGGCAAGGGAAAACGGGAGGATCGCGATGGGGAGAAGATAAAAGAGCCAGAGGCGTCGCAGCGGAATGCGGAACGAACACGAGCGCATGGTCATCATTATCATCTTGCCTTATGACCACCAGAAGATGAGATTGGTAAGCGGATGTTGATTCTATACAACCTCGCTCTGTTGCTGCTCCTGCTGCTGGGTGCCCCATGGTGGCTGTTTCGCATGGCTGCCAGCGGAAAATATCGTGAAGGGCTGACCGAACGGCTGGGCCTTGTGCCGCGGCGGCTTCATCACAAGTTAGACGGAAGAAGGGTCGTCTGGGTTCATGCCGTGTCAGTGGGAGAAGTGCTGGCCGCCAGCCGGCTGATCGATGAGCTTGAAGTCAGGCTGGCGCAAAGTGGCGGGCAACGAGCGCAGGATGCATGGCGCGTGTTGGTTTCGACGACCACTCGAACCGGACAGGCGCTGGCGCGGCAAAGGCTCGGCACAGATCGGGTCTTCTATTTCCCCCTGGACCTCGGCTGGGCTGTACGCGCCTGGCTGCGCGCTCTTGAGCCGCGACTGCTGGTGCTGGTCGAGACGGAATTCTGGCCCCGCATGCTCAGCGAATGCCGGAGGGCTGCGATCCCGGTCGCCGTGGTGAACGCGCGCATCTCGGATCGCTCCTGGCCCCGGTACCGGCGGCTGGCGCGGGTGTGGCGGCGCCTCCTCGACGGCCTGGCCGTCGTTCTTGCGCAGAGCGACCTCGATGCAGACCGCCTGAAAGCTCTGGGTGCCTCGAATGTTCGGTCCGCAGGCAATTTGAAATACGATGTGCGCGTGCCTGGATCGTCGGCAGTAACAATATTGTTGCGCGATCATCTTCCGCCTGTCGCGCCACTGCTGGTCTGCGGATCGACTCTTGCCGGCGAAGAAGACTTGTTGCTGGATGCACTGCCGGCGGACACCGTGACGATCCTCGCTCCGCGACACCCCGAGCGCTTTGGCGATGTAGCCGAACTACTGAAGAAGCGTGGAACGAACTGGGTGAGGCGATCGCAGTGGGCGCTGTCGCCTACGAAACTGGAGCCAGGGACGGTATTCCTTCTGGATTCGATCGGAGAACTGGCATCGATCTACTCCCTTGCGCATGCTGCGTTTGTAGGCGGCAGCCTCGTGCCGGCGGGCGGGCACAATCCGCTGGAGGCGGCGCAGTTCGGCGTTCCGATCGCCATGGGGCCGAGCTACGAGAATTTTCGTGGAATCGTCGAGAAGCTGCGCGAGCACGATGCGATCCGTATTGCAGCGCCGAACGAACTGCGTGACGCCCTTACCGAACTGCTGGCCGGCACTCCGGAATCCCTTGCGATGGGAGCGCGTGGCAGGGAGGTCTTCAGGGGCGAGGCCGGCGCCACGGAGCGTGCCGTGCAGGCGCTGATGGAATTGCTCCAGGCTGCCGGGGCGAACCCGGCCGAGCGGCGCCGAGTCAGCGAGGAGGCGCGCGCATGAGCCGAACGCTTCTGCCGCTGGTTCCTCTGTATGCGATCGCTGCGGGCGCAAAGAATCTTGCATACCGGAACGGGTGGATCGCACAGAAGCGCCTGAAGGGTCCGGTGGTCAGCATCGGCAACCTGTCGGTGGGAGGCGCGGGCAAGACGCCTCTCACAATCTGTCTGGCCCAATTGCTGCACGAACGCGGAGTGGCCGTGGATGTGCTCTCGCGCGGTTATGGACGGCGTTCGACCGCCGTTGAACGCGTCCTGCCACGCGGTTCGGCAGAGGAGTTTGGCGATGAGCCCCTGCTGATCGCCCAGGCAACCGGGGCGCCGGTTTTTGTGGGGGCGAGCCGCTACGATGCGGGACTGCTGGCCGAGGCATCCGCGGTGGAACCTGTGCTTCATCTGCTCGACGACGGATTCCAGCATCGCCGGCTGGCGCGCGAAGCAGACATCGTTGCGCTCCATCGGGACGATTTCACGCAGCAGCTTCTCCCTGCGGGGCGCCTGCGGGAAGGCTTTTCGTCACTGTCACGGGCACAAATTGTCGCGATGCGCCAGGAAGACCGTGAGCTGGAGGCCGAACTGCGTCGCCGCGGGTTTACCGGGCCGGTGTGGTGGACCGAACGCCGCCTTGAGGTGCCCGCTGTCGACCGGGTGGTGGCGTTTTGTGCAATTGCGCGCAGCGAGGAGTTCTTCTCTGGCGTCCGGTCGTCGGGTGTCACCGTGGCTGCGATGCGTGCCTGGCGCGATCACCATGCCTATACCGAGCCCGACATAGCGGAGCTGGAGGAACTGGGTCGGCAGCACGATGCAGAGGCATTCCTGACGACCGAGAAAGACATGGTGCGGATGCCGGAGGAGCTTCGTCATACGCTCGACAGCGCGGCGCCGCTCCGTGTCGCGAGGCTCGTCGTTCGCCTGCGGGATGAAGCTGCAGCGATGGATCGGCTGTTCGAACTGCTGCCGTCGCAATGGCGCGCGGCCGCGCAGAGTCCCGCAGACCGCATGAGAAAATAAGGGATTGGCTGACACCCCAAGGCATCTGCGTCTGCTCATCGTGCGTCTGGGCGCGATGGGGGACATCCTCCACTCCATGCCCGCCGTGACTGCATTGCGCCAGGCGCATCCGGAGTGGGTGATCGGCTGGGCGATTGAGCCTCAGTGGCGCGGGTTATTTTGCGCAAACGGCTGTGAGCCGCGCACCGAAACGATGCCGCTCGTGGACCAGATCCACATTGTCCCAGCCAAGCTGTGGGCGAAAGCTCCGCTCAGTCCATCAACCTGGCGCGACATACTGCGCGTGCGACGTGAGCTGCGTGCGATGCAGTACGACGTCGCCGTCGAGATGCAGGGAGCCGTTCGTGCCGCGATGGTCGCGCGCTGGGCTCGGACGGAACGCATCGTGGGGGAAGCGAAACCACGGGAGACGCCGGCACGATGGTTCTTCGATCAGAAGGTCCCCACGCGAGGGCTGCATGTCATCGAGCAATCGCTCGAAGTTGCCGGTGCGATTTTCGGTGAGGACCTGCCGACGCCGTTGCCGCTGTTGCCGTGCGATCCAGTCGCCGAGGCAAAGGCGGCGGAAATGCCACGTCCTTTTGTGCTGCTCAGTCCGGGTGCAGGTTGGGGAGCCAAGCGTTGGCCGACGGAACGCTACGGACAGGTTGCGCGCCGGATGGCAGAGGCCGGGTATGCGGTGGTGATCAATGTGGGTCCCGCCGAGGAACACCTCGGACGGGAAGTCATGGAGAGCAGCGGCGGAGCAGCGCGGTCCCTTATCCCGAGTATGGACGAGTTGATTGCGGTCACCCGCCGCGCCGCCCTGGCGATCGCCGGCGATACAGGCCCGCTGCATCTGGCCAGCGCACTGGGCCGGCCTGTGGTGGGAATCTACGGGCCGACGGATCCCGCGCGCAACGGCCCCTTCCACTGTCCCAGTCGCGTCCTGCGTCATCCGGAGAGCGTGCGCGATCATTCGCGCCGCCCCGAACCGGAAGCCGGCTTGCTGACCATTACGCCGGAAGATGTAACTGAGGCCGCGCTGGAACTCCTGCGGGAGGCCCGTTAGTGGCAAGCTGGAATCGCATCGCCCGCCGCATCCGCGTGCCGCTGGGATTCGCTTTCGCGGTAGTGTTTTTGTGGCTCGCAAAGCCGACGCCGCCGTTCCTTGCGTTGAGTCTGGTCCTGATCGTGCCCGGGCTTTTGTTGCGTGGTTATGCATCCGGCTACGTCAAAAAGAACAGGGAACTGACGACGACGGGCCCTTATGCGTACACGCGTAATCCCCTGTATCTGGGCTCGATGATGATCGCGTTTGGATTTGCCCTTGCAGCGCGCAGCATTTGGATCGCAGCCATTCTCGTGATCCTGTTCATCGCGATCTATGTTCCGGTGATTCGATCCGAGGAAGAATACCTGCGCTCGGTGTTTCCGGATTTCGATGCATACGCCGAGACCGTTCCGCGGCTGCTGCCCAGGCTTGTCGCCCGCTCGCCCTCCGGCGCCTCCAGGGGGGTATTTTCCAGAGCACTCTACCGCAAACATCGCGAATATAACGCCGTGCTGGGCGCAGTGAGCATGTATGCTGCCCTCATCCTGAAGCTGATGCTGAGGAAATAAGGAGTCGATTGCGAAGGGCTCACCTTTTGCCAGGAAACGCCGAAAAGCCCCGCCTGCTGCCACTTCCAAAGCTGTTGATTGTGACGGGAATTCTTCTCGGTATCTGTGTGGCGACCGCACAGACGGGCCAAAGTGCGCCTTCCCTGATTCCGCCGCGCCCCGGTTACAGTTATCCGGCGAGTGAGACGCTCACCTATGCGGTCGACTGGCGCGTTTTTCCCGCCGGAACCACCGTCATGCGCCTGCAGCAGGACGGTGATCAAGAGCGCGTCTCGGCAAGCGGCGACACCCTGGGCGCAATCAATTTGATCTATCGCGTCAGCGATCGCTTTCAGTCGTCTTTCAATCGGCGCAGCGGATGTTCCGCCGGTTTCGCAAAGCAGTTACAGGAAGGCCGACGTCAGGTCACAACCGATCTGAAATTCGATTACCCGCAGGGCAAGGCGCTGCTCAACGAGAAAAATCTGGTCAAGGGAAGCAGCAAGCACTCCGAAGCTCCCGTCGGGCCCTGCGTGACCGATTTGTTGTCCGCGATCTTTTACCCCGCGTCGCAGACGCTGACACCAGGACAGAGCTTTTCCATTCCGGTCGCCGATGCGATGCACACCGTCACCGTGACCATGCACGTTGAGGCGCGCGAAACCGTGCGCGTACCCCTGGGAAGCTATCCGACGATTCGGGTCCAGCCAACTGCGGCCGCCGGTACCGTGAAAGCGCGCGGCAACATCTGGATCTGGTACACCGACGATGAAAAACACATTCCCGTCCAGATGCGTGCGCGGTTTTTCTGGGGAACGATTACGTTCCGGCTGACGGCGCTCGATCAGAAGTGAGAAGCGGGAGCAGCAGCTGGGCCTGAATGCAAAGCTAGTGGATTCGAAACCGCTCGCGCATGAGCCGCTGCAGCCGAGGCCTGTAGATGAGGTCGAAGGCGACGTCCTTGCCGGGGAACATCGCGAGTGCGGCGCGGCGGGTGTCGGCCACCATCTCTGAAGCTTCATCGACCGTCATGGACATGTCCTGGCCGATCACCGACATCACCATGTTCACCATGATTTGCAGGCGACGCAGTTTGCGCTGTTCATCCTGCAGTTCCTGCGGCGTCTGAGGAACCGATTCCGGCTGGGAATTGAAGGCTGGGTACTCCGATGACCCCATGCGGCGAACCTCCGTTGCTGGATCGTACAACGATTGAGACACAGAACGGAACGGAAAAGATGCGCGCAGCATGGCGGAAACGGGTCACACAAGCTGACCGTCGCGAGTGATTTTTGCAGAGGGAAATGCAGATCTTAACTGTGGCACGAAATCGGCGATCTCGCCCGCCGTCATGCGCATGCATTGCTGCGCTGCGAAGCTGCGACCGAGATAGCGCGGCGATTGTTCGAGCCATCGGCGCCGGGCAACGCTGTCGATTCGCGCAGGATCGAGCGAAGCGGAGGCGAGTTCTGCGATCCTGCGCATGGCACTCATCGCGTCTTCGATGCCTGACCATCCGAGGAGCGAAGTCCCAGCTTCCGGTGACGTTTGCACCGCCAGGGAAACCGCGCCGCGCTGGAGGAACACGCCTGCCCGGTGCTCCGGAATAGCGGACAGCAGATCGGGTTGCAGGCCGCGCTCGATCATCGCATCGAAGCAGGGATCGGGATCGGCGGTGAGCCCAACCGAGATCGCACGGCCCCGGCGAATTTCGTTTTTCAGGATGCGCAGCGCCTCGTCGAGTGTCGCGACGACGAAATCGACAAATCCAGCGCGCAGCCCTTCGCGCAGGCGTTCTGCGTGGGCATCGACACACAGCGAGGCGGCGCCCGCCACGCTGGCCGCGACCTCGGCTGCAACCCCTTCAGCGTCGAGTTGCGAGCGGAGCAGAAGCCTGCCGCCGAGCGATTCGCCGAAGCGATCGCGGGCGATCTGGCTCAATGCAAGAAAGTGTTCGTGGATTGTGGAGAGATCAGGCAGTTGCATGCGCGCCACAGCCATTCTGCCACGGCGGATGAGAAGCATTACCTGAGTTTTGAATCGGAGTCGGGAAGTGACCTGCGCGCACGCAGCACTCCCTAAACTGGGAGTGCCTCTTTCAAAGTGCGAATGCGGGCGCTGCAGGATCGGTCCGGATCATCGGACCGACGGCTCGCAGACCGCTGAGAACGACCTGCGGGCCGTTTGAATGAAAGGGGGTGAGTCCAAAGGATGAATAAGACATCATCCTGGACTCCCATCGCCATCACCATTGCGCTGGACTGGCGCTTTGTGCTGGCAGTTGCCGTCCTTGTGCTCACGCTACTGCTGAAGTAGCCAACTTCCCGGGAGGAGCGTACCCTTCCGGGAACCAATTCATTATATATCGGCCGTTATTTCACCAGCTTGAGTACGCCTTGCCGTCCGATCCCGTTTCCTGCGAGCCGCTGTGGACGTCGTTGACCCCCGGATCGGTCTGATCCAGATCCTGATACGTATCGTCGCTCGCCGTGACCCACGTCTCGCGGCTGTGTGTGAACGGGTCTTCGGGGATTTCCTTCAGATAACCGCTCTGTACCAAATCATCCAGCGATTGCGGCGCCTTGTTCTTGTCCATCGTGTAGGAGTCGATAGCGTCCCGCATCACGTGCAGGTCTTCCTTCAGCGCCGATTCTTTGGCGCTCTTGATGGCGGCAACGAAGCTGGGAATAGCAACGGCCGCGAGAATGCCGATGATCAGCATCACCACCATCAGCTCCACCAGCGTGAAGCCGTCTTCGGATCTGCGCATTGGAGTTCTTAGCCGCAAGTTACCAATCCTTGTACTTCGTTCCATCCAGCGCGGTCCCGTCGGATTTCGAGAACACGTCGAAGACGTTCTGACCGCCCCACGAGTCACTGTCCGGATCGTCCTGCATCGACCGCAACCCCCAGTCGTCGTTGCCGGTCATCGGATCGATGGGAATGTGACGAAGAAACCGCACCTTCTTTCCCTGCACGTCGACTCCGTCGACCAGGGTCTGCAGATCTGGCGGGTAATTCTGGCTGTCGACCTTGGTCTGGAAAGCGTGCTTGTCGGCCGCATCCTTATAAGTATCGATCGCGCGGCGCATCTGCCACAGGTCGTACCGCAGCATGCGCTCCTTTTCCCGCTTGACCTGAAAACGTGCAATGGGCACCGCGGCTGACGCGAGGATGCCGAGAATCGCCACCGTCACGATCAGCTCGACGAGTGTAAGGCCGGCTTCGCCGTCGTGCCTGCGTTTCGAATTGTGAAACATCAACCGCATCGCTTCATTCCTGGCACGCTACTGAATGTGCACGACGGCTTGCGATCCTGTGGCCGGCAGCGCCTGCTGTGAGCTGTTGCGGACCACCGGCCGGGTAACGGCCACCGATGCATCGCCGGCTGCCTTTGCCTGGAAAGTGAGCACGCACAGCGTGCCTGATCCTCCACTCACACCTTTTGTCCCGGGCGGACGCGAAGCCGCGACAGCGACGTTCCCTCTTCCATCGTCGCGATGGACCAGCGCCACGGCCTGGCCATCCTTACCCAGCACGTTCGGATGTTGCGGGTCATCGGAGTCCACATTGATGAGCGCCAGCTTCGAAGCATCGTACTGCACTTCCATCGGCACTCCGAACACGTCGTTGCCGCCCGACAGGTTAACGAACATCTTGAACGTCGAACCCACTTTCTGCACGGCTTGTGGCGGACTGAGCTGCAGGCTGACCGGGGGGCCATTGTTTTGCTGCTGCTCCATGTTCGTCATCGCCTGTTGTGCTGCGCCCGCTGCCGAAGGAGGAGGCTCCGGCGTGGCCTGCTGTTGGGCAGCTGCCGCCGAGTAAGGACCGGGAGGCACGGCCTGCTGCGATGCCGCCGAGGGAGCAGGAGGAGGAGGCCCCTGCGGCGCCACTTGGGCAAGGTTGATGGGTCGCAGTTCGACATTGTTCGTGGTCCCGGTATCGATGGCCTGCAGATTCTGGGGACTGAGTTGTTGCGCGCTCACCACGTGCGGAACGATGAGAAAGACAATCTCGTCGTCGGTCACTTCCTTTTGCTGCGTGCTGAAGAAGTATTTCAGCAGTGGAAGCTGCGCCAGACCCGGCGTGCCGCTGACGGTCCATGTCGTTTGGTGCTGCACGATGCCGCCGATCAGGTTGGGCTCACCGTCCCGGAGCCGGACCGTTTGGTCGACCACACGCTGGGTAATGATCGGTTCCGTGATGCCGCCGATGTTGGAATTGCCGTTGGTGGCTGAGACTTCCACCTTGAACTTCATGCTCACGTCGCGATCGAAATGCACTGTGGGCTTGAGCGTCATGTTTACGCCCACGTCGATGTACTGGAACTGCGTATTCACCAGCGAGCTGACGATCGCCGTTGCCGCACCCGTTTGATACGAACCTGTCGCAATCGGGATTCGCTCGCCGATCTTGAGGCTCGCCTCCTGGCTGTCGGAGGCCCGGATCTGCGGGTTCTGAATAATGCGCGACCGCGTGTCGGTGAGCAGCAGATTCACAGCTGCCTGGCCGATCGTTACCGCGAAGTTCGTCGAATTCAGATGAGCCAGATTATTCAACGTAATGCTGCTGGCGTTGCTGTTCGATCCCGTACCGCTGCTGCCGGTGCCGCTGCTGTTGTTATTGTTGTTATTGCTGGTGCTGCTGTTCAGGTTGGCGTTGGAAGGCTGGAAATTGATGCTCGCCGTTTGGGGCAACTGAACGCCGATATTGCGCAGCAGATCGCGGCTGACCTCGAGCACCGCCACGTCGATGATCACTTCCGGCTTCGGCATATCGAGATCGCTGATCAGCTTGCGCGCGAGCAGCAGCTCGTCCGGCGTGGCGCGCATCACGATGGCGTTCTCGCTCGCAACTCCGTTGATCCGTGCGCCCTGGGAGAACAGGTTGCGCAGCACCGTCTGGATTTCGGTGAAGTCGTTTTGCTGAGAAACATTGTGCAGGTAAAAGGTCTCAACCGCCTGCTCATCCAGCTCCGTGTGCTTGCTGCGCGAGTTCTCGGCGACGAAAATGGTGTTCGACGTGATCGGCCGCCAGAATGTATTGGACACAGTGGCCACAATACGCAGCGCGTCAGCCAGCGTTACGTTGTTCAGGTCCACCTGGATGCGTTTCGAGCTGTACGACGGGTCGAAGAGAACGTTGATACCGGCCGCCTTCCCCACCGCCTGGTAGATGATCCGGCTGTCCTCAACCATGTGCAGCGTCAGCGGCTCGTTCGAGATCGGCTTGAGCTGGATCGGCGCAGCCAGCTCCAGCGCCTCATCACTGGTCTTCGGGGCCGACTCCGGCGCCGGAGACTGCGCGTTGATCTTGTCGCGCGTCGCTTTGATGTCCTGCTCGGCCAGCTCATTGCTGGGATCGATTTCCAGCGCGCGCAAAAACTCAGTCAGCGCGGCCGTGTAGTTGCCCTCCTCGCGGATTCTCTCCCCGCGTTCCACGTGAATGGCAGCCGCATCGAAACGCGTACGTTCCCATGCCAGCTTGTAACGCTCATCGGTGGGCTTCTTCTGGTAGGCCTGATAGTAGGCCTCATACGCGGCCAGAGTATTGTCCTTTGCCTCGGCCTTTTGTCCTTGCTTGAACCAGTGCGAGGCGGACTGCGCGCGCGCCCCCGGAACCGCCAGAAGAGTGGCGAGGAATGCCCAGATCACGAGACTTCGCTTCATGCAGCTCCATCGTGGGGAGAGGGAATGGTATAAGCCGAAGCGGCCGATCCTGGTTTCCCGGTGTGAGAACTCGCCACCGCTTCGTGCCGGGAATAGTATCGCACTCCGGTGGCGCGGTGCGCCCTTAAGGCCATGAAACACCGAAGATTGCCCCCAGCGTGGCGAACCCGCAGTTTCAGCCTCTGGCGCGCCGTTATACGATGAGAATTTGCGTCTCAAACTATGGCCCGTCCGTCCAGTCAACCCGTTAAACCGAACCCGCCGAAGGCCAGGCCCCGCGACCCGGTTGCCTCCGGCGATCGCGACGCGGCGCAGAACCGGATGGCCTCCCACAACTACTTCCTGCTCGAGAAGTATGAGGCCGGCGTCGCCCTGCGCGGGACCGAGGTCAAGTCGATCCGCGAAGGCAAGGCCAATCTCAAGGACGCCTACGGCCTCATTAGGGATGGGGAAGCCTTTCTGCTCAACGCTCATATCGGGGCGTATTCCCACGGCAGCTACAACAATCACGACGCGCTGCGCACACGTAAACTGCTGCTCCGCCAAGAGGAAATTCGGAAGCTCACGGGAAAGACGCAGCAAAAGGGCCTTACGCTCATCCCCACCCGGCTTTATTTCCGCAACGGCCGCGTGAAGTGCGAAATCGCCGTCGCCCGCGGCAAGCAGGACTGGGATAAGCGCGAGACGGAGCGCCGGCGCGAGGCCGATCGGGAGGCGCGGGCGGCGATTGCGCGGGGCCGGAAGAGCTGAAAAGTTGTACAAGATTTGTTGTACAATTGAGACATGAGCTTGAAGAACTCTCAGACCGAGGTGACCGTGGCCTACTTCCGAGCGAATCTGCCACGTCTTCTCGAACTTGCGCAGAAGGGCAAGGTCATTCGGATTCTTCGCTATAACAAGCCCATCGCCACACTCTCTCCCCCGGTTCCCGATCCAAAGCCGGTACGCCGATTCGGTACGGGCAAGGGGCGGGTGAAAATCATCGATCCCCATTGGGCCGACCCAATGACGGACGCCGAAGTCGATGCCTGGCTGGAGGGCCGGTATTAGGCTCCTCCTGGACACCCAGGTGTTGGTTCTTGCCCACCTGGGAAGTCTCCCGGCGCGAGTGCAGCAAGCGCTGGCGCCCATCGACGTCGCGGTGTGCATCAGCGCGGCTTCTCTCGTTGAGATTGCGACGAAGAACGCGATCGGCAAGCTAAGTATGTCGGAGGAGGAGACAAATCTCGCTCTCAGCGAGCTTCACGTTGACACTATTGCTTTCGAGGCATCACACGCATTCGCTTTGTTCTCGCTCCCATTCCATCACCGCGACCCGTTCGACCGCATGATTCTGGCTACCGCCATCGCCGAACGGCTGCCGATTGTCACCGGTGATCGCAATTTCAGACGCTATCCCAACGTTAAAGTGATCTGGTAGAGCCGTTCCAATCCATTCCGAATTCCTATGAATACCAATCTCGTTCTTGCTCCTTCCTCCGACGTTGCCACCGAACTGCTCGCTGTCTTCGCCGTCGATGCCGCGCCAAAAAGCGCTACGAAGCCTGATATCCAGATCCTCGTCGCCGATACAGCGCCGACTCAGGCCGTCCGGGCCGTGCTCGACGGTGGCGAATTCAAGGCCGAGTCGTGTGAGACCCTCCTCCTCCACCATCCATCCGGCATGAAAGCGACACGCCTGCTCATCGTCGGCCTCGGAAAAGCAGCGAAATTGAGCGCGCATGAGGTCCGCAAAGGGGCCGGGACCGCCGTTCGCTTTGCCAAGCCACGCGGCCTGCGTGAGATCGCGATCACAATCCCTGTTGCCGACGGGCTCGAGCCAAAGCTGACCGTCCGCGCCCTGACCGAAGGCGCCGTCCTGGGCGACTACGACTCGGACACCTACCGATCCGACCGCAAAGACCGCGGTGTCCAGACTGTCCACGTGGTCGCGCCTTCCGGCTTCGACCGGAGTGCCGCCGAAAGCGGCCTCCGCGAAGGTGTGATCGTTGCGGAGTCACAGAACTTTGCCCGCGAGCTGATCAATGAACCGGGCAACCGGTTGACCCCGACCATCCTCGGCCAGCGCGCCGCAGAACTGTGCCGGGAGTTCGGCATCCAGTGCGAGGTGCACAGCACCGAGAAGATGCGTGAGCTCGAGATGGGCGCCTTCCTCAGCGTGACCCAGGGCTCCGACGAGCCCCCGGCGCTGATCGTCATGAAGTACGAGCCGCCCAGCGCGCCTTCCGGGCCCGTACTCGGTCTGGTCGGGAAGGGAATCACGTTCGACTCGGGCGGCATCTCCATCAAGCCCTCCGACAACATGGAGAAGATGAAGTACGACATGGCCGGCGGCGCGGCGATGATTGGCGCGATGCGGGCGATTGCTCAGCTCCAGGTACCTGTGAGGGTCATCGGTGTCGTCTGTGCTGCCGAGAACATGCCCTCCGGCAAGGCGCAACGCCCCGGCGACGTTCAGATCGCCATGCCGGCCCCCGGAAAACCCGGCAAGGCCATCGAGATCATCAACACCGATGCGGAGGGCCGCCTGGTTCTGGCCGATGGCATCACCTACGCCAAACAACTCGGCGCCACCCATCTCATCGACGCTGCAACGCTGACCGGCGCGGTTGCCATCGCTTTAGGCCAACTCAACGCAGGCATCTTCGCCAACGATGAGGACAGCTACGAGCGATTCATGACCGGTCTGAAAACCTCCGGCGAGCGCTTCTGGCGGCTGCCCGTCGAGGACGATTATCGCGATGTCATCAAATCGACCATTGCCGACATTAAGAACACCGGCGGCCGGTACGGCGGGGCGATCAATGGCGCGATGTTCGTGAAGGAGTTCGCCGAAGACACCCCCTGGATTCACCTCGATATCGCGGCCATGGCCTGGGTCGACGATCCCAAACCATGGTCGGCTTCGGGTCCGACAGGAGTGGCCGTGCGGAGTGTGGTTGAGTGGGTTCGCAGCTTCGCGGTCTAAGTGGCTGATTCTTAGCGCGCAATCATTGATTTCACTGATTGCATTGACAGCAATGATTGCGTCACGCTAGGCTTGGATCATGGCCAGCATCACCATTCGCAAACTCGACGACTCGGTCAAGGCAAAGCTCCGCGTACGCGCCGCTCAGAACGGGCGTTCCATGGAAGAAGAGGCGAGAGCCATTCTTGAGGGGGCAGTTAAATTGCCTGGGAGCACTGGGAAAAGGGAAATCAGCTTCTATGAATCGATCCGGCGCCACATGGCCGAGGCTGGCGTAACCGGATTCGATCTGGAGATTCCGCCGCGCGGCCCGATGCGGCCGCCGCCGGACTTTAGTGGTCCTGATTTTGGAGCGAACAGCGATGAATAGCAGATGATCGTGGTCGATACGAATGTCCTTTCCGAAGCAATGCGTGATCGACCAGAGCCTCGCGTCGCCGCCTGGCTCGGCCAGCAACTGAATTCCGAAACGTTTACGA
>Ga0335073_10009605_pt1 | contig 13576 bp, 10 predicted proteins | sample Lox_Sample_22_FD_207093 | JGI IMG/M metagenome (GOLD analysis project Ga0335073, IMG submission 207093) | Soil microbial communities from Loxahatchee National Wildlife Refuge, Florida, United States - Lox_Sample_2.2 | ecosystem: Environmental > Terrestrial > Soil > Wetlands | place: USA...
GCGGCGCAGATCACTGCCCAGCCTGACAATCGCCGAGCTGTGATTCTAGGTGTTCCTGTGTGCATACGGAAGATCGCTCCTGGGAACAGGTTTTTCGTTTTCAAGATCTCGGGCAGCAACCCCATCCAACAGATTCCAGGGCGAAGCACTTATCTTCAATCGCGCTGCCGAAACGCAACAGGAATTCAGGCTCTGACAATTCCTCTTAGACGGCAGGCGTCTTCCCTGAGATGTTAGAACCGATTGGCAAATAAAGTTCTGTCGCGCGGCCAATTTTGCCGGCGATCACTTGCCAAGCTTATGAGTGCGGAGGGGGTCTGTAGAAATGGGAGGGAAAGGAAGAGAATGGGGCTGCCACGGGGTGGATTTCGGCGAACCCAGGTATGACGTTGAAGAGTAGCACGGCAGGACTCGCCAGCAGCAGCACAAGTCCCCCGTTGGAATGCGGCGCGGACGCGGGTAAGGTGAGTGCCTCGATGGAGTAGCGGGCGGCGTCGGCAGGTTGGGACTTGATCGAGCCGAACTGGACGCGAACATTGTCGTTCGGGCTATACCAGCCAAGCTTGGCTTCAACGGCGAATGCCGCGGCGAGGAGGCACAACGCTGCGCCGAGCACAGTGATTCCCCAACGCCGGTGCCAAAGCCTGCTACGCATGACCAGAGTCTACCACCCGTTAAGTTCAGACGGAACTGGCGCCCATTGGTTGCCTTTTGTTTCACGGCGCACCAGTTCCGGGGAGCTTGGTTTTGTGGTTATTCCATGAAAAGATGGAAACGAGTGAAAAACCTCAGGACAGTTTGTACTGTCAAAACGGTTGGGACCCCCTGCAAGACAGCTTCACTTTTGACCGACAAAGGTAATAGTTTCAGAACCTAGTGATCGAACACGCCAACTCGCAACATCCCTCAATCCGTCTGTCCATTTTGTTCTTCACGCTGGGGGTCAGCGTGTTTTTCTGGGGACTTGGCTACAAGTTGTCCTTGTACGAGTCGCACGCGGCCAGCATTCACCGGATTCCGCAGGCAAAGCTCTTGTCACGAGAAGAGGATGGCAACGCACGTAAGGCCCTGCCAGACGGCCTAGTAAGACCGCCACTGGCCCCCGTGCACACTCACTCCACACTTCTTCTCCTTATGTCGTGGGTGTTTGTGACAATCTTGCGCATGAATCCGGATCGGCAGGATTTCTTTATCCCCGGGCCCTGGTGTCTGCGATTAGCCGAGATTCAGAGCGCGTTCCGTTTCCGCCCTCCACCTGCCCTCTGCTGACATTCAGCCCTGCAAGAATCTGCGAGTTTGATTCGTATCCAAGTATCCATAGACTCCTGGAGAGCATGTCTTTTCCGAAGTGATCGCGGGGACTACTTATGGTTTGTAACTGACTGGGAAAGTTACCGCGGAGAAGAGGTTTAGAACGGAATGGCAGTTCAAGCTAACAACGTAATTACCGCATGCGGGTTGATAGGCGCGCTGCTGGGCGCATGCAGCCTGTCCGCCCAGACACAAACATGTCTGCCAAACGCCCCGGCTGCACGACTGATGGCACAACTAGCGAAGGCGCCGGTCTCGCCGCTACAGGCTCCAGAAAAACAATTGTCTGCCGAACCGAATTCAAATGCGCAAGCGGCTAAACCCGGGGCAACAACGTCACAGAGTAATGTACCGGCGGGTCCTGCGGAGAAGCTCACTCGCACTCAGGCCGAGCAGATGGCAATCAGAAACAATCCGCGTGTCACAGTAGCGCGATTGCTGGCTTTGGCGCAGCACCAGGTATACCGTGAAACGCGCTCGGCTGAATTGCCAACGGCCAATGCAGCTCTGACAGGCGTGGAAGCCGAAGAAGCAAGCCGGGTCTCCGCTGGTTCGCTGACAGCGTCAAGATTATTTGAGCATGCAGGCACAGGCGGAGGATTCCAACAACTCCTGACGGATTTTGGACGAACGCGCAATCTTGTAAAGTCGTCTGCGTTACAGGAGAAGGCTCAAAATGCAAATGCGCTCGCCACGCAGTATGACATTGAACTTGAAACTGATCAGGCGTTTTACGGGGCCCTCCAGGCTCAGCAGACGCTCAAGGTTGCCCAGCAGAATGTCGCTGCGCGGCAGGCAGTCGACTCGCAAGTGAACGAGATGACCGCGAATAAGCTCAAATCTACCTTGGATCTGAGCTTCGCGGATGTCAACCTGTCGCAGGCGAAGTTGCTTGAGTTGGATGCCCGGAATAATGCCGATTCGACGATGGCTGTTTTGGATGCGATTCTCGGCCTCGATTATCAGGTAAATTACGAACTCATTGATGATGGTCCCACGATTGAGCAGCCGCCGCCGGAGATTGAGCAATTAGTCCAGCAGGGACTGAGACAGCGGCCCGATCTACAGGCAACGATGTACAGTCAGCAGGCCGCTGTGAAATTCAGCAGAGCTGAACGCGATCAGCTGCTGCCCAGCATCGAAGCTTCAGGAACGGCGGGAATCGTGCCGATACGCCCGGATCAGTACTATTTGACGAACTGGTGGGGGGCTATCGGAGTGAACGTGAACATCCCGGTCTTCAACGGATTTCTATTCACTGCGCAAGCAAAGGAAGCGTCAATTCGAGCGCAGGCTGCCACAGAGCAGACGAGGGATCTTAAGGACAGGATTGTGCGTGACGTGAGAACAGCTTGGCTGACAGCAAATACTTCGTACCAGAGAGTAGGAGTTACGGCGGAATTGCTGCAAGAGGCGAATCTTGGACTGAAACTGGCGCAGGCACGTTACCAGATAGGACTTAGTTCGATTGTAGAGTTGAACCAGGCAGAGTATCAGCAGACAGACGCCGCGATTCAGAATGCCAATGCACAATACCAGTACAGGCTGGCGTTGGCTACACTGAACTATCAGGTTGGTACGGAGCCGTAGAGGAATCTCAATGGAAATCATGCGAGTGAACGCCGGCGCTGGAGATTTCTATTGGCAGAATGCGAAAAGCTTTCACGTGGATGACACCGTTCTGTATCTGCAACCTGCCTTCAATGTCGAGGAATCGATTGCGAGTGACAACGATCCTCTCATGCTCGAAGAGATCGGGTGTGATGATGATATTGGCAATCCCGGTTTCATCTTCTAAGGAGAGAAAGACGAATCCTTTCGCTGTTCCCGGACGTTGACGGGCAATCACGCATCCGGCAATACGGACAAAACTGTTGTTGTCTGAACGCGTCAGTTCATCAGCAGTTAGAAAGTCGCGTTGATGCAATGCGGGGCGGTGGTACGACATTGGATGTGGGCCGCAGGTGAGCCCAACCCCCGCAAAATCGGCAGCAAGACGCTCATCCGTTGTCATTTGACGCAAAGGTCTGGATTGACGATCGGATTCTGACGGCGAGTTTCGCAGTAATGGACCAACTGGCCGACCAGCCTCTTCCACTTGCCAGAGAGCATCGCGTCGATGCTTCACTTCATCGAGCGAATTCAACGCGCCGATTTGCGCCAGCAAAGCCAGCTCTTTGCGGTTCAGTTCAGGCACTCGCCGAACGAGATCATCCACAGAACGAAACGAGCCATCGTCTTCGCGCGCTTTGATCAAAGCTGCGGCGGATGATTGGCGCAGTCCTTTGGCGTAGTTCAGGCCAATACGAACAGACTGGCTTCCATCAATCTCGTGATCTATGGAACATTGTCCTTCCGACCGTTGGATGCAAATGGGATGAACCCGTAATCCATGCCGTTGAGCATCCTTGATCAAAACGGCAGGGGTGTAAAAGCCCATCGGCTGGTTGTTCAGCAGACCACAGGTGAATGCCGCGAGATAGTGAACTTTCAGATACGCGGACGCATAGGCGATCAACGCAAAACTCGCCGCATGCGATTCGGGAAATCCATACATGGCAAATGAGGAAATCCCCTGAACGATATTGTCCTGCTCTACGGCACCGATTCCATTTCGCGTCATTCCCGCGCGCAGTCTTCCTTCCAGGTCGCGCATACGCTGCATCGAGCGACGCATGCCCACAGCACGTCGCAGTTCTTCCGCTTCCGAGCCGGTAAAGCTTGCGACCACCATTGCCATACGCAAGAGTTGCTCCTGGAAAAGAGGAACGCCGAGAGTGCGCTTCAGCACCGGTTCCAACAAAGGGTGAGGGTAGGAGACTTCCTCCTTGCCCTGTCGCCGGCGCATATAAGGATGCATCATCTTGCCGACAATGGGACCAGGACGAATGATGGCTACTTGCACAACAACATCGTAGAAACATCGCGGCGCATTATGGGGCAGGGAAGCCATCTGCGCCCGGCTCTCCACCTGGAACATTCCCACGGTATCGGCTTTACAAAGCGTGTCGTAGACCTGTTGATCGTCATGGGGCAATGCTGCCAGATCAACCTGCGTGTTGTAGTGGGGCGGAATCAGATCGAGGGAATCTTTGATTGCGGCCATCATTCCCAGGCCCAGCAGATCAACCTTGATGAGTCCGAGATCGGCGCAATCTTCCTTGTCCCATTGCACAACCGTGCGTCCTGGCATCGATGCGCGTTCGATGGGAACGATGTGGTTCAGCATTCCTGCACAGATGACCATTCCACCGGAATGTTGTCCGAGATGACGAGGAAGGTCGTACATCCGCGTGCAGAGATCGAGATACTTCGCAACAGCAGGGTGACGCACATCAAATCCGGCCTGGTTAAAATGCTTGTCCATGGTGTCGTTGGCTCCGCGCCACTCCCAGTGCCCAACCAAGCCGGAAAGACGTGCAAGCTGTTGTTCGTCGAACCCAAGTGCTTTACCGACTTCGCGTGCAGCAGAGCGGCCACGGTATGTGATCACGTTCGCAGTCATTGCTGCACCGAGTGATCCGTACTGCTTATAGATGTGCTGGATAACACTTTCACGATCATCTCCAGAAGGCAGATCAAGATCTATATCGGGCCACTCACCACGGCTTTTGCTAAGGAAGCGTTCGAATAGCAATTCCATGCCAATGGGATCGACCGCGGTGATTTCAAGCGCATAACAAACAACGGAGTTGGCCGCTGATCCACGGCCTTGAACGAGAAATCCCTGCTGATGGCAGTAACGTCTGATATCCCAGACAATGAGGAAATACCCGGCAAAACCCAGTTTGGCAATCAGATCAAGTTCGCGTTGGGACTGTTTCTGTGCTCGTTCGAGCAGATGCCGCTTGAGGGTATGCAAATAACGTTTTCGGATTCCTTCATTCACGCGTTTCGCAAGAAAGCTGTCCATGGTTTCGCCGTTGGGCACGGGATAATGTGGAAATTCGTATCCCAGGTTGTTCAATGTGAATTCAAGGCGCTCACTTACGATTCTGGTATTGGCAATTGCTTCAGGAATATCGCGAAATTGACTCAACATCTCTCGTGCAGAACAAAGATGGCGCCAGGAGTTCTTGCATAAAAGCCGTCCGGCATCATGAACCGTAGTGTGATGACGAATCGCAGTAAAGATATCCAGCAACTCGCGATCCTCTTGCGTTGCACATCGAACTCCATTGGTCGCAATCAGGGGAAGATCGAGTCGAGATGCAATTTCAATCAGCGAAGCATTGCGGCATTCCTCCTCGCGCTCAAAATGACGCTGAAGTTCCACGAAGACATTCTGTCGGCCGTAAATGGAGACGAGCCGATCGAGAGACTTGCGCGCACCCTCTTCGCCACCGGAATTGAGTGCTGCAGTAAGCGGGCCCTCTTCGCCTCCTGTGAGACAAATCAGACCAGCCGAGAATTCTTCGAGATCATCAAACGTAGCCGCACCTTCGGCCTTCGTCGATTCCCGCATTTTGAAGCGAGTGATCAATTGACAGAGGTTCTGATAGCCGATCTGCGAAGTACAGAGTAGAACGATGCGAGGCGGCTCCTCAGGAAATCGATTCGGAAGCCATGTAGGAGGAACTAGTCTACTGCCAAACGACGACACGGCTATTTCAGCGCCGATGTGTGCTCTGATTTTGTTGAGTTTCGCGGAGGTGTGAAAGCGTGCGGAACCATAGATGCCGTTTCTGTCGGCCAGAGCTATTGCCGGCATCTCCAATTCAAGAGCGCGTTCGACGAGCGACTCAGGCTGCGAGGAACCTCCGAGAAAACTGAATGCGCTGGACGCATGGAGCTCGATGTATTCCTCGCTTGTTGATAGACTCGTGATTCTGTTCCTGGTATCAGTCATACAAGGCGTCCAGCAACCATAGATGATTCAGGTGATCGTGTACCAGGAGGCAACCCACGCGTTCACCATGGTTGTTGATTGCCATCACGTCCCACTCTTCCAGATCCCAATGGTTCACTGACCACCAGCAGCCGCTTGAGTGCCATGGGCCATACGCCACCTGTACTTGGTAGAGATCGCCACCGTCGTGAAATACTGCCGGTTTCTCTGCTTGTATTTGCATACGAACAGGGTGTGGCGGACGCATACGGCGGAGAGAAATGCGCGTAGTGATTTCATTTTTTGGCGAAGGCTGATCCGGTACACGGAAGGGATCGATAGTGAAGCTATCTCTGCGATGTGTGTCCAGAAGTGTTGGAGAACCGACACGATCGGATCCAACCAACGCCTTGAGACGAGCAAGTGTCACATCAAGTCGCGAAGGCTCTGGCGCCTGAGGTGTGAACAAACCGAGTTGCACTTTCGACTGCTGCCCAGCTTCAGCGATCAGAGTAAGCGACACAACGGCAGCCTGCGGGGGGTGTGCTCCAATCTCTAGCTGCAACAATTTGAGAAGGAACTTACGATCATTGGAAGGAAGTGCAGGACGGATGACTCGTTCGTAGTGAAGCGAGCGCTCCAGCGACATGCGAACAGTCAGCGATGCCAGGCACAGGGCCCGATTATTTGCACGAGCGACCAGATTGTTGATCATTCCGGAGCCAATAAAGAGAAGGGAATCGATCTGGTCGATATGAGTTTCGAATTCAATGTGCTCTTTTAATTCAAATGCCGCTTCGATCGGTTGAAAGATGTGATCCGCTGTGCCGCGCGATAACCTGAGCCACAGCGAAGCTTGTTGCCCTATCCTTGTGACCAGATCTTCTTCAGGAAGTTCAGCTAGTTCTCCTAAAGTGCGAATGCCCCAGAGCGCAAGAGTCTCGTAATGTTCCTCATCGAGCTGCAATGCTGATACCGGAATATCGGCGATTGCTCGGGCTTCTTCATCAGGTGGAATCACTGTTATGCCGCGCGTTGATTTTGCCTTAATACGTGTCGTATCGAAGTTCAAACCGATACAAATCGAAGTACGAAAACCTGCCGTGATGATTGTTGTTCGTAAACTCTGGGCTATTTGCATAGGAGGTCCGAACAACCGCTCCGTTCCAGATATGTCGAGTACGAATCCACATGCGTTGTCGGCATAGGTTTCTTCGATGCGCGGAGAGAACTGCGATGCACATTCGAGAAGTACCGTCCGTGCGGACTGCTCGGTCGGCCAAGAACGGGAGAATAGTTGGATTCCACCGAGTTCCTCGACTTCTAGGCGGGTCATTCCCAGAGCCAGGCCGCGCTTTCGAGCATGGAGATTGAGCGAGCAGACCGATTCCTTTGGTGTTACTCCATCAAGAATGGCAACAGATTTGGAATGAAGATCGGGACGCAGCCGGAGAATGGCCTGGGCGGGAAATTCTGCAGCATAAAATGCGGCATAAAGCGGATTGGATGCCTTAGTCATGCACGGTTTTCCAAGTCCCATGGTGGTTGAGACCGCCATCTTGAAACGGGAGGTTTGCGCGTGATCGAGGTGAGAGGCGAAAAGCGCGCTCGTCCGCGTTGTGCGCTGTAGCTGAATCCGCGAATGACATAGGGAGATGTCTCATCGACGCAGTGATGGCGGCATTCCAGTACCAGGGCTGCGCTCGATTGTGCGTAAGCAGCCTTTCCAAGCAAGATCAGGCTGCAACGCGTGCGATCAGCAGCTTGTCGGAACCGAAACCATGTGGCGAGTGGAATGCGGCGGCCATGCTCGATTGCCTCGTCAGCAAGATCGAGAACAATAGCGGCAAATCCACCAGCCTGTAGCAGAAGATCAGTTGCACGAATGGCTTGATCAAGACGAGTCCATGGCTGCTGTTTTTTCCTCTGTGCCGTGGATTGTTGTTTATCACTGGGTGTATCGGTGCATCGAACCCAAAGCAAATGCTGGAGACTAACTGCATTCACTGCGGCCGATTCGGGATCGAAGGCATCGCCGGCATCTACCCATGCGCAAACATTTCCATCCTTAGTGCGGCTAGCCAGGAATGCTAGAGCAAGATTGGTTCTACCCGAACAAGCCGGCCCAGTCAGCTCAGAAATGGCGCCGACTGGAAGACCACCATTGAGTAGTCCGTCGATCGACACAACTCCGGTTGCCACAACGTCGCGGATTGTCCTCGGGGAAGGGGTAAGCGCGGACGGATAGCGGTGCTGGAGATCGTTCTCGATCTTGAGTCGGAGTGCAGTGGAAGAAGGCATGGAAGTATTCGCCTTTTATTCGCCTTATAGATTCCTACAAATACGGCTAGGATGTCAATAGATTAGGAGTGAAACAATAAAAGATTGAAGGATAAATGATCTTATTATGTAACGTATTTACTTATTGTTACAATATTTACTTCGCTGAATACCTTAACTCTTGACCAATTCTAGGTGAGCCGTAAAGTGGCGCAAAAAGGGTGCTTCATAGGTCAGCTGCATGCCACGAATCTTTTCCCGGTTTTTGTAAACCTCGATGATCACTTCAACCAGGTAGTCTACATGGCTTTGCGTGTAAACGCGTCGCGGAATGGCTAGACGAACCAGGTCCATCTGCGCTGCTCCAGCGAACATCAGGGTGCCTATCTCAACTGATCTGACCCCGCCTTCAAGATAGAGTTCAGCAGCCAGTGCGACTCCTGGGAACTGCTCCGGAGAGATGTGGGGAAGGAAGCCTCGAGCATCGATATAGATCGCATGTCCGCCTGGAGGCTGAACGATGGGAACGCCGGCGGCGGAGACGTGGTTTCCGAGATACGCGGTTGAAGCGATTCGGTAGCGCAGGTAATCCTCCTGCAATGCTTCTTGAATTCCGACTGCGATCGCTTCAAGGTCACGCCCAGCGAGGCCACCGTAGGTTGGATAACCTTCGGTCAGGATGAGCAGGTCTTTTTCCTGCTGTGCCAGCAGGTCGTTACAGGTGCAGAGGAACCCACCTATGTTGGCCATGCCGTCTTTTTTGGCAGACATGGTGCAGCCATCGCCATAGCTGAACATTTCTTGAGCGATCTGCTTCGGAGTTTTGTCGGCAAATTCCGGTTCGCGCATTCTAATAAACCATGCGTTTTCAGCAAATCGGCAGGCGTCGAAATAAAGAGGGATGCCGTGATGCTTGCAGACAGCACTGACCTGTCGGACGTTTTCCATCGAAACCGGCTGGCCACCACCTGAGTTGTTGGTCACGGTGAGCATGACCAGTGGGATGCGTTCGCGCCCGACCCGTCCGATGAGAGCCTCGAGTGCTGTAACATCCATGTTCCCTTTAAACGGATACGAAACAGACGGCTGGCGACCTTCCGGGATCAACAGATCTACGGCTTCAGCGCCTACAAACTCCACATTGGCTCGCGTGGTATCAAAGTGCGTGTTGTTCGGGACGACATCACCTCTCTTGCATGTCACGCCGAAAAGAATTCGCTCGGCGGCACGGCCTTGGTGAGTTGGAATCACATGCTTGTAGCCGACGATCTCCTGGATGGAATCGCGAAAACGGTCGAAGCTCCGGCTTCCTGCATAGCTCTCATCGCCCTCCATCACCGCGGCCCATTGATGCGTCGACATTGCTCCGGTGCCGGAATCAGTGAGCAAATCGATGAGGACATCATCGGCGTGCAACAGAAACAGGTTGTAATGCGCGGCATTCAACAATGCTTCGCGTTGTGCACGAGTGGTCCAGCGAATGGGCTCGATGCTCTTAATCCTAAAAGGCTCGATGATCGTTCTCACAGGCATGATGGATTCCTGTGTGTATTATCCAACGTGCGCCTCATCTATTCGTACAGTGGCAATCGAAGAAATTGCGCAGAATGCCCGAGTGCCAGCCGAGACCCTGGTTTGCACAAATCGAGAAACTCTAAAAGCTGCTAAGCTAATTATGTTTCTTGATTATTTCCTGCGGTCGGCAGCTTCCCCGGAAAAAGGGCTTATGGCCTTCCAAAAGCTGTGCGCGTGCGACCGAACCCATGAAAAGCTGATCGGCGCCCGGCTCGATCTTGTCAATACCGTCTCCATGCGCTTCCCGGAGCTGGTGAAAATTCTCTCCGACGTTCCGAAATCCGGGTTGTGGCTCAATCATTTTCGCGGTATTCCCAGGGGACCACGACTTTCGCGCTTCGACGTGATCTATCTCGATGAATCAGCACGTGTGCTGGAGTGCGTCGAGAATTTCACGGAAGCTGAGTTCGAGCCGCTGGAAAAGGCAGCCGAGAGTGCGCTGATTCTTCCGGCACATACGCTAGCTTCTCTTCGCGTGCAGCCCGGAGATCAACTTCGTATTTGCGAGGCGGGCAAGATTGTCGTTGGTGGACCCGCGTCGAAGGATGAGCAGTGTATCCGGGATGTGGTTCTAAATGTTGCTCCGAAGGAGACTAAGCGGCAGATTCCCGACAAAGCTGTGGTCTCAATTGCGCAGGACTCAAAGCTCACTTTAAAGGAGCGATTTTTCCGCTGGCTCTTCCCGGAAGCTGAGACGTCAGATCGCAGGAACGGAGTTCGGATGCCAGGACAGGATCTCGTCGCGTATTACTGGACCGGCGGATCTCCGCTTTCGTACAAGATCGGAAACATAAGTCGGAGTGGGCTCTTTCTTTTCACAGAAGAGCGTTGGCTGCCTGGAACGCGTTTGATGATGACGTTGCAAAAGGCAGGCGCGGACGCTGCCGGGCCAGAAGAGATCAGCCGCGTCGAGTCAGAGGTCATACGTTGGGGCGAGGATGGGATCGGTTGCCAGTTTGTCGAATCGAGCTTCATCGATCTGAACTCTCGCAAAATCGTGGAGGGTCGAATCTTCGCCAGCGAAACGTTCGACCGTTTCCTCAATGGGGTGACAGGACCGAATCAGCTGTAAGTTTGTCAGAAAAGCGCACGTGCAACAGCTGGCAGGGAAGAATGATTCAGCGGCGCTCGAATTTGGTTTTCTTTTCGTCGGCGATCTGCTTTCCCAACAACTCGTATTGATCGGACGCGACCCTGTTCGATTGCCAGGGGCGTACCAGCCGTGAGTGCACAGTCGATCCGATTGCCGACAAAATCAAAGTAGGGGTAGCAATTGTAAGCATCCATGACAGAACGCGATCCTGGAGCAGCTGATCCTGCGCAAATCCCAACTGAATGGCGAAGACCGCGAGACCAACGACAAAAAAGGCAAGAGGCTTCATCAGAACGCGTGCAACCATGAATTCTCCTATCGCGGAACGATGGCAGAGAGACATGGATTCGAAGTTGGACTGTATTGAGGTTTGGCGGAAGTCCGCCGAACGGGCGAAGGGCCTTAGTTGCAGAAAAGTGGAATCGAAACGCCAGATCGCCCCCTGAGGCTCCCCGAATCCGGCGTAGAAAGTTCCAAGAAAGGATTGGTGCAATGAAGTTACTACAGAGTGCACTAAGGGCCTATAGCACTAAAGTTACATGTTACTAACTTCCTAATTTCCCTGATATTTGCAGAATTGGAGATGCAACCCCGGCGGCCACTTGTGCGCGCCTCAGGTACAGGGTTGAAGCTCGGTCCTACACAGGTTGTTTGCCCATTTGCGAACTGCTGTGCGCGTGAGTGGCCTGTCTTCCGACTGCGATGCGGCCAACTGAACGGCAAAATTTCCGATTGTCGAGCTTTCTGGATGCCCGCAATCGAAGGGGATCCCGCTGTGCCGAGTGGCGAGCTCAGCCAAAAGCTGATTGCGGCTTGCGCCGCCGATCACATGCACGCAATCGAGTTTGCGGCCAAGCATTTCTTGGAGATCGCTTAGCGCGGCGGCGTAGCGCAAGGCAAGGCTTTCGAAGATCACTCGAGCGAACATGGGCTCATTACCGGAAATGTCAGGAATGGGCTGATGGCCAGCGCGATTCAATTCCTCATTGATCTTCTGGGGCATGTTGCCTGCAAGCAGCAGCGCCTCGGCGTCCACATTAATGGAGGTCAGCGGCACGGTGCATTCCGAAGCGCGCAGAACCAGATCAGGAACCGTCCACGTGCGCCCTGACGCAGACCACGTCTCCATGCACTGCTTCAGGAGCCACATACCATTCACATTGGTGTGAAAACAGAAGCCACCGGTTGCCGCGCCCTGATTGGTATAGCGGGCTGCCAAGGCCGCGTCTGTAGTAATCGGCTGCGCAACGAGCGTTCCTACCAGCGACCAAGTACCGGAGCAGATATAGGCGCTCGTGTTGAGGTCTGCCGGAATCCCGGCGATCGCTGAGGCCGTGTCGTGGCATGCAGGCGCGATCAGTTCCGTCTGCTGATATGGCGGCAGATCGCATAGCGGTCCCTCCAACAACCCCAGCCGGGTACCAGGTGCGACGATGCGCGGTGCGGCTTCAATCGGTAGCCCTAGAGCATCAAGAACACCCCGCGCCCAGGCACCCGTCTTAGGATCCACAAGCCCAGTGTGGGTTGCATTCGTGTATTCAGCAATGAGCGGTCCGCCCAGCCAATGCAGCACATACTCCGGCAGGCAAATCCATCTAGCGTGCAAGACATCCGGATCGTCCGCGAGTAATTGATAAAGCGTGTTTATACGCAGAGGCTGAGCGCCGGTGCGTTCGAACGCTTCCGAAGGAGGAAGAATCACATCGGCCTTCTCCTTGGTTGCGATGGTGCGCTCGTCGCGATAGCAGAACGGGTCGTACAGCGGCTTTCCATCTTCATCCATTCGCACATAGTCGACAGCCCAGCCATCGACGGCGATCGACGCAATGCTTTCGCCTGCTACTTCGGCCGCTTTTCGCAGTCCTTCTTCGAGTCCCGCGAGAATATGGCCCAGTGGCCAACGGTGCGATCCGTCGCGAACGACCGGCGCATTTGGTATGCGGTGAACCTCGCTGATCTCCGGCTCGTCACCTCGCCAGCGAAGAAGCGAGACGCGGCAGCTTTCAGCGCCGAGGTCGATCGCTACTCGTGCCCGAGAATCGATGGGACTTGTTTCGTTCAACATGAAAGAAATCTATTAAGCGTCACTGATAAAAAGCGGATTCTTCGTTGAGGAAAGCCGCTCCGTTTCAGGATGACATCGATTGGCAATGGTGCGGACGAATGGCCTCACCTTAAGAAGGCCTCGGTGAGGCCCCCATCAACCGGGACAATGTGGCCTGTGGTGCAGCGCGTTTTGGGGCCGGCAAGAAACAGAATTGCCTCCGCGCAATCCGCAGGGTCAATCGGCTGGTGCGTAAGGGTGCGCTTAGCATAAAAAGCAGCCAGCAGTGCACGCAACTCGTCATCCGATTTCGATTCATCGAACGCGAGGTTGTACTTGGTGAGCGAGGCTTTCACGCGATCGCGCGGAAACATCGTACTGCCCTTGACCACCGTCGCCGGGCTCACCGCGTTAACGCGCACCTTTGGCGATAAGGAAACAGCCA
>Ga0335073_10009607_pt1 | contig 13576 bp, 15 predicted proteins | sample Lox_Sample_22_FD_207093 | JGI IMG/M metagenome (GOLD analysis project Ga0335073, IMG submission 207093) | Soil microbial communities from Loxahatchee National Wildlife Refuge, Florida, United States - Lox_Sample_2.2 | ecosystem: Environmental > Terrestrial > Soil > Wetlands | place: USA...
CATGATCGCGGCGCGCCGGCTGTCGCTGACGCGCGCGATCGAGATGCGGGCCTATCTCATCGGCAAGGGCGTGCCGAGCGTCCGCATGGAGGTGCACGCGTTCGGCGACCAGAATGTCGGCACCGGGCCGCCCGACCGGGTCGATCTCATGATCGTGGCCCCGTGAGCGCGAGCGGGAAAAGGCGGATCCCCTGACGTGACGCGTCCCACCAATTATCTCGCGCGCATGGCGGCCTTCGTGATCGGCGTCGCCGCCATTGCCGTGATGCTGTCGCCGGCGCTGCTGCCGTTCTTCCTCGGCAATCCGTGGGTCAACGGGATCATCGTCGCGGTCCTCCTGGCCGGCATTGTCTATATCTTCCGCCAGGTCTGGATGCTGAACCGCGAGGTCGCCTGGATCGAGAAATTCCGGCGCAATCAAGGCAACATCTCGACCGAGGACATGCCGCGCCTGTTGTCGCCGATGGCGACCATGCTGGGCAGCAGCCGCTCGGGCCGCGTGTCGCTGAGCGCGGTCTCGCTGCGCACCTTGCTCGACGGCATCTCGTCCCGGCTCGACGAGACGCGCGAGACGTCGCGCTACCTGATCGGCGTGCTGGTGTTCCTGGGCCTGCTCGGCACGTTCTACGGGCTGCTCCTGACGGTGCAGGCGGTGAAGGGGGTGCTGGGCGGGCTGACGCTGGGCGGCAGCGACGTGGCGGCGGCATTCGCCGATCTCAAGACCCGGCTCGAGACGCCGCTGGGCGGCATGAGCACCGCCTTCAGCGCCTCGCTCTTCGGCCTCTCGGGCTCGCTGGTGCTGGGGTTCCTCGATCTCCAGGCCGGCCTTGCCTTGAACCGCTTCTTCAACGAGCTCGAAGAGCTGCTGTCGGGCTACACGCGGCTTTCGGGCGGCGGTCCCGCGATCGAGCTGGGCGAGGCGTCGGTGCCGGCCTATATCCAGGCGCTTTTGGAGCAGACCGCGGACAGTCTCGACAATTTGCAGCGCATCCTGTCGCGCGGCGAGGAGGGACGGCTTTCCGCCAACGCGCCGCTCATCACCTTGAGCGAGCGGCTTGGCACGCTCACCGACCAGATGCGCACCGAGCAGGGGCTGATGCTGCGCCTCGCCGAGCAGCAGGTGGAGCTGCGTCCCGTGCTGCAGCGGCTTGCCGACGCGCTTGGCGGCGCCGCGCCGGGCGAGGAGATGCGCGTGCATCTGCGCAATATCGAGGTCCATCTGGCGCGGATCGGCGAGGATCTGTCGCACGGCCGCGGCGAACTGGTTCAAGAGATGCGCAGCGAGATCCGGCTTCTCGCGCGCACCATCGCGGCGCTTGCGGAAGAAGCCGAGCGGCCCTGATCCATGCCCTATTCGTCCCGGCGTTCCGACCGCGGCGGCATCAATATCTGGCCCGGCTTCGTCGACGCGCTGTCGCAGCTCCTGATGGTGATCGTGTTCGTCCTGCTGTTCTTCACGGCGGGGCAGTTCTACCTGACCGACGCGCTGTCGGGACGCGATGCGGCGCTCAAGAAGCTGACCGATCAGATCAATCAGCTTACCGATGTGCTGGCGCTTGAACGATCCTCGAACCAGAAGCTCACGCTCAACGTGACGCAGCTCACGGCCGAGCTCAAATCGGCCACCGCCGAGCGCGACGCGCTCACGACCCAGGTGAAGGAGCTTGCCGCCAAGGCGGACGAGGCGACCGCAAAGCTCACCCAGGCGCAAGCGGCGCTGGCCGAGGCGGAAAGCAAGGCCGCGGCCAGCAAGGACCAGGTCGAGCTGCAGCTGCGCCAGATCGCCAGCCTTCAGCACGACATCGATGCCTTGAACGCCGTGCGTGCCGACCTCGAAAGCAAAGTCACGTCGATGGCGGCGCAGCTCGACCAGAACAACAAGGACCTCACTGCCGCGCGCGACCGCAGCAAGGAGCTCGAGGCGCAGCTTTCGACCGCGCAGGAACGCACCGCGCTTGCGCAAAAGGAAATCGACGCGCGCGACGTGCGCCTCACCCAGGCCGAGACTTCGGTCGGCGATCTGAGCGCGCAGATCGCCAATCTGAAGGACGAGCTCGCCAAGCTCGCGACCGCGCTCGACGTGTCGGAGGCCGCCAACAAGCAGCAGCAGGTGCAGCTTGCCGATCTGGGGCGCCGGCTCAACCAGGCGCTCGCGTCAAAAGTCGAGGAGCTGGCGCGCTACCGCTCGGAATTCTTCGGCAAGCTGCGCGAGGTGCTGGGCGACCGGCCGGACATCCGCGTGGTGGGCGACCGCTTCGTGTTCCAGTCCGAAGTGCTGTTCGATCCTGGGAGCGCCGCTCTCAGCCCGGCGGCGATGCAGCGGCTCCTGCCGGTGGCGCAGGCGCTCAAAGAGATCATGCCCAACATCCCGAACGACATTCCGTGGGTGCTGCGGGTCGATGGCCATACCGACCGCGAGCCGATCTCGACGCCGCAATTCCCGTCGAACTGGGAGCTTTCCACCGCGCGTGCGCTGTCGGTGGTTCGCTATCTGGTGGCGCAGGGCATCCCGCCCGATCGGCTTGCCGCAGCGGGTTTCGGCTCGTATCAACCGGTCGATGCGGCGAACACGCCGGATGCCTATCGCAAGAACCGCCGCATCGAGCTGAAGCTGACGGAACGCTGAGCGATCGCAATCGTCTCTTTGCCGTCATTGCCGGGCTCGACCCGGCAATCCATGGACCCCCGGGTCAAGCCCGGGGGTGACGGCGACAGGGAACCAACTTCTAGCTTAGCGGCCCTTCTTCTTCTTTTTAGCCTTTTTCTTGGCGGCCTTGGGTGCCGCCTTCTTGGCGCCGCGCTTCGCGGCGGCGGCTTTCTTCTTGCCGCCTTTCTTCTTCGCCGCGCTTTTCTTCTTGGGCGGCGCGGCGGCTGCGGCCGACTTTTTCTTCTTCTTGGCCTTGCGCCGCGCCGGCGCAGGCGCCGCCGGAGCCGGTGTCGGCATGGGGGCGGGCATTCCGAAGGGCGGTGGCTCGTGCTCGTTTTCGTTCGTCATTTCGCTGTGACCCCCTGTACGTACGAAGTGACTTTAATTCTATATGTGAGTCCGCAAAGAATGTCGAACGATTTGCGGCGGCAAACGTCGTTGCTTAGATAAAGCGATGCGGCTATAGACGCGCTGGATTCGAGGAGCGGTTGCGATGAAGGACGGCATTCATCCCGATTATCACGAGATCACGGTGGTGATGACCGACGGCAGCACCTATCAGACCCGCTCGACCTATGGGAAGGCGGGAGACACGCTGCGCCTCGACATCGATTCGAAGTCGCATCCGGCCTGGACCGGCGGCCAGCAGCGGCTGGTCGACAGCGGCGGCCAGCTTGCCCGCTTCAACAAGCGCTTCCAGGGCCTCGGCATCAAGTAGCCGGCGCGCCCCGTTTTCCGTGACCGGCCCCTTGAATCGGGACCTTCCGACCCTATCTCCTAGACGTTGCGGGACGCCCCTTGCGGGGCCCGCAACTCCCTGAAAAGCCCGGCCTTTGTGGCGGGCATCAGGCTTCCATATTGCTCATAGGAGAATGTGGTCATGGATGGCTTTGACTTTTCCCCCCTGTTCCGCTCCAGCATCGGCTTTGATCGTCTGACCCGTCTTGTCGACGCGGCGACGCGCACGGATGCCAGCACCTATCCGCCCTACGACATCCAGGTCACCGGCGAGAACGCCTATCGCCTGACGATGGCGGTGGCGGGCTTCTCGACCGAGGATCTCGACATCACGGTCAAGGAGAACGCGCTCGTGGTCTCCGGCAAGTCCAAGACGGAGGAGCGGGCGGAGTACCTTCATCATGGCTTGGCGCGGCGTGCCTTCGAACGGCACTTCCAGCTCGCCGACCATATCAAGGTGAAGGGTGCCGCGCTCGAGAACGGCCTCCTGCATGTCGATCTGGTGCGCGAGGTTCCCGAGGCGATGAAGCCGCGCAAGGTGGCGATCTCCGCCGGCAGCGCGCCCGCTGCGATCGAGCAGAAGGCGGCCTGACCTCTCGCTTCAACCTTCAGCCCTGCCTGGCTGACGTTCGGCGCCCTCTCTCGCCACCCGCGGGAGAGGGCGTCAGCGTTTGAAGAGCGCCTCGGCGCCGCCACGCTGTTTGCGCTTCACGGCGATTTCCGTCCGCGTGCGCGCGATTTCCTCTTCGAGCTCCACGATATAGGCCTCGAGCTCGGCGATCCCCAGCGGGGAAAGGTCGCGCTTGGGCTTGGGCTGGCGCAAGGGGACGAGATCGTCTTCGTCCATCATGGTTTCTCCGGCGGGTCCGCGATTGCCAGCATGAACCCATCCCGCTAGAGGTGCAACGGGACCCAAGGTGAGGCATGAGCGAGCTTCCGGCGACGACACGCGTCATCGAGATCAGCGGCCCGGGCGGCCCCGAGACTCTGCGCCTTGCGACGCGGCCGATGCCGGTGCCGAACGAAGGCGAGGTCCTGATCGCGGTCGAAGCGGCGGGCGTCAACCGTCCCGACGTGCTGCAGCGGCTGGGCGAATACCCGCCGCCGCCGGGCGCGTCCGACATCCCGGGGCTCGAGATCGCCGGCCGCGTCGTGGCGGTGGGGCCGGCGGTCCGGCATCTCAAGATCGGCGATGCGGTGTGCGCGCTGGTCGCGAGCGGCGGCTATGCCGGCTATTGCGCGGCGCCCGAGCCGCAATGCCTGAGGGTGCCCAACGGCTTCTCGATGGTCGAAGCGGCCGCGCTGCCCGAGACCTTCTTCACGGTGTGGCACAATCTCTTTGAGCGCGGCCGGCTCACGGCGGGCGAGGCGGTGCTGATCCATGGCGGCTCGAGCGGGATCGGCACCACCGCGATTCAGCTTGCCCGCGCGTTCGGAGCCCAGCCGATCTTCGCCACCGCCGGCAGCGCCGAGAAATGCGCCGCGTGCGAGCGCCTGGGCGCCACCCGCGCCATCGACTACAAGCGCGAGGATTTCGTCGCCGTGGTTAAGGACGGGACCGGCGGCGCGGGCGTCGACGTGGTACTCGACATGGTCGGCGGCGATTACATCCAGCGCAATCTCTCGGCACTCAAGGTCGAAGGCCGGCTGGTCTTCATCGCCTTTCTGGGCGGGGCGAAAGCGTCGGTGAATTTCCTCCCGATCCTGCTGAAACGGCTTACCGTCACCGGCTCGACCTTGCGCGCGCGCCCGGTCGCCGAGAAAGGCGCCATCGCGGCGGGGCTCGCTCATGCGGTCTGGCCACTGCTCGATGCCGGGACGGTGCGGCCCCGGATCGATCGCACCTTCCCGTTGGCGGACGTGGCGGCGGCGCACGCCGTGATGGAAAGCTCCGCCCATATCGGCAAGCTGGTGCTCACGGTTTGACCGGGGGGCGGGCCGTCCCTATATAGGCTTTATCCGGGACAGGACCGCTTGCCTGGTCCGGCGCCCCGGTTGGGCGCCGAGGCGGCGGACCTTACGAGGAGACTGCGATGGCGTTGCCGCTGATGCCGAAAGCGACGGCCGTATGGCTCGTCGAGAACACGTCGCTCTCGTTCGACCAGATCGGCGAGTTCTGCGGCCTGCATCCGCTCGAGGTGCAGGCGATCGCCGACGGCGAGGTGGCGATGCAGATGCAGGGGCTCGACCCGATCGCCAACGGCCAGATCTCGCTCGACGAGATCGAGCGGTGCCAGAAGGACCCCACCGCCCGCCTCAAGATCGCCAAGGAGGCGCTGCCGACGCCTCTCATCAAGCATAAAGGGCCGCGCTACACGCCGATCGCCAAGCGCCAGGACAAGCCCAATGCCATCGCCTGGCTCGTCAAGAACCATCCCGAGCTGAGCGATGGACAGGTCTCGAAGCTGGTCGGCACGACCAAGCCCACGATCCAGGCGATCCGCGACCGCACGCATTGGAACGTCACCAACATCAAGCCGCAGCACCCGGTGACCTTGGGCCTGTGCACGCTCGAAGAGCTCGAGACGGCGGTCCGCCGCGCCAACCGCGGCAAGAAGGTCGAGGTGGCACCTCCGAGCTATGAGGAGATCGAGCCCGCCGAGCCCGCGCCCGAGGACACCCCAGCAGACTGAGCCCAGCTTTCCCGCGACATTTCCGGCGGTTCCGGATAGGGTAGGCGTCAAGCCCGGGCGGCGATCAGGCGCCGCAGCGCGACATGGGCGACCTGACGCGGGAGGAACGACATGAATTTGGTGAAAGTGGGCCTGCGGGCCGCCGTGGCGGCCGCGGTGGTGTTTTCGTACGCCGCGATCCATGGGCCGGCGCGGGCAGCGGACCCAGGCCCCATCGTGATGAAGATCACGCTGCCGACCATCAACGAGAACACGCATCAATACGCGAAGAATTTTGCCGCGGCGGTCGAGAAGGATTCCGGCGGGCGCATCAAGCCCGAGATCTATCCGGCGAGCCAGTTGGGCTCGATCCCGCGTCAGATCGAGGGGACGCAGTTCGGCTCGATCCAGGTCGCGGTGATCCCGCCCGAGTTCTTCGTCGGCATCGATCCGCGGTTCGAGGTGATGGCGGCGCCGGGACTCGTGGGCTCGCTGCCTCAGGCTGAGCGCCTCACCGCCGATCCGGAAGTCAAGAAGCTGATCCTGGGGCTGGGCGCCAACAAGGGGCTTTACGGCGCCGCGCTCTTCGTCGGCAACCCTTCGTTCCTCGTCTCCAAAATGCCGGTTCGCACGCTTGCCGACTTCAAGGGCAAGAAGCTGCGCGTGCTGGCTTCGGAGTTTCAGATCAAGGCGCTGGAGCGGCTCGGCGCGACCGCGGTGGCGATGAGCCTAGGCGACGTGCTGCCGGCGATCCAGCAAGGCGCCATCGACGGCGCCGTCTCCGCCATCACCGTGTTCACGAGCATGCAGTACGAGGATGCGGCGAAATACGTGACCCGCACCGGCCAGCCGACCATCTTCATCGCGGTCGAGTTCAGCCGGAAATGGCACGATTCGCTGCCCGCCGATCTGCGCAAGATCGTCGACGAGGACGCCGCCAGGGAATCGGTGACGATCAACGCGGTCACGGAGCAGTATTTCGCGAACGGGCAGAAGCAATGGACCGAGAAAGGCGGCGAGCTGATCGACCTGTCGCCCGACGACCAGGCGGCGATGATGGAGTCGATGGCGAGCGCGGCCGACGAAGTGGCGAAGAAGAACCCCGATGTCGCCGCGGCCTATCAGATCGTCACGGCAGCCGCAAAGCGGGTGAAATAGCGGGTCTGGATCGGGCTTCAATCTCGTCATGCCCGCGAAAGCGGGCATCCATCGCTACTCACATTCTGGGCCCCCGCTTTCGCGGGGGTGACGAGCAGAGTGCGATTCAATCGGGTCGGATACCGCTCTGGTTCACACCGGCCTTTGTCCTAACCCTTCCCGGGTCAGCGTTTCCGTGATCTCGGCGAGCGCGCCTGCATCCTCGATCGTCGCCGGCGTCTTGTGGGCTTCGCCGTCGGCGATCGCGCGCATCGTACCGCGCAGGATCTTCCCCGACCGCGTCTTGGGCAGGCGCTGGACCACGAGGGCCTTATGGAAACTTGCGACCGGGCCGATCCGCTCGCGCACCAGGGCCACCGTCTCGGACGCGACCTGCGCCGGCGGCAGGTTGGCGCCGGCCTTCAGCACCAGGAAGCCCAACGGCACCTGGCCCTTCAGCGCGTCGGCGATGCCGATGACGGCGCATTCGGCGACGTCCGGGTGCGCCGCCAGCACCTCCTCGATGGCGCCGGTGGAAAGGCGATGGCCCGCGACATTGATGATGTCGTCGGTGCGCGTCATCACGAAGACGTACCCGTCCTCGTCGACATAGCCGGCGTCGGCGGTGTGATAAAAGCCCGGATGCTCGTCGAGATAGGTGCGGCGGAACCGTTCCTCGGCGTTCCACAAAGTCGGCGACGAGCCCGGCGGCAAAGGCAGCTTGACGCACAGCGCGCCAATCTCGCCCGGCTTCAGCCGCTCGTGATCGGGGCCCAGCACGCGCAGATCGTAGCCCGGCGCGGGCCTGGTCGAAGACCCGGGCTTTACCGGCGATGGCCCCAGCCCGACGCAGTTCGCGGTGATCGACCAGCCGGTCTCGGTCTGCCACCAATGATCGATCACCGGCACATTGAGATGCTTTTCGGCCCAGGCGATGGTCGGCGGGTCGGCGCGCTCGCCGGCGAGGAACAAGGTGCGGAGCCGCGACAGATCATATTTCGCGATGAGCTTCCCGTCCGGGTCGTCGCGCCGGATCGCCCGGAACGCGGTGGGTGCCGTGAACAGGGCGGCGACCCCATGCTCGGCGATCACGCGCCAATAGGCGCCGGCATCGGGCGTGCCCACGGGCTTGCCCTCGTAAAGCACGGTCGTGCAGCCATGAATGAGCGGCGCATAGACGATGTAGCTGTGCCCCACCACCCAGCCGACATCCGACGCCGCGAAATAGACCTCGCCCGGCTCGACGCCATAGACATTCCGCATCGACCAGGCGAGCGCGACCGCGTGGCCGCCATTGTCGCGCACGATGCCTTTGGGCTCGCCGGTGGTGCCGGACGTGTAAAGGATGTAGAGCGGATCGGTCGCTTCGACCGGGACGCAAGGCGCCGGTTCGGCCGCCGCGACCGTCTCGCGCCAATCGCGGTCGCGTCCCGGCACGAGCGGCGCTTCCAGCATCGGGCGCTGCAGGATGAAACAGCATGCCGGCTTGTGCGAGGCGAGCCCGATCGCCTGATCGAGCAGCGGCTTGTAGGGGACGAGGCGACCGGGCTCGATCCCGCACGAGGCGGCAAGGATCAGCTTCGGCTTCGCGTCGTCGATCCGGGTCGCGAGCTCGGGTCCGGCAAAGCCGCCGAACACGACGGAATGGACGGCGCCGATGCGCGCGCAGGCGAGCATCGCCATCACCGCTTCCGGCACCATCGGCATATAGATGATGACGCGGTCGCCGGCGCCCACGCCCGCCGCCGCGATGGCGCCCGCCAGCCGCGCCACCTCGTCCCGCAATTGCCGAAAGGTGAAGCGGGTCTGCGATTGCGTGACCGGGCTGTCATGGATCAGCGCAAGCTGATCGGCCCGCCCGCCGGCGACATGGCGGTCGAGCGCGTTCCAGCACGTGTTGAGCCGGCCGCCACGGAACCAGCGGTAAAGCGGCGCGCGTGAACGGTCGAGAACCTGGTCCCAGCGCCGCTCCCAATCGATCGCCTGCGCCGCCTCGGCCCAGAATCCCTCGGGATCGGACAGCGAGCGCCGATGCGCTTCCTCGTACCGGCTCGTCATGGCGCCTTCACCCGGAACTCATCTCGTCACCCCCGGACTTGATCCGGGGGTCCATGGATTGCCGGGCCAAGCCCGGCAATGACGGAAAGAGAGTGATCATGGGCGCACCACTCGTTCGATGCGGTCGCCATAAAGGCGATCGAGCTCGGCGCGAAAGCGCCTGAGGATGGGATCGGCCGCGTCCATGTCCTAGACTTTACCATGATGGCCCCCATGGGTAGAGGGGTGCCTCGGTACCGGAGGGAACGAGGATGGACGACGCGGCGCAGGCAAATCCCTATGAGGTCGGGCTCGATCGCAACGCGGCGAATTTCGTGCCGCTGACGCCGCTCGATTTCCTGGCGCGGACGGCCGCGATCCATCCCGACCGGCTTGCCGTGGTGCATGGGGCGCGACGCTATAGTTGGGGCGAGGCGCAGGCGCGCTGCCGCCGGCTCGCGAGCGCGCTGAACCGCCGCGGCATCGGCAAGAACGACACCGTCGCGGTGATGGGCGCCAACACGCCCGAGCTGTTCGAGGCGCATTTCGGCGTGCCGCTCGCGGGCGCGGTGCTGAACGCGCTCAACATCCGGCTCGACGCGGACACGATCGCCTTCATCCTGACCCACAGCGAGGCCAAGTGCCTCATCACCGACCGCGAATTCTCGGGCACCGTCGAACGCGCGCTGACACAGATCGAGAGGCGGCCGCTGGTGATCGATATCGACGATGCGCTGGCGCCGCCGGGCAAGCTTTTGGGCGAGATGACCTATGAGCAGTTCCTGGCCGAGGGCGATCCGGACGCGCCGGGTCATCCGCCCGAGGACGAATGGGACGCGATCGCGCTCAACTACACGTCGGGCACCACCGGCAATCCCAAGGGCGTCGTCTATCATCATCGCGGCGCCTATCTCACGGCGCTCGGCAACGCGCTCGTCTGGAGCCTGCCGCGGCACCCGGTTTATCTCTGGACGTTGCCGATGTTCCATTGCAACGGCTGGTGCTTTCCGTGGACCGTGACGGCGCTTGCGGGGACGCATGTGTGCCTGCGGCGGGTCGAGGCGGGCGCCACCTTCGCCACGATCGCCGAGGCGGGGGTCACGCATCTTTGCGGCGCGCCGGTGGTGATGAACCTGCTTTTGAACGCGCCCGCGGATCAGCGCCCGAGCTTGGGGCGGCGCATCGCGATGATGACGGCCGGCTCGCCGCCGCCGGCCGCGGTGATCGAGGGCATGGAGAAACTGGGCTTCGAAATCACGCATGTCTATGGCCTGACCGAGGTCTATGGGCCCGCCGTGGTCTGCGACTGGCACGCGGAATGGGACGCGCGGCCTGCCGCCGACCGCGCCGCGCTCAAGGCGCGCCAGGGCGTGCGCTATCCCGTGCTCGACGGGCTGATGGTGGCCGATCCGGTCTCGCTTGCGCCGGTCGCGGGCGACGGCGCCCAGATGGGCGAGGTCTTCATGCGCGGGAATGTGGTGATGAAAGGCTATCTCAAGAATCCCAAGGCCACGTCGGACGCGTTTTCAGGCGGCTGGTTCCATACCGGCGATCTCGGCGTCGTGCACGCGGACGGCTATATCGAGCTCAAGGACCGATCGAAGGACATCATCATCTCGGGCGGCGAGAACATCTCGACCATCGAGGTCGAAGGCGCGCTCTACCGTCACCCATGCGTGCTCGAAGCGGCCGTCGTCGCGCGGCCGGACGAGCGCTGGGGCGAGACCCCGTGCGCCTTCGTCATGTTGAAGCCCGGCGCGTCGGCGAGCGAGGAGGATCTGATCGCATTCTGCCGCGACCACATGGCGCACTATAAGGTGCCGCGCACGGTGGTGTTCGGGCCGCTTCCCAAGACCTCGACCGGCAAGGTGCAGAAATTCGTGCTGCGCGAGCAGGCGAAGGCGCTCAAGGGCTAGGCAGCGGCACGACGTAGCGGCTGTCGATGATGGTGTTGCCGTCCACGTCGGGTTTCACCATACCCTGGCTCTTGTACCACGCGATCTGCCGCAGCACGTCCGCGACATCGACCCTGAGGCTCGGGTCGGAATAGGCGATGCCGAGTTTCACCGTCTCGGGCGCCTGACCCGTGTATTTGGCGATGATGGCGATCGCGTCCGCGGCACCGGGCCCGTCACGGGGCTTTTCATCGGGGCCGATCAGGGCGTCGTGATAGGCCTGCGCCCCTTTGCGGAAGGCGCGGAAGAACCGCTCGATCAGGCCGCGGTTCTCGTCCGCCGTGTGGGTCGAGACGAAGATGGCGCGATCCTGGAACGCGATCTCGTCGCTGACCCAGGCCAGGATGCGCAGGTCGCCGCGCTCGATCGCGCCCATCATCGGCACCGTGACGATGGTGCCGCCGAGGTCGGTTTGCCCGCCGGTGAGCGCCGAGACGATGTTCGGCACGGATTGCAGCGTAAGGATGTGGATCGAGCCGAGCGCGACGCCGTGCTTCAGCGCGACCTGGCCCAGCGCGTAATGGGCGGGCGTCCCGGTCTGGGTCAGCGCGACGGTGTGGCCGCCGAGGCCGTCGAGCGATGTGAGCCCGGCCTCATAGGCGCGGTTCGATTCAAGGAAGGCGAGGCTGTGGAAGCCGGGCGCCTCGCGCCCTTGTGCGCCGATGATCTTGAGAGCGCCCTGGCCCGCCAGATTGTAGAAGCCGGCGGTCAGCCCGGTGACGCCGAAATCCACGTCGCCCGACACGACGGCCACGGCGACCGGCTGCGCCGCGTCAAACGTGACGAGCCGGGCATCGAGCCCCTCGGCCGCGAAATAGCCCTTGTCCACGGCAAGATAGAGCGGCCCCGCGCTCGTGGTCTTGAGCAGCCCCAGCTTGACGGTCTCGGCGCCGGCGGCTTTCGCGAAGAAAAGCACCAGCAACACGAGAAACGCGGCGCTCCGCACAGGGTGCCGGGTCATAACGCGTTCCGGCAGGGGCCGGGAAAAGGAGGCTCAGTGCGCCGTGTGTTCGAGCGCCGCGAGCTCATCTTTTATTCGAAGCTTTTGTCGCTTCAAGTCGTGGACCATGTCCATGTTGGGAAGAGGTCGGCGGATTTCCTGATCGATCTGATCTTCGAGGGTGCGATGCTGCGTGCGCAACGTATCGATTCGATCGTAAAGCGACATGGCTCCTCCCGTATGGTCCGGAACGGAACGAGAGACATGCTAACGCCGATTGGAGCTAGGTTCCAAGTGAGTTATGCTCCGCGTCGCGGAACGTGACCCGCAATTAATAATGGTTAACAATGACTGAAAAACAGCGCCTGGTCGTGGGCATCAGTGGCGCGTCGGGCGTCATTTATGGGATCCGCCTCCTCGAGATGATGCGGACGCTGCCGATCGAGACCCATCTCGTGATGAGCCGGGCCGCCGAAGTGACCGTGGCGCACGAGACAAATCTCAAGGTGGCGCAGGTCCATGCGCTCGCCCATTGCGTCCATCCGGCCGTGGACATCGCCGCCTCCATCTCGTCGGGCTCGTTCAAGACCATGGGGATGATCATCGCGCCTTGCTCGATCCGGACCATGTCCGAGATCGCCTCGGGCGTGACCGCCTCGCTTTTGACACGGGCGGCGGACGTGACGCTCAAGGAGCATCGGCGCCTTGTGCTGATGGTGCGCGAAACGCCGTTCCATCTGGGCCATCTGCGCACCATGGCGCTGCTGGCCGAAATGGGCGCGGTGATCGCGCCGCCGGTCCCGGCTTTCTACGCCCGGCCGCAATCGATCGACGAAATGGTCAATCACAGCCTTGGCCGCGTGCTCGATCTCTTTGGCATCGACACCGGGAAATTGAAGCGCTGGGGCGAAGGCGAAGCCGAACCCCCGCGCCGGCTGCGCCAGACCGAACCGGGCTAGGCCGGCTCGATCGCCGCCAGGATCGGTTCCGCGACATGAGCCGCGTCCGGTCCCAGATAAAGCGTCAGGTTCTCGCGCGCCGCGGTGACCCGGTCCGCCGCCGGACGGGTGTGGTCCGAGATCGGCGCGAGCGGGGCAAGGCGCGCGATCGCCGCGCGCTCGGCCTCGAGCTCGATCTCCTTCATCCGGGCATAAAGCGTCTCGGCGCCGGCGATCCCTTTGAGGGCATGGCGGGTCCGGCGCAGCGGCTCGACCACCTGCTGGCGCCAGGGCCGCGCGCACGCGTCGGCCGCGTCGATGGCGGCGCGATCGAGCGCGCCGCGCCCGCTGGCGCCGGCCCAGCAGCTATAAAGCGCGATGATCACGTCCTTGCCATGCCGGTCCTGCAGCTCGAGGCAGGCGGGCGCCACCCCGGGCTTCGCATAAAGGGCGAGCGCAAAGCGCCAGAACGACTCGATCCGGTCCATTTGGCTGTCGGTTGCTGCGTCCATCGTTCCACCTAACGCCTCAGGATTTGCTATACTGCGATCCTTCCTCTGATCCCAGGCTCG
>Ga0335073_10009608_pt1 | contig 13575 bp, 10 predicted proteins | sample Lox_Sample_22_FD_207093 | JGI IMG/M metagenome (GOLD analysis project Ga0335073, IMG submission 207093) | Soil microbial communities from Loxahatchee National Wildlife Refuge, Florida, United States - Lox_Sample_2.2 | ecosystem: Environmental > Terrestrial > Soil > Wetlands | place: USA...
TCTTCTCCGCGACCCGCTGCGGCGGCCCCGCGTCCCTTGCGTGACGCGCGGCTCAGCGCGGCCAGGCGGCGGGCAGCAGCGGGATCGCGTTGGCCCTGACCACGTTCGCGTAGAAGGCGGCGCTGGCCTTGGGGATCCGGCGCTGGGTACCGAAGTCGACGAAGACGATGCCGAACCGCTTCTGGTAACCCCAGCCCCACTCGAAGTTGTCCAGCAGCGACCAGACGTAGTACCCGGCCAGGTTGGCCCCGTCCTTGATCGCCCGCGCGGCCGCCTCGAGGTGCGTGTGCAGGTACCTGACCCGTTCGAGGTCGTTCACCTCGCCGTCCGGGTTCACGTAGTCCTCGGCCGCGCAGCCGTTCTCGGTGACGTAGAGACGCAGGCCCGGGGCCTGCCCGGACACGTCCACCAGGAGCTGGTGCAGCCCGGTGGGGTCGACCACCCAGCCCATCGGCGTCCGCTCGAGTTCCCCGGGCCGGTACTCGACGACGCCGGGCACCCCGCAGCGGGCGGGGACCTCGTGCCGCCTGAGGTCGTCCGGGTCGCCGGCCCGCAGGACGACCGGCTGATAGTAGTTCACCCCGAGGAAGTCGATCGGCGCGCTGATCGTCTCCAGGTCACCCGCGGCGATCAGGCCGGCCGGCGGCGAGAGTTCCGCCGGGGCGTGCTCCGGGTACCGGCCGTGCAGCACCGGGCCGAGGTAGAGGCCGTTCGCCATCGCGTCGGTGACCAGCCGGGCCCGCTCGAGCTCGCCCGAGCCGGCGTCGCCGAGCACCCGGACCGGGTTCAGGTCCAGGGTGATGCCGACGTCGGCCGCGCCCGCGGCGCGCAGCGCCGCCAGCGCCAGCCCGTGACCGAGGAGCAGGTGGTGGTTGGCGGCCGCGGCGGCGGCCGCGTCCCGCAGCCCGGGGGCGTGCTCGCCGGTGCGGTACCCGTTGTTCGCGACCACCTGCGGCTCGTTGAGGGTGATCCAGCGGCCGACCCGGTCGCCGAGCGCGTCGGCGGTGAGCGCGGCGTACTCGGCGAACCGCTCGGCCGTGGCGCGGACCGCCCAGCCGCCCTCGTCCTGCAGTTCCTGCGGGAGGTCCCAGTGGTAGAGGGTGGCGGTGGCCTCGATGCCCTGCTCGCCCAGCGCGTCGAGCAGGGCCCGGTAGTAATCCAGGCCCCGCTGGTTGGCGCCGCCCCGGCCGCCGGGCTGCACCCGCGGCCAGGAGATGGAGAAGCGGTAGGACCGCAGGCCGAGCGAGGCCATCAGCGCGATGTCGTCGCGGTAGCGATGATAGGAGTCGCAGGCCACATCGCCGGTGTCGCCGCCGCGGACCTTGCCTGGCGTGTGGCTGAAGGTGTCCCACACCGAGGGCCCCTTGCCGTCCGCGGTCGCGGCCCCCTCGATCTGGTAGGCGGCCGTCGACGCTCCCCAGGTGAAGCCCTCGGGAAAGCCGAGCGCGCCGTCCTCACCTGACGCCAGTTCCGTCATCAGCTCTCCTTTTTGTAACGCCATGGCCACGTCCTCTGTTACGACGTGGACACGGACCTTGACCGACCCTGTGCTGAGGGTTAGTGTAAGCGCTTAGATTTCCGGTGTAAACGTTTACATGTCGTTTATGTGACACCCAAGTGTCGGGCCCGTACGCCAGCTAGCGGAGGACGAAGTAATGCCGCTGATCGGGACAACGTGGTAACTCTTTTCGATGTGGCGCGCCTGGCCGGCGTCTCCACCGCGACGGTCTCGCGGGTGGTGCACGGCCAGGACCGGGTGCGCGAGGCCACCAGGATCCGGGTCCAGCAGGCCATCGAGGAGCTCGGCTACGTACCCGACGGCGCGGCCCAGAGCCTGTCCAGGCGGCGCAAGGACGTGATCGGCCTGGTGTGCGTCGAGCGGCACGCCCAGCAGTACGACATCGAGAACATGAACCTGCTGTTCTACGACGAGGTGCTGCGCGGGGTCGAGTCCCGGATCCGCGACCAGGAATGGTCGTTGCTCATCACCTTCCTGCAGGGTGCGAACGATCCCGGCTACGCCAGGATCGAGTCGTTCACCGGCAAGGTCGACGGCATCCTCATCGGCGAGGGCATCGTGCCCACCCCGTTCATCGAGCGGCTGGCCGCCCGCCTGCCGGTGGTGATCTTCGCCGGCACCCCGCACGAGAAGGCCGTCGACGTGGTGACGGCCGACAACCTGTCCGGCACGGCCGCCGTCGTCACCCACCTGATCTGCGAGCACGGCCGGCGGCGGCTGTTCTGGGTACACGGCCCGGCCGACTCGCCCGACTCCCGCGAGCGCCGCCTGGGCCTCGACCACGTGCTGCGCACCCACCCGCAGTGCGAGCTGGCCGGCACCTATCAGGGGTACTACAGCGTGGAGAGCGGCGAGGAAGCAGGCCAGGCGCTGCTGGCCATGCCCCGGCAGGACCTGCCGGACGCGGTGGTCTCGGCCAACGACCAGATGGCCATCGGCGTGGTCAAGGCGCTGGCCCGGGAGGGCATCCGGGTCCCGGAGGACGTCGCCGTGGTGGGCTTCGACGACATCTTCCCCGGCAGCCTGTGCGACCCGCCGCTGACCACCGTCCACCAGCCGATGCGGCTGCTCGGCGAGCGCGCCTGCGCCCGGCTGCTCGACCGCATCGCCGATCCGTCGCTGCGGCCGGCCACCGAGCTGCTGCCGACCGAGCTCGTGCTGCGGTCCAGCTGCGGCTGCCCGCCCGGCACCGTCGTCCGCCAGCCGGTGCCCACGCTCAAGATCGCGCGCTCGGAACTCACCGGCGCACCCCGTTCCCCGTCCACCCCGCCCTCACCGAGTCCCCGACCCGGCCGCCGGCCAGCCCGCCAGGCTGCGAAGGCCTAGGAGCCGCCATGTCGTTCATATTCCGCCGCCTGGTGTTCTACCTCGTCGCCGCGTGGGTGGCGCTGACCATCAACTTCTTCATCCCGCGGGCGATGCCGGGCAACGCCGTGCAGAGCGTGATGGCGAAGTTCCCCAACCTGCAGCCCTCGGCCTACAAGGCGCTCGAGGCGCTGCTGGGGGTGGGACACCCAGGCTCGATCTGGAGTCAGTACATCTCGTACCTGAACGACATCTTCCACTTCAACTTCGGCACCGACGTGTCCCAGTACCCGGCGCCGGTCTCCTCGCTCCTGGCCCAGACCCTCCCGTGGACCATCATCCTGGTCGGCACCGCGACCGTCATCGCCTTCGTGATCGGCACCTTCCTCGGCATCCTGGCCGGCTGGCGGCACGGCGGCTGGCTCGACCGCGTGCTCCCCGCCCTGATGTTCCTGCAGGCCATCCCGTACTTCTTCTTCGCCCTGATCCTGGTCGAGTTCCTCGCCATCAAGACGCACGTCTTCCCGACCGGCCAGGGCTACGCCAACGGGCTGATCCCGGGCTGGCACGGTGACTTCATCAGCAGCGCCATCTACCACTCGCTGCTGCCGGCCTTCACCATCGTGGCCACCTCGATCGCCGGGTGGATGCTGCAGATGCGCAACGTCATGATCACCACGATCGGCGAGGACTACGTGATCGCGGCCCAGGCCAAGGGGCTGCCCAGCCGACGCGTCATCTTCACCTACGCGGCTCGCAACGCCCTGCTGCCCCAGCTGCAGGGGTTCGGCCTGGCGATCGGATTCGTGATCTCGGGCGCGCTGGTCATGGAGATCGTCTTCTCTTACCCGGGCATCGGGCTGCTGCTGCTCAACGCGGTCACCTCGAACGACTACCCGCTCATGCAGGCCATCTTCCTGGTCATCACGTTCGCCGTGCTGATCGCCAACCTGGTCGTCGACATGATCGTCGTGTTCGCCGATCCCCGCGCCCGGACCAGGGCGGCGACCGCATGACCGCCGTCCTGCCGATCAGCGCCGAACCGGCCGCGCTGGCCACCGAAGACGCCAGGCCCGGCCGCTGGCGCCGGATGCCGACCAAGGCCAAGGTCGGGGCGGTCCTGCTCGGGGTGTTCGTGCTGGCCGGCATCATCGGCCCGCTCGTCGCGCCGTACGACCCGTCGTTCCAGAACCCCTCGCCCGCCCTGTCGCTGCACGCGCCGTACGGCGCGCACCTGCTCGGCACCACGCAGAGCGGTCAGGACGTCCTGTCCCAGCTCCTGTCCGGGATCCGGCTCACCCTCGAGCTGGCGTTCTTCGTCGGGCTGGTGGCCACGGCCCTGTCGGTGGTCGTCGGCGTCACCTCGGCCTTCCTCGGCGGCGTCTGGGACGAGGTCCTGTCGCTGCTCACCAACGTATTCCTGGTCATCCCGGCGCTGCCGCTGCTGATCGTGCTGCTCGGCTACCTGCAGGACAAGGGGCAGACGGCCACCATCTTGGTGCTGAGCTTCCTGTCCTGGCCGTGGGGGGCACGGGTGGTCCGGGCCCAGACCCTGGCCATCCGCAACCGCGACTTCGTCGCGGCCGCGCGGGAGACCGGGGAGAAGACCGGGCGGATCATCATCTGGGAGATCGTGCCCAACGAGGTGAGCCTGATCGCGGCGAGCTTCGTGAACACGGTGCTCTACGCGATCGGAGCCTCGGTGGCGCTGGCCTTCATCGGCGTCACCGACCTGAACAGCTGGAGCCTGGGCACCATGCTCTACTGGGCTCAGAGCCAGCAGGCGCTCCAGCTCGGGGCGTGGTGGTGGTTCGTGCCGCCGGGGCTGGCGGTGGCGCTCATCGGCACCGGCCTGGTCCTGCTGAATACCGGGATCGACGAGCTCGGCAACCCGCGACTGCGCGACGCGACCAGCGCCAGCCGGATCGCCGGGCGCTGGCTCAAGCCGGCCGATCCCACCCCGGTGCTGGCCGAGATCTCGCAGCCCCGCGGTCGGCTGACCGGCTTCCTGCACTCGTTCTCCCGCAGCTCACTGCTCGACGACGGAGAGAGCCGATGACCGCCAACCCAGGCCAGGCTCCGGTCCCGGTGGCCACGCCGTCCGCGCCGGGTCAGGACCCCGTGCTCGACATCCGGGATCTGTCGGTCGTCTACCGTACCCCGGGCGGCGATGTCCGCGCCGTGGACAGCGTCAACCTGAGCCTGGCCCCCGGCGAGGTCGTCGGCCTGGCCGGGGAGAGCGGATCGGGCAAGTCCACGCTCGTCTACGGGGCCACCCGGCTCCTGCGGGCGCCCGCCCTGATCACCGGGGGCAGCGTCACCTACGCCGGGCGCCGGGTGACCAAGCCCGTCGATCTGCTGCGACTGCGCTCGGACCAGCTGCAGCACCTGCGCTGGCGGGAGATCGCCATCGTGTTCCAGAGCGCGATGAACGCGCTCAACCCGGTGCTCAACGTTCGCGACCAGCTGCTTGACGTCATCCACGCGCACCTGCGGATCCCGCGGGACGAGGCCCGCGAGCGCGCCGCCTCCCTGCTCGACCTGGTCGGCATCCCGCGCGGCCGGCTGCGCAGTTACCCGCACGAGCTTTCCGGCGGCATGCGGCAGCGGGTGATGATCGCGATGGCACTGGCCACCGACCCCGAGGTCGTCATCATGGACGAGCCGACTACCGCGCTCGACGTGGTGGTGCAGCGCGACATCCTGAGCCAGATCGTGGAGCTCAAGGAGCAGCTCGGCTTCTCCGTCGTGTTCATCACCCACGACCTGTCCCTGCTGCTCGAGCTGGCCGACCGGATCGCGGTGATGTACTCCGGCCAGCTGCTCGAGATCGGGACAGCGGCGGAGATCCACCGCGAACCCTCCCACCCCTATACCAAGGGCCTGCTCAACTCGTTCCCGTCGCTGCGCGGGCCGCGGCGCGACCTGGCCGGCATCCCCGGCTCGCCGCCGGACCTGCGTAACCCGCCGCCGGGCTGCCCGTTCCTGCCGCGATGCGCATACGGCACGTCGGCCTGCGAGGACGTCGACATGCAGCTACTGCCGGTGGCTACCTCCCGGGACCCCGAGCACGTGACCGCGTGCCCGTTCGTGCTGCCGGGGACGCCGGTGCCCGCAGCCAAGCAGCCGAAGACCGCCGAGGAGCCCGGAGCATGAGCGAGCACAGTGCCAGCAACGGGAGGGCCAGCAACGGGGGGGCCAGCAACGGGGGGGCCAGCAACGGGGGGGCCAGCAACGGGCAGGCGGGCACGCTGACATCCGCCGCCGCGACCCGCGGGGAGCTCGCGGTCGAGGCGATCTCGGTCAGCAAGGACTTCAAGATCGGCCACGGCCAGACGCTGCACGCGGTCCGCGACGTGTCCTTCAACCTGTACCGCGGCGCGGTGGTGGCGCTGGTGGGCGAGAGCGGCTCGGGCAAGTCCACCGCGGCGCGGATGCTGGCCGGCCAGGAACGGCTGACCTCCGGCGAGATCAAGCTGGACGGCAAGCCGGTCCACGTGACCGGCCGGGGCGACTTCCGGCACTACAAGAGCCAGGTCCAGTACGTCTTCCAGGACCCGTTCGCCTCGCTGAACCCGGTGCACACCGTGCGCTACCACCTAGAGCGGCCGGTCAAGCTGCATCAGGGTCGTGGCATCGACGTCGACGCCGAGGTCACCGCGCTGATGGAGCAGGTGCGGCTGACCCCGGCCAGGCAGTTCCTGGCCAAGTACCCGCACGAGCTGTCCGGCGGCCAGCGCCAGCGGGTGTCCTTCGCCCGGGCGCTCGCGGCCAAGCCGAGCGTGCTGCTGGCCGACGAGCCGGTGTCCATGCTGGACGTCTCGATCCGGCTCGAGATGCTGGCCCTGCTGGACGACCTGCGCAAGCGCTTCAGCCTGGCGATGCTGTACATCACCCACGACATCGCCTCGGCCCGCTACTTCGCCGACGAGGTGCTGGTGATGTACGCCGGGGAGATCGTGGAGCGCGGCCCGGCCGAGGAGGTGACCCAGCAGCCGGCCCACCCCTATACGCAGCTGCTGGTGGCCTCGGCCCCGGACCCGGACAACCTCGGCAGCACCCTGCGCCGCGGCCCCGGGCGGGCGGGCGGCAGCGCCGGCAACGGCGCTGGGCCAGCCAAGCCCCACCAGGCCACGCAGGTGGCCACGACCGGCTGCCCGTTCAGCCCGCGGTGCCCGCTGGCCGAGGACCGCTGCCGGGCCGAGGACCCGGCCCTGATGCCTATCACTGACACACGCGGCGCGGCCTGCTGGCGCCTGGACGCCGCCGCCCCGGAACTGGTCTCGGGGCGGTCCGGAGGTGACGTAACCCCCTAACCCATCCACCGATCCAAGAGAGAAAAGAGAAAGACGAGTCTGATGAGGAGAATGCACAGCCATAGACGGCTCTTCGCCATAGGTGCCGCCGGCTTGCTCGCAGCGGGGCTCGCCGCATGCTCGTCGAGCAGCCCGAGCTCTTCCGGGAGCACGGGTTCGAGCACGGGTGCCGCCGCCACGGGCAAGACCCTGGTCATGGAGAGCTCCCCCGAGTCCACTATCACCCAGTCCTTCAACCCGTTCGTCCCGACCGGCGCGCCCTGGGGCATGGGCGCGACGGGGCTCATCTACGAGCCGCTGATCCAGTTCAACCTGGCCGCCCCGCCCAAGTACTACCCGTGGCTGGCCACGTCCTACGCCTGGTCCAACGGGGGGAAGACGATCACCTTCGCGATCCGCCAGGGCGTGAAGTGGAGTGACGGCCAGGCGTTCACGCCGGCCGACGTGGCCTTCACCTTCGACATGATGAAGAGCACCGCGGCGGTCAACCTCAACGGGCTGAAGATCTCCAGCGTGAGCACGTCGGGCAACAACGTCATCATCAATTTCCCGACCGCCCAGTACACCAACCTCCAGTCGATCGCGGGCACCGCGATCGTGCCCAAGCACATCTGGAGCTCGGTCAGCAACCCGGCGACGTATGCCGACGCCAACCCGGTCGGCACCGGCCCGTTCAAGCTCGGCAGCTTCACGCCGCAGGGCTTCACGCTGGTCAAGAACACCAGCTACTGGCAGGCCGCCCAGGTCCAGGTGCCCAAGGTCTTCTTCCCGGTGTACACCTCGAACACCGGCGCGCTGAGCGCGCTGTTCGCCGGGCAGATCGACTGGACCGGCAACTTCATCCCCGGCCTGCAGAAGAGCTTCGTCCAGCCCAACCCGAGCGATCACCACTACTGGGAGGCGCCGGGCGGGACCAACAGCCTGATGCCGAACCTGAACAAGTGGCCGACCAACCAGCTGGCCGTGCGGCAGGCGATCAGCGCGGCCATCAACCGCCAGGTGCTCGCCTCCGAGGGCGAGGCCGGACTGGAGAACCCGGTCCTCAACCAGACCGGACTGACCTCCCCGCTGTTCGACGCGTGGGGCGGCCCGGTCTCCAGCCTGACCAACTCCGCCACCGGCAGCGCGGCCGCCGCCGAGCAGATCCTGCAGAAGGCCGGCTACACCAAGGGATCGAACGGCTTCTTCGCCAAGGACGGCAAGACCGTCTCGATCACGATTACCGACCCGTCCGCTTACACCGACTACGCGGAAGTCGACTCGCTGGTCGCGCAGCAGCTCAAGGCGGCCGGCATCGACGCCACCTTCCAGGGCCAGTCCGTGGACGCCTGGAACAGCGACGTCGCCTCCGGTAACTTCGAGCTGACCTCGCACTGGTCCAACGGCGGGATCACCCCGTACAACATGTACGACGGCTGGCTCGACAGCTCGCTCGCCAGCGGCTCGACCGCCACCGGCGACTTCGAGCGGCTGAAGGACCCGAACGTCGACGCGATGCTGGCCAAGCTGGCCGGGGCCGAGACCACCGCGCAGCAGACCGCGGCGCTCGAGCCGATCGCCAAGTACGTCGCGGCGAACCTGCCGATCATCCCGACCACCACGTCCTCGCAGTGGTTCGAGTACAACTCGCAGAACTACACGGGCTGGCCCACCCAGGACAACCCGTACGAGACCGGGCAGCCTTCAGGGACCAACAACGGCCCCGGTTCCGGTACCGACGAGGTCATCATCCTCCACCTCAAGCCGCGGTAGCTCACACCACCGCGGACACAAGCGGGCCCGCCCCCGGTAACCCCCCCACCGGGGGCGGGCCTCACCCCACTGAGTACATTAACCCAGCTAGACAGGCACCAGGCGCGTCCGTGGAGGACCATGCCGCCGCGCATCGCCTTCAGCACGCTCGCGTTTCCCGACGCCACCCTGGCGGCGGCCGCCTCGCTCGGCCGCCGCTGGGGCTACGCGGGCATCGAGCTCCGTCTCATCGACGGCGAGCTCATCGACCCGTCGATGCCCGCCGTCCGCCGCGCGCAGGTCCGGCGGAGCCTGGCCGGCCTGCCCGTCGTCGCGGTAGACAGCTCCATCCGCCTGACCAGCGACGATCCCGGCCCTGACCTGCGCCGCTTCCTCGAGCTGGCCAGCGACTGGGAAGCCCCGCTGGTCCGCGTGTTCGGCGGCGCCCTGGGCCCGGCTCCGCAGCGCGAGCGGCAGCTGCGGGCCGCCGCGCGGGTCCTCGAGGAGGCCGTGCCGCTGGCCGCCCGGCTCGGCGTCGCCATCGGCGTGGAGACGCACGACGACTTCTCCGCCTCCTCGGTCGTGGCCGAGCTGCTCGACCTGGTGCCCGCGGAGCAGGTCGGCGCGGTGTGGGACAGCCATCACCCGCACCGGATGGGCGAGACGCCCGCCGAGGTCTACGCCAACCTGGATCCCCGGATCCTGCTCGCCCAGGTCAAGGACGCCCGCCGCACCGCCGACGGAGAATGGCAGCTGGTGCTGCTGGGCGCGGGCGAGGTACCGGTCGCCGAGATGGTCGGCCTGCTGCGCGCCGCGGGCTACCCGCACTGGATCTCGGTGGAGTGGGAGAAGCGCTGGCACCCCGAGATCGAGGAGCCTGAGCTGGCCCTCCCCCAGCACCTGGACCTGCTGACCGGATGGCTAGGATTGAGCGAATGAGCGGCTTCGGGATCGTCGGCACCGGGGTGATCGCGGGCCTGCACGCCGCCGCGATCAGGGCCCTGCCCGGCGCCCGGCTGGCCGCCGTCACCGACGTCGTCCCCGGGGCGGCCGGGACGTTCGCCGCCGCCCGCGGCTGCGCGGCCGAGCCGGACCTGGACGCGCTGCTGGCCCGGCCGGACGTCGACGTGGTGTGCGTCTGCGTGCCGAGCGGCCTGCACGCCGAGATCGGCGTCCGCGCCGCCCAGGCCGGCAAGCACCTGGCGGTGGAGAAGCCGGTCGATGTCACCCTGGCCGCGGCCGACCGGCTGATCGAGGCGGCCCGCACGGCCGGGGTGGCGCTGACCGTGATCTCCCAGCACCGCTTCGATCCCGGCCTGGTCGAGCTGAAGCGCCTGATCGACGCCGGCGCCCTGGGCCGGCTGGTGCTCGGCGAGGCCAGCACCAAGTGGTATCGCACGCAAGGCTATTACGACAGCGCCGCCTGGCGCGGCACCTGGGCGATGGACGGCGGCTCGCTGCTGAACCAGGGCGTCCACTACGTCGACCTGCTGCGCTGGTGCATGGGCCCGGTGGCCGAGGTCACCGCGGTCTGCGCCACCCAGGCGCACCAGGTCGAGGTGGAGGACACCGCGCTGGCGGTGGTCAGGTTCAGCTCCGGCGCCGTCGGCACCATCATGTCCACCACCGCCGCCTATCCCGGTTTCCCGCAGCGGCTCGAGATCACCGGGACCGGCGGCACGGTGATCGTCGAGGACGGCCGGATAACCCGCCGGGCGCTGACCGGGCCGGACGACCTCGATCAGGAAGGCCCTGAGGAGACCGGCCAAGGCGCGGCGGGCCCCGGCGCGGCCGCCGATCCGGCCGCGGTCGAGGTGGCCAGCCACGCCGCGCAGCTCGCCGACCTGCTGGCCGCGGTGGAGCAGGGTCGCGAGCCCGCTGTCGACGGTCAGGCCGGCCGGGACGCGCTCGAGATCATCTGCGCCGTCTACGAGTCGGCCCGCACCGGGCTGACCGTGTCCCTGGGCTCATGACCGTCACGCTGAGCGGCTTCGCCGACGAGATCTCAGCCGACCCGGACGTCCAGCTGGCCACGCTGGCGGCCGAGTCGATCCGGCACCTGGAGCTGCGCAGCGCCTGGTCGGTGAACGTGGCCGACTTCACCGCCGCGCAGGTCGCCGCGTTCCGGGCCCTGCTCGACCAGGCCGGGGTGCGGGTCTCCGCGATCGGGTCGCCGATCGGGAAGATCCCGGTCGGCGCGCCGCTCGGTCCCGAGCTCGACCGGATGCGCCGGGTAGCCGCCACCGCGCACGCGCTCGGCACGCAGATCGTCCGGGTGTTCTCGTTCTTCATCCCGGCCGGGGAGCCGCCCGGGCGGTACCGGGCCGAGGTCATCGACCGGATGGCCGCGCTGGCCGCGATCGCCGCCGGCGAGGGCCTGGTGCTCGCCCACGAGAACGAGAAGGAGATCTTCGGCGACACCCCGGACCGCTGCGCCGACCTGATCGCCGCGGTCAGCTCGCCCGCCCTGCGGGCGACGTTCGACGCGGCGAACTTCGTCCAGTGCGGGGTCAGGCCGTTCACCGACGGTTACCGCCCGCTCCGCCCGCACCTGGTCTACCTCCAGGTCAAGGACGCCCTCGCGGCCACCGGCGAGGTGGTGCCCGCGGGCGAGGGCGACGGGCAGGTCCGCGAGACCCTGGCCGCGCTGCGGGACTCGGGCTTCACGGGCTTCATGTCGCTGGAACCGCATCTGGCCAGCTCCGGGCGGTTCGGCGGGTTCAGCGGCCCCGAGGCCTTCACCCGGGCCGCGCGGGCCCTGAAGTCCCTGCTCGACGAGCTAGGTATTCCCTGGGACTGACCAGTGTCACTCCCTGGGGCAAGGGCCCCTCCCGGTGTGTTTAAGTTGGCTCACCAGGGTACGGGACGCCCTTGCGCTCGCACCGTGCCAGCCACCGGGAGGTGCTCTCATGTCCACGCCGTCCACCGATATCGACCTCGCGCTCGCCGCCGAGCTCGGCCAGCAGCTGCGAGTGGACTCCGTCCGGTCGAGCACCTCGGCCGGATCCGGGCACCCGACGTCAAGCATGTCCGCCGCCGACGTGCTGGCCGTGCTGGTGGGACGGCACCTGCGCTACGACTGGGACGCCCCGGACAACCCGGCCAACGACCACCTCATCTTCTCCAAGGGCCACGCGTCCCCGCTGCTGTACTCGATCTACAAGGCGGTCGGGGTGGTCACCGACGAGGAGCTGATGACCGGCTACCGGCGCTTCGGAGCGCGTCTCGAGGGCCACCCCACCCCGGTCCTGCCCTGGGTCGACGTGGCGACCGGATCGCTCGGGCAGGGCCTGCCCGACGGCGTCGGCGTCGCGCTGGCCGGGAAGTACCTCGAGCAGCTGCCGTACCGGGTCTGGGTCCTGTGCGGTGACAGCGAGATGGCCGAGGGCTCGATCTGGGAGGCCCTGGACAAGGCCGCCTACTACAAGCTGTCCAACCTGGTCGCGATCGTCGACATCAACCGGCTCGGCCAGCGCGGCCCGACCGAGCACGAATGGGACACCGACACCTACCGTCGCCGGGTGACCGCGTTCGGGGCCCGGGCCTTCGTCATCGACGGGCACGACCTCGCCGCGATCGACCGGACCCTGGCCGAGGCCGGAGACCTCAGCGGGGACCAGCCGACGGTCATCCTGGCCCGCACGATCAAGGGCCGCGGCTTCTCCGAGGTGGAGGACAAGGAGAACTGGCACGGCAAGCCGTTCCCGGCCGAGATGGCCGAACGCGCCATCATCGAGCTCGGCGGCGAGCGTCACCTGCTCGTGCGGGGCCCGCAGCCGGCCCCGGGGACGCCGCGCCACCCGGCCCGCGCCGACGGAGCGGCCGACATCAAGCTGCCGTCCTACGACCTGGGCCAGAAGGTGGCCACCCGCCGGGCCTACGGTGACGCGCTGGCGGCGATCGGGGTCCGCCCCGATGTGGTCGCCATGGACGGTGAGGTCAGCAACTCGACTTTCGCCGACGAGTTCGCCGCCAAGTACCCCGAGCGCTACTTCGAGATGTTCATCGCGGAGCAGCAGCTGGTCGCGGCGGCGGTGGGCCTCGGCGTGCGCGGGTACCGCTCGTTCGCGTCGACCTTCGCCGCCTTCCTCACCCGGGCCTACGACTTCATCCGGATGGCGGCCATCTCGCAGGCCAGCATCCGGCTGGTCGGCTCGCACGCCGGGGTCGAGATCGGCGCCGACGGTCCGACCCAGATGGCGCTGGAGGACCTGGCCATGCTGCGCGCCGTGCACGGCTCGACCGTCCTGTACCCGTGCGACGCGGTCAGCGCGGCCGCGCTGACCGGGGCCATGGCCGACCTCGACGGCATCTCCTACATGCGGACCACCCGCGGCGCTTACCCGGTGCTGTACGCGGCCGGGGAGACCTTCCCGGTCGGCGGGTCCAAGGTCCTCCGCCAGTCGGGCGAGGACCAGGTGACGCTGATCGGCGCCGGGGTCACCCTGCACGAGTGCCTGGCCGCCGCCGACGCGCTGGCCGGCCAAGGCGTCCACGCCCGGGTCATCGACCTGTACTCGGTCAAGCCGGCCGACGCCGCCACCCTGACCGAGGCGGCCGCCGCCACCGGCGGGCGGCTGGTGATCGCCGAGGACCACCACCCCGAGGGCGGCCTCGGGGCCGCGGTCCTGGACGCGCTGACCGCGGCCGGGCCCATCGAGCTGACCGTCGCCCACCTCGCGGTGCGCGTGATGCCAGGCTCAG
>Ga0335073_10009609_pt1 | contig 13574 bp, 9 predicted proteins | sample Lox_Sample_22_FD_207093 | JGI IMG/M metagenome (GOLD analysis project Ga0335073, IMG submission 207093) | Soil microbial communities from Loxahatchee National Wildlife Refuge, Florida, United States - Lox_Sample_2.2 | ecosystem: Environmental > Terrestrial > Soil > Wetlands | place: USA: Florida...
TTGTGCTGATTGCCATTCACTTCGAGGAGGTTATTCTGGCCGTTGGAGGTTTGGAAATAGCCGGTGAAGTTCAGCCAAGCCGATGGCTTGTAGGTTGCGCGCACCCGAACCTGTTGCGTATCTTGCGGACTCAATCGCGTAAAGGTGTTATCGGCGGTGCCAAACTCGGCGTCAACATTAAACGTGAGCGTTTTAGCCGCTTTGAGCCACAAACCCAGAACAGCGGTATTCATATTGATGTCGGTAATGCCCGGTGGACCGTATACATCGTTTGGGGTGACATAGGTGATGGAACCGTCGGCATTTTGCGTGCAGCCGTCCGGAAGGACTCCCGCAGTTAACGCGCAATTTCCGCGAGCCGCATTGTTTGGGTAATAGACGGCATCCTGAAAGTTGAAGAAATTGTCGGCAATCACGCGGTGGTCGTAGCGATAACCGAAATAAGCGCCGGCCTTCGGCGAAATTTGCACCTGGCCTTCGATCAAATTGCTAGTGATCTGGTTCTTCAGGAAATTCGAGTCGAGATTCAAGAGCACGTCGGGACCGGAACTGCTGCCATGGACTGGGATGCCGGCAACTCCATTCGCGGGCGCTGTGCACGTGGTCACCGGCAATGTAGCCGTTGGCGCAAAGATATTCGGAGGAACGATCAGGCTATTGCTGAAGTACGAGCATTCTGACGCCGTCCACTGCGCCGGTTCGAGCCAGGTGCCGTAGTGAAAGGAATCAACCAGGCTGAATTCCTTGGTGATTTGCCAGGTAACGCCGAAATCGGCATTGGAAGAAACCTGGCGCCCTAACATGGGCCCGGCTTGCGAGTAATCTGCCAGACCGGGGCGCGAATCCCGGCCAGTCCATGCGTTTTGATCGCTGGAATTATTGAAATTTCCGCCTGTGTATGTAAACCTTCCGGCAAACTGAATGGCTGGAATGAAATTCGATTGAACGCTGATTTGTTCAGTGGGCGCTTCGAGGCGAGTTCTGGGATAGTTGGAAAAGTTGTAGTAGCCACTGCACGCCGGATTGACCAGCCCGCCAGGCTGAAACGTTGGATTGCATGGCTGGCTCGGCGGATTCCAGGAGACGCCCAGGTCGACCGGAGGAAATCCGGAGCCGACAGAGAATTGTTGGTTGATGTCGGTTTGCCCCGGATCCGTACGGTAATAACTCCAGATCTGATCGTAGCTGATGGTGGTTTTGGGAAGGAAGCGGAAGTCGACACCCAAACGATACTGGTTCATGCCTGCGGAAAAATTCTGAAAGAGGTACTGTTCGGTGCCTTGGTGGATCGCGGAATAGGAGGGGCCGGTATTGGTGCTGGCATTGTAGCCAATGCGAAAACGGATTTTTGCGTCCGGCAGAATGGTCAGGCCGTAGTTCTGTAGATTGCGACGAGTGTTGAAGTAGTGCGGAGAGATGCCAACGATCGTGGTGTTACGCAGGTTCGCAGGGTTGTTAAAGATCGGGCTGAAATTGGCCGGGGCGTTCGCCACCGGGGTGTTGGGGTTGAAGGGATTGGCCAGGAGCGAGTAGTCCCAGAAATTTTCGTCGTGACGAAACATGCCGTCGAAGCTGTACCACTTGTACTTGCTCACACGAACCACACTGACCACGTTAGGATCGCCGCCATAGCCAAAATTGCTGAAATAAAAGCGGTCGAGCAGCGTGCCGCGAGGATCCAGGGAATGCATCTCGGTGGTGAAGCTCAGCAGGCGCGGGCCCTGTTGCAGATTGACCATGGTGTCGTAAGCCTGTTCATCGCCGACGACGCTGGTGAAACGCCCGCCGAATTCAATGGCCTGTTTAATGTTGTAGTTGCCCTGATCGATGCCCTTCTCGTCGTCAACCTGCTGAGCCGAGACACGCGTGGAAGTTGCAATGATTAAGGCCGCGACTGCGAGCAGCACACACAAGGCTCGTTTGGGAGTTGTTTTGTCGATTCGCTTTGGGTGTTTGTTCTTCATAGCGTCTACTCATGGCGTGAAGAAAACACTGCTGGTATTCGAACCGTGAATCGCCGCGTGACACAAGGTGCAGGCCTGGTATTTTTGCGCCTGGTTGTGGAAGGTGGGAGTCGCGGGAGCACCCACACTGGCCGGAAGTGAATGACAACTGAGGCAAATTAGGTTGACCTGATTTTGCACCAGCAGACGCGGATTGGTGGAGCCGTGCGGGGAATGGCAAATCATGCAGCCTTCAATTTTTGCTTCATGCTGATAAACGAAAGGGCCCTGCTTTTCGGTGTGACAGTTGTAACAGACTTCATTTCCAGCGGCGTTGGTGCGCAGTTGTTTCGGACGAAATGATCCGTGAGGATTGTGGCAGTCGTTGCACTGGATCAGGCCCTCGGGGACACGGTGATGGAAGGGCCGCGCAAATTCGGCGCGCACGTCGATGTGGCACTTGTAGCAAAGGACCGGTGACTTCTCGACCATCAAGTATTGGTTTTCCTTGGCGTGGTGCGGCGAATGACAATCCAGACAGCCGATGCCGCTGGCCAGATGGACGGAGCGGTCGTAATTGCTGTGTTCTGCGTTGTATTGGTGACAGGCGAGGCAGCGAGCGCTGGTCTCCTGGGGCGTGGCATCTTTGAAGGTGAAAATCTTCGATTTGTCGCCGCCGCCGTCAACGTGAGCTTTGCCGGGCCCATGGCAAGCTTCGCATCCGTGCCATCCCGGCCCCTGATGCGTGTCGAGCTTGGAGTCCAGAGTGGTGGCAACGTGCGCGGTGGCCTTGAAGTTGTTCGCGATTTCGTCGTGGCAGGTGGCGCAGGTATCGGATCCTACATATAGCGCAGGATCGCTAGGGCGAACATAGGTCAGGTTTTGTTTGTTTTTGTCGTCGGCTGTTTTTTTATCTTTCGGGCCGGCAAACAGCACACCCGTACCGAAGAGAGCAAGAACCACCGATCCGATGACAGAAAGTCGCGACCTGGAATGCTTCATGCGACTCCCTCGTAATGCGCGAGGCGACGAGCAGACAAAAGATATACGTGCGGGACCAAGCGAACACTTCAATTTGCCTCGCAACCTGATCAGCGAGGCTAACCACCCGGGCGGATAGGTTCACAACAGCAGAAGTGTGGGGGCGGATTGGGACGAACGACCTTGGTCTGCTGGGGCGGAATTCTAGCACAGGCGTCAAGCCGGTCAAGGAAATAAGAAGTGAACTCCCGGTTAACAGTGTGACGGAAGAAGAACGAAGAGCGGGCCATCGCGAAAGGAGCGATGGAGAAGCGCACCTCCGTGTGTTCGGAACCACGCGCTTTTTTGAAATGGGCGGCGAAACGGGGAGGCCAAAAACGGCAGACGGTCGTGCGTATTACTCAAGGACTAGCGGGTGACCGCACTTGAAAGGTGATGCAGGTCACAAATTTTGTATTTGCGAGTCACTGTTCATGGCTCCTCGCTCCTGTAGCCTCGTGATAGACACGGAGTTTGCATCCGACCGCGTTCGGAGTGTGTCTCGGTCATACCAATTGCTGAGGTGCGAAGGGCACCATGATGCCCCGCAGGCTCGATTTCAAGCTGATTCTCTCGCTTACCGTGCTGATTGTGGCCATTAGCTGCGTCAGCGGCTTTCTGAATTTCCGGATGCAGAAGAATCAGCTGGTGGAAACCATGGTGACCGGCGCCGACCAGCTTTCACGATCGATTACCAGCGCGACCTGGCACGCCATGCTGGACGATGACCGTAAAGCCGCGTACGAAAGCATGCGCGTGATCGCGGATAAGCACGGCGTGGACCGCATCCGGATGTTCAATCGCGAAGGTCGCCTGGCGTTTTCCACCAATGCGAACGAGCAGCCCAGCCTGGCCAGTCCGTCGGACGAAGTGTGCATCAGTTGCCATGGCACAACACCCATTCGCACCAAACCCGCGGTGAACTCGCGGGTGCGCTTCGGTACCTCGCCCAACGGCACCAAAACCCTGAACATCGTTACGCCCATTTACAACGAGCCGGCCTGTAGCAACGCGAGTTGCCACGCGCACGAAGCCAGCACGCATGTGTTGGGTGTGCTGGACGTGGCGCTGCGCCTGGATCCGGTGCAGCAGCAGACCCGTTCCATCACTTTGCAGACCATCTCGTCCACCGCGATGGTGGTGATCATTGGGGCCGGATTTGTGATTCTGTTCACGCGGCGATTTGTAGCCACCCCGATTCGAGAGCTAATTCGAGGCACGCGCGCCGTGAGCGCCATGCAACTGGACCGCACCATCGAGATTTCCCGGCGCAGCCAGGAATTGGATGAACTAGTGGATTCGTTCAACCTGATGCGGGAACGCTTGAAAGTAGCAGTGGACAAACTGAACGAGATGCAGCAGACCCTGGAAAGCAAGGTTGCGGAGCGCACCGCGCAACTGCAACTGGCGCACAAGAAGTTGTTGCAGAACGACCGACTGGCGTCTCTAGGGCAACTCGCCGCAAGCGTGGCGCACGAAATCAATAATCCTGTTTCCGGCGTACTGAATCTCTCGATTCTGTTGGAACGCCTTATGGTCAATGGCAAGTTTCCTATAGGCCGCGAAGCGGAGTTTCGGAAGTATCTGGCGTCGATTTCGACAGAGACTGCGCGCGTCGGAAGGATCGTGTCGGATCTATTGGCGTTCTCGCGTCGGTCAAAGCCGCAACGGGTTCCCGCGGATCTGAACAAATTGGTGTGCAGTACGTTGGGCCTGGTGGGCCACAAACTGAAACTAATCAACGCGGAAACCGTGCTGGATTTGCAAGAAGATTTACCGCAGGTGGAATGTGACCCGTCGCAGATTCAGCAGGTGATTCTGAACCTGGTGCTGAATGGCGCGCAGGCAATGCAAGCCAAGGGCGGCGGGGAATTGCGTATTCGGACGCACGTGACTTCCGACCGGGAGAATGCCGAACTTTGCGTAAGCGACACGGGTGAGGGAATCGCGCCGGAGAACTTGTCGAAGATTTTCGACCCGTTTTTTACCACCAAGGCCGAAGGAAAGGGCGTCGGCTTGGGCCTGGCGGTACTTTACGGAATCGTGCGCGCGCATGATGGGGAAGTGGAAGTGAGCAGCCGGCGGAACGAAGGAACGTCGTTCACCGTGACCCTGCCGCTGAAGGCGCGGATGGTTGCACCGGAACAGAAAGAAGTGCAGGTACATGCCGAGTGAATGCGGTTTACCTGGTTGCGATTGGAAGCGTGGCGAATCCAGTGCTGGACTGGGTCGAGGCCACCATTGCCGAATGGTGTCCGTGGCCGGTGTGGCGTGTGCCGCCGCTCGCATTTCCTCCAGACAGTTTCGATATGAAACGCGGACAGTACAAATCCGTGGACATCATGAAGGCGGTGGCGCGCTGCGCACCGCCCGAGGCTACGCGCATTTTGGGGGTAACCGAGGGGGATCTGGCGATTCCCACGCTGACGTTTGTGTTTGGCCAGGCACAGTTAGATGGCGCCGTGGCGGTAGTGTCGCTGGCACGGTTGCGACAGGAATTTTATGGGTTGCCGGCAGACGAGAATGTGTTGCGCGAACGTTTGGTGAAAGAAGTGCTGCACGAACTAGGGCACACATTTGGACTGACGCATTGTGCGGAACCGAAGTGCGTCATGAGCCTGGCGACGCACATTGGCTTGGTGGACAGCAAGGAACTGCGGTACTGCGGGCACTGCGGGGCGCACCTGGTTCATAGGTTTACAACTCCGGATGGAGAAAAGTCATGAAGAAAGTCTGGCCCATACTGGTAGTCGACGATGAAGAAGTGATGAGTGAATCCATGGCGGCGTGGCTGCGCGAAGACGGCTACCGCGTGGACACCGCGCCGAACGGGCAAGGTGCGCTCGAACTGGCGAAGAGCACCGATTATGCCATTTGTTTTATCGATTTGAAGATGCCAGGCGGGATGGACGGCATCGAAACGATGATGGAAATGCGGCGCGTGCGGCCAGATTCGTCGATCATCATCATCACCGCATATGCCACCGTCGATACCGCGATCCAGGCCATGAAGGAAGGCGCGCAGGAGTACATCGTAAAGCCGTGCCATCCGCAGGAAATCTCCATGCTGGTTTCGCGGATTCTCAAATTGAAAAAGCTGCAAAGTGAAAACGTGATCCTGCGCAAGAAAATCAGCAGGCAGTACAAACATCACGACATCATCACGAAGAATCCGCGCATGCAGGAAATCCTTGGTCTGACGCAGGAGATCGCGAGCCTGCGCAGCACGGTGTTGATCCGCGGAGAAAGTGGAACCGGGAAAGAGTTGGTGGCCCGGGCCATCCACTATTCCGGAGCGCGCGCGGACAAGCCGTTTGTGAGCGTCAGTTGCGCCGCGTTGACGGAAACGCTGCTGGAAAGCGAACTGTTCGGGCACGAAAAAGGCTCGTTCACCGGCGCTGATGGACAAACGAAAGGGAAGTTCGAGTTAGCCGATGGCGGCACGATCTTCTTGGATGAAATTGGCGACATTTCGCCGAAATTGCAGGCGGATTTGTTGCGCGTGTTGCAGGAGCGGCGCTTCTATCGTGTGGGCGGCACAAATGAAGTGAGTGTCGACGTGCGGGTGATCGCGGCGACGAACAAGAACCTGCCCGAGGAAGTGAAGGAAGGGCGCTTCCGCGACGATCTCTACTATCGCTTGAATGTCATCGAAATCCATATTCCGCCGCTCCGCGAGCGCCGCGAGGACATTCCCTTGCTCGCGGAGCATTTCGTGCAGCGCATTGCATCCGAGTTGGGCAAGGACATCAGCGGCATTTCTGCGGACGCGCTGAAGATTCTGATCGATCACGACTGGCCGGGAAATGTACGCGAACTGGAAAACGTGATCGAACGCGCCATCGTGACTTCGCACAACGGTACGTTGGAAGACGGCGATTTTGCCTGGCTCACGCAACGCAACAAGGGCGGGCAAAGTTGGGATGTACCGGATGTGCCGCTGTCGGAACTGGAGCGGCGGGCGATCATCGCCGTCCTCGAACGGAAACAGGGCAATGTGAAGGAAGCGGCGCTGGCTTTGGGGATTGACCGGTCAACTTTGTATGACAAATTGAAGCGTTACGACATAGCGCACTGAGTGGCGCGTGACGGGATCGTGCGGGGACATATCGGATGGACCGGCGTAAAAACCATGCCCACTCGAAAAGCTCTACTGATCGTTGCAGCAATGTTGGGCGCGCCCGCATTTGCACAGCAAAAGGGGACTTCTTCGCCCTGCGTGGCTGAGTACGAAAATCACAATCCGATCGACTGTGGTCCTCTTGTTGTTCAGCACGTGAAAGGAACGCTTACCGATCCGCAGCATAGCCCAATGCCGAAAGTCTGCGTTTGTATTTTTACGGAGGAGGATCACAAACTAGTTGCCAGTACAGAAAGCGATGTGGATGGTCAGTTCTTTCTGCGAAGTATCCCGCCTGGACGGTACCGGTTGGTTGTGAAGGCCGAGCCTCTGTGTGCAGCAAATGTTCCGTTGCAGATAGAGAAGAGCCACAAGAAGAGACAGTTTTTACGCGTGCACATGAAACCACGCGGCCCCGATTCCTGTAGCTATGCCGACATAGCCAAGGCTGGCGAATCTGCAAAACGTGCCGCTACGACGCCCTAACCTACGTGGGTAAACAGTTGCGACAACGTCAAACGCCGACCTGAAGTCCCATTGAAACGGAACAGGGCGCGTAAATTCTATGCTTTGGAAGAGCCGAGCAACATTGGCAGGGCGTGCTTTGGGAAGACAAAGGCCTCACCCCTGGAGGGGGTGAGCTACAGGGTTTCCGCAGAAGGAAAATGCGGGAGCGGAGGGCCCCCGCATTCGGTGCAGCGTGTTTGCAGACAGCAACACGAATTCAGCGATCGATGAAAGTGGACTCGAGGATCGCGTCCCAGTCGGAGCCGGGCTCCGCGTCCATTAAGTCCGGCATCATCGTGCCGCCATCGGCCAAAGTAGCTTTGCCCTTGGACATTTGCATTTGGAGACGGTCTACCTCGGCGGCGAGCCATCCTGCCACTTCGGGACCCTTGAGTAAGTGCCGCAGATTCGGCTGGCTGTGCGGGAGAATCTTGAGATAAAAGTCGGAGTCTGGGCCGCCCGTGGAGATCACGGTGCCAGCGAGAGGCGAGCGCACGCGGATTTTGTGGCCGTTCTTGATCATGGTCCAGGCAATGCCTTCGCTTTCCACTTCGTCGCACACTTCCGGCAGTTTCACAGACTCGGGACTGCCGACCAGGTGTTTAGCGAATTCATCGAGTCCGATCGCGAAGGTGCCGTCCCAATCGCCGCGTACCCAGGTGTGACCGCGATGATAAAGCAGGTTGTCGGAGTAGCTGACGCCAGCACGGCTGGCGGGTACGTTCGCAGGAAGCGCAGCGAACTTGTCATAGTTCGGACAGGTGCGGCAATCGAAGGCGTGGTCGCACTGGCGAGAGGGCAGGCGTCCAGCGAGTTCGTGACGGCAGCGTTTCTCGACGGCAGGTAATTCGCCGAAATTCTCGCGCCAGCAGGTGGCTGCCGCCAGATGCTTGCGGAAATCTCCGAGCGTGCGCCACAGGCCCCAAGCGGCAGTGGCGAGAATGGCAGACAGTGCCGCACCGAACAACGAAAGAAAAATAATGTGCGTTGGGGTCCAGTGAAATCCATCAATCCAGGGAAACATTCTTCTACTCTCCTTTCATTGCCTCGAACATGGGTAGATAGCGGTAAGACAGGGAATAGACGATCACGCCGTAAGCCACGACAGCACCGAACGTAGCGACCTCCTGCCAACTTGGGGTGTACTTCAAAAAGGGATCGAAGGGTAGCGTGGGCAGCGCCAGGGTCTGCACCGTCATGACAAAGCGATTGAGTGCCACGCCGCAGCAGGTGAGCGCGGCCGCCAGCAGCAACAGCCCCCGATGGCGAGCGGTGCGCGGCACGATGAACAGTATGGCCGGGAGCAGTCCCAAGGGCACGGTGGCAGTGAAGAGGAACGTAGAGCTGAGCGGCCAGTAGGAGTAGTAATCCCACGGACCAAAGCCCATCGACGGAGAAGTGACGTTCAGCCAAACGTAGGTGTCGATGGCTTTTGCCGCTACGTAGATCGCCAACATCACACCGGAAATGAATCCCAGCTTGCGGTATACGCGGAAATCCACAAGTTTCTGTCCAGTGATTTTTTCGGCGGTGGCCACGACAAGCATCAAGAAGCTGGGCCCCACAGCGATGGCAGACAGGATGAAGAGGAAAAACGTAGACGGCCAGATCATGAAGCCCTGCCGGTAAGCGAAAGGCCGCCCTCGTAGCACGCCATACAACCCACCGAGAGACCCTTGATGAAAGAACGACAGGAACGCGCCCACGCCGGCCAGAACCGGAACGAGCTTGTGAGCCTGGTGTTCAAAGACAAGGAAAGAGGGAACGCGGCGCAACTGGCGGTTTTTCACCAGCACCGGAATGTATTCGAGGACCAGCACCAGCAAGTAACACGAGATGCAGAAGGTCACTTCGGTGAGCATCGAATGCGTATTCGGATACCAGAAAGTGAACCAGGCGCGCAGCGGTTGGCCGACGTCGACCATGAGTACCGCCACGGCGCCGCTGTAGCACGTCAGACCGATGACCACGGCGCTGTTGAGCACCGGTTTTAAATCCTGCTGCTTCAAGATGTAGACCAAAAAGCCCGTGAAGAAGGCGCCGGCTCCTAAGGCGATTACCGTCAGGTCCAGGAAGATCCACAGACCGAAGGCGAAGCGGTTGTCCATGTTGGTCTGGTTCAATCCGTAGTAGAAGCACAAGCCCGCGGCGTAAACCCCGAGGAGCAACAGGCAGACCCACGGAAAAAGCCAGAGAAGGAAGCGCATGGTGGAGGCGCGTTCGGCGCCACGTTCGATCCAACGGCGATCAACGAGAGCGGTTTCAGACATGCGGGGCCTCCGTGGGTCGATCCGATTGGCGGTCCGCCAAAGCGCGGATCCAGGCCTGTGTGGTTTTGTAATGGATCTTTGGCTCCGTGCCGATAGCTTCGAGCAGGCGGAAGGCGTCTGGTGATTTTGCGGCAATCGTTGCAGGATCCTTCGGGTCCGCCAGATCGCCGAACTGAATGGCTCCGGTGGGGCAAGCTTCTACGCAGGCGGGAACATAGTCCGCAACATCGATTTCCTTTTTTCCCGCGGCTGCGGCCTTTTGTAATGCATCGTGATAACGCGAGTGGCAGAGATTGCACTTTTCCACCACACCGCGCATGCGCACCGAAACTCCCGGATTCAAGCTTTTTTCCATGCCCGGCGGCCATTGCGGATCCCACCAATTGAAGTAGCGGGCGTGGTACGGGCACGCGGTCATGCAATAGCGGCAGCCCAGGCAGCGCTGAGGCATCTGCATCACGATGCCGGTAGACTTGTCGAATTCCACGGCCTGTTGCGGGCAAACCGAGACGCAGGGAGTTTCGTGTTCGCAGTGCATGCAGGTGATGGGAATGAAGGCCTCCCGGCGATCCGTACCGTCCTTGCCATTAGAGAGCGCGCGCACCACCATGGGGGTTATTCCGGTACGCCACGTGGCTCGTGGTTCCGGGGGAGACACATTGTTTTCCGCGGCGCAGGCGATCATGCAGGCACCGCAGCCGGTGCAACGATCGAGATCAATCACCATACCGTAGCGAGCGCTCATGCCTGGCTCCTCCCCGGCGCATCGCGCAGGGTCGATTCCTGATAGAGTTTCGCCGCTAGGAGAGGCAAGACCGGGGGCGCCCAAGTGGCGGTCCAATCCGTCACGGGCGCCGGGGCGGCAGCTGTGGGCCAAGTCTTCAGCGCGCAGCGGAGTGTGGTGTGGCGCGGTGATTCGCCCAACCATACGCTACCGTTGCGCAGTTGCGCTTCTAGTTTTGCCCCGGAAGTAAACTGCGCGACGGGCGTTGGCTTCCCGGCGTAGATTGTGCCCAGCTTGGCTTGGAAGATTTGTTCGCACCGCGCATGGATGCTTTTGTCTACGTCGGGCAAAGTGCCATCGAGCTTGCTGAAAAATTGCGCTGCGGTCTGCGTTTCTTGAGGCTGCGCCAGCAAATTCGTGGCGATGGTGTAGGTTTCTATCGAAGAAGTGGGCGCGGTTGGAATGTCCGTGAGTTCTTCAAGGAAGCCGGGCGACGGAAGCAGCCAATCGGCGTTGCTGCCGCCACCATCCCACGCGGCGAAGCGAAAGACTTCTCCCTGCGTCGGCGGAATCAGATCCCAAGGGACGGTGCCATCAATTACCGTGGCGCGAACAGTGGCGGGTGCCGCTGGCACCGAACCGTGCTGCTGATTCATTTTCGTTTTCAGAACGATTCCTCCGGGCGTGCCGATTGCGCCGAGCAAAACGTTCAGGGCTGAAACGGTTGGATCGCTGTCGGACGTGATTACTACTGTAGGGGCACATTCGACCATCGCGTGTGCCAGATCGCGGATCGCGGTGATGGGTATGCCCGCTTGCACCGCCGCTTGCTCGAGTGTCATGTCTGGCAGCGGTCCTTGCGTCTTTACCAGATGCTCCTCAACCAGCACGCGGGCTAGCGCGGCAGCTAAGGCGCTCTGTGTGCCTTCGCGGACGGCCACCCAACGCCACGCGCGAGCTGCAGTGTGCGACAAACTCGGCTCAATCTGAATCAGGCGCAATTGCGGATTGATTTGTCCTGCTGCGCGCTCACTCCACAGTCGCGTAAATCTCCCCGGCGTGCCCCATCCATCCAGGAGTGGCGCGCCAAAACTGACGATCGTGCGAGCATTCTCGAGGTCGTAGCCAAGGGCTGACACGGGAACCTCGCTCCAAGCTGCGTAGGGGACGAGAGCGTTCGTTTCAGGACCCGATACGGCCTGGTAGCTGCCATTGTGCTTTGCGGCGAAAACTTCCAGTGTTGCGGAAGCGGCCCTTCCGGGCCGGCCATCGATCACGGCTACGGGGCCTTCAGCGCAAGTCTTCGCAAAGGCCGCCTGTGCTTCAGGCCACGACGAGGCGCGCCCGTTGTGGCGAACCGTGAGCAATCGTGCCGGATGCCAATTCAGTTGGTGCGCCGCGAATCCCAAAGGACAGAGCGCGCCCTGGGTTACTGGATTCGTGGTGACGCCGGAAACACCAACGGGAAAACCCGCGGCCATTCGTACGCGCATGCCGCAACCCGCGACGCACAAAGCGCATGCAGAAAGTTTTGTCTCAACGGGGCCGTGAGATGGTTGGGGAATCCATGGCCAGTTCTGGGTCCAAATGGATGCGTCGCCCAACAATTTCCACGGAACGGGGGTGAAAGCAATACCTGCGGTAATTCCTACGGTGCCAATGAGTAAATCTCGCCTGGAGAATTTCATGGTCGCTCCTTCACTGGTGACAGCCGAGGCAGCCAACCTCGACGTGGTGACGGCGATGGCACTTTTCGCAATCGGTCATCTTCATGCCATCGTGCGGAGCGCGGCGCAGACGCGAAATGGAGTGTCCCCAAATGTCGCGGCTGTAGCCAGTAATGCGGTTCACTTCATAAATTCGTGGCTGATCGGATTCGCCGTAGTTGCCGTGGCAATCCACACATTGCAGACCCGCGCGCTGCGTGTGGATGGCGTGTGAAAACCACACGTTTGCCGGCTGCCGGGAATAGATCAGCCATTCCGGCTGATCGTTTTGCTTCAGGTAGTTGTCCACCAGCAGCGCCTCGGCTTCGGACTTCCCAAGCTTGTCCGAGTGGCAGCCCAAACAAACGTCATTGCGGGGAATTCCGGCAAATTGTCCGTCGCTGCCGATTACGTGACAGCTATCGCATCCGGTGAGTCCGGATTTTTCAGCATGCGTTTTGTGGAAGAAGTCGAAAGGCTGTTGTTTTTCTAGGTAGACCACCCTGGGGAAAACTAGCCAACCACCGATGAGCGCGAGCGCAAATCCGATTCCAAAGACAAGCAGAAATCTCCTCACGATTAGTCCTTTGGCACCCAATTACGGTTGGAGAAAAATAGCTGGAGCGAACATACGAGCTGCTGGCGCGAGAGCAGTTGGCCGATACCGCGGACGGGACGGCCACCATCGCAATGCAATTGCAAAGATTCATGAATCTGCTGCGCCATACGCTCTTCTTCTTGCGTCAGCCAGGCGGCCGCCGGCGGACCAGAAATCAAACTTGCTTTGGTCTGTCCGGGCAGTTCCCAGCCGGAAAACAACCAGCCCGACCCATAAGGATCGGCGGTCAAACGCGCGGGATCGCCGCGGAGATGGCTGTTCACCTTCTGAATCAGGAGCGGATTGGGGAAAGTCATGGGCCACTCCACGCCGTGGACGGTTAACGCGATAACGGGCCGTTGCGTGCCATGCGTGGTCACAAACGTTATGCCGTCGAAATTCCCGACGAAATCGGCCAGGAAGGCGTCAATGCCGACGTGGCAAAGACCGGATTCTTCCGCGGCCAGCCAGAAATGGTTCGGGCTGTAGAGTAGATCTGGGGACGGAGGCATCGCGCCGCGCGGCCGCGCCAACGTCAGATACGATTCGCAATACCGATAGCCACCGGTGGTGCAACTGGAAAGCTGCGACTCACTGAAGGGGATTAGTTTGGTCGGTGTGTTCGCACCACAATACTGCACGTGCACTTCTTCGAGATGGGGGCAGCGCATCTGCCGCGCTTCATC
>Ga0335073_10009610_pt1 | contig 13574 bp, 8 predicted proteins | sample Lox_Sample_22_FD_207093 | JGI IMG/M metagenome (GOLD analysis project Ga0335073, IMG submission 207093) | Soil microbial communities from Loxahatchee National Wildlife Refuge, Florida, United States - Lox_Sample_2.2 | ecosystem: Environmental > Terrestrial > Soil > Wetlands | place: USA: Florida...
TCATCGCGGCTCGAGCCGAACACTTCGCACGGACAAGTCGCTCCTTCACTGGCCGGCACTTTACTTGCCACGTAGATTTCGGCAAGAACGCCATGTCCGGCGGCCACGCTGGCGCGACCTTGCTGCCGCCAATCGAGAGTATCGGTAGCGTACACGGTTCCAAAGCTCCTGCCCTCGTCGTGCGAGACGGTGAAATACGATTGCGTACGAAAGCGCCCGGGTGCTCCTGTATCGATATCGGTTTCTCCACCGCTATCCATTCCATAAATCGCGCCGGTTTCGTCGTCGAAATAAAGAAACGGCCGGTCCCAGGGCGAATTCCCGCCGATGCGCGGTTTTAGACTCGAGGCGAACGGCGGCTGTTGATACGAGCTGACCATCGGGGCTGGTTTGGACCAGGTCTCCCCGTGATCCGTGGACATCACGGTGGCGGACATGCCGAAGAACTGGCCTTCGCTCTCGCGCGGCTCACACCCAGCCAGGAAGTGTCCGTCCCTGGTCACGCCGGCGAAGGAATCCGGACAGCGCGTGAATTTTCCCGTGCGGATGGGCAATTCACCGATCTTCCATGTCACGCCCCCATCATGCGAGACTGCCAACCAGGTAATTGTAGACCCGGCAACCTCATGATATTTGTCGGTCATGCCGGCAGTCACCGGTGGTTTGAATCCCGGCAGGATCTGCAAGTTCCCCATCGCGACTGCGATGAGGTGACGCGGGTTGGCGGGATCGACTGCAACCATGGGTTCGCCGGCCCCGCGGGTCGAATCGCCGAGCAAAAGATACTCCTCGGAGACAGGTTGTTGCTGCAGCGGCCCTCCCCGTCCGCCTCTTTCGCCGCGGCCCCGCGCACCGGCAGTGGGGTCCTGCGCCAACGCCGGCAACGCCAGGAACGCCACGAGCAATCCCATTCTGAATCGCATAGGGCCTCCAGCCCTTGAGTTTTCGTCACCCATTCGCCGAAAACAAGGTGGTAACGGTGGCTAAACGGTTACATGCTTTTGTCCGGCGCACGCCGCCAACACGCCTTACCCGCCGTACGATGGGAACCGGCTGGATTTGCCGCCCTACTACCGTAAAGATACGGTTAAGGGCCGTCAAAAGCCGGCTTCACTGCGAAACCGGCTGTATTCTGAAAGAGAAATGGGAGCCGATTTGAAGGGCGCGGAGATCGATGTCCTTATCAGCGAGGTAGGCCCGCGCGATGGGCTGCAGAGCATCCGGCAAATCATGCCGACGGAAGCCAAGCATCGATGGATTCGCGGATTGGCGGACGCCGGGCTGCGGGAAATCGAAGTGGGATCGTTTGTGCCGCCGAAACTGCTGCCGCAGCTGGCGGATGCCGACGCCGTGGTCCGGCGGGCAGTCGCGATTCCGGGCCTGACCGTGCTGGCCCTGGCGCCGAATCTGAAGGGAGCGGAACACGCGACCGCCGCCGGCGTCCACAAGGTAACGATGCCGGTTTCGGCATCACGCGCACACAGTTTGGCCAACATTCGCAAATCGCCCGAGGAGGCGATCGAGGAAGTGCGCCATGTGTGTCAGTTTCGCGACGGTCTCACAGGGAATCGTCCCTCGGTGGAAGTGGGGGTGTCGACGGCGTTTGGATGCTCGGTGGAAGGCGCTGTGTCGGAGGATTGGATATTTCGCATGGTCGCCATGCTGCTCGAAGCCGGCGCCGATTCGGTAGGGCTTTCCGATTCGGTGGGCTATGCGAATCCGCTGCAGGTGAAACGGATGTTCCGGCGCCTGCGCGTCGAGGCCGGCAGCAAGGCCGGCGCGGCCCACTTCCATAATACGCGGGGACAGGGACTGGCGAACGTAGTGGCGGCGCTCGACGCGGGCGTCACTACGTTCGACGCTTCGCAAGGCGGTATTGGAGGTTGCCCGTATGCGCCGGGAGCGACGGGGAACATCGTCACGGAGGACTTGGTCTTCCTGTTGGAATCGATGGGACTGCGCACGGGCATTGATCTGGAAAAGCTGATCGCACTACGTCCGGCGATTGCAGAGGCGCTACCTGGGGAGGCGCTTTACGGGTACCTGCCGGATGCGGGATTACCGCGCGGATTCGCCTACGCAGAGGAGGCACTACTCAACCGCTTGAACCGGTAAGCCCTCGGGCAGACCCAACTGGCGATACAGCGACTGGAAGCGGCAGTCCGGACGCAGGGGATCGAAGCGCGGATCGACGCGGAGCAGCAATACTTCGAAGCAGCGATTCTGGAATGATTTCGCCAGCCACTCAAAGCCTTCGTCGGTCTGCCCCATGGAGAAATGCACCGAAGCGATCTCGAACGGAGAAACGTAGCGCGTTTGCGCCAGCTTTAACAAATCCTGGCGGATCCGTTCGGATTCCGCCAACTTTCCCGAGAGGGCGAAGCAGCGGGCCAGTCCGCTCTGCATGCGCGGCGTGGAGGGCGAAAGCTGCACCGCGCGGCGGAAGGACGCCAACGCCTCCTCCACCTCTCCACGCTGCTCCTGGATCATCCCCAGGCTCCAATAAGCCGGCGAGAAATAGGGATTCAGCGCAATGGTAAGGTCGATCTGTTCGAGAGCGCCTTCGGAGTCTCCGCGGAAGTAGCGGATCATGGCGTAATCCTTGGCGATGATCGAGGAAATGGGGTCGATGGTGTGGGCGGCGGCGATCTCCTGTAGTGCTTCATCCAGCCGGCCCATCGGCGCCAGGCAGGAAATGGCGAACCAATGACGGGCCCGCGAATAGCGCGGATCCAACTGGATGGCGCGGTGGAATTCGATTTCCGATCCAGCCCAATCCCAATCCTGCGTGGATTTTACGTGTGCCAGCGAGGCGTGCGCTTCGGCGGAATTGCTGTCGAGCATGACGGCCGTAGCGGCATTCGAGGCCGCCTTGGTCCAGACCTCGACGGGTGGAAGCACGCCGTAATGCCCCAGCAGGCCCCAGGCGTCCGACAGGCCCGAGAAAGCCTCCGAGAACTGGCTGTTCTCCGCAACGGCGCGCTCGAAGAAATCGACCGCCTTTTGCATCCCCTCTTCGGTACGTTGCTCGATGTGGTAGCGACCCTGCAAATAGAGATTGCGGGCAGTGAGGTTTTCGGGGGGCCGCATGGTGCGCGCCTGCTCCGTGCCCCGTCCGATTCCGGTGGAGACTTTGAGCGCGACCGCGCGGGCGACCTCCGATTGAACATCGAGAGTGTCCTTAAGGCTGCGATCGAACGATTCCGACCAAAGATAACAGCCACTCGGACCATCGATCATCTCGACTGTAATGCGGGCCTTGTGCCCCGATTGGCGTATGCTGCCGCGAATCAGAACCGCGACGTCGAGCTTGGCGGCGGCCTGCCGCAAATTCGACACCCCAGTTCGTTCTTCATCCCAGGCGATGACGCGTAGGGTGCGGCAGGCGGAGAGATGCTGCACGATCTCCTGGTTCAATCCGTCGCAGAAATAACCCAGGTCATGCGAAGGGCTGTGGTCAGCAAATGGCAGAACGGAGACGGTGTTACTGCTGGCGAGCACGACGCTGAGGGTTTTTTTGGGCGGCGCTGTCTCACGGCCACGAAACGTCGGGGCATAGGCGCCGCGTGGCAGGTCGATCACCAGGCGGTCATCGGCGCCTTCTTCCTGATAATAGCGTGCGAGCCTGCTGCGCAGCCGGCGGGCCTGCACGCGGACGATTGGGTCGGTGCGTGGGTCGAAAGAAGGGTCCTTGTCGAATACGGCCGCGCCAATGACGAATTCCTTCAGTTGGTCGGCGCGGCCGGATATAGCCTCCTGAACAACGAAGGTGAGAAACCTGCGAAGCCGGTCGACCTGCTGGAAAGCGTGGCTTGATGTGATGCGCCGGAGTTCCTCTTGGATGGCCTCTTCAGACTCCGTTGTCTTCCTGGACGACACGGACGTGACGCCTACTGACATATCCGAACTCTCCGCTGCCCTAGCATCATATCACCGGCGGAGTTTTCCAGGGCGCGGACGAGCTGTCATTTGACGAGCTGGTTCTAATCGCCGCACCGATAGATGTCGTTGATATTCCAATGTCCCGGAGTAGGGGTGGGAGCGTTTTCCATGGGCACCCGCACCACCGTGGGCAGATCGGAATTGAGCGCGACCTCGAGAGCGGGCGCCAGTTCATCGGCCGCCTTCACGTCGATTCCGTTGGCTCCCTGTGCCCGTGCAAGGGCGGGGTAATCCACGACGTAGGGCTCTCCGTCGCGCAGGAAGAGGCACCCGAAACTCGTGTCGTACTTGGCCTTCTCCAAGCCCGCGATGGTGCCGAATGCCATGTTGTCCATCACCACCCAAATGGCAGGGATTTTGGCCTCCATGGCGGTAGTGACCACGGACATATTGGCGCTGAATCCGCCATCTCCGGTCAGAGAGACCGCGGCGCGATGAGGATACGCGTACTTCACGCCCAGAACCGCCGCCGGTCCGAATCCCATGGTGGCCAGGCCGCTCGGCGTGATGAAGGTTCCCGGCACAGAAAATGGAAATTGCTGCGCGACACCGTTCTTGTTCCAGCCCACGTCCGTCACCACAAAGCCATCTTCCGGGAGCGCTTTGCGAAGTTCGCTCAGGATACGTTCCGGGCGGAGCGGGAACTGACTGGAAGAATAGTAGTCGCTGAAATTGGCCAGGAACTCGCTTCGGCCTTCGGCGATGCGAGTGCGCAAATCGCCGCGGCTTCGATGGTTGACGTGGCGCGCCGCGGAAACCAACTGGCGCAACGCCAGACGGGAATCCGACACCGCGCCGAGGGCGGTGGGATAATTGCGTCCGATTTCCGCCGGATCGATGTCGATGTGCATCAATTTCGTGGGCGGAATGCGGAAAGTGAAACGCGTGTCCCAGGAACTGGAGTTGGCTTCCGCCAGGCGGGTGCCGATAGCCAGAATGAGGTCGGCCTCGCGGCAAAGTTGATTGGCCACCGGCACTCCCCAGAAACCCGTCTGACCCGCGAGCAGCGGGTGCGAGTCCGCGAGACAGCCTTTGCCCATCAGGGAGTGCGCCACCGGCACTTCCAGCAGCTCCGCCAATTCTCCCAACAACGCGGGGGCGCCCTCCACAAGCGGAGACATGACGCCTCCGCCGGCATACAGCACGGGCCGTTTTGCCTCCGCCAGGGCCTCCACCATTTTTTGCGCCGTCTCCTCGTCCAGCGAAGGCCGCGCCATGGGCGGCGGGACCTTATGGAACGAGTCGAAAAAGAGATTCGAGGAAAAATGGTCCATCGGCACATCTACCAGAACCGGCCCGGGGCGGCCGATGACGCTCAGGTGGAAGGCGCGTTCCATGGTGCGCGGAAGATCCTCGATGCGATCCACGCGATAGATGCGCTTGCAAAACGGCCGAAAGATCTCGCATTGGCTGCCGTCGACAAACTGGTTGATCTCCTGGTGCGGATGCCGCCCGAAATAATAGGAAGGCACGTCGCCGGCGATGACTACCATAGGGATGGAATCGAGCGCCGCGCTGGCAACTCCCGTCGCGGCATTCGTCAGGCCGGGCCCCAGATGCGTCAACAACACGCCGGGCTTCCCCGTGACCCGTGCGTACCCCTCCGCGGCATGGGCCGCCACTTGTTCGTGCCGCGTCGAGACATATCGAATCCTGCTTTTGCCGAGCGCATCGAGAAAAGCGATGACGGTATGGCCGCAGAGTCCGAAAATCACCTCGACACCCAATTTTTCGAGATATTCAACGAGGAGGTAAGACGCGATTCGTTCCTCAGTGCCGGGTGGCCGGCCATAAGCGGCTGTCTCGCCCGTCCGACCACTCGGCAGCACAAGGTCGCCGTTGTGGTGGACCTGGATATTCGAGTACACTCCGGATTTGTGAACGTGGCTCGACATAAAAATCTCAACTGATTGTAGCCACTCAGCCATAACCCCACAATGCCGGCCAGGGAATGTAACGGTGGCAATACGGTTACCGGGAACTTATTAGAATACTGCTTCCCGCACGAACTGCCGAACCCGTTGCGGCGGATTGATTGACCGTCTGCGGCGACCGCGGTGCCGAATACCGTGCGGACGGCTGGTTTTACGGTTCGGATACCGTAACAAATTGCCCGACCCAAACCTGGATGGTAGCTTGAGTGATGGTACTATGGCCCGACCTATAACGCCAGAAGAAAAGCAATTAGCCCACGATCTGTTGACTCGCGCGCAGCGCGCCATGTGTCTGATCGAGAACTACGATCAGCAGCGGATCGACCGGCTGTGTCAGGCGGTCGCGTGGGCGACGGCTAATGAGAAGACGGCCACGCGGCTCGCCCACATGGGGGTCGACGAGAGCGGATTGGGCGACCGCCAAGGGCGGCCCGGCAAGCGGAACAAGATTATCGGCATCCTGCGGGACGTTTTACGACAGAAGAGCATGGGGGTGATTGAGGAGATTCCGGAAAAGGGGATTGTGAAATACGCCAAACCAGCAGGAGTGATCGCCTCATTGGTCCCGGTTACCAATGCAGCCTTAACCGAACCCGGAAATGGCATCTACGCCCTGAAATGCAAGGACGCAATTATCTTTTCTCCGCACCCGGCCAGCCGCCGGACCACTTTCGAAACCGTGAGCATCATGCGTGAAGCTCTGCGGCGCCAGGGCGCACCGGAAGACGTGTTTCAGTGCATCGAAAGACCGAGCATTCCGCTGGCGCAAGAGCTGATGGCGATCTGCGACCTGACCATCGCCACGGGCGGCTCCGCAATGGTACGTGCCGCCTACAGTTCGGGCAAGCCGGCGTACGGGGTGGGCGCCGGCAACGCCACCATGGTGATTGACGAGACCGTGAATATCGAAGAGGCCGCGCGCAATACCCGTCTGAGCAAGACTTCCGATTTCGGATCGGGCTGCTCCGCCGATGGCAACCTGGTGGTGGAAGAAACGATTTACGACCGCTTCCTCGATCAGTTGCAGCGAGAAGGCGGGTACCTGGTGAGCGATGAAGAGAAGGCACTGTTGCAGAAAGCGTTATGGGACCAAGAGGGCCATCGCACCGCCGAGACCATTGCGCGGCCGGCGCAGCAAATCGCGGAAATCGCCGGCTTCTCCATTCCGCCGGACAAGAAATTCCTCATCGTTCGCGAAAGCCAGATCGGCAAGGAACACCCCTTTTCGAGCGAGAAGTTGTGCGTCGTGCTGGCGATTTTCAAGTACCAATCGGGATTCGATAATGCTCTCGAGATGGTGCGCCGGATATACCAGGTCGGCGGACGCGGCCATTCCTGCGGAATCTATTCCTTTGACGAAGATCACATCCACCGGCTCGCGATGATGGCACCGGTTAGCCGGATTATGGTGCGGCAGCCGCAATCGAAAGCCAATGCCGGCGCCTTCAACAATGGCATGCCGATGACATCGAGCATGGGCTGTGGCGTGTGGGGCGGCAACATCACTAATGAGAATATTTCCCTAAAGCACTATATGCAGGTGACCTGGGTGGCGCGGCCGATTCCCGAAGACCGGCCTTCGGACGCGGAATTATTCGGCGAGTTCTATAATTCGGAAACATTTTAGGCAACGTTACAGGAGGATTCTATGAAGCATGCGCGATGGTGTTGTGTGGCGATGGTCGCCACCGCCGGGGCCATGTGGCTTGTAGCCCAGCAGGGCGGCCAACAAACTCCAGCGGGCGCAGCGGCGCAGCCCCAGCAGAAAGGCGGGCGGGGTGGCCGTGGGGGGCGTGGACGTCCCGGCGGACGAAAAGCCGTGCTGGCATGGGCCGATACGCGCAACGGCGTGGCGCAGCATGAGTCGGTTTCGCACGCACTCGCCATGATCGAACGCCTGGGCTACGAATCTGGCCTTTGGGACACCTATATTCGCACCGATTCGAACATCGCTTCCTACCACCCGAAAATGACCACCGGCCAGCCGGCTAGCGGCGGTCCCAGTTTCGCCAATGTAGACGCAATTTTCTTCATGGGACATCGCGAGGTCCCTATCGACGACGCCCAGAAGGCCGAACTGCTGAAATTCGTGCATGACGACGGGAAGGGATTTGTGGCGGCGCATGTTGCCCTCACCGCGTTGATGTCCTGGCCGGAGTTCGGCGAAATGCTCGGCGGGCAATTTCAGGACCACCCCTATGGAACGGTAGCCGGCACGGTCATCAACGAAGCCCCCGATTTCCCGGCGACGCATCACTTGCCCGCTACGTTTCCGCTTACCGACGAGTTCTACCAGGTGAAGAACTTTTCCCGCGAGAAGAGCCGGGTGCTGCTGCGCCTCGACGTTTCAAAGCTTCCGCCCAACCAGAACCTCATTCGCAAAGATGGCGATTTTCCGCTCGCCTGGGCCAAGATGTACGGCAACGGGCGCGTGTTCTACGGATCGTTCGCTCACGATGCCAAGACCTGGGACAACCCGGACGTCTATCACATCTATTTCGAGGCGATTAAGTGGGCCTTGAAGCTGAGCGATGGGGACGTGGCTCCCAGGCCTTATCCGGGGGCGGACGCCTCAGGGGCCCCCGCGAAGTGATTGGCGTTGGCCGTTACGGCTTGGAATTCCAGTACGCCACCATGCCCATGAAGCCGCGGTCGTCAGGCAGATTGCGCACCACCTCGCGCCGCATTTCGAGCGTATTCACGTTGCCCTCCTTGCGGTAGATCATCTTTCCATCCGGTTGGTAGTGGGTGATGCCAAGCGAAGACGCAGTGCGCAGGATGGCTTCCGCATTCTGCGAATCTGCGTCTGTAATCGGGCAAGTGATTTCGCGGACCGGGAGCACGGGTTTGCCGATGGCGTTGACAAAAAGCGGGAGATCCTGCGCGACCCGCTCTGGATCGACATGGCCTGGATAGGGCCGGACGGTGACATCGACGCCGGCAAACCCCATTTCATTGCCTGCTTCCGCCACTTCGTCGGGCGAGCGAAGCCATTGCAGGTGGCGGGAGAAAATGTCGACCTTGAGCGGTTGCGCGCGCGGGGGACACCCCGGCCCGGGTTTTCCGGGCGAGAACCATTTCCACACCTGCCAGTAGAAATCGCCGAATCACATTCGCGCTTCTATTTGACCTGAATCGACTGGACGTATCCGACCAGGTTGCTGATCCGTTGATCGACCACGCCCGGATTATCACCGCTGACGGAAGACAGAATCGGCCCCCAAACCGGCATATCTTTGGATCCGTGGCCGGCCTGCGTTCCATCTTTGATCGAACTTCTCACCAGCAGGGCGGGAAAAGTACCGCCGCTGTTCTTCGCCAGAGCGGTCAGATCGGAGGGCGGTTTCTTCAAAGCCGCGGCAGCCGGACCGTTGCCTTTGGCATCCACTCCATGACAGGAGGCGCAATAGGCGTGAAACATTTCCTTGCCCGAAGCGGGCGAAGTGGGGGATACCCCGACTTTGTTGATCTTCGGGGCACCCTGGCCTGACAGCATGCCCGGCGCCGCCATTACCATGATCGCGATCGCGATTCTCATATTGTCCTCTGACTGAAGCAGCCGCCGAAGTAAGCGGCGTCCCCGTTCACACCTCGTTGCTAGAAGCTAATGCGCAGGTTGATCAAAAACACGCGGTTGCCATAAAACACGGCCGGCGTGGTAAAGGAGTTCGATCCGCCGGCCGACGGCGCCGAAATACGCCCGAAGCTGGTGGAATTGATGCTGGTCGTGGGATTGCCGAAGTGCGGTGTATTGGTGGCAGAGAGGGCATTCACGCTCAGGTCCGTGGTGATCTTCTCCCCGATGACGAACCGCTTCGTCACGTTCATGTCCAAGTTGAACAGTCCCGGTCCTTTCCAACTGGAAACCAGATCCGCCGTTCCAAGTTGGCCGAGCGCGGAGTTTTCCATGAACATTTGCCCGTTATACTGCAGGGCTAAATCGCTGCAATGGCTTTGCAGGTTGTAGAGGTTGGTGATGGAGGTGCAATAAGGATCCTTCACCTGGGTGAACTGGCTGGGGTTGAAATAGACCACGCCGTTGCCGTAATTCTGTACCTTGCCCGGGTTTTGGGTCATGGGCAGGAGGGTGGTGCAGGGGTCGGTGCCGCCGGCCGGATTGCCGGCGCACGAGAAACTCAGATAGCTTCCGGACGCATGTGTGAGAATGCCGCCAAATTGCCAGTTGCCGAGGATACGGCCCACGACTCCATTGAATCCGGATGTCGAATTCAACCAGCGCTTGCCGCGGCCGACGGGGAGTTCGTAGGTGCCGCTGGCCTTCCAGGTGAACTGCTGTCCGGTGGGCTCGCGCTGCGCATTCCAATCCCGCAAGTCCAGGCTGGTACCGTTGAGGCTCATGCCCTTGGCCCAGGTGAAATTGGCATCGAGGATGAGGCCGTGGGACATGCGCTTAATCACTTCCACGATCCCCGAATTGTAGAGTGCGTTAAAGCAGGCGCATTCGTCGGTCACGTTGCTGAATTGAGGATTGACCACCACGAAATTATTCGGCAGGCCGGCGTGGCCCAGCAGCCACCCCTTGACCGGTGTGGTTCCCGCCGGTCCAAGCGCCTGGGTGGTATTGAAGAAACTGGCCAGGCCGCCTGCGCTGTTGCCGGCGAAATTGGCGTAGGTCCCGGAGTATTGCAGTAGGGCTTGCGAGCCGGTGAGGGTAGTGCCGTTGACTGTGCCGATGCCAGGGAAGGTGACACCATTCAATATCTGATTGAAGAGCGCGGCGTTACCGCCCTGCGCCGTAGTAACCGTGGCGGCCGCGATGCCATTCTCGAACACGTTGGTGCCATTTAGATTAAAGCCCCCCGGCAGGTGGGTGCTCTTGTTGCCCACGTAGCGAACCGCAACCGAGAGACTGTTGGTGATTTGCCGTTCGAGCGAAGCGTTGAAGTTCTGCACTACGGCCGGCTCGAAATTGGGGTCGCTGACTACGATGCTCTGTGTCTTGTCGTTGATCGGCCACGTCTGCAACGGATTGCTGTAAGTGGGCGTCAGCGGCAAGCTCAACTGGCTCAGGAAAGTTGGCGCTACCGAGGTCACCGTAGTGGTGGTGCCGAATTGTGTGACATCTCCGCTGATATCAAGGAAGCTGAGGGTCATCGGGCGAGAAATGGCATAGCCGACACGCAGGACGGTCTTGTTCGCCCCGAAATACGGAATCGCCCAACTCAAGCCGACGGCCGGCTCAAACCCCTTGAAATAGTTGTTGTAGAGTGTGCTGCCCGGGTTGGCGGAGTTCCTGCCCACCGTTTGCAGTTGGGTGAGTGATCCCGACGCGGCGCCGGGGGTCCACATCGCATTGGCGAAGTTCGTGCCGGATATTCCGAAGGCGCCGGCAAAGCCGATGGTCGGTTCCAGCATGCGGCCCCATTTCTCCCATGGCACACCTGTCCAGTCCCAACGCATACCGACATTGACTGTCAGGTTCGAAGTGAGCTTGATATCGTCCTTGACGAATCCGTTTGCGTCCCGCTGCTCCCAGGCGGCGCGCGAGGGGTAGGGGATCCAAACCGGATTCCTGCCGTTAGCGACTCCGAATCCCTCCGAAACAGACGAAACCGAGCCGGTGAGGTCGGTGAGCAAGCTCTGAGCGAGCGCCTGGTTGTTGGCCACCAATCCGGAGGTATTTTGAATATTCTGCACCGCGGTGCTACCCGCGCCCAGGGTCACTACCGGAGTGTAGTTGTTGTTAATGTTCCAGGAATTGGAGGAATTGTAGTCCACCTGGAATCCGAACTTTATGGAATGGCGGCCGCGTGTCCAGGTCAGACCGTCGCCCAGGGTATACACGGGGTCGATCAATTCGGAGAGGATACTGCCCGGGATCGGACTCGTGAAGCTCGAAAAACTGGGTGAGTACAGAACACTGTTCTGGGAGGGATAGACTTGCGGATAAGCTCCGATTCCGCTATTTTGCAGTAAATCCGGGTGCTGCAAGCCGATTTTGAATTGGTTGAGGATATTCGGCTTGAGGGTAGAATCCAGGTTGACCGAGGCGAACCAGGAATGGTCCTGGTTGTCTCCCGTGACCGGCAGCGTAGGGAAAACCGAGGTGGTGCTGGTGTAGTACTGATGCTCGTGGGTGACTACGACACTGAGGTGTTCGGTCGTGCTGAAGTAGTGATCCACTTTTCCGGTAAACTGATCGAGGTCGTTGTAGGATGGGATGGGCCAGGAATAACCGGCGGTATTCAGACCGTCGCCGGTCGTGAAATTATTGGGCAGCGGCGTCTCGGCGATGATCTTCTGCACCAGCCCGGTGGAATCGGGACTGGCGCGATTTGGGTCCTGGTTGAAGACGCTGATGGTCTCGAGCGGGCCGGTCGCGGTGGCAGGCCGAACCGGATTGCCGTTGACGTCCACCACTGGATTGCTGACGGCGGCGAAGTTGGAGTTGATGGCGCCGGGGAAGAAACGGTAATTCCCCTGCCGCGCAGAGGCCGTCAGCACCGTGCTTGTTCCGGTAGCCGACGTGCGTTGGCGGTTGCCGTCATAGAGGAAGAAGAAGAAGGTTTTGTTCTTGCGGACCGGGCCGCCGATACGCGCGGCATATTGATTGCGAATCAGAATCTGACGCGGCAGGTAGGGCTGATTGAAATTGTTCCAGAAAGTATTGGCATCGAGATCGGTATTGCGCAATCCGTCCACGACGCTGCCGTGGAACACGTTCGTTCCTGACCGGACGACCATCTGGACCTGGCCGAGGGAGCGACCGGATTCCGCATCGACCGGGCTGCTGGTGACCTTGATTTCTTCCACCATGTCCACTGTCTGGGTGAGTTGGAAGGAGAGCAGACCGCCCGCGCGGTCCAGCCGATTATTGGAAACGCTGATGCCGTTCACCGTAGTGGCTAGCATCATGGTCGTGCCGCCTGCGACGCTCACTCCAGTGCCGATGCCGCCTGCGAATTCAGCCTGGGTGAGCGCCAGGTTAGCGGCGTTCTGATCGATCAGCGGAAGATCCTGGATTTGGCTCCCGGTAACGATGCCGCCGACCACCGCGCTCGTACTCATGAGTGGCGATTCGGCAGTCGTGGCCACTTCCACGAGCGTGTTGGACGCGCCAATTTCGAGCTTGAAGTTCACTCTAGCCTGTTCGCCAACGTCCAGCACGACCTTGGGATAGACGAACGCCTTGAATCCGGCCGCCGTCGCCGAAAGGCGGTAGTTCCCTTGCTGCACGCTCGGAAACTGGTACACGCCGCTGGTGTTTGTCGTGGCTTTGATGGCAACGCCGGTCTCGATTCCGGTCACCGTTACGACCGCGTTGGGAACCACTGCGCCGCTCGAGTCCGTGACAGTTCCACCGATGCTGCCAATATAAGTTTGTCCGAAGGCCGCACTGCTTAGCAAAAGCGCGGCGGCCAGCAATAGGCTAATCCGAGCAATTCTTCCGGCCGAGGTTACAGTGCCGTTCGGAGGGTGACCTTTCTGGGTTCGGCAGAAATGAGACTCCATCTTCGCCCACCAACCCGCTAGCGTCAGGGCCGCGTAATACCCGATTCGCACGGTGAATCGCATGGTTTGACCTCTTTTGAAGTAACCTGTTTTTGGACCGACCTGTACAGCGCCTCTCCAAGACCCGGCGCGACTTGGCAGAAATCGTATCACCCGAAGCGATTGAGTCACAATGAAGTAACGGTAGCCTTACGGTAACAACGAGATGGCGGGATGTTACGGTGG
>Ga0335073_10009611_pt1 | contig 13574 bp, 13 predicted proteins | sample Lox_Sample_22_FD_207093 | JGI IMG/M metagenome (GOLD analysis project Ga0335073, IMG submission 207093) | Soil microbial communities from Loxahatchee National Wildlife Refuge, Florida, United States - Lox_Sample_2.2 | ecosystem: Environmental > Terrestrial > Soil > Wetlands | place: USA...
GACCGGCAACACCAAGCTCGCGCACCGGGCGGTCGCGATCGTGGGCATGCTCGGCTGCGCCTGCTTCATCGTGCCCGCGTCGCTCACCGGCGACGCGCACGTCGCGATCTATTGCCTCACCATCGCCATGTTCTTCCTCGAATGCACCATCGGCCCGAGCTGGGCCGTGCCCATGCATGTGGGCGGGAAATATTCCGGCACCGTGTCGGGCGTGATGAACATGGCCGGCAACATCGGCGGCGCGCTTTCGCCGCTGGTGTTCGGATTCCTGGTGCAGTTCGGCTCGTGGAAAGCGCCCTTCGTCGTCGCGGCCGGATTGCTGGTCGTCGGCGCCGCGGTCTGGGCCTTCTGGCTCAATCCGGAAGTGTCGGTGCTCGAGCCTCCCGAGGCGGGCGCGCCCGCAGCGCGCAAGGCGTGACGGCTCAGGCTTTGGACGCGCCCGGGCGGTAATTGCCGCCGAGATAGTCGAGTGCCGCGGCAATGCCGCTTCCCGTCGTCGGCACGCCCGCGGCCGCGAGCCCCATCTCGACGCCCGCAAGGGTGCCCGCGAGCATGAGATCGTTGAAATCGCCCAGGTGGCCGATGCGGAACACCTTGCCTTGGAGCTTGCCGAGCCCGTTCCCGAGCGAGAGGTTGTAGCGCTCGAGCGTCACCTTGCGGAACGCGTCCGCGTCGTGGCCGGCGGGCAGCAGCACGGCCGTGAGCGAGCTCGAATATTCCTTCGGCTCGAGGCAAAGAATCTCCAGCCCCCACGCGCGCACCGCGCGCCGGGTCGCCTCGGCGTGGCGATCGTGGCGCGCGAACACGTTCTCGAGCCCTTCCTCCTCGAGCATGGCGATCGCCTCGGCGAGGCCGAAGAGGAGATTGGTCGCGGGCGTGTAGGGAAAGAAGCCGGTCGCGTTCGACGCCAGCATCTCGTCCCAGCTCCAATAGGAGCGCGGCAACTTCGCCGACTTGGATGCGGCGCGCGCCTTCTCGCCCACGGCGTTGAAGCTCAGGCCGGGCGGCAGCATCAATCCCTTTTGCGAGCCCGCGACCGTCACGTCGACCCCCCATTCGTCGTGGCGATAGTCGATCGAGCCCAGGGACGAGATCGTGTCGACCATGAAAAGCGCGGGGTGCTTCGCGCGGTCGATGGCACGCCGCACCTCGGCCACGCGCGAGGCGACGCCAGTCGAGGTCTCGTTATGGACGATGCACACGGCCTTGATCGCGTGCCCCTTGTCGTCGGCGAGACGCCGCTCGACCTCGGCCGGGTCGACGCCGTGGCGCCAGTCGCCCGCAATCATCTCGACCGCGAGCCCGAGACGCCCCGCCATGCGCGACCAAAGGGTTGCGAATTGGCCGGTCTCGACCATGAGCACGCGGTCGCCCGGCGAGAGCGTATTGACGAGAGCCGCTTCCCAGGCGCCCGTGCCCGAGGCGGGGAAGATCACGACCGGCTCCTTGGTCTTGAAGATCGCCTTCAGGCCCTGGAGCAGCTTCTGGCCCAGGCGCTGGAAGTCGGGGCCCCGGTGGTCGATCGTGGGATTGTCGATCGCGCGCAGGATCCGGTCCGGCACGTTGGTCGGGCCCGGGATCTGGAGAAAATGGCGGCCGGCGTGGCGGGTCATGGCGGCTCCCTCGGGTTAGGCGGCACATTTTGCATTCATTTTACACATTGTCAACAATAATAATTTGACAAGTGAATTCACTTTATGCAGGATGGCTCCATGAGCCTCGCAAGCCCCGATACGAGCCCGCGCCCACGCCGCCCGGCGCGCGCCAAGATTCACGCCGAGCTGGTCGAAAGCTTGCGCGACATGATCGTCGAGGGCGAGCTCGCCGCCGGAAGCCGGGTGCCCGAGCGCCAGCTCTGCGCGCGCTTCGGCATTTCACGCACGCCGTTGCGCGAGGCGCTCAAGGTGCTCGCGGCCGAGGGGCTCCTCGAGCTGCTGCCGAACCGGGGGGCGCGCGTGCGGCGCCTCGGCGCCGAGGAAATCGCCGAGACCTTGAAGGTGATCGGCGCCCTCGAGGCGCTCGCGGGCGAGCTCGCCTGCGCGCGCTTGACCGAGGCCGAGCTCGCCGTCATCCGCGCGCGCCACCATGAGATGCTCGCGCATCATCTCGAGCGCGACCGTCTCGCCTATTTCAAGGCGAATCAGGCGATTCACCGCACGATCGTCGCGGCCTCCGGCAACGCGACCTTGATCCAGACCTATGCCAGTCTCTCGGGCCGCATCCGGCGCGCGCGTTACGCCGCCAATCTCGATCCGAAGCGTTGGGACGAGGCGGTCGCCGAGCATGAGGAGATATTGGCGGCCCTCGCGGCGCGCGACGGCGAGCGCTTGGCCCATCTCCTGCGCAGCCATCTCGACAACAAAAGCTACGCCCTCGCGGCGGCCGGGGAGATCCCGTGACGCCCCGCGCCGCCCGCGTGAAGCCGGGCGACTCCGCCCTCGCCGCGCGTTTGAGCCGCGAGATCGAGGGCGAGGTGCGCTTCGACGCCTTCACGCGCGGGCGCTATTCGACCGATGCATCGATCTACCAGATCGAGCCCTTGGGCGTGGTGGTGCCCAAGAGCGAGGCGGACGTAGCGCGCGCGATCGACATCTGCCGCGACGTAGGCGTGCCCGTGTTGCCGCGCGGCGCCGGCACGTCGCAATGCGGCCAGACCGTGGGCGAAGCGGTCGTGGTCGATGTGAGCCCGAGCCTCAACCGCGTGCTCGAGCTCGACGTCCAAGGGAACCGCGCGCTGGTCGAGCCCGGCATCGTGCTCGACCGGCTCAACGCGCAGCTTGCGAAGCACGGGCTCTTCTACCCGGTCGACGTCTCGACCTCGAGCCAGGCGACCATCGGCGGCATGACGGGGAACAATTCCTGCGGCGCGCGCTCGATCCGCTACGGCACCATGCGCGACAACGTGCTCTCGATCGAGGCGACGCTCGCCGACGGCAACGCCATGCGCTTCGGAGCGCTCGAATCGGGCCTCGCGAGCGTCCCACCCGCCCAACGCGCGATGGTGACGCGGCTTCTCGAGCTAGGCCGCGACCAGGCCGAGGAAATCGCGACGCGCTTTCCGAAGCTCCAGCGCCGCGTCGGCGGCTACAACATCGACGCCCTGACCCCGCGCGGGGCGAACGCGCCGCCGATCAATCTCGCGCATCTTCTCGTGGGCTCCGAAGGCACCCTCGCCTTCTCGCGCCGCATCGAATTGAAGCTTCACGCGCTCCCGAAGCACAAGGCGCTCGGCGTGTGCCATTTCCCGAGCTTCTACCAGGCGATGGATGCGACCAGGCACATCGTCGCGCTCGGCCCCGACGCGGTCGAGCTGGTCGACCGCACCATGATCGAGCTCGCGCGCGACATTGCGCTGTTCCGTCCCACGCTCGAGCGCTGCGTACGCGGCGAGCCGGACGCCTTGCTCCTGGTCGAGTTCGCGGGCGACGCGTTGGAGCCGCAGCTCGCGCGCCTCAAGGAGCTGGTTGCGCTCATGGGCGATCTCGGCTTTCCCGGCGCGGTCGTCGAGGCGGTCGAGCCCGCGTTCCAACGCGCGATCTGGGACGTACGCAAGGCGGGTCTCAACATCATGATGTCGATGAAGGGCGACGGAAAGCCGGTCTCCTTCATCGAGGATTGCGCGGTCGGGCTCGACGATCTCGCGGACTATACGCAGCGCTTGACCGAGCTGTTCGCGAAGCACGGCACGACCGGCACCTGGTACGCGCACGCCTCGGTCGGCTGCCTCCATGTGCGCCCCATCCTCAACATGAAGGACCCGGAAGGGGCCAAGAAGATGCGCGCGATCGCCGAGGAGGCGTTCGCCATCGTGCGCGAATACAAGGGCTCCCACTCGGGCGAGCATGGCGACGGGCTCGTGCGCTCGGAGTTCCACGAGCCCATGTTCGGCGCGCGCATGGTGCGCGCCTTCGAAGCGGTGAAGGAAGCGCTCGATCCCGCAGGGCTGTTCAATCCCGGGAAGATCGTCAAGGCGCCCAAGATGGACGATCGCGCCCTCTTCCGCTTCAAGCCCGGCTACAAGAGCGAGCGGATCGAGACCGCGCTCGACTGGTCCGACTGGGGCGGCTTCGGCGCCGCGGTCGAGATGTGCAACAACAACGGCACCTGCCGGAAAATCGACGCCGCCGTCATGTGTCCCTCGTACCGCGCGACCCTCGACGAGCGCCACGTGACGCGCGGGCGCGCGAATTCCTTGCGCCTGGCATTGTCGGGCCAGCTCGGGCCGGAGGCGCTCACCTCGCCCGAGATGAAGGAGACCATGAGCCTTTGCGTCGGCTGCAAGGGCTGCAAGCGCGAATGCCCGACCGGCGTCGACATGGCGCGCATGAAGATCGAGTTCCAGCATCAATACAACAAGCGCCATCGCCTGCCCTGGCGCGAGCGGCTCGTGGCGTATCTGCCGCGCTACGCGCCCTACGCCGCCCATTTCGCGGCCCTCGCGAACATACGCAACGCGGTGCCGGCGCTGCGGCGTCTCGGCCGGACCTCGCTCGGGCTCGCGGCCGAGCGCAGTCTGCCCGAATGGCGCCGCGATATTTTCCGCGGTACCGCGCGCGGGCCCAAATCCGGGCGCGCCGTCGTGCTGTTCGCCGACACGTTCACGACCTATTTCGAGCCCGAGAACGGCACGGCGGCACTCGACGTGCTCTCGAGCGCGGGCTATCGCGTCGAAGTCACGGCACCCGAGGATGGGGGCCGGCCGCTTTGCTGCGGGCGCACGTTCCTCGCCGCCGGCCTCGTCGACGAGGCGCGTTACGAGATGCGCCGCACGCGTGCGGGGCTCACGCCCGCGCTCGAGCGCGGCGCCGCGATCGTCGGGCTCGAGCCCTCGTGCCTCCTGACGCTGCGCGACGAGCTGACCGCGATGGGCCTCGGCGCCGAGGCGGCGCTCCTCGCGGGGCGCGCGCGCTTGTTCGAGGAATTCCTCGCCGAGGAGAAGGCGTCGGGCCGGCTCGCCCTCGAGCTCCACCCGATCGGCGCCGCGAAGGCGCTCCTCCACGGCCATTGCCATCAGAAGGCATTCGCCGCGATGGGGGCGGTCGAGACGGCGCTCAAGCTCGTGCCCGGCCTCGCGGTCGAGACCGTGGCCTCGAGCTGCTGCGGCATGGCGGGCGCCTTCGGCTACCAGGCGGAGACGTTCGACGTTTCGATGCGCATGGCCGAGGCCAATCTGCTCCCCGCGATGCGCGCGGCGGGCGCGGACACGATCCTGGTCGCGGACGGCACGAGCTGCCGCCACCAGATCAGGGACGGCGCGGGACGCGAGGCGCTCCACGTCGCGCGCGTGCTGGCGGGAGCGTTGGCACCGGAGCATCGTTGAGGCCGTCGATAGGCTTGCACGGGGCGGTTTCGCGCGAGACGATCTTGCGCGGAGCGCGCTTTGGCGGGGCGAACTTTGGCGGGGCGAGCTTGCCTGAAACGACCTTGGAGGAACGGCGATGATCCGGCTTCTGTCCTATCCCATCGTCTTCGCGGCCGGCTGGCTGTTCAATTTCGTGTTCGACGTGCATTTCGCCGTGGGCTTCGCGAGCGGTTGGGCCGCCCACACCTGGCTCGCGCCGATCGTCGATCAGATTCAGAAATTGCTGAACTAGGTGGGATTTCCGGTTAATCCGCCTATCTTGTTACCCCCCACCCCACCCCCCCCCTCAAGGGGGGAGGGGGAATCATCCCATGTTGCGTTATGACCCTCTCCCCTTGAGGGCCCGACGCTGCGTTGAGCTTGCGTCGGGGGTCGCGAAGGGTTGGCGAGGCGAACCCCCGGGCTTGACCCGGGGGCTTACCCGGAACTGGGTGAGGGGTATCCTTCGACTGCGGAAAGCAGCTCGTCGGAAACTGACCGAGCGCGCTTTCGCCTAATTGCTGCTGTAGATCACGTTGCGCAGCATGGGGTAGATCTCGTGGGTCCAGCGGCGGCCGTTGAACACGCCGTAATGGCCGACGCCCGCCTGCATGTGGTGGCGCTTCATGTAGGGGCGCAGGCTGGCGCAGAGATCGTGCGCCGCCATGGTCTGGCCGACCGCGCAGATGTCGTCCTTCTCGCCCTCGACCGTGAACAGCATGAGCCGCTTGATCGCGCGCGGGTCGATCGTGCGGCCGTGACAGGTGAGCTTGCCCAAGGGCAGCGCGAATTCCTGGAACACGGTGCGCACGGTCTCGAGGTAGAATTCGGCCGGCAGATCCATGACCGCGAAATACTCGTCGTAGAAGACGCGGATCGCCTCGGCCTTCTCGTGCTCGCCGTTCCTGATGTGCTCGTAGAGCTCGGCGTGCGCCTTCACATGGCGGTCGATGTTCATCGACATGAAGCCTGCGATCTGGAGGAAGCCGGGATAGACCTGCCGCAGCGCTCCCACATGGTGCAAAGGCACGGTCGCGATCAGGTTGCGCTCGAACCATTCGATCGAGCGGCCGGTCGCGAGCTTGTTGACCACCGTCGGGCTCACGCGCGTGTCGATCGGCCCCGCCATGAGCGTCATGCTGCGCGGGAGCGCGGGGTGACTGTCCTCGGCCATGAGGGCGACCGCCGCGAGCACCGCGACGCAGGGCTGGCACACCGCGATCACGTGCGATCCCTCGCCCATCACCTCGAGAAACTCGACGAGATAATCGACGAAATCGTCGAAGCCGAACGGCCCGTGCCTCAGGCTCACGTCGCGCGCGTTGTGCCAATCGGTGATGTAGACGTCGTGGTCTTCGAGCAGGGTGCGCACGGTGCCGCGCAGCAAGGTCGCGAAATGGCCCGACATGGGGGCGACCAGGAGCACCTTCGGCTGGCCGGTGTCGGTGTCCTTCTTGAAGTGGAGCAGGGTGCCGAACGGGAGCACGTGAGCCGGCTCCTCGGTCACCTGGGCCTCGCGGTTCCCGACCATGACGGACGAGATGCCGTAGGCGGGCCGCGTGTGGGTCAGGCCGGCGAGTGCGATCAGCTCGCAGGTCGCGGCGAAGCTCTTGAGCGGGACGTGGTGAGCGGCACCGTTGAGGCGCGGTACCAGCGCGGCCGAGGCCAATTTCGCCATGGCGCGCACGGGAGCGAGGAAGTCGGCTTGGGCCTGGTAGGCGCTATAAATCATCCCATGTCCCGACTCTTGGTGCCCCCGCCGCCTGGTCGGCTGGTCGGAAATAAACCGACTTTTGAGCCAAGAAGGGTAGTGCATTTTTTGCTGCACTGCGAGATTATTATGGGATTATAGGACCAGGCGACCGGTCCCGCGTTGCGCGGCAACGCAATGGGATTTCGGAGCGCGCATAAGGGGTTAGCGCGCCACCGTGGCGGCGACTCGGTCGAGGCACGAGTTTGGGGTGGGCGGACCATGCACCAGGCGGACCTACAGCCGGCACGGAAGAAGAGTGCGGCCAAGCCGTCGGCAAAGGTAGCCGCGGCGGCGGAAGCGACCATCACCATCAGCAGCAAGAACTACTCCTCCTGGTGTTTGCGCGGCTGGCTGCTTTGCAAGTTCGCGGGCCTCGAGGTCGCGGAGAAGATGATTCCCGCGGACGATCCCTCGGCGCGCGCCGAGCTCCTGCTGCTCTCGCCCTCGTTCCTGGTGCCATGCCTGACGCATAACGGCGTCAAGGTGTGGGACACGATCTCGATCGCCGAATATCTCAACGAGATTCGCCCGAAGGCGGGCCTGTGGCCGGCCGACCGCGCGGCGCGCGCCTTCTGCCGCTCGATCTCGGGCGAGATGCATTCGGGCTTCGCGAGCATGCGCGCGGCGCTCCCCATGAATCTCAAGGGCCATTTCCCCGGCTTCCGCATCTGGGCCAACGCCCAGGCGGACATCGACCGCATCCTTCAGATCTGGAAAGAATGCTTCGCGACCTATAAGGGCCCCTATCTCTTCGGCGCCCAGCGCACCGTGGCGGACGCGATGTACGCGCCCGTGGTGACGCGCTTTCTCTCCTACGACGTGAAGCTCGACGCCGAGGCGCGCGCCTTCGCGAAGCACATCATGGCGATGCCCGAGATGGTCGAATGGGTCGAGGCCGCGAAGGGCGAGCCGGACGAGCTCGAGGAGCTCGACGTCGAGTTCTAGCAGCCCTTCGCCGCCGACGGTCCGATCCAGCCGGCTCGATTCGCCCTTGCCGCCGCCCCCGCGACGCTTGTCCCCGCGCGGGCCGGGAGCGGAGGGCCCTTGAACGATGGATTCCCGATTGCGCGGGAATGACGATCTGAGAGCGCCCGTCAATTCTTGCGTCTCGGACTCTAGAGCCGATCCTTCTCGGTCTCCTCGCACGAGATGTCGAAGGCCGCTAGGCCCTCCTCGAGGAAATCGCCCAGCATCGGCGTGCCGGTCAAGTATTCCGCCGTGCGCGTATTGCGGCTCGCGCGCGCCTGGGCGACCGCCTCGCCCCATTCGTCGGCGGCGTAATCGCCGCGCCCGACCCAGGTGAGGGCCACGAGCTCGATCTGCTCGTCCACGTTCAGGTCGCGGATCGCGGTCTGGAGCTCCAAGAGCGTGGGATCGCCGGCGCGGTCCTCGAGGATGCCGACCCCCTTGTCGTCCGCGGGGTTCGAGCCCTCGTCGGGCTCCTCGGGCCCGACCTGCTCGTCGAACTCGCGCGCCTTCACGATGATGTAGCAGACCTTGTCGGGATCGATCGTCGGCATGGACGCTCCTCGAGCCCGTTCCGGGCTCTCCCACGGGGCATGATCGCGGGGTCCCGCGCCGCAAGCCATGATCCAGGTCAAGCGCCCGGCCCGATCGTGCAGCATACCCGCGCGCTTTCCTGGCCGGGTGCCGCCCTTCTGCCGGTGGCGCCGACCGGCTATAGTGGCGCCATGATCAAGATCGACATGTTCAACCACATCTTTCCGGCGCGCTTTTACCGCGAAATGTTGACGCGCGTGCCCAACGGCCAGGACATGCAGAAGCGCGTGCGCGGCGTGCCCATGCTCGCCGACCTCGACGAGCGCTTCCGGGTCATGGACCGGTTCGGCGCCGATTACCGCCAGGTGCTCTCGCTCGCCTCGCCGCCGCTCGAGATCATGTTCGGCGCGAACGGGGCCGTCGAGATGGCCCAGATCGCGAACGACGGCATGGCCGAGCTGGTTCGGCGCCATCCCGACCGGTTCCCCGCCTTCACCGCGTCGCTGCCCATGAACGACCCGGACGCGGCATTGGTCGAAACCCATCGCGCGATCAAACAGCTCGGCGCGCGCGGCATCCAGATTTTCACCAACGTCAACGGCCATGCCCTCGACGAGCCGCAATACGCGCCGCTCTTCGAGGCGATGGCGCAATACGACCTGCCGATCTGGGTGCATCCCGCGCGCGGCGCCGAGTTCCCCGATTACCGCGCCGAGAAGAAGTCGAAATACGAGATCTGGTGGACCTTCGGCTGGCCTTACGAGACCAGCGTGTTCATGGCGCGCATGGTGTTCTCGGGCCTGTTCGACCGGCTGCCCGACTTGAAGTTCATCACCCACCACATGGGGGGCATGGTGCCGTTCTTCGAAGGCCGGGTCGGACCCGGCTGGGACCAGCTCGGGAAACGCACCACGGACGAGGATTACGAGGCGGTGCTCAAGGGGCTGAAGCGCCGGCCGGCCGACTATTTCAAGCTATTCTACGCCGACACCGCCGTGTTCGGCTCGGCCGCGGCCACGCGTTGCGGGCTCGAGTTCTTCGGCGTCGACAAGGTGGTGTTCGCGTCCGACGCGCCCTTCGACCCCGAGAAGGGGCCGATGTACATCCGCGAGACCATCAAGATCCTCGATGCGCTCGAGGTCACGGAGGACGCGCGCGACCGCATCTTCCGGCGCAACGCGGAGCGGCTCATGAAGCTCGACGGCGCACCTTCCGCCATCGCCCGGCACTAATCCTCGACTCCTGCGCTCGACCGCAAACGCGCAATCGCCGCACGGAATGCGCTCGCGCGCGCCCGAGCGGGCGTTGCGCTTAATCTCCAATGAGTAGAATATAAAATTTCATTTGCTCTTATTACGTGTCACGCGCAGAGTCGCGCGGCGCGGGGGCGCGCGCCGTCGGCGGCGCTCCACGCGGTCAATCCAAACCCACCGAAGGAGGGCGCAATGAGCGTCGGACCAGTCAGCGGCAATGGCATTCCCTTCACGCTAACGTCGGGCAAGACCTGCTTTTGGGCGGTCACGGTGCAGGCCTCCTGGACCCAGTTCGTGCAGTTGAAGGATCCGACCGGCAAGGTCGTGTTCACCGCGTCTGGGTCGGGCGGCACCGGCGGCGCGCCGAAGCAGATCGGCGCCGGCAACTTCGTCGCGATCGCCGGCAATTACATGATGTATATCGGCATCAACAACGGCCAACAGTGGTCCCAGGTCATCTGGGACGACGACGCGCTGACCACCGGCGGCACGGTGTATTACCAGTGCTCGACGTTCATCGCCGAGGATGGCGGCGGTACCGACTACAACGATAGCTGCGTTCAGATCGCCTACTTCAATTCCCTCGGCTGAGCCGATGCGCGCGGGCGCGGGCTGCCGGTCCCGCGTCCGCGCCGCCGTTCCGTCATCGAACCGGGCTGGACTCAAGCGGCGTCGGGGGTGTTGAATCGCGCGAGCGGAACCCGCACCCGGAGCGCCCCATGTCCATGGAACCGTCCCCCGCCGAGAAGCTCGAACAGGTTCTCAAGCACTCGCTCCACGACCATTGGCGCGCCTTCCTGATCGAGGGCATCGTGCTGGTGGTGCTCGGCGCGGCCGCGATCCTGGTGCCGCCGCTCGCGACCCTCGCGGTTGCGATCTTCCTCGGCTGGATTTTCCTCATCGGCGGCGTCGTGGGCCTGGTCTCGACCCTCTCGATGCGCCAGGCGCCCGGATTCTGGTGGTCGCTCCTCTCGGCCCTGGTCGCGCTCGCGGCGGGGCTCGTGCTGGTCGCGGCGCCGGCGAGCGGCGCCGTCTCGCTCACCCTCGTCGCCATCGCCTTCTTCATCATCGAGGGGGTTGCGACCATCCTGTTCGCGCTCGACCACCGGCGCGCGCTTTCGGGGCGCTGGGGTTGGATGATGCTGAGCGGGATCGTCGATCTGTTCCTCGCGGCCATCATCCTTTTGGGGCTGCCGGGCACGGCCGCTTGGGCGATCGGGCTCTTGGTCGGCATCAACATGGTGTTCGGCGGCACGGCCCTGATCGGCATGGCGCTCCACGCGCGTAGGGCCCTCGACTGAGATCGGGGAACGCGCGGCGCGGAGATTATATGAACATTGCAGGTCTCGTCGCGCTCCCCTCGAGCCATTCGGTCAAGGACACGCTCGACCGGCTCGAGGCCGCGCTCAAATCGAAAGGCATCCAAGTCTTCGCGCGCATCGACCACGGCGCGGGTGCCGCCGCCGTGGGCATGAGCTTGCGCCCGACCGAGCTCCTGGTCTTCGGCCATCCGAAGGGCGGCACGCCCCTCATGGAGGCGCGCCAGACCGTCGGCATCGATTTGCCATTGAAGGCGCTCGCCTGGCAGGACGAAGCCGGCAAGGTCTGGCTCGCCTACAACGACATGCATTGGCTCGCGACGCGCCACAACCTCGGCGCCGAGGCCGCGGCGGCGGTGGACGCGCTCGCCCAAGCGCTCGCCGAATTGGCCCGGGAAGCGGCGGGATAGGCGCCGCCCGAGGCTCCGGTACCGTTGTTCCCAATTTGGGAAATCTCTTGTTCCCAAATTGGGAACGTGCTAGCCTCGGCCATGCAGATCGTCGCCCGGCGCACCTTGCGGCAGTTCTGGGCGCGGCACCCGCGGGCGGAGACGCCGCTCAAGATTTGGTACGCGCTCGTCGCCGCGGCCGCGTGGGACGGGCCGGCGGACGTCAAGGCCCAGTTCGGCGCGACGGTCGATTTCGTCGCGGACAACCGGGCGATCTTCGACATCGCCGGCAACCGGTACCGGCTCGTGGCCCATATCGCGTACCGGTTCAAGCGCGTGCTGGTGAAGTTCGTCGGGACCCACGCCGAATACGACAAGATCGACCCGGAGACCATCGATGCACACTGAGGTTAAGCCTTTTCGGGACGTCAAGCCTCTCAGGAGCGAAGCCGATTACGACGCGGCGCTCGAGGACATCGCGCCCTATTTCGAGCGCGAGCCCGAGCCCGGCACGCCGGAGGGCGACCGTTTCGACCTCCTCGCCCTCGTGATCGAGGATTACGAGCGCAAGCATTGGCCGATCGACCCGCCCGACCCGGTCGAGGCGATCAAGGACCGCATGGAGCGGGCAGGCTATCGCCAAGCGGACCTGGCGGCGCTCATCGGCTCGCGCTCGCGCGCCTCCGAAATCCTCAACCGCAAGCGCCCGCTCACCCTCGAGACGATCTGGAAGCTCGCGCGCGAATGGCGCATCCCGGCCGAGAGCCTGATCAGGCCGTACAGGGCCGGCCCCGGCATGCGGGCCGCGGCGGCGCGGAAGCGCGTGCGGTCCAGGACGCGTCGGGCCAAATCGGCATCCGCGCGCGGGGCGTGAGTGCCGGCACCTGCGCCGGGTTGGCCCGGGAAGCGGCGGGGTGACGCACTCACGATGTCGAAACCGCGCGAACCGCTCGAAACCCGCCGCCGCCCGTTGACTTCCCACGCCCGCGCATGCTCTGTTGGTGCAATCGATTGCAGAACGGGCGCGGGCTGGAATTCCGGGCGGAACCGGGCTAAAACCCTTGCTCCGCGCCGGACGCGCCGGCGCCCCTGAAAAGACCCGGCACGCCGCCCGCAACGCGCCGCCGCCGTTTCCTCGGAGGATCGCCGCCGTGAAACCCCGCCCGCAACTGAAAGAAGTCGCGCGCCAGAACGACGATCTCGACGAGGCGAAGCGCCTCGAGATGTACCGCATCCAGGTCGAGATCCGGGATGCCGAGCAACGCGCCTACGACCTCTTCCTCCAGAATCTGGTGAAGGGCACGTCGCATCTTTCGCTCGGCCAGGAGGCGGTCGCCGCCGGCTGTGCCGCCGCGATGGAGAAGGGCGATCTTTCCTTCTGCACCTATCGCGGCCACGCCCACACGCTCGCGCGCGGCGTTCCGATCGAGAAGGTGCTGGGCGAGCTCATGCAGCGCGACAACGGGCTCATGCGCGGCAAGGGCGGCTCGATGCACCTGACCTCGGTCGAGCACGGCGTCATGGGCTCCTACGCCATCATCGGCGCGCATTTGCCGATCGCGTGCGGCGCCGCCTGGCGCGCCCAGTACAAGGGCGCCAAGGACGTCTCGGTCTGCTTCTTCGGCGACGGCACCACCAACATCGGCGCGTTCCACGAGGCGCTCAACTTCGCCGCCGTGTGGAAGCTCCCGGTCGTCTTCGTGTGCGAGAACAATCTCTACATGGAATACACGCCCATCGCCGACGTGACCGCGGTCGAGCATCCGGCCGCCGACCGCGCGTCCGCCTACGGGCTCGAGCGGATCGTGATCGACGGCAACGACGCCGACGCGGTCTACCGCGCCGCCAAGACCGCCTTCGCCAAGGCGCGCGCGGGCGACGGCCCGTCGCTCATCGAGTGCATGACCTATCGCCATAGCGGCCACAGCCGCGCCGATCCGGCCAAGTACCGCCCCGAGGGCGAGCTCGACGAATGGAAGAAGCGCGATCCGATCAAGCTCTACCGGAAGCGCCTCCTCG
>Ga0335073_10009612_pt1 | contig 13573 bp, 12 predicted proteins | sample Lox_Sample_22_FD_207093 | JGI IMG/M metagenome (GOLD analysis project Ga0335073, IMG submission 207093) | Soil microbial communities from Loxahatchee National Wildlife Refuge, Florida, United States - Lox_Sample_2.2 | ecosystem: Environmental > Terrestrial > Soil > Wetlands | place: USA...
TCCTACGCCCGCTCCGGACGCCTGGACCTACCCGGCCTGGGTCTGGTTTCGGCTGGCCTGTTCGGCATCGTCTACGCGCTTGTCCGGACCGACACCTACTCGTGGGGCTCCGCCGAGGTTCTGCTCCCGCTCTTCGCCGGCCTGGTCCTCATGGCCGCCTTCGTGGCCCAGGAACGGCGAACCGAGAACCCCATGCTGCCCCTGCGCCTTTTCCGCAACCGCAGCTTCACCGCCTCCAACGTGGCCTCCCTGCTATTCAGCTTCGGGATGTTCGGGTCCATCTTCCTGCTGGCCCAGTTCCTGCAAACCGTGCAGCACTTCTCGCCGTTCGGCGCCGGCCTGCGCACCCTGCCATGGACGGCCATGCCGATGCTCGTCGCTCCCATAGCCGGGCCGATGTCGGACCGCATCGGCGGAAAGCCTCTGATGGTCACCGGCCTGACCATGCAGGCCGCAGGTCTGGCCTGGTTGGCGACCCTGTTGAGCCCGGGGGTGGGGTTCGGCTCGCTGGTGGGCCCTTTCATTCTCTGCGGAATCGGGATGTCGCTCTTCTTCGTCCCGGTCAGCAACATGGTGCTCGGTTCAGTGCGACCCGAGGAGGAGGGCGTGGCGTCCGGCGCCAACAACGGGCTCCGCGAGTTCGGTGGCGTCCTCGGCATCGCGGTGCTGGCGTCGATCTTCGCCAGCCGGGGCAGCTATGCGAGCGGAGCCGCCTTCGTGGCCGGGACCCGGCCGGCAGTGGCGGTCGGGGCAGTCATTGTCGCCGTCGGCGCGCTGGCCGCGGCCCTCACCAGGAACCGGCGGGCGGTAGCCGACCAGCCGGTCATCATCGGGGACGACGAGCCGGAGCTATTCGCCGCATGATGGCGCCTAGGACCCGCAGATTTATAACCCTCCGTCGTTTAGCCTGTCCGTGAAACCCGGGGGGTCCTGATGGCTGATGATCCAGTTGTGTTCAACCACGTAGGGCTGTGCGTCACCGATCTCGAGCGGGCCCGGACGTTCTACGAACAGGCTCTTGGCTTTCGTTACTGGTGGGAGCTGGAAGCGCCTGACCAGCCATCGAGCGTTCTGCTGCAGCTCCCGCTGCCAGTCGGGTTGAAAGCGGTGTACCTCGTACGCGACGGCTTGGTCCTCGAGCTGTTGCGCTACGACCCGGCGAGGGTGCGGCCAGGGACGGAGCGAAGCATGGCCGAGCCCGGGCTCACCCACCTGTCACTCTCGGTCTCGGACATGGGCGGCGCCCTCGAACAAGTGGTCGCCCACGGGGGTCGGGTGGTGGAGCAGACCGATATCAAGGCTGCGATCATGGTCCGTGATCCCGACGGCCAGCTCATCGAGCTGACCACGTCGGACTGGCGAGCGGCCCTCCCACCGGCGCCGGCATGATATCTGGTGACCACTTTCGTCGCGGCTGCGGGCGGTTCAGTACGTCCTCCTAAAGGGTGGAGTTGGCTGGAGACTGTGGCCATCGAGGGGTGTTGGGGAGAGGTCAGAGGTACGACCGACCCCAAAGTGACTGGTTAGAGTGGCGGTTCGAACCAGACAGGGGAGGGCGAGGATGAGCTCTTACGAGGTCGATCCCAAGGGGGTCCCCGTGCGGGGCTTCGGCTACCTGGGCGGCGAGGTGCGTCGCCAGGGCAGCTGGGATCGCCGGGAGGTCGAGGAGGCGCTCGGGCGGTATCACGCCATGGCTGATCGGGCGGTCGAGCTCGGCGACTGGAACGTGTGGGCGGATCTGTTCACCGACGACGCCATCTACGTGGAGCACCATTACGGGGTGATGCGAGGCTCCAAGGACATTCGCTCTTGGATATGCGGTGTCATGAGCGCGGGCTCCAATCCGGACATGTTCTTTCCCGTGGAGCAGTCCATAACCTTGATCGACAACGACCTTGTCGGGATCTACGTGCCCAACCGTTTCCGCGACCCGAAGGATCCGGGAGGCCAGCCCTTCCAGTTCGTGTCGTACACCCTCCTCCTCTACGCCGGAGGCGGGCAGTGGTGCTACGAAGAAGACATCTACAACGCCGAGGAGGCGACGCGGATTTACGGGCTGTACACCCGAGCCAAGGCGGACGGCTCGCGCTGAGCGAGGCGGGCCCCTGTACGAGCGGGCTCCGGTTTCCGCACGTTGGGCGGTCAGGGTTACGGTCCAAACCGTGAGCGCATCTGCGAAGGAAGTCGTCTTTCGGCCGAGCCAAGAGACCTCGGCCAGTTAGCGGATCGACGCCCCCGCTCTGTGAGCAACGCGGATCATGTCGTCACGGATTCGTGCTGCCTTGGCTTGCCGCGCGTAAGCCCACGACTGCTGACACTTCGGGGTTAGCGTAGGGCAACAATGCCTTGGGATCTGCGGCACCGGAAGTCATCGCTGGTGATCAGGCTGGTGCTGGCCGTTTGGATCGTCGCCATCGTCGTCGCGCTCTGCGCCACGGGACGATGGTGGGGCTTGGTGTTTGTCGCCCCGTTGATCCTGGATTTGTACCTGATTCGTCGGATCCTGGTGGCCAGCTGAGGACTCGGACCAAAAGGCCGCAGATCAGGGTTACCGGTGCACTCGTCCACGTAGGCCAAGAGTCGGGCGTCGTCCAAGGCGACCGCCGGCCGCAACACTGGGAAACTTCCCTTGCCGAGGGGCAGGCCGCTGGGTCCCCCTTCGCCGTTAGCAGGAGCCGCCGAAGCCTGGGGGCAACGAAGGCTCCAGCGACTCCTGAGCAGGCGACCGCTCACCCTCCGACTCCTATCGGAGGGGCGGGTGCCCTCGCCTGTCGCAGAGACAGAGTCCGCTTGTAGTCCTCTGATACCCAGCAGGAGATAGGCCCCGCCCGGTGCGCGGGGTAATGGCGCTCAGACAGGTGGCCCACCCTGGGTTCCGCTTCCGGCTTGAGCCAGACGTAGGTCAAGACTCGCAGGGCCGAAGGTTCTCTCTCAGATTTCGGGCTTCTGGCCTGGGATTTTTCCGTGGTCATACAGATTTACTTCGTGCGCCTGTTTGGTGCGGCCTGTTTGGTGCGGCCTGTTTGGTGCGGCCTATTTGGTGCGGCCTGTTTGGTGCGCCCCCCGGGATTCGAACCCGGAACCTGCGGATTAAGAGTCCGTTGCTCTGCCGTTGAGCTAGAGGCGCATGTCCATCTCAGCAGACCGTCAGGCGGGGCGTTGTGGACCGGGGACAAAGGTTAGACGAGAAGGCACGGGGCGCACCTCCGCCCAGGACCCCGAAGTAGCCGATCAGGCTTTCGGCATGTTCAACTGTAGGACCACCTGGATGCACGGGAGACCACATGGCTGATCTGATTGCGTACGGCACCTACGTCCCCCGGCACCGCTTGGAGCGATCGAGCATCGGCACCGCGCTCGGATCTCCGGCCGGCAAGGGCCGCCGGGCGGTCGCCGGCTACGACGAGGATGCCACGTCCATGGCGGTCGAGGCCGGCCGGGATGCCTTGCGGGCCGTCGGGATCGATTGGGCGCTGACCCGACTCCTGTACGCCACCGCCAGTCCGCCGTACCTGGACAAGACGAACGCCAACGTGGTGCACGCCGCCCTCAGGTTGGACCCGAGCGCCCTGGCCGTGGACATGATGGGATCAGTGCGCTCGGGCGTGGGGGCTCTGCTGCTGGCGGCCGAAACGCCCGGCCCCACCCTGGCCGTGCTGTCCGACATCCGCACCGGGTTGCCGGGCAGCGCCGACGAGCGAGAGGGAGGCGACGCCGCGGCGGCGTTCGTGTTCGCGACGGAGGGCGAGCCGATCGCGCGGGTGATCGCCCAGGCCAGTTCCACCGATGAGTTCCTGGACAGGTGGCGCCTTCCCGGCGCCCCCGCGTCAAGGGTTTGGGAGGAACGATTCGGCGAGCACATCTACCTGCCCCTCGCCGACGCCGCTTTCGCCGACGCCCTCAAGCGGGCCGGCGTCACCCCCGCCGACGTCGACGTGCTGGTGGCAGCGGGCACCCACGGTCGAGCGGTGAAGGCGTTCTCGGCCGGTTCCGGGGTGGCCCGGGTCGCCGACGACCTGGGGGCCACGGTCGGTAACGCGGGCACGGCCCAGCCTGGCCTGCTCCTGGCCAACGTTCTCGATCAGGCCGGTCCCGGCCAGACCATCGCAGTGGTGGTCCTGGCCGACGGGGCGACTGCTGTGTTGCTCCGGGTGACCGAGGCCATCACCGGGTATCGCCGGGCCAAGACGGTCGCGGCCCAGGTGGACAGCGCTAACCCTTCCTTGCGGTACGCCGACTTCCTGTCCTGGCGCGGCTTCTTGACCAAAGAGCCGCCCCGGCGACCCGACCCGGTGGGGCCGGCGGCGCCCCCGTCGCATCGTTCCTCGCACTACAAGTACGGGTTTGTGGCCCATCGGTGCGAGGAGTGCGGCACCGTTCACCTGCCGGCGGTGAGGATCTGCGTGCAGTGCAAGGCCACCGACCGGATGGTCGAGGTACCGATGGCGGACCAGCTGGGGACGGTCGCCACGTTTGCCATCGACCACCTGGCCTACTCGCCCAGCCCTCCGGTCATCGCTGCTGTCGTCGATTTCGACGGCGGGGGCCGGTTCAGCTGCCAGCTCACCGACGCCGACCCGGCCCAGGTGGCCATCGGGGACCGGGTCGAGATGACGTTCCGCCGTATCATCACGGCCAGTGGAGTGCACAACTACTTCTGGAAGGCCCGCCCGGTAGCGAAGCCTTCTGCAACAGCAAAGGAGGCCTGATGGCTTCGAGGGGTATCAGGGATCGAGTCGCCATCGTGGGGATGGGCTGCACCAATTTCGGTGAGCACTGGGACCGCGGTGTGGACGACATGCTGATCGAGTCCACCCAGGCGGCCATGGCGTCAGCCGGGGTCAGCCGCGACGACATCGACGCCTACTGGTTGGGAACCGCCGGCTCGGGCACGTCGGGCCTGACCCTGTCGAAGGTGCTGCGACTCGAGGACAAGCCGGTCACCCGGATCGAGAACATGTGCGCCACCGGCTCGGAGGCTTTGCGCAACGCCTGCTACGCGGTGGCTTCGGGGGCCATCGACATGGCCATGGCCGTTGGCGTGGAGAAGCTCAAGGATTCGGGTTTTTCCGGATTGGTCGGTACGGTCCTGCCCAACGACGGGACCATTCCGGAAACCACTGCTCCGGCCCGCTTCAGCCTGCTGGCCCCGGCGTACGCCAAGAAGTACGGGGTGGACGAGACCGAGTTGAGGGACGTGCTGACCCGGATCGCCTGGAAGAACCACTACAACGGAGCTCGCAACACCCGGGCCCAGTTCCGCAAGGAGGTCTCCAAAGAGACCATCGCCAAGGCGGCCCCGATCGCCGGCATGCTCGGCGTGTTCGACTGCTCCGGAGTTTCGGACGGTTCGGCCGCGGCAATAGTGGTCCGGGCCGAGGACGCCCCGCGCTACACCGACCACCCCATCTACGTGAAAGGCCTGTCCTTCGTCTCCGGGCCGGCTCGCGGCAACATCGACAGCTCCTACGACTTCACGACCTTCCCCGAAGTGGTGTCGGCCGCTCGGGACGCCTATGCCCAGGCCGGCGTCGAGGATCCCCGAGCCGAGATCGCCATGGCCGAGGTGCACGACTGCTTCACCCCCACGGAGCTGGTCCTGATGGAGGATCTGGGCTTCGCCGAGCGGGGCTTCGGCTGGAAAGAAGTTCTGGCCGGCACGTTCGACCTCGACGGGGAGCTACCTGTCAATCCCGACGGCGGGCTCAAAGCCTTCGGCCACCCCATCGGGGCGTCGGGCTTGCGCATGATGTTCGAGTGCTGGCTCCAGCTAAGGCGAGAGGCCCCCGAGGAGCGGCGCATCTCCAGTCTCGAGCGGGGCCGCAAGCTGGCCCTCACCCACAACCTCGGCGGCCAGCCGGGCGAATGCGTGAGTTTCGTCTCCGTGGTCGGTATCGAACCTTCTACCTGAGGGTTTAAATGAGGGTGACCGAGGGGACTTGAACCCCCGACCTCCAGGGCCACAACCTGGCGCTCTAACCGAACTGAGCTACGGCCACCAAGAGCAGTACAGTTTGCCATAACTGGTCGCGGGCATACGCGGCCAGGGGTTAGCGTTACAGCGGATATGGCGAAGGGCAGAGGTGATTCTGGCGAACAGGACCTAGTCCGGGTTTACCTGGACGGGATCGGCCGACACCCGCTCTTGACCAAGGACGACGAGATGCATCTGGCCCAAGCCATTGAGGCCGGACGAGAGGCCGAGGTGACACTGGCCTCCGGGCGGTCCTTTTCGCCCGGGCAGGCCGGGGAGCTCAGGCGCCAGAAGCGGGCGGGTGAGGCGGCGTCGGATCAGTTCATCAACGCCAACCTGCGGCTGGTGGTTTCGATCGCCAAGCGCTACCAGGCGTCGGACATGCCCATCCTGGACCTCATCCAGGAGGGCAATCTCGGCCTGATCCATGCCGTCGAGAAATTCGACTGGCGCAAGGGCTTCAAGTTCTCCACCTACGCCACCTGGTGGATCCGGCAAGCCATCGGCCGGGGGATAGACAACACGGCCCGCACGGTGAGGCTCCCGGTCCATGCCGGAGACCAGGTAAGACGAGTCCTCCGGGCCCGATCGCTACTCGAGGGCCAGCTGGGGCGGCTTCCGACCACCACTGAGCTGTCCGAGCACCTCCAGATACCCGAGGGGGATGTGGTCGTGCTTCTCGGACATGTCCTGGAACCGGTCAGTCTGGCCACGCCCATAGGATCTGACGGCGACACGGAGCTGGCCGACGTAGTGGCCGATGCCAATGCCCCCACCCCCTTCGACCTGGTCGCCGACCGACTGCTGGCCGCGGAGATCGACAAGCTCCTATCGTGCCTCGACGAGCGGGAGGGGCAGATCCTCCGCCTTCGTTACGGCCTCGACCGGGGCGAACCCCGCACCCTGGAAGAAGTGGGCGCCGAGCTGAACCTGACCCGGGAGCGCATCCGTCAGATCGAACGCAGCGCGCTCGCCAAGCTGCGCCACTCGACCAAGGACAAAGGCGCCAGGGACCTGCTCGCCTCCTGACCGGCCGCCATCTAGAACTAGAGTTTCATCGGTCCGCCAGTTGCAATACGGTCTCTTCGTGCGAGTCGGGCGCCGCACCTGCCGGGAGGCCAGACAAGCCCCTGTAGCTCAGTTGGATAGAGCGGCCGCCTTCTAAGCGGCGGGTCGCAGGTTCGAGTCCTGCCGGGGGCGCGACGTTCCCACCGGTCAGAAGCCCCGTAACCCGGGCCCCAGTGAGGGCGGCCGAGCCTTGTTCTGGGGGGACGTTGGACCACCTCGGACCAACAGATGAACTGCGGAGGAAGCGGAAGCCGCGCGCAAGCCAACTGGCCGCGAAGACTGGGCGAAGCAACCGGCCCGACGCTGGTAGGGACGACCGGGAGCGCGTAGTTTCTCGCCGCTCCATATGCCGCTTTTCTCTTCGGGGTCCTTCTAGCCTTCACGATCGTCCGGACGCGTGAACGTCTGGCCCGCGTCCAGGATCTGGTAGCCAAGAGCGACTCATCGCTGTTCTCGATCTACCAGATGGTGGCGGTTTTCGGTCCCGAGGACCGCGACCGCATCCGCGACCTGGTCGACCGCCACCTCACCAACCAGATCGTCGTCGGGACGCTCGCCGCCACACTTGCGACGCTGCTGATCCTCGTACGACGCCTCGATCTGCTGCGCTGGCAGGAACGGGTCACCATCTGGGAGCCCGCAGAGCGCCTCTTTCGAAGCATGGACCGCGACCCGTACGTCCCCCGCCTGGTGATAGACGCCGGTAGATTCCGACCCACCGGCCGGGTCCGGGTCGTCGACTACCCCGACCCGTACCCGATCCGAACCACGAAGAGAATCACGGTCGAGGAGTCAGGCGGCGAGGTACTCGACATCAGACCCCCCACCGGGCGGCCCGGGTTGGATCGGAACCGGTACCAACTATGACAGCTGTCATATGATGGCGGGGTCATGCCGTCAGCCAAGTTCAGATCGGATTCCGACACGGGAGACTCGAAGCCAGCACTGCCCCCCCGGGACCGGATGGTGCGCAGCGCCGCCCAGCTGATCCGGCGCCACGGAGTGTCGGGCACCGGGATGCGCGAGATCGTCTTGCAGGCCGATGCCCCCCGAGGCTCGCTCCAGTACTACTTCCCGAGGGGCAAGGAGGAGCTGGTTGGGGAGGCCCTGCGGTGGATGGGAGGGGTGGCCGCTCGACGAGTCCGAAAGAACCTGGACGGTCTCCAGCCGGCGACGCCCGGCGCCCTTCTGGCGGCCGTAGCCAACGACTGGCGCCGTGACCTGACAGCCGAGGACTTCACCGCCGGGTGTCCCCTGGTGGCGGCCGCCGCCGACGTGGCGGCCACGAGCGAGGAGCTGCGACGGGTGTTGCGTCAGGCTTTCGATGGGTGGCAGGAGCCGTTGAGGGACGCCCTGATCGCCCTGGGCGTGCCGGTCGGGCGGGCCGACGGTCTGGCTCTGGTGGTGATCAGCGCCCTGGAGGGGGCCATAGTGGTGGCCCGCGTGCGGCGGAACCTGGCTCCTCTCGACGCCGTGGTGGCCGAACTCGGACCGCTCCTCGACGCCAGCACCGTCAAGTCAGGTGCTTGAGCTCCACCGTGATGTTCCGCAGCTGGTGCCGGCCCACGTTCTCGAGGGTGTGCGGCGTCAGCACGTCTCCCCAGACGGCCGACCCGGTCGGGGAGCTCGAAGACAGCTCCCGGGTGTCCAGGACCACGTTCCCGTCGGGGTCTCGGCGCACGAAGTCGCTGACCCCGAGGATGTAGAGGATTCCCGGCCAGCAGTGGGTGTGCACCGGGACGGTGTCGCCCGGCTCGACGTGGGCGTCGAGAACCCGAACGTGCTCGTTCTCGAAAAGGAGGGTGTGGTGCTCGGGGGCGGCGCTCATGGCATCGAGCTCGGCCGGGTAGGGCCAGGGTTTCTTGGTGCTCTCGTTCACGGCAACCTTCTTCCGCTTCTTCTGCTTGCTTGGCCCAGATGCTATGGCGGCGGCCCGGCCGCCTGAAAGGCCGATCCGGCCCTCTTAGGATGGATCTTGGAGGCCGCCCCCGTGCTCGTCGGACATTGATACCAACCACCGCCCGCTCGGCCACCTGGGCGGAGCTGCTCGGCCATCCCGAAGTCGTCGAAGGGGCGGTCAAGCGGTCGCCTGTCGGGGTGATGGCCTTCCACGGCGGTCTGGAAGCGGGCACAGCGGAGATCGCCGAGGCCACGGCCGAGGCGAGCGGCGCTTCTCTGTACTTCGTCAACCAGCCGGCGGCCTTGCGCTGGCACGTCCCGTCCCGTTCCGTGGATCCTGCTCATTCCCCGGTACTGGCCGACTGGCTGGCCCATGTAGAGGTGGCGATAGCCATCCACGGCTACGGTCGGATACGGCAACCGCGGCGCATCCTGCTCGGTGGGCGCAACCGGGAGCTGGCTGACCGGCTGGGCAGGCACCTCCTGGGCGCGGTGACCGGATTCGATGTGGTCACCGATCTCGATCGCATCCCGTCCGAGCTCCGCGGGCTGCACCCGGACAACCCGGTCAACCGACCCCGTTCAGCTGGCGTCCAGGTCGAGCTGCCGCCATCGGCGCGCGGCACCACCTCGCGCCCGCCGGATCCGGGCTGGGGTCCCGGCGGCGCTCCGGCCCGGATCGTTGAAGCTCTGGTAGCGGTCATCGCCGAATTTCGACGCCTCACGTATTGACGGGGCTGGCCCGGACGCGCAACGGTAAGGGGCCAGCCTGGCTTCGGACCCTCAGGGCCGATGACGGCGGAAGGAGCAGAGTCTGTGGTCCAAGGTCGAGAACCTGGCTGGTACCCGGACCCGAACGGTTCGCCGCCGAACGAACGCTACTGGGACGGAACGGCCTGGGGGGATGAGACCCGGGTGGGATCGCCACGGCAGCCGCCCGGCCCGGCTCAGCCCGCCGGCTGGTACCCGGATCCGGGTGGCTCCCAGGGCGTGGAACGCTACTGGGACGGCGCCGGCTGGACCCAGCAGTACCGACCGCAGAAGAGCGGTGGGGGCAAGTGGGTAGCCATCGCCATCGCGGCGGCGGTTGTCATCGCCGTGGTGATAATCGTGTTGATCGCCACCAACAACAGTTCATCCAAACACACCCCGACGACCACCACCACGACCACGCCCCGCACCACGGTGACCCGGCCGCCGACCACGCCGCGCACCACCACACCCCCGACCACTTCAGCTCCGACTACCGCTGCTTCGACCACAACAGAGGCGCCGACCACTACTGCCGCCCCGGCCGTACCGACCACGTAGGAGAAGGCAGCAAGAAGGCTGCGGCGGCGAAGCCGGTTAGCTGCTGGAGCGGTCGAGGTCTATTCGCGGCAGGTTCTGCACCTCCTGCTTGGTGATCTTCAGGCGGATACCGCTGTCGACCGTCGAAATAGCCTCGATTGGTATGGCCACCTCCCGGCGACCCCACAGGTGCCCTTCCTGCAGCAGAACGTGGCTCACGTGGTGGCCTTTACTCTCGACGACGAGGCCTTCGACCTTGCCGATGTCCCCGTCGGTGGCGTGTACGGGGTCGCCTCGGCGGACCGAAACCTCGCCCACCGGCACGGCCACGGACGTGACCGGAACCGAGGCGTTACCTCCGAAGTACGGCCAGGCGTAGACCTCGCCCGGCTCGTAGCCGGCGTAGGCCTCATCCACGCCCGGCATGAAGCTGGTCTCTTCGGCGAAATCGAGCCGATCGAAATCGCCTTTGGTGCAGTGCAGCCGGACCTCCCCGCCACTGGTGCCCTCGACCAGGTCCAGCGGGACCAGCCGGCCGAGACCCTGCCGGTGCTTGGGCTCGACGAGAAAGTGAGTGACGGTCTTGCTGATGGGGTTGACCACGACCCGCGTCAACTCCCCGAGCGCACCGTCAGTACCGCGAACCTCGGCTCCGATCGTGAATTGCGTCGTCTCTGCCATGGCCACCTCCGTCCCGAGACAGCTTAGGGGGCGGCGCTCAGTCCACACCCCTCCGTGGCCGAGCCGGCCGGCTCACTTACGGACCTTTCGCTCACCGACCCTGCGGATCGCTACTCCCAGCGGGTCGACCAGCGCGTGGCGCCTCCGGATGGCATCGGCCACGATCCCGGTCCACCCCGTCTGGTGGGATGCGCCCAGCCCGGCTCCGGTGTCGCCGTGGAAATACTCGTTGAAGACCAGGTTGCCGTTCCAACGAGGGTCGCGTTGCAGCTTCTCCGACCCCCCGAAGCAGGGCCGGCGCCCGTCCGCCCCCACCAGGAAGGTGGATATGAGACGGTACCGCAGGTCCTGGGCTATCTGCCCGAGCGTCATCTTCTGTCCCGACCCGGTCGGGTACTCCACCTGGAGGCTCTCGCCAAAGAAGATGTCGTAGCGTTCCAGGGCCTCTATGACCAGGTAGTTCAGCGGGAACCACACCGGTCCTCTCCAGTTGGAGTTCCCGCCGAACATGCCGGTGGTGGACTCGGCCGGCTCATAGTCAATCGAAGCGCTGATGCCCTCGACGTCGAGCTCATACGGGTGGTCCCGGTGGTAGGCCGAGATGGCGCGCAGGCCGTGGGGGGACAGGAACTCCTGCTCGTCGAAGAGCTTGACGAAGATCTCCTGCAGTCGTTCGATGCCGACGACCGAGAGGAGCATTCGGCGGGCGCCCGGCTCACCCTGCAAGAGCCCGGCCTCAGCCAGCTTCTCCTGATCGTCGAGTCCCTCCCGGCCCAGAAGTCGGGGGAACTGCTTGGCCACGACCAGGCTTCGCTGCAGCATCGGTTCGTCGATGACGGCCGCGGCGAGCATCGGAATGATGCCGACCATGGACCGCACCTTGATCGTGACCACCGTCCCGTCGGGAGTGACCAGGCGGTCGTAGAACATGCCGTCGGTGTCATCCCACAGGCCGGCCAGGTCTATGGCCTCGCGGATGGCGGCGAAGTGCTCGGCGAACTTGACCACCAGGTCGGTGGCCGGACGCTGCCCGGACCGGTTCAGCACGGAGGCGATGGCGCCCATGGTCATGGCGTAGTAGGCCATCCACCCGGTGGCGTCGGACTGCTCCAGGATCCCGCCCACGGGCAGATGTGACCGGTCGATGGGCCCGATGTTGTCCAAACCGAGGAAACCGCCCTCGAACACGTTGTTGCCGCCGGCGTCCTCCAGGTTGATCCACCAGGTGAAGTTCACCAGGAGCTTGTCGAAGATGCGGCTCAGGAAGTCGATGTCACGTCCGCCGTCGATGGCAAACACCTCGAGGGCGGCCCAGGCCTGGACGGGAGGGTTCACGTCGCCGAAATCCCATTCGTAGGCCGGCAGGGCACCGTTTGGATGCTGGAACCACTCGCGGCACAACAGGGTGAGCTGATACTTGGCGAAGGCCGGGTCCACGTGGGCCAGGGCCACGCAGTGGAAGGCCAGGTCCCAGGCGGCGAACCACGGGTACTCCCATTTGTCCGGCATGGACATGATGTCGAAAGCATCGAAGTTGCGCCACCGGGAGTTGCGCCCCGAGAGACGTGAGGCCGGGGGCGGGGGCTGAGTGGGATCGCCCTCGAGCCATCGGCCCACGTCGTAGTAGTAGAACTGCTTGCTCCATAGCATTCCGGCGAACGCCTGCCTCATCACGTCCGCTTCGTCGGCCGACGCCGAGGAGGGAGTCAACTCACCGTAGAACTCGTCAGCCTCGGCCCGGCGCTTGGCCATCACCTTCTCGTAGGAGGGGCCCAGGGCGTTGGCCGGCTTCGGCTTCGCGCCACGGCGGCGCAGCCGTAGACGCAACTCAATGGTGGCGCCGGGGTCCACCGACTGCCGGTACCAGGCGGCGACCTTGGTACCCTCGAGCTCGGGGTTTACGGTCGGCGCCCCCGCCAACACGTGATCGTTGATCCCGTCCTTCGGATAGGGCGGGCTCGACCGCAGCCCGTACAGCCGCCCGTGGTTGGTCTCGTTTTCGCAGAACAGGAGCGTGGGGTGTTCTCCGTCGGAGCTAGCCCCGCACAACAGCTCGAGCTGGCCCAGGAACGGATGGTCGACCTCCACCTGGCCGGGGCCGGACGCCGCCATCTTCGGCCGGGGAGCGTTCGGTTCCCAGGACCAGGTATTGCGAAACCACGCCGTCGGCAGGACGTGGACGGTGTCGGCTACCGGACCGGCGTTGGTCACCTGCACGGTCATGAGGATGTCGTGGGGGTCGGCCTTGGCATAATGGACCTCGACGATCCAGTACTTGTCATCGTCGAATATCCCGGTGTCGATCAGCTCGTACTCGGGATCCCACTTGGTCCGCCGCCCGTTCTCCCGGCGCAGGAGGTCGTAGGGGAAGGCGCCCTGCGGGTAGTGGTAGCGCCACCTGTTCCAGGCGTGGGTCGGCACGGCGTCGAGGTACCACCAGTAGTCCTTGACGTCCTCGCCGTGGTTGGCCTCGGCGCCGGTCAGGCCGTAGGGGCGCTCCTTGAGGATCGGGTCGCGGCCGTTCCACAGGGCCAGGCCCAGGCACAGCCGTTGCTCCACGTCGCAGAACCCGGCCAGCCCGTCCTCGCCCCACCTGTAGGCCTGTGATCGGGCCCGGTCATGAGGCAGGTAATCCCAGGCCTCGCCGTTGGCGCTGTAGTC